>WLWD01000576.1_pt1 | contig 81891 bp, 66 predicted proteins | sample 6712731 | NCBI WGS metagenome assembly WLWD01 (sample SAMN12718690, study PRJNA576275) | sponge metagenome | isolation source: marine sponge | host: Mycale hentscheli | place: New Zealand: South Island, Marlborough, Capsize Point | collected 2014-11-01
CCCCCCCCTCCCTATATGCATGATGTACAAGAATTGACTTCCTATACATACTGTCTCTGGGTAATTATTGGTGTAATATTACAAAATTGTACTAAAAAATGATCTTTCATTGACATAAATTCTATTCATTCCATATTTTAATGAGCTCCTTGAATTTCAAAAAGGGTAAAAACTAATTCATTCTTGCAGATGGTGCAATTAAAAAGATTTATACTTAAATAAGTTAACACAAAACTTTATTAGCTATATAAATGCAATGAGGGTAAGAACATTCCATCAACCTAAGTGCTCATGCTAGTGGGAAAAACAAAAACAAAACACTCTGGTTGTCTGCAGCTATAAGTATATAGCTAACAAATAGCTAAGTAGCTATAAGCAAGTACACAAACAATTACCTGGCAAACAAAATTGCTTGATAGAAACTCTCAACAGAGATAACAATATTGCTGGAATATGTGTATGCCACTGCAGCATGCCATTTATCACAATCAAAACAATATATCATGGGGCATTAAAATAATAAAATCAAATCCTGCATTTTTACGCGTACATTGACACACAAACACACACAAACTTACTTGTAAGATCCAAGGCTTCTGGTACAAAGAGTGCATCCAATTTTCCTGTTTTTATACCCCAGACCACTGTTTCCTCCTCCATGCTAGTCACGGGGATGACCCTTTACCGCAAAAACTCGTGATTAGAAAGTTTGTTCAAAACCGCGCCCACCAAGCTATAGTGAACCGCGACGTGCGTACTGCGTACTACGGTACATTATTTACATTTACAATGAACTTCTTCTTTAGTACTAGTAATTACAATTGTACGTAGATGGCATCAGAACTTGAGGGTTTGCTATTTTCTTGGTGAGTAATTCATGGACCAAGCTACTGATAAGAGGAAAGTTTCTCCGGATGATATCCTCAATTACATTGGCATAGGACCTTTCCAACTTGTTGCATTCCTGCTGTCCAGCACGACCTACCTCACCTATGGGTGTGACGCTTCCATAATGATCTTTATCAGCAAGAGCTTGGAAAGGGAATGGAATATAACTGTAACTAAATATGCCATTCTCCCAGCCGCTGCTTCTGTTCCAAATGTGATAGGAGCCATTTTTTTCAGCGTCTTATCAGACATGTATGGTAGAGTGTGGCCATATGCTCTCTGCATGGGTTGGATCGGTGTATGCAGCGTGGCTTCCGCCTTCTCAAACAGCTTCTATCTATTGATAGCCTTGCGTTCCTTGGCAAGTTTCGGAATCGGTGGAATTTTTGGTTTCATCAACCCTACCATTGTAGAGTTCTTACCGGTCAAGAACCGAGCGAAAGTGATGGTATTGAACATGTTTGTGGGCTCTCTGGGCCTGTGCTTGTCTTGTGGACTGGCATGGTGGCTGATTCCGAAATACTCCTTGAACGGTTGGCGTTATTACATCATGGCGAGTGCCGTTCCTGCCTTTCTTGTGTTCATATATAGAATTTTATTTTACTTTGAGTCACCTAGATATTTGGTCAGCCGAGGAAAAATTCACAAAGCTTGGACAATATTTAAAGTTATTGCTAAAGTAAATGGAAAAGATCTTTCTGAATTTGCCAGTGAGAATATCTGTGTGATTAATTTACCTGAACAAGATCAACAGTTGAAGAAATCTAGTGACAAATTAGGTGTACAGATTTTGAAGATATTTCACCCGTCAAGATTAAGGATAACTCTAGCACTGACAATTGTGGTGATGACAGAAACAATCGGGTTCATAAGTTCTCAACTATTCTTGCCGTATTTTCTGACAAATGTAGGAGTTAGCACATATTTTACTATTATGGTAACATCTGCAGCCCAGCTTCCCGGTAACATGCTTCTATCTATCATTGTAGAATGGCCAGAAATAGGTCGACTGAATTCGTTTAGAATCTTCTCCGCTCTCTCCATGATATTTTTTGGTCTGCTTGCTTTCATCCAGACTCCAGTCTCCATTCCTGTCTTCTTGATTTTAATTTACTTCTCGACCGCGCCTATCATGAGTCTCATGTACTCGTACGTGTCGGAATTCTACCCCACCAACATCAGATCAGTGGCGACTGCGTACTTCTTCATATTGCAAGCATCGACTAACATAGCAGGGGTATTTGCTGTCAGCAACGCTGTCGATGTCCCTCAAAACTGGCTCTTTCCTGCGATATTTGCAGCATGCTATCTGGTTCAGCTTTTGGTTGGGCTCGTAATGAATTATGAACCACATGGAAAGCAACTGAAAGATTATTAAATCACAGAGTATGTCATATTTTACATTTCTTTTTGACCAGCTGGCACATTGGTATTATAACAATTATTATTCTCTTTATATAGAATTGTATTCTTTTCCTTACAGCTAAGTGATGTCATAAAGCTTGAGCATTTGCATAGTCACTTTGAGAATATAAGTATTTCTGTAAAGCACATGAGTTTGGCCACTAACCATATACATGTAAGTATGTATTATCCTGTTTCACTAGCTATTTCCATGAAAAAAATTTTTTTGAAAAATAGAAAGGATTCATCACAAAAATTCCAGCATTTCAAGTGCTCAAAATAACTTTAAAAATAATATAAAAATGAATTCACAATTTATTAAAATAATTTTAAATAACAATTTTTAGATCATACTTTATCCCACAGCTTCTTCCCACGAGGTTCATAGTTCAAAACGAAAGCCACCACAAGTTGGACACCATAGCAACTTGCGAATACTGCAGGAAAGAGCCAGTGCTGTGGAACATTAACGGCCTTGCTTACAGCAAATGAAGAGACTATGTTCGAAAGAGCTTGAATTATGTAGTAATAAGCAGTAGCAATGGATCTAATGCTGGTAGGGTAGTATTCAGATATGTATGAATAACTGAGTCCCATGATTGGGGCAGTCGAAAAGTAGATCAACACCAGGAAGACGGGAATGGTCACTGGCGTCTGGAAGAAAGTGAGCAGGAGGAAGAACACCATAGAGAGGGTGGCAAATAATCTGAAGGAATAAAGTCTACCTATTTCCGGCCACTCTACTATGATAGAAAGGAAGATGCTACCAAGGAGCTGAGCAGCCGAGGCCACCAACATGGTCATGTAGATGCTTACTCCTAGATCTTTCAAGAAGTTGGGGAGGAAGAGTTGGGATGTAATGAAACCCACGGATTCAGTCGCTACAATTACAGTAAGTGGTAACGTTATTCTCAGCCTGGTAGGATGAAATATCATCAACACTTAAATGAGAAAAGGCTTCTTTTGGCTAACCGATTTCTTCGGGCTATCCAAGTGAAGTTCAGGATCTTGTAATTGAATAGTGCAAGTTTCTTCTGAAGCGTATTCAGATAAATCTACTCTGTTTATTTTTGAAATTATTTGAAATATTTTCCATGCCTGGTGATATTTCCCCTTGGCGATTAAAAACCGAGGTGATTCAAAGTAAAAAGCAAGCCTTAAACTGGTAACAAAAAAAGTCGGTAAACCACTCGCTGCAACGTAATACATCTAGCCATAGACCGGGTAAGATGGAATCCCACAAGATACGCACAGTCCTAGCGAACCAATCAGGGTGTTCAATACAAGCACTTTACCTCGATTATTTACTGGCAAGAATTCGACAATTGTTGGGTTCACAAAGCCAGGAACACCGCCAATGGCAAGACTGGCCATACAGCGCAACCCTATCAGCAAGTAGAAGCTGTTGTAAAATGCTGAAGCAACACTGAACACTCCAATCCACGCTATACACACTGCATACGGCCACACCCTGCCAAACTTGTCCGACAGAATGCTGAATAAAACGGCACCAATCACATTGGGAATGCACGTAGCTGCTGGAAGAATGGCGTATTTTGTGACGGTGATATTCCACTCGCTTTCAATGCTTGGTCCTGCGAAGATAAGGATGGCAACGTCGCAACCGTAGGTCAAATACGTCGAACTTGCCATAAGGAATGCAATGAGTTGAAAAGGGCCATATCCTATGAAGTTGAGGATTTCATCTGGCGTTATCTTTTACTCTCGTAAATGGGGCTTATCTTTTTCATTCAGAATGGAAGCAGCCAGAAAAGTGGTAGGAAGGGGCAGACCCAGTGGAGAGACACCCAAGGCTGTGATCAACTACATCAGATCCCTCGCATTATCCCCTTTTCCAAAGGAAGATCCACATCCTCAATTCTTATCTTCTTCAGCTGTGAACAAGCTCCTTTGCTTCATCTGCTGTGAAGTAGCAGCTAATCCCGTATCTCTTTCCTGCAGAGAGACAATCTGTTCACAGTGTTGTTGTGAGAGTATCCAGGTTGCTTACTCATTAAATTGTCCGTGCTGCTTCAGTCACACATTGAACAGTGAAACTATAAGTGCTGCTCCACCATTGTTCATGTCCCTGCTATCCGAGTTGCTTGTGTCCTGCATCAGAAGGTGTGGAAAAACCATTAAGATTCAGGACTACCAAAGACATCTTGATAGCAGATGTAAGTCCTACATGGTGAACACTGACTCGCCATCTAAGGTGACGCTGAAAGATATATTCAGAAAGCTATTAATACATTTGAATTACATGAATACTGATGATGATTGAATAATAAAGTTATGAATAATAAGATTTGTATTACAAAGGCTCTCTTATACCCCCACATTTGAAATGAGGAGATGCAAACTCGGGTAAAAGGGCCTCAAAATAAAACTTTCGAAGCTTTGTCAGCTGTAAGCCCCACCATTTCTTGTCCCTGTGTATTTGTTGTATATGAAAGTCTTTGTTGGTTTTCAGAATAAAATCGCACCAATCAGTATTGGTGCAATAAAGCTGACATTGCACCTGATAAAAATAGTCATGTCTAATTTTTAACTGGTATTCATCATTTTTTCTCTCCAGGCAAAATGATGATGTCTTGCATGCTTCCTCCAGAGTGTTTTCATTCATACTAAATGGAGTTTTAACTTCCACCAACCCTTGGGTTGTCTCACTTGGGTCACTTACTACACCATCTGGGCTAGCAGCAAGCCATGGGTTGCTGACTGAAATAACAAGTCCACTCTTGCTCACATCTAGTTGTGGATGGCCATTATGTCTAGAACTATATCTTCACTGTCAAACCCTTCCTCTTCTGATACTGCTGGGCCTGGTGCTGCTGGTTCAGGCACTGCTGGGCCTGGTGCTGCTGGTTCAGGCACTGCTGATCTTGGTGCTGCATGAAATAAGTTAATTTTAATTCAGAAAATATATTTTATCACATAATGAAAACTTCTAAATATCTTATACTTAAAAAATGAAAAAAATTCCAGACAGTTCTATAATTAAATTTAACCAGATTTGTCTCATGTTCTAATATTTATCATTATATGATTATATAATGTATAACATACCTCTATGATCTTTGTTTTCATATTCGTCCATCACCTGGCACTGCTGGCTCTGGTTGTGGCACTGCTGGTTCTGGATTTGCTGGTCTTGGTACTGCTGGTCCTGGCGCTGCAAAAGAGACTGTCGTTGTTTCTGAACTGTCGTGCAAAAATCAGGACTGCAATTCGTATGAATTCTAAACACATGAGCTGGTCCATTCGCAAGATCACTTCGCAATGCTGTGAGAGCTTTTGATTTGTCAGGCTCTTTACTCCTCATCCTAATTGCAAATCTAGCTCCACTAACTAGTTTCTTTCGAATCTTAAGGGTTAGTCCTCCGCTTCCCTTATAAGACGGATTGTCACGGACAAGTTGCTCCAGTGCACCTCGATAGCATTTACATGCGTGGTTGGCACACTCAAGCTTCTCGATCCGATGACCCCAGACAGGAACACTTTGGAGGAGTGTAGGATAAACGGAGCTGTCACCATCACCGACAAATCTTAGGTAACAAACCCCATGCACCTTCTCAGCCTCCAGAAAACCCTCCAAAATGATTTCTGTTTCCATCTCCGATGATGACGCAGACCAGTTCTTGAAGCACAAGTGATCTTTCTTAGGAATACCAGTGGCACATGCATGGCAGTACTTGTTTCTTACTCCAAGATGTAAGAGCTTTCCAGTTGCTTTTCCTATGATGATTCCTACCCCGGACTTGGTGTTGTATGAATGTTTATGAGAACGCTTCGACCACCCGCCATCCACAATCACTGTGATTGCTGGTACTCCCTCATGGCAGTCACCTCTCTCCTCTGCTAGGCATTTTTCTTCCTGTCCTGCCTCAATCATCAACTTCTGTAGCTCAATCTTCCACTGTTCGCCAATATCTTTCTCTGTAGAGATGAAACTGGACTTCGTCATGATTGGAATACCCAGCACACTCATGGACTCCTCAAGCTGGCTATGACCTTGACCTGTTGACATCTGACCCCACACTGCAGCTAAATTGCACTCCCACCTGTTGTAGCCCTTGGGTCCCTTCACTTTCTTGGACGTATGAAATGTAATGGTGTGGCTGCAGTTTTCACACTGACACTTAAGAATGGATGCCAGTCCATTTCTAGTCTCACCAGTAACTTTGATAGGGCCATTACAAGATGAGGAGTGTGCATTTAACTGGTCTATGTACTCACAAAGCTGGCTAAGGTTGACTATTCTGCTACCTTCCTTGGCCAGGTTGCTTGCCTTGTCCTCCTTTTTCTTCCCTAGCCAGGTCGGTAGAGATCTTTTCTTAAACACATGTCTGTGTGTGCTCCTTCTCTTGTTATCCCTGTTGTTCTTGTTAGCCATCTGATCTCTAACAGCACTTGCACTGGAAAGAAGCCATACTTGGCGCGCTTTCTACCGCGGCACAGCTGATGCGTGGGCGATTAGGCGGGTTAGCGGTAGAATAAATCAACAAAATAGAGGTATAGTTGTGCTGTGGAGCAGTCGGCTAAAACTACCGGAAATAAGCAAGGTTGGTACACCATTTGTAGTGATTCTATTTAAGTGAATCAGGGGGCAGGGCTATAGTGAATTTATTTTTGGAGAAAATGTGAACTAAGCCCGTGAGAGGCAGTTTTGATCGAAGTTTCTCGCTAACTGGTAGCTTCTCAGTCACTATCGGGTGAATTTTGCTTGATGTTTTGGCTGAGCAGTTATTATTTTTCAGTATAACTCTCTCAAACGTGAATATTAAGTAAGTGGAAGATAAAAAGTAGGCCTAGAAGTGTTGCTTATGACACAATTTGCCGACTAGACCTTTCTTGTTTATTGTGTTTTTATGACTTTCAAAAGACAGTATAAATATTTTTATCTACTGGAATATCATAAACAGTAGTTGCTCATATAAGTAATGACAATGATTTTTACACAATGAAGATAAAAAATACAAATAAATATATATATACATTTATGAATAATTAATTAGGTAACTCTATACTATAATAAGTGCCAACCAGTGGTCAGGTAGGAACCACAAAACAACAACAATAACAATAATACAGTAATATTGACAATAATAGTAATAATAATAATAATAATAACAATAATAATATTAATAATAATAACAATAATAAATACAGTACTTATTTACATTGCTCAATGTTGTACTTACGTAATGCGCTATCCAACTATATAGCCAATCACTCTAATGCAAGGTCGGATAGCAAGTGGTGAAGCTAGCAGCAAGACAGTCAAAAGAAGGGCCGGTGTTCTGGAGACTGTACGAGAAGTTACCAGCGGAGGTGATAGCACCTCTCAGTTAGCTGCTGAGGTCAACTGCCTGACTAAAGTTCAGGTACAACTTCCCCTTGCTATCCCAGTAGATCATGCTCTTGCTATGAAGGCTGATCTCTTGATCCCCTGGACAATGCTGAGGGTCCTTAGAAAAGGTAACGCTAATAACAACAACAACAAAATTGCATTGTCATACTATATGCTCTTATTTTGAACTACTCTTTGTATAGATGGTTTAAAGTCCTGAACATTTCCATAGCTAGCGAGAGGCAGCAGCGAAAGGTAGCAAAGAAATTGTGGGTGACAACTTTGTTGCTGAACGAACTCCCTTTACCTTTTCTCCCGATAAGACCAAGGAGGAAATTCTGGATGTTCCTTTTTGCTACCGTCCAAATTTAATTGCTGCCATTGCAGATACCATAGAAAGACATGATAGGTATAAACTATGTAAAAATTGTTCATTATAAAATACATATAAAAAATACCTTGTAATAGTGGTCCTGGTTTGACTTGGCATAAAGGAGGCATACCCTCTGGTCAAATTTGGTTGAAGCTGGGTGGAGACAAAGGGCACAGTAGCTTCAAGCTTACCCTGCAGCTTGTAAACACCAGGGCACCCTATACAGCTCTGGACATGTATCAAGAACACATAAAGGAGGCACAAGGAATGCAGATTAAGTATGATGAAGTTGTAAACATAAATAGCACCAAAAATTAAAACTAAATCATTTTTGTTTAGGGAATGTACAGTTCACTTGTTCTTGTCTGGAGACTATGAGTTCTTGTGTCGAATGTATGGCCTTAGTGGGGCTAGTGGTATGTAATGTCAGCATATTACACTGAATTAGTTCAAAGAATATTTGTTACCAGGTCGTCATAATTGCTTGTGGTGTCATATCACAAGCTCTCACCTTGGACAGCCATTGGTGAAGAGAGGATCATTTTCAGCATGCTCCCTCCAAACCTTGAGTGATGATCACGCACATTTTCTCTCACACGGTCATGGGGACATCAAACTAGCCAAACATTACAACAATGTCATCGGCTCTGTAATTTTTGATATTCCTCTTGAGAACGTAAGTAGTTGATATAATTATATTTTTTTTAAATCTTTACCTTAATTCCTTATTATAGGTGTGTATACCAGGACTGCACCTCTCCTTAGGCATTTACAACCGTCTGTGGATGCTTCTGGAGGAGAACTGCAAAGAGCTCGATTTCATTCTTGCCACGAGTAGTTCTGGTTCCGTCAGTGGTGTCATCAGCTGTGATCATGATAACCTGCACAAATTGTCAAATCTGAACCTAGAGCTGGACACCGATAGGAAGTACTCAGAACACATTTCTGAATTACTTACCTACTACACTCTAACTTCAGATAACCTTTCCAGCAATGTCTACACCAGCTTAAAGACGGAACTAGAGGCTACAAATAAAAGAATTAAAGACAAGGTGACCAATTTTTCTTGAAAAAAAAAAGAAGTTATAATTACATTTTGAATATTCATAGTCTAGCCAAGTGATCAATCTTGAGAAGGCCATGAAGAAGAGTTGTGATTATTCACAGGGATGTTTCTTCTCCTGCCTTGATGAATGCCTTCAACAGCTCAATGTCAAGCGGCAGGCCTATCAGGGTGGCACTTTCGTCGGTAATCATGTTCATAAGCTTTTGAAGGTACAAAACAACTCTTTAAAAATATACATTACCTTAATAATATGCCATTATTAGCCTCGTAGTATCACAACCCTGTGTGAGAGGATCAAGGAAGTGGCCAAGTCTCACCAACCCATCGTCCTTCAGGAAAACAGAACAGCTAGCAAATTTGCAGAAGTCTTTAATCTATTCGGGAAATGTCACAGAGGTTACAACTCCTCGTTCAGCCTGAGTGATAAAGACATTGACAATCTTTGTAAAAAAATTACTATTTAAATAATAAAAAATGTTTACCAGCGTATATCTTAACAGAAGCTGACATCACTGCCTTCCTGGTGTTCTACCGAAAGAATTTCCCCCTTGCGTCCATTCTTCCCAAGATGCATATCTTGGAAGATCACGTGATACCATGGATGCGCAGGTGGAAGGTTGGCTCAGGGATAATCGGTGAACAAGGAGCAGAGTCCATTCACGCTCACATAAATCAATTGGAGAGAACATATCAGGGAATACCTAACGAAGTAGACAGGCTGAAATACATTTTCCGAGAGCAGGCACTTGAGTCTGATCCATCCTTGACATCTTTGAGACCACCACTCAAAAAGAGGAAGAAAAATGCCAAGGATGCAGAAGTGATGTCTACTTCATGAGCACAAGTCACCTTCTTTTAGCTCTTTGTAAAACAAAATTTGTATGTACCTCATCTTTGTATACTCCTGCTTGCCAAAAGTAGAAACTGCACCTTGCAAAAAGTGACATAACTTCAACAAAAAAAATTGAATCCACACAAAACTTGGTCCAACAGACTCAGATAAGTGTACTCTTCATTTAGTACCTTCTTTCTCAGCCAGTAAAAGTTCCAGAACTCTTCTAGAAGAGTTCTGGACTGCACCTCCAACAATACCGCTATTCTAAGCGAGAAGTGGCGCCCACGGTGGTGAATGTTTTTTCTTACTTTGTTTAAAAATTGATCAATTAAACTACTCAGGCTTGGATTTTCCCCTGCTGGGCCCCGCTCTACCTGCTAATTAAAGCCATTTCCTTTCTAAGAGTCTGTGGTTGCCAGGATGGTTGCTATGAAAAATTAACCTAGGAAAAAATGTCTGGGGGTGTGTCTAAGTGCCGTGAGTTGGCACTGAATGAAACACCCTTGCCAAAAGTAACCACAGAACCACAAAGTGGTTTTGACAACATGTTTGTAATACATTAGCATATGTGTGTGCTTAATTGAGGATTTCATCTTTCATACATCTTAAGAAAAAAGTGAACTACTATAATATACATAATCAAATTTTTTTTTTGTGAAATGCATTGTACCTAGTGGTTACTCAGCTATACAGTTGGTGTATCGTTTTCTAAATAACATAGGAATGTCTTCCAGTTTTTTTCCTTTCGTCTCCACTACAAATAGAGTAATAGCCACTAATACTAGGACGTTTAAGAAGGACAGTGTCCACCATGCAGTCCAGTCTCCAGCCCACTTGGAAAAGTTCAGGAATGTTCCAGCTATCACAGCTCCAGCTACTCTATTGAAAGACCATAAAATACCATTCGCAATACCCTTAACTTGCAATGGAAGATATTCCGAGACCAAAATTAAAGAGATAGGTCCAACGCACGAGTACGAAAATAGAAAGAGTGTAACACTTGCAATTGCTAAATAATACAGATTTAGTGAACAGTCAGTGGCAGAATCATTACCAATAGCATCTATAACACTGTCATTGCAAGTTCTTGGTCTTATGAAGAAGAATTGGAAGCCCAGTAAAGCTTGACCGACACTCATTCCTAGTGTGCCACTTATAAGAAGAGCCTTTCTGCCTACAATGTCTACCAGCAAGCCACACACTACTGTTCCAGGAATTAATACAAGGCCGGCTAAGAATCCTACAAAATCAGGATTAGGCACCTTAGATGTTTGGAGAATATAGCCAATATTGTTTACTAGAGCTGAAAAACCGCATGATTGTTCGTGGATAATGACCAGTGCTGCTATAAGAAAAGGGATGAGATTTTCTTTGTAGCAGAAGAGTTTTGACAATATTTGATGAAAGGGCAACTTGGCCACCGTTAGTGATGACTTCTGTATTTCTTCTAACTTTTTCTCTGCATTAATTGCTGGGCCTTTAAGATACTTCATAACTGCAATGGCTCTAGGCTTGTCTTTGAAATAAAGTAGCAGCCACCTAGGAGTCTCCGGTATCCAAGTAGCCATTATAATATACATGAGCATTACAGCCAAGGGGAATACTGCTAAGTGATAGTAATGAATGCCGGGGATAGATCCTAGTCCGAGCATCATCACAGAACCAGCATAGACAATAATATCACTCAGTGCAAGTATTGATCCTCTGCCTTTTGCAAATACAATTTCTCCAATGTATATCTAAATAAATAAATTAATTAATTTAAAAAAATAAAAAATAAATTATATATATAATACTTATTACATGAGTCAGAGTGTGATATGGTGAAATATTTCATGAGCAGGCTAATTTATTTTCAAGAGCCAAAGGCGAGTGAAAATAAAGCCTGAGAGTGAAATATCTAGCCATATCACTCTGAAGAGTGTAATAAGTGGTTTTTTCCACACTAGATATCTTCACTGAAGTAGTTTTTGGCAAACTCAAGGTGTAAAGTTAGTGAAAACTCACTAGGGGCTCCCCACAACCCTAGCTGATATTATAGCAGCTTCTCTAACCTGGCTGGGTAGGCTCCACTAGAGTAAAGGTAGTTGTAAAAACCCCAAAACTTGTAGTCAGGCCCAGCCAGGCCAGGTTGCTATAACTACTCTGGTAATGAGCTTGCACAGTACAGCCATGAGATAACACCATGAGATATCTTGGAATATCTCAGGGTCAAGTACCTAAAAATATCATTGTGAAGATATCTAGTGTGGAATAAATATACATATAGTATGTACCACGTTGTGGAGGTCAGTATGAGATTTCCTGAACTGAAAGCAGAATGCCTGAGGATAATGTAAATCATGTACTAACTTAATGGAGTGGTACAATCCACTTGTAGGCTATAGGCTATAGAAAACACATCAAACTAAGTTTAATTGGACAGTTCACAAATACTCACCTCCTAGGAGATGGGTATGAACAGCTATATTCACCTTGTATAGATATCTTCACAATGTCATTATTAGGTAGTGACCCACCTGTGAGATAACTCAAGTTATCAGTCTTATCTCATACAGCTGTATTGGCAAGCTCAGTACCCTCTCATATGCTTGTAGTTATAGCAACTGGCTTGGCTTAGCATATTTCTTGTTTTTTTTTGTTTGTTTTTTCAGCTACCTTACCCTGGTGAAGCCTACCCAACCAGGTTAGAGCAGCTGCTAAAATATTAGTTGGAAGAGTGGGGAGTCTGTGGAGCTGATAGGAGACCAAGAGTATTAGAAAGAAAAGAGAGAGACTGAGAAGGAGAGGCAAGAGAGGAAGAACATGATATTGCAAGACATTGAACACATTAGACATGCCATTGATTGGTCATTGCAGTGACTCATTGGGGGTGATTATTACTCAATAAAATTTATTTGTCAGCATTTCATTGGTCATTGTATCCTGCTGAGTTATTTGTATCCTTGTATTAGTTGTATCCTAGAGTTAGCCTTACATATTCCTCCCATTGTATAGAAATCTTGAGTGTTATTATTTAAACTACTTATGACAAGCACATCAGCCATTGAGTAGACTCTGGTGGTGGTGGATTCCAAAGTTAATTATCAGAAGACTCTTCTGAGAAGAGTGAATAAGGGCCCTTTCTAGCTCCACTGTCCTAGCCCTACAGAGGCTACCCTCTTCTGAGGTTCCTCCACAGAGCCCCTAGAAGTTTCACTGCCAACTTTATTTCATGAGTTACCAATCTTAGTACAAAGTACTGCAGTAAAGGTATTATACTTGTCAGAGCGATATGGCAGGATTTTCCACTCTTAGGCTTTATTTTCACCCTGCTTCTGGCTTGTGAAAATAAATTAATCTGTTCTTGAAATAATTTGCCATATCCCACTCATGTAATAAGTTCATAGATTGAGCTAAAGTGTCCATTTACTAATTGTGATATTTTTCAAAGTAGTTTGGCGTATTTATTGAGCTACATATATATTTATAATATACTTATTACATGAGTCAGAATGTGACATGGAAAAATATTTTAGCGGGCTAATGTATTTTCACTCACCAATGGCTTGTGAAAATACATTAGCTTTCTCTCAAAATACATCACCATAGAGTGAATTGTCATATCACTCTGAGGATTGTTATAAGTGGCTTATTATACACTAAATATCCTCACTGTTAGGGTTTGTACAAATGTTGTCATACATAATGAATTATAAGAACATCTGACTTACTGTTACCACGACATAACTCCAGCTTTGTCCTATTCCTGTAGCAAATCTACCAGTGATTAAAATAATCTTGAATGTCAGTCCATTTTGAATTACTGATGTTGTTATTACCATGAAAAATCCAACAATATAAGGTATAGTATTGCACAGTAATGAGGTTTTTCTTCCAAACTTATCGGCAATATAACCACCTATAGGAGCTCCAAATATGGCACCAACAAGTGAAGATGCCTATTGTACATTAAAGTAAAGAATAAGAATTGTAGCTACGTATGAGATAGCTAGTTTGTGTTTTGATTAGTTATTCTAGCTTGAATATTCAAAATCTGTTTTGGAGGTCTACAAAGTGATCATTTCAAGCAAAGAGTCTGATATTAAAAACTAGCTATTTATTGATTTGTTCCATATGTGTGCAGGCCAGCTGATTGAGCAATGTACTACCAGACTTTCCGTAGTCTCGCGTATCCAGACCCTTTACCAATCCCGCGCAGCGATTGGTAAAAGGTCTGGCTGCGCGAGACTTAAGTCTTTCCAGATCAACCATCTTCCATAACTATTTTATCAGATTGAATTTTTTTTATTTATTGTATCTGTTATATTCTTTCATTTTACCTCTATGTAGTATATAGTTTTTCTGTCATTCGTCGATGTTCGTCGCTGTCGATGTTCGTCCAACTTTCACCGCCTCTCCTAGTTTTATTTTGTTTTTATCCTCGTTCATTGAATTGTTGATTTTGTCTGTTATTATATAGATATATTGAGTTATCCTGTGTCTATTCTAAATAACTATATCTAACTGATCAGCTTGTTTAGGTTAACTTGACTTTTAACCACTTAGTGATCTGGTACTCCTAAGTGCATTTGTGAAGCTACCAATCTTGTAAGTGCATTTGTGCATTGTGTAGGAACTTACGGCCGACACAATTTTTGGTCCTTCAAGCCGATACTCCTAATTTGGAAGATGAACATCACCTAGCTATCATAGTGTCATATCAACAACTACTTACCAACATTCACTTTGTTCATCATCTCTTCTTTCAACTTCGTACCTAACCTTTTGTTTCACTTCAAACCTAACTTTTATTTCGTTCCTACCTTATCTTCACTTCATTCATAATCTCATCGTTCAACCTCGTACCTAACCATTTTGTTCCACTTGAAACCAATTTTTATTTCGCTCATCACCGAGCTACCTTCCCTATGCTTCGTTCACAATCTCCGTTCAATTTCGTAGCTACTTTACCTTTTATAGCTATAAGCTATATTGTACTTGAGTTCAAATGACAATTGAATTTAGAGTAATAAATTATTAGTAAAGTGTTTCTAATTAATAAACCTCTTATTACACTACTCACTCCAAATATGTCAGCCAGAGTAGTGTCAAAATTCAGTTCCTCATCCTGGAGCTGTGTAAGTTCAACTAGAGTTGGAGAAGCAAAGCCTATAACATACCCAGCCAGAAATGTCATTGCTGTGGCAGTAAATATTGAGTGAAAAAGAGCCAAGATCCTAATGTTACATTTTCCAGGCTTCTTGTATTGAATCCATTCTCCATGTTGATGAATGATTGAATTATCTATTTCACCATTTGAGTTGTCCATGATATTATAATTGATTCTAACTAGAATGTACTCATGTGACCTTTCCTCTGACTATATGCCGCCAATCGGATGATCGATTAGTAGTATGCTCACCACGAGTTGGCGCGACCACAAATGTGGCAAAAGAGGAATGCACTTGGCGAAACCGGAATCCAATTAAGGTCATCCTGGATGTTGGACGCAGTAACAAACAAGATGGCTTTAGCAATGATTCGGCGCAAAGTGTCACCGATACCAATTGGACGCACACCAGGATTTTTGTCGAGAGCAATCAGTCTGCTAGACAGGAGCGGGGCAATATAGAGACGACTGGATCAACATGGGAGGAACACAATCTGCGTGCAACAGAGGCAATAGCTGTGCACAGGTCTCTCGAGGAGTTTTTATGACAAGTACACAGGCGTCTCCATTCATGTGCATCAAGACCCGAAGGTCCAGCAGCACCTTTCACTCGCAGAGCAGCCTTGCGGATGATACTACCACCAATTGAGTAAAAAATAACTGGGTGTGGGTCTTGTGGAGCCTCCGATACGATGCAGCTGGGATGAATAGGCTGAGCAGGAGGGTGTTTGTCGATTAGTATATCTTTGACGGTTTTATGCATATTCACCTCATCATCCAAATGCAACCGCCCCCCTTTGTCATCGTATGACAAGAGGTCTAAGGCAGCCTTGCATTTCCCATCAAACATCAGGTTGGAGAAGGACCTGGCCAAATTATCACTGTTCTTGTAAGACATCCTGTGCGTACGGGGCAGTCTTTCTTGTAGAGCACTCCCTTCATTTACTAAATCCATTAAACGGCCACTTAACCAAAGTGGGAGTCTTCTCTCAAGGCAAGTTATATGATCCTTGGGTTTAGACTTCTTGCTTGGCTTTTGTAACAATAGAATGGGAAGCACAATGGCGGCCTTAAGGGCCACTGACTCCATGGCTGAGGCAGACCCAAATGCTTGGTACAATCTTGTCAACTCATTAACAAAGCTTCGTCCAGCTTTACCGTAAGGAATGGAAAAACTGTTGCATCTCCAGTGAGTCACCTCTAGGTAAGTGTCCTCCAGCAGGGTACAGAAATCAGGGCCACTTACAGTACCCCAAGAAAAAGAAGGTGCAGAGACTGGTAAATAATCAGGCAGAGATGGTTGGGTGGATGAAGAGGTAGACATGCTCTGGTGAGCATTATGTGGAGTAGAAGAGGGAGAGGTAGTTTAATGAGCAATGTTGAGGGTACCTGGAGAATTAGAAATAGTTGGTGACAGAGTTGTAGTGGAAGCTTGGACAGAAGTAACACCGGTGCTAGTACTAGTGCTAGTACTTGTGCTATTGCTAGTGTAAATACTAGTTGTGACGGGAGCCTGCGCTAGTGAATCATCTGAGCCAGGTGAGGGAGATAAATGGGAGTTCAGACAATGCCCCCGACGGAAAGGTAGACAGTTGGTACAACATTTTTTCGCCTTTACACAGGCACAGCCTTTGCAACCGCTTTTTCCGTTACATCTACAGCAAACCACCATATTAACCCAATACAATAGTAGGATTTTCCCACCCACCCACACCTTACTTGACTGAAAGAAAAAAAGGGGGGGGGGGGGGGTATATTTTAATCTTGACCTCTCCAGTAAGCAGGGCCTGCCTCGCTCATTCGGCTCCACCTGAGCCAAAACCACTCAGCTACTACTAGAGCTGCAGCTATGGGAGAGCAGCTGGGGAGGGATGACAAGGTAAGTAGGTGTAGTAATTGTAAGATTCAAGTTTCACCCGATATTTCCCATCCAAAGGCTTCCAGGAATCTTCGATACCTTCAATCGCAAAATATTCCTGAACCAGCCAGGTGGTGGTTAGTCTTGTGTAGTCTCACGTAGCCAAACCCTTTACCAACCGTAACCGCTACGCGGGGAAGGAAAGGGTCTGGGAACATACAATACAACGACTTGTTCAGCAGCACCCCAAAAAGGGTGCTCATATCACATTCCAGCAAGCTTGCGGTATACTGTGTGACATCAACATCACATCTTGGAGGGTGAAAACGTTGCTCAACTTCATTAAACTGGTGAAGTTGTTTATTGTAGGCGATTAATAAGCACTCCTAAACGTACGAGCATGAATAGGAGACATGCTACCCGGACGTGGTTGTGACGTCATTGGCTACCACAAGCGTTGGAATGTGATAATTGGAGCACCCTTTTTGGAGTGCTGCTGTACAAGTCGTTGTATTGTATGTTCCCAGATCCTTTCCATCCCCGCGTAGCGGTTATGGTTGGTAAAGAATCTGGCTACGCGAGACTAAGTCTTGTGGACAATGACTTTTAAGTAAATACTGTTGAGTAGGGCTAATAACTATGACAAATAGCGCATTAACTTACCACTGCCACTAACACAAATAGAAATGGAACTAGGGTAAGTTTTTAAATTTTAACTACACCCTCAAAAGAATTCAAAGCGGTGAACAATTCAATTTCTAAGATTATACGGGTAATGATCGATAAACCGAAGGATTCTGTTTAGTGAAGTTTTTGGGACGGGGTAAAACCCAAGATAGCACAATTAGATAATACTAAGATATTGAAACTTTTTTTTTGGTCCATAAAATTAAATTATATTTGAAAAAAAATATTAAAAGATTGTTTCTATTCTCAGTTCAGCACTTCTTCCACCTCTCATATTCCTTCATCTGTTTTCTTCCCAGTTTGTTCTTCCTCTTCCAAATTCTCCATTTCTTCTGCCTCTTCCTCCCCTTCTGTTTCCTCTCCCTCTCAGTCCATTGCCCCTGCATCTTTGTACATCATTCCTTCCTCTCCATACATCACCCCTGCCTCATTGTACATCACCCCTGCATCTTTGTACGTCACCCCTGTTCCCATCATCCGTGCCTCTATGTCCATCACCCAGGCTGTTAGTTCCTGCACTGTCATGATCTTCTGCCCTGGTGTTTGTATAGTCCAGCAGATAAGAAAAATTATTGTGACAGAGTGGACCAAAGCATGAAACTTGGTATGCAGGTTCGGTTTGGCATATATAACAGTATCAGAAGGGGTGCCAAATAAAATTGTTTAAATTTTTTTAAAGTGTGAAATTTTGATCAGTTAATTGTGTAAAAGAGCTCAATATAAATTGTTTATTATAATGTATTGTGGTTTAATACTTTAATGTTAATGATTAGGAGTCACCTGATATTACAGGCAGCTAGACTATTTAATAGAACTAGCTACCCTGATAGCTAGCCAGGTGTAGCAAGTTTCAGAGAATTTATTTCAGTAGAATAAAACCATAATATTTCGGCTTGTGGAGCCTTCTAGTGGTTACTGAACTGAATGAGGGTGACTGAACAAGAAACTTTGTATAAACAGATGTACAGAACATTGTGTGGTGGGGCACAGCCCCTGGGAATGTTAGTTGGTGTTAGACAATTTCTGTGACATGTGAGTTGTACTTGGGAGGTGTGAAGGTGTAGTCATAATTGAATTAATTAAATTATGACTACACCTACGCCTGTACTTGGGAGGTGTGAAGGTGTAGTCATAATTGAATTAATTCAATTATGACTACACCTTCACACCTCCCAAGTACAACTCACATGTCACAGAAATTGTCCAACACCAACTAACATTCCCAGGGGCTGTGCCCCACCACACAATGTTCTATATCATCTGTTTATATAAAGTTCCTTGTTCAGTCACCCTCATTCAGTTCAGTAACCACTAGAAGGCTCCACAAGCGGAAATATTATGGTTTTATTCTACTGAAATAAATTCTCTGAAACTTGCTACACCTGGCTAGCTATCAGGGTAGCTAGTTCTATTAAATAGTCTAGCTGCCTGTAATATCGCCGTTTTTTTATTTTCGCTATAATAATTGTATTGGGCGCGCAAATAAAAAAATTCGCGGGTATCGCCGATTATATTGACCAAAGTTTCTTGTAAGACATATTTTTGTAAAGGAATGTATATCTGGATGGCACCCCTTCTAATATTGCTGTACATACCTGTTCTATTACAACTGACATTTCCCTAAAACCTCCATACTTTCACTATGGTTTGCTCCTTGGCTGGTCAAATCATTGAGAATCAATTATTGTTCAGGACTCTGTCCCTGAAAGTGATCATCCGCATGCAAGCCCAGGCTGGGCCAGGCACTTATAAACATTTGATTAACACTCGTTCATTTACACACACCTTATATGTACCATTGACCCTCCTTACCATACTTTAATGATATTCATAGATCTATTTTACCCATTGATGTTATGTATCAGTGTGCGGCATTTAAGCCCTTGTATCACATACAATTCTCGCTTCCTCAATTACACTAACCAGGATAATACAACTGTCTTGGGTGTGCGCTCCTTTTGTAGTGGACCACAAGGCTGCAAGCTTCTGGCCAGCGGCTGCATTGTTCATATTCGCGAGGCGTCTGGGTTTCGAACTTAGGCGGCGAGGACTGAGTGGGCTTGCCCTTACAAGGCTCGTTCATTTGGTCCTTCAAGCCGGATCAGGTATCGAACTGTTCCAACAACCGGCTCTATCAGAGCTACTCGAACTTCACATCTTGGAGTGGTGAAAGCTGACCCTCTTCTTGCCTACCCTGCACACTTCCTACGTGCATTGCTGGGCTGATTTGGGAGGTTGATCCATTTCCCCGCCCGAAGTGCTTCTTTCTGAACTAACATTGGTACTCCTCACCTCTGCCAGTTGACTGAAGCTGCCGACGGCCTCGATCTATCTACTCGCCCTACATCGACGACACCGATCGAATTTGAAGCGAACGAAATCTAATCGAACGAACCATCTCCACAAAATAATCAAAAAATTCATTATGACCGACGAAACGACTCTCTTAGAGACGCTCCGAAGATGAAGGGGCCATCGAAGGGGGATCATCACACGCATTCAGAAAAGGATTACGACTCTATGTGACAAGTCTCTACCTGAGATACCCATCTGCGAGATACAGTCCTTGAGAGCATCCCTCAAGAGCGAGGTGGAGCAGCATGACGATCTCCACATACAGATCGAAGATCTAGTCGGCGACAGTCGAGACGCTCTCGAATTCGAACAACGAGACCAAGACGTCCATGATGACAGTCATGACTAGCTGTTCACCCAGCTCAATGAGCCACAGCGGAAGGTGGAAGCGTGGCACATGGACAAGAAGCTCGCTTCATTTTTGGAGACACTCAATGTCCATCCTAACCGGCCACTCAACACTTCAAGGACGCTTTCTAGTCCTTCCAGTGGAAAGCCGAGGACTTCAAAAGTCATATCACCCCTCTCATCGACTGCGAAGCCTTCGAGACATCTGCCAAGAAATACCAGGCAGCGGTCACAGATCTCTTCCTGAGAATAGTACGGGCCGAGGACACTCCCACACCGACAGCAGCATCACCCGCCTCAGACACAACAGAGAGACGTACCTCTAGACCGGCACCCATCACGGTGGACTTACCCAAGTTCGAGGGTGACCCACTCAAGTGGAGGCAATTCCGAACGCTCTTTTCGACGGCCATCAAGACCAGAGCTGATGAGTTCAGTGAGCTGGACAAGCGTGCACTTCTTGGGAAATCCCTTCTCAACACTCAGGTGAAAGACATGCTGCACAATGCTCCTGACTCAGCCACGTTGGAAGAGCTATTGGCCGAGCTTCAACAACGCTTCGGTCGCCCTGTGGTGGTGCCTCTTCTCATCAAGAAAACTCACCTGCTTGATGTACTATGAGGGATTGCAGCAGCTCAGCCAACAATTTTGGTTATGAGGCTCTCCACGACATAGTCGGTGACTCCTTAAAGTCATACATCATGTACTTGGCAATAATGTCATTCGACGATGACGCCACCCGGGAATGGGAACAGCACATTTCCCAGACTTCCTCCGAGCCTATGTACGAATCACTGAAGGAGTACATCAGCCACAGAATGATGCGAATGTCCGCCAAGGTACAGACCAAGACCCAAGTCCAGCAAACGTGTAGCCTGTGATGAAAAACACGGGCTCAACAAGTGCCCTGTATTCACCACCTTCGACATAGAGAAACGAAACAAATTCGTACGGGAGAAGCGTCTCTGTGTTAACTGCTTCTCTAGCAATCACGGATGCCGGAACTGCACATCAAAGTTCACTTTTCGCACGTGTGGACAGAAGCACCACATGATGCTACACTGGAACCTCTCCTCCGAGACTTCAACCACTGCCGCTTCATGTGCTCCCGTCCCGCAGACGAACGAGAAAGATACAGAGACCCCCAGACCAAAGACTTCCTCACTCAACACCCTGCTCGTTCAGATTAAGAACAAGGGCAAAACCGTCAGAACCAGACTTGCAATCGACTCCGGTTCGGGTGTGTCTCTAATGAATGATTCCCTGGTCAACCAGCTGGGACTCAAGAAATTTCCCTCCAGTCTGCCCATGAAGGGGATGTTCACCACACAAGGCTATAGTCACTTCTGTGTCACAGCTAGTTTGTGTTCTATTTATACTAACTATGTTCACTCCCCTATTGTATTTGCTGTTGTCCCAGATACGCCTCCTACCTACCCACCAGCAACCAGAACGAAGATCCTGAAACATCCAGCTATCCAAGGACTCCAATTGTCGGATCCAGAACTTGGTGGGACGACGTGAATCTACATAGGAAATATGGAGATGGATGACGTGGTCTACCCTGGTGTCATGAAGTTCGATGACATCAAGATCTTCAACACGCCGTTCGGGTGGAGCGTCGCTGGGCCGATGAACAACAAACAACCTACTTCTACCTGCATCAATGTGCCCACCATCGATGACATCTCCACACTATGGGAGATCGACAAAGTCCCTGAGGCGCCCGTCCGCAAACCGGACGACGAGCGAGTCATCCAATAATTCGAAGACACCTACTCAAGGGATGCGGACGGCCGGTTCATCATAAAACTCCCTAGAATGCCAGGAGCTCCGAAACTGGGACTGTTGAGAGGGCAAGCAGTATAGAGGCTCTTAGCAAACGAGAAGTCTCTACGAAAGAAGGGAGCCCTTGACGAGTAACACAGTCATGATGGAATACTTTGCTCTGGGACACGCCGAGATCATATACAAGGAGGAACTGAACAACCCGGACTCATACTATCTCCCGGTCCATACAGTGAGCAAGCCGTCTTCCACCACAACTAAATTAAGGGCGGTCTTTGACGCTTCGGCAAAAACAACAAACGGAGTGGTACTTAATGACATTTTACTGCCCGGACCCAACCTCTATCCAGTACTTCTCGATGCCCTCATACGATTCCGGAAGTACGCCATAGGGATATCAGCAGACATATCCAAAATGTTCAGAGAGATTCTGCTGCATCCCTCCGAACGTGATCTACACAGATTTGTCGTCAAAATGGAAAACGACGAGTTAGTGGACTGCAGGATGAAGCGCCTTACCTTCGGCGTAACGTCCTCTCCCTTCCTTGCTACCAAGGTATTGTATTGTTCTTCTCACCCTAATGCAGCCCGTGCCATTGAAAAAGACTTCTATGTGGACGACTTCCTGGCAGGCGCCGACACCGTAGAAGAAGCCTGGGCCCTCCACGTAGAACTCTGTGACTTACTATCGAAAGCTGGCATGACGTTGCGCAAATGGCGCACCAACTCCAAATATATGCGTCTGAAGATCCCCAAAGAACTGTCTGAAACATCTCCTCTGACACTCACCACTCCGAAGCAAGCACCTAAAGCTCTCGGAATACATTGGGACGTAGTCTCTGACTCCTTACTAGAGAACATTATATTCACCTGACGATTATTACCTAATTTATTCAGTCGCACTTATCATTTAACTGATGATCCTTACCTACTCCATTCAGTTGTACTTATCATTGATTCATGTAACTACTATTTTGATCGAGTTTGAATGTACATGAGCAAATGGGATTTACTCCTTATTATTTATGATTAGTACAACTCACCGAAACGCGGGAGGATCGATCGACTTCACTGTGGAGCTGGAGCGCCGACAAGGGCAAGTATTCCCATCTAAGGCGCACCACCAAACGGTCCAGACATGCCAGTGATCCAATGCCCGATAGAAGGCTGCGCGTACGAGACCCCCGACGTCGAATCGGTAGTTGCAGCCGCGCTCATCACAACTCATGCAACCAGTCATGGAAACCCCAGTGGATCTACACAAGCAGCAAGGGTTGAGAAGGTAAAGAGACCAACTGTGTCATCGGCCGGCACCACAGAGGACTGGCAGTACTTTAAATCGAGATGGAATGACTACGTAAAGGCGACCAAATTAGAGGGAACAGACAGGATCATCCAACTATTGGAGTGCTGTGATGACCAGCTCCGCAGGGACCTCACCAGGAATGCTGGAGGCACCCTTACTGGAATGCCCGAAGACGCAGTATTCGGGGCCATGAGGAGGTTAGCCGTAAGGGAAGAGAACACAATGGTAGCAAGAGTGACCCTACACAACATGAGGCAGGACCGAGACGAGCCGATACGCGCCTACGGAGCGAGGTTGAGAGGGCAGGCAAGCGTCTGCAAGTATACCAAGCAGTGCACAGGTTGTGATGCCAACGTGGACTATACTGAAGCCATACTCAGGGATGTGTTATGCAGAGGTTTGGATGACACTGAGATACAGATGGATCTACTAGGAGACGAGAACCAAGACATGACATGGGAGCAAGTCCTCAAGTTCATCGAGGCAAAAGAGGCAGGAAAGAGGTCAGCATCCCGCCTGTTACTACCACAAGCAACAGATGCAGTAGCTGGCAGCTCGTACAAGAAGCAGAAAAGACCGTCGACTAGGGGCCCATCAAAGGACCAGGACACTTGTACGTATTGCGGGACCAAGGGGCACGGAAGAAACCCCCCAACAAGACTCAGAAGAACTGAGTGTCCTGCCTTTGGCACCAAGTGCGACCATTGTGACAGAGACCACCACTTTGGGAAGATGTGCAGAAGCAAAGCTGACACAAAATTGGCCAGGGCCACTGAACGCGAAAGTGCCATATTCGACACACTATGCGAAATCACATCAGCAAAGGTGACCAAAAGTGCTACACTGGACCACCATATCTTTGATCAGACCACAAAGGAATGGTCAAGGAAACAGTCCAAACCCCAGCCATACATCAGACTTCAGATGAGCATCAAGCAGGAGGACTATGACCATTTTGGATTCCGCCTCCAATCACCCCAAAACCAGGCCTTCACCAGTGCCATGGCCGACACAGGCTGCCAAAGCTGCCTGGCAGGCTTCAAAATCATAAAGAAGCTTGGCCTGTCCACCAGAGACCTCATCCCTGTTGATCTCAGGATGCATGCAGCAGACAACCACAATATTGACATTCTGGGCGCTGCCATACTGAGGCTATCCGCGAAAAGCGGCAAAGGAGAAGAGAGGTCTACCAGGCAGATGGTCTATGTGACTAACAGTACCGACAAGTTCTTCCTCAGCAGAGAGGCATGTTCAGACCTGGGAATCATCTCACATAATTTCCCGGCAATGGACGAGGTCAAGGAAACCAGTCTTAACGGCTCCATTGGCGCCGCCACGAATTCCACACCCCCATCACAACATGGTTGTCAATGCCTCAAACGTACTAAACCACCACCAATCCCCACCTCTCTGCCGTACTTAGCCACAGAAGCCAACCGGGAGAAACTCCAGCAATACCTCCTTGACTACTATAGCTCCAGTACCTTCAATGTCTGTGAACACCAAACCCTACCACTCATGGAAGGCTCACCAATGCGACTTATGATAGACCCACAAGCGTCCCCCACCGCTCATCATTCACCCATCCCAGTACCCCTTCACTGGCAAGACGATGTCAAAGATGGCCTCGACAGAGATGTGAGACTTGGAGTGTTGGAACCTGTACCTATTGGAGAAACTGTTACATGGTGCCACAGAATGGTTATCTGTCCCAAAAAAAATGGCACACCCAGAAGGACCATCGATTTCCAGCCACTCAACCTCCATGCCACCAGGGAAACGCACCACACCCAATCACCCTTCCACCAGGCGAGGTCAGTCCCTCAAGGGAAGAAGAAAACCGTGTTTGATGCATGGAATGGCTACCACAGCGTTCCTCTTCATCCTGAAGACAGACACTTTACCACCTTCATCACCCCATGGGGCCGCTACAGATATCGCACGGCCCCACAAGGCTACATTGCCTCAGGTGATGGATACACTAGACGATATGATGAGATCACCTCGTCCATACCCAACAAAACAAAATGTGTAGATGACACACTGCTATGGTCTGACACGATAGAAGAAAGCTTCTACCAAGCATCCAACTGGTTAGACATCTGTGGCAGACACGGTATTACCCTCAACCCAGATAAGTTCAGATTCGCCAAAGATGACATTGAATTCGCAGGCTTTGAAATCACCAATGACACTGTGAGACCATGCAAGAAGTACATCAGGGCCATCTCCGACTTCCCTACACCACAAAACGTAACGGACGTAAGATCCTGGTTTGGTTTGGTGAATCAGGTATCGTACGCATTCAGCATGACTGACGTAATGCTACCTTTCCGGGAACTCCTCAAGCCCAGCAACAAGTTCCACTGGAACAATGACCTACAGCAAGCCTTTGAAAAGTCGAAATTAACCATCATTGACGAAATCCACAGTGGAGTCAAAATTTTTGACAAGTCCAAGCCCACATGCCTAGCCACTGACTGGTCCAAAGACGGAATTGGTTATTGGTTGTTCCAGAAACACTGCTCCTGCCCCTCCAGTGATCTCTTCTGCTGCAAAAATGGCTGGAAGATAACCTTAGTAGGCAGTAGGTTCACACATGCAGCTGAATCACGTTATGCTCCAATCGAAGGTGAAGCACTGGCTGTAGTAGACGCCCTGGATAAAGCAAGACATTTTGTCCTGGGATGTAAGAATCTAACCATCGCTGTTGACCACAGACCACTCCTAAAGATATTTGGTGATAGATCCCTAGATCACATCTGCAACACTAGACTGAGGAACCTGAAAGAAAAAACCCTGAGATACCATTTCAAAATCGTCCACATCCCTGGTGTCAAAAACAAGGCCCCTGACACCCTCTCAAGACACCCAACTGGTGATCGCCGCCCACCCAAAATGGTCCTCCATGACGACATCCACAGCATCCAAGATGGTGTTGCTACCCCTCCCCTCTGCATCCCCACTCAACTCATAGCTGGCATCTCAACAGATAACCAACTAGACTCTATCCAAATGGAAGACCAACTACAGAGTTCACTCATCTCGTCTCTACACTCCCTACATCCCATCAATTGGGAGCAAGTCCAAATCGCCACATCATCTGATGACAACATGCTCCTCCTCCTCTCTACAATCGAAGACGGAATCCCTGACCTCAAACACCAACTGCCACCATCCATCAGAGAATACCACCAATTCAGACAACATCTGTACAGCAGTGATGGTGTCATTGTCTACAAAGATAGAATCGTCATCCCACCCTCTCTACGACCCTCATGCCTGTCCGCCCTACACGCCGCCCACCAGGGCACATCAGCCATGACATCAAAGGCAGAAGCATCTGTCTTCTGGCCTGGCATCACTAACGACATCAGAGCCACCAGAGCCAACTGCTCCCACTGCAACAGGATGGCCCCATCACAAGCGGCACTACCACCCACACCCCCCACCTTATCTGAATACCCATTCCAGTGCATTTGTGCAGATTACTTCCACTACCATGGCTGCAATTATCTCGTCATCATCGACCGATATTCCAACTGGCCTATCGTAGAGAGAGCCAAAGACGGGGCCCAGGGACTTATCACTGTCCTGAGACGCACCTTTGCCACCGATGGGATACCAGACGAACTCTCATCGGATGGCGGTCCAGAATTTGTAGCTCACAACTCCAGGCAATTCTTACAGGATTGGGGAGTTCACCACCGACTTAGCTCTGCGGCATTCCCTCACAGCAATTGCAGAGCCGAGGTGGGTGTCAAAACCGTCAAGAGGTTGATCACAGGCAACACAGGGAAGGATGGTGCTATAGACATTGATGCTTTCCAGAAAGCCATCCTGCAATACAGGAACACGCCGGACCCTACAACCCTCCCTGGAAAGTACCACCCACATCAGACCTGGAGGGAATCACTAAGGCTACGAGAAGAGGCACTCAGACAGCGTCACATGTCTCACCAGGACCGATGGAGTGAGCACACCAGAGCCCTAACCCCACTGAGTACTGGTGACCGGGTGAGAATACAAAATCAGACTGGCCCTCACCCACACAAGTGGGATCGAACCGGCATCGTCATTGAAGTGCGCCAATTCCATCAGTACCTCATTCGAATAGACGGGTCAGGCAGGCAAACACTCAGGAACAGGAAATTCCTCAGGAAATACATCCCTGTACACCCACCAGCCAAAAGAAGGTCCATCATGGAGGACATTGCTTACTTACCCCCAACCTCATCTCCCGATGGCATCCCACCCTCAACCTCATCTCCTGATGACATATCACCTACAACTTCACCTCCCACATGTCTACCACCGGACACACCTGGGCCCACTCCAACCAGGACCAATGAAGATGTCAACACCACGAACCCCCCTAACCTGCCTTCCAGGGACAGCCCGCTCCCCAAACCCCCTCCGACCAGTCCCCCCCGACTCCCGGATCCTATACCAGTCACTACCCTTACCCCGCCCTTATATACTCCATCACCAAAGCCGTTGAGACGATCAGTAAGAGAAAGGAAACCCCCAGACCGATTCTTTTGACTCTACGAAACTCAGCCCTTAACCATCATGGGTCAAAGACTTGGGGGGAGATAGAGAACATTATATTCACCTGACGATTATTACCTAATTTATTCAGTCGCACTTATCATTTAACTGATGATCCTTACCTACTCCATTCAGTTGTACTTATCATTGATTCATGTAACTACTATTTTGATCGAGTTTGAATGTACATGAGCAAATGGGATTTACTCCTTATTATTTACTTACATGTCGCCACGCCCAACAAAGGCCTGCCCGAAACAGTCACCAAACGATCCATAGCATCTTGCACAGCTAGAGTGTTTGACTTTCTGGGCCTCTTTTCTCCGGCCATCATTCCCGCTCGGGTCCTCCTATAAGAGCTATGGAAGAGATCCTTCGGATGGGACAAGAAAGTCCCTGACGATATCCTCAAGAAGTGGGATCAGTGGGTTATACATCTGCCAACGGTCACTAACCACTCTATCTCTCGACGACTGTCAAAGTCGTCGTCTCCACCTATCTATCTGTCCCTACACGGCTTCGCCGACGCATCCACTGTGGCGTATGGTGCAGCTATCTACCTTTTAGTTCAGTGTAACATAGATATGTGCTATAGAACATAATAACTCAATCACTCGAGCTAAAGATAGCATGTATTTCAGTGGGGTTTGAAAAGCTTGAGTACAACGAACTGGCCGTGCAGTACCATTGATATCTCACAAGAAAGTTGATAGTGCATATTTGCAGGGAAAAGAAAAAAGATGCAATAATTATGGTGATAATGAGTAAAACCAATCACATGTACGCACGCACACACACACACACTTGTGAACAATTTCAAGTGTTCCCAATTGTTGGACACACAAATTCCAGCATTACTATGACATTTCTCATGTGTTGTATCTAAAGACAAGAGTACTGGGTTGGCAACCGTCACTGAGTAAGAGATCAAAATACATTTTGTAATCGTAGTAAGGGTGTTTATTATGGTACCAATTTAATTGAATGCGGTGAGGACCATCATTGCAATGTCACAACTAAGGTACATTGCACCTCAATTTAGCATACTACTCCTTATTTGCACTACACATAATGCACTAAAGATACAGTAAGCTATAGACTTACTTGAAGAGGTGTTACAAGTGCACAGATTTAGAAGCATACTGACAACATAATGATTGTCAGCATGGCGAACATACAAGGTTATTCGAGAATCACTTTAAGTGAGACATCAAACTGGCCGTGCACATTGGATGGAATGTGCTTGCTCCACCCATAGTTAGTATCATAAGTATACAAGGCAGTCTTCAAGAGATTGGACAGCACCATATCTCCACTTCTGAGCCCCAAGTTCTGTCACAGTCTATTTTAGTGGCAGCAATGTATTGGTGGATTCCATCTGTTCTGGACTCAGCACACGATGACCCATAGCTGTTCTCTGACACTTCTCCAATGGAGCGCAAATGCTGCAAAAGGGATGGGCCATACATTTCAGCAAGTTTGGAATATCAGATACAAATTGCTGTGAAGGCAGAGGAGCAAAATTGACTGTGTGAATGGTTTTCATCAGCTTGCCTCATCACTTGATCCAGAGTTATGGCATAATTGATTTGGTAATATTGGTAATAGCTAATTAACACTGCCAAGGTCCGACAACTCTGACTTCGATACTGTTGTGTACAAGGGAAAATCCATAACAGGTGGAAGTTGTCCCCAATCTTCATAAAGTAGGCAAAAGCACCGACCAAATAATTCATTGGACCTGCAAGTTAAATAAAGAGTCAAAAGTCACTCTGACATTCACAATTAAATAATGACCACTGCATTGACGCAGTTTGTGCCACAAAAGAGGGAATTTCACCCACATTGTCATATTGCTTTGCTGCATATGTCCAATCAACTTCATCATTATGAGGCTACAGCAGAGGCTTCCATGCTATGCTGGTGACCACACAGCAACATCCCGTCTTGAAGGGTGGCAACTGGATGGGAATCATCCTGATCTTGGTCAGATTCATCCTAAAATCATAATGGACTATAAATCATGTGAGCAAAATTAATACCATCATCCCTTACCTCACTGTGGGAACATCTTTCTGCTGGATATCATCACCAAGTGAAGTTGGATCTTTTCCTGATTTAAAAAAAGAGGCATAAGCACCAGCATAATGGTCTTTTTCAGCTTGCAATTGTTTAAGTTGACAAAGAGACTGGTGCAGCATAAGCTGTTGCTTACAGTATTGCTCGTAATTTGGTCTATCAGGATCTGATGAGCAATAAAAAGACGTGGAATAACCAGCACTTCCTTCTTTCTGAGAATGATTGCATTCCCTTTTTTCTTTGGGATTTTGTACTTTTTGACAAATTTCAACAGTGTAATTTGATTGAAATCGCCCGTATCTGGGCGATTACAGTACTGATCCAGCTGGGTTTCCAGAGTCACAGGTTTATCTTCTTCAAGATTGTCATCCACTTCTCTAGATCCATCCAAACTGAGGACCACAAAATCACGAGATAATTTAACAATAGGAAGCATGAGGAGGAGATGGCATGTTTCTTGCCAACAGTGCTTGTAAGCAGTTTCTGCATAACCTTTAAAGAAGTACCATCATCATCTACACTCTTCAAGATGTTGCAGTACACTTCCTGTAGGGCTGTGGATCGATTTGGTAGCATATTTGGCCACATGCTTGGTAACTTTCATATTTCAGTCATTATTTAATTAACACACACTCCACATTATGCAACCCCACCACATACTGCATATCCACATTGGCCCTCCAGGCTGACAGCTGCACTGGGCTATACCCATTCAGCAAATTGTCATTGCACTTGGTCAGCACTCAGGTTCTCCATCATCTTGAGAGGTGACAGATGTGACGGGTTGCAGTGGCTTAGGAAAGTCAAATCTGCACTTCTGCTTGCCTTTCTTTTTCATCAGGCAATAAGATGTGGAGCACCTAGTGTGCCTCTGGCATGTGGCAATCAAGTCTACAAGGTCCTCCCCCATATCAGTAACTTCTCCATAGAAGTTATAAATAGAAACATCAACCATTACAGAAGATCAAAAGGTATGAATTCCAACAAAGAAAATGAATCCAAACTTTTGGTTTTTACCATACATCAAAGGCATTAGCGAGAAAATTGAGTGAATTTGCAGTCCCATGAACATAAAAGTAAATTTTCAGAGTTCCACAACTCTTAGAAAATTACTTGTAGCTACATGTTAAACAAGCAACACCAATGAAGAAAAAGAAAGGAGTTGTTTACAGCATACCATGCATGGACTGCAATTCAGTGTATGTGGGTGAAACTGGCAGGAATCTAGAAAAAAGATTGAAAGAACATCAATATGCAGTGAAAAGAATGGATAACAAAAATGGCATCTCAGTTCATGCATGGAAGAAATCACACAGAGTAAACTGGGATGAATCAAGAGTTCTGAAAATGATACCAAATTACTTCCATAGGAGGCTAACGGAAGCATTAATTCAGCGAAGCGAGCGGAGCTGACTCTCTAATGCGCGCTTGCGCGTGCCGGGTAACCTTTCTTAGCAACATTTTGTTTTGTTTACCCGCCGTACGAAGTAGCGATGCCCAGTAGACAAAACGTTAGAAACGCTCGGTCAAGAGCTTTGAGGGCGTTAGAAACTCCAGAAGAAAAATTAGTAAGGAGAGAGATAAGAAATGAAAAAGACACGGCAAGGAGGAGGAGAGCTAAAACGAAACAGAAACAGGTAGCAAAGTAAAGAATCTTTCTTTTTGAAAAGCCATTAAATGTTTCTATCCACACCAAGCATGCGGAATAGCTGCAATTACAGGGAACATGCATCGCTCGCTTTGCTATTTTGTGCTATTAGAGCACATCACTAGTTATACAGAGCAGTAACACCACCTCTAATTTAGACAAAGGCCTCGAGCTCAACTCTACGTGGACTCCGTTCCTGCAGGAACTCCAGCGTCAATCGACCCACGGCTACGTGCATTTTTATAGTTGACAATTTTGTTTATTTTATTATAATATTTTAAACGGTCATACCCCTCACCTCACAACTGAAGAAGGCTTACGAGCCGAAACGTTTTGTGAATATTATACTAGTGGTGTGCTTGAGCACAAATGGCGAGCGAGCCTTAAACTACACTATTGTTATTCAAACTACTAAAATAAAGTTGAGTTGTTAAATTACGCATATACGGTAAAGGGGATTCAATGCCATAGTAACCACTCCCCTCAACTGTTTGAATTGAAAAAGAAGCAACAAAATCAAGTCACGTTATTTAAAATTTTCTTTGTGATATTCTTAATAGTAGTTGTAACGCACAATACTTTCACACAACTGAACATACCTACGCAAGACTTACCTTCGTGGTTCGTCTAGTGGACAATGAATTGTCAAGTAAATGCTGTTGAGTAGTGTTACCACCGCCACTAACTCGAATAGAAATGGAGCTCCCAGCACCAGCAAGACAAAACAAAGCGGTAAACAATTCAATTTCTAAGGTGATACGGGTAATGGTCGCTACACCAGAGGATTCTGTTTAGTGAAGTTTGGGACGGGGTCGAACGCGGAGCGAACACAAAAATAAGGAGGGTCAAAGTACAAAATGACATACATACGTCCAAACATAATATCTAAATAAACTAGTGGTGCGCTCGAATAGCACAAATGCATGGCGAGCGAGCAGACTCTTTTTACAGAAAAATAGGACAGAAATTACATCTAACTGTAGTGCACAGTGTAACCCTTTCCATTCTCAGTTAGCATCAGAGAATCTAAAGTCTCTGATCCCAGACTAAACTAACAGAATTACCTGAATAAACTTCGAAAGCAGTGGCAAAGAAGCGCAGCTTGACAAAGACTTCACAATTGTTTCAAGAAGAGAGTAGCTGTACACTGTTTGGTTGAAACAAAGTTGCGTAAGGCAGTGCAGTATGATTCTCCGCGCTCGTTAATTGAAAAATACTGGAACTGTGAAAAAGAAGCAACAAAATCAAATCACGTTATTTAAAATTTTCTTTGTGATATTCTTAATAGTAGTTGTAACGCACAACACTTTCACACAACTGAACATACCTACGCAAGACTTACCTTCGTGGTAAGTCTAGTGGACAATGAATTTTTAAGTAAATACTGTTGAGTAGGGCTTATAACTGTGACAAATAGTGTATTAACTTACCACCGTCACTAACTCGAATAAAATTGGAGCTGCCATAAGTTTTTGAGTTTTAACTGCACCCGCAAAACAATTCAAAGCCGTAAACAATTCAATTTCTAAGGCGATACGGGTAATGGTCGCTAAACCGGAGGATTCTGTTTAGTGAAGTTTGGGACGGGGTCGAACGCGGAGCGAACACAAAAATACGGAGGGTCAAAGTACAAAATGACATACGTACGTCCATACAAACAAACATCCCCGATTTTCAATTGTGTTAGCCCTGTAAGTGTCTCGCTCGCTACGCTCGCTCGCCAATAAATTTTAATGCTACTAGCTAAGCTAAAAATATTGAATTACTAGAAATATAGTAGCAATGAAAATCTACGACATTAATGTTGACTTTGCGATAATATTTGTTGTGCTGCTTCAACCACAGGAGTGCTTTTAGCATAACTGCTCTTCTAACTTCAGTGTCTCCAACCTGAGCATAGCTATTTCAGTATTTCAGATCAAACATTTCAGTAATTTCATGGGTCATTTCAGTAATTTGAGCTATACCCAAGCCATATGCTCAAACCATTGTTAACGTTCAACAACATTATTTGTAATTATTTTTAAAAAATCAATGATCTTTGTAACTACGGTTCATTGCATGGGTACATGATTTTGCAGTATCAAGGAAAGATGAATCATAATCAGATTGTTCACAACATTGAAATGATGAGTTTAAATGAACTACATAAAATGATCTCACATGCCCATAAAAATTAGTTGATGGAATTCCCTCATTATCAGCAAGATCAAGAAGAAATGCTGTTGTTTCATCACCAATAAATAGTTCTTCATCCGAAACTTGATTACTAGGGTTGGAGTATTCTATATCAATTAAATTAGAGGAATTTAGTCTTATAACAGAAGATTTAACAAAGAAAGATAGCACAGTTTTAAGCAAGCGTTCACTTTCTGTATGAAGTTTATGAATTGTTGCTGCTTTACTTGTCTGGAAATATATATTAAATTTATCAAAAATAACCAGGTTATTGGCTAGGAACATCCAAGGCTTAAAGAAGGAACCTCTAAGATGATCATGAATCGATTTTACCTTGCCAGTCTTTTCTACATCTGGATGGCTGGTGAAATAAGAAAGTATAAGGGCTCCCACATTTGTAAAGTGCGCTTAATGCTACGTGTTAGTGACAGTCTCTCCTTCAGAGGCAGACATACCGCTCAACTCTTGCTTAGTCTAGAGCGCGAGATCCTTTACCTAACCAGCTAGTGCATGCAACGATTAAACCGTAACTAGTGGTGTGCTTGAGCACAAATGGCGAGCGAGCCTTAAACTACACTATTGTTAAATGATTGATTTTAACAACTAACACTCAAGCTACTAAATAAAGTCGAGTTTTTAAATTACGTAAGCGGTAAAGGGGATTCAATGCCATAGTAACCGCTCCCCGCAACTGTTTGAATTGAAAAAGAAGCAACAAAATCAAGTCACGTTATTTAAAGTTTTCCTTGTGACATTCTTAATAGTAGTTGTAATGCACAATATTTGCAAGTTAATGCTGTTGAGTAGGGCTTATAACTGTGACAAATAGCGACTAATTCTAATAGAAATGGAGCTCCCATAAGTTTTTGCGTTTTAACTGCACCCGCAAAACAATTCAAAGCCGTAAACAATTCAATTTCTAAGGTGATACGGGTAATGGTCGCTAAACCGGGAGAATTCTGTTTAGTGAAGTTTGGGACGGGGTCGAACGCGGAGCGAACACTGACCCTCCGTATTTTTGTGTTCGCTCCGCGTTCGACCCCGTCCCAAAATGACTGTACATACGTCCAAACATAATATATATAAATAAATAAACAAACATCCCAGATTTTCAATTGTGTTACCCCTGTAAGTGTCTCGCTCGCTACGCTCGCTCGCCAATTAGAGTGCCATCTCCATAGTCCGTAACTTGAGGAGCATTTCAGTAAGAATTACGGATGGATCCGTAAGGTTGGAGACACTGTAACTTTGAAATCTATGAATTCTATCTTTGAAATCTCGATGTGTGTGTTGTCTGAAATATTTCCCCTAATAATCAGCACATCTAATTCTTTGGGAATTCTTGGCAGACTTGTGGCAAAGGTTTGCGGCAGGTTAATGACGTGACCCTTGTAGCCACACTGTCCATTAGAACCCCTAGGCGCCTTGATCATTTGTGATTCTGGCCGCGATGAGATCAACCCGGTAAAGGGTTTCGCAGCTACGCAAAATGGGAGAAACAGAAGTTGTTTCAGTACCCTGGAGTGGAGTTTTAGATAGCCTCAATCTTGGTAGGTCTGTAACTCAACCAAGTTTGTTTGTTCACTTATAAATATAGCTGTTCAGATTCGTATTCAAAACAACACTTCAAGAGAATTCTCTGCTTACAGTTATTTCCTGGGTGCTGGAGAATGGGTAAAAAAACTCGAAGGCATACCAGTGAATTTTCCAGCTAATGCAAGGGTGAGTGAATTTTAAAGCAAGGGTGAATGAATTATAAAGCAAGGGTGAGTGAATTATCCAGCCAATGCAGCAAGGGGTGAGGCAAGTAGCTAAATAGAGGGTAACTTTTGCTTAGAACATAATGTACTACATAGAATGATGGAAGGTAGCTATTGACTTTTATAACTATAGGTTTGTTAATGTATTTTCATAGGCGCAAGGTGTTAATGCTGTGGTTGGAGAGCCTGCCTTCAACTTACAAACAGGTTGTGTTTCTGGCAAAATAGAATGCAGTTTTAGCTTTGAGGTGGGCAGAGATGCTGATGTTGCCATTAAGCTGAGTGGATCCATAAAAGATCAGTTCTCTGTTAAGCTCCGTAGTGAGTATTTTGCTAGCACTCTTACAATTACTATAAATATTCATATGAAAGTACATTAGAAGTTACAATTTATTTTTATATTCATATTTTATATATTCATCTCTTTAACCAATACATACTTGTTTATAATCTTAACATTTTCTATCACAAGTGATATAAAATTTAATTCTATCTGTAGCTGACACAGGAAGCTAATAGTGATGTTATGGTCTAATGAGGTCTCTTTTAAGATAGCTATATATGTGTAGCAGTTTGTATATGCAGCTACAGTAAAAGAACCATACAATGTTTTTGCCACTAGAACCTTTTTAGGTTCGGAGACCTTGCGTACTATTTGAACAAGAAGTCGGGCATTGGGACCCGACTAAATGTTGTGCATGTTGGCCACAAACACTTCATATGAAAATAATGCCATGGGAAGCCTGCCATCTACTGTTTGTAAAAGAGAGAATGTTGTATGCCAGTTCGTAGCTATTCTTACTCATAACAGTAAGAATCCATGGTTATGTTCAATCAAATAGCGTAAGCCCTCAATTGTCGACCGGTACCTAACGTCGACTTCACCAAATTTAAAGTCGACCACACTTTGTGTCGACCTCGTACCATATACTTTATCAACGCGCCGGTTGACGACCATTACCAAATACTCTGTGTACAGTAGTTATAGTGGCAACCATTCCCACATTGTGAACCACAGCTGTATCGACCTCTACCATATATTCCGCACTTGGTGTCGACCTCTACCAAATTATATATCACCTTTGCGGCGATCTCTACCTAATGAATTAATATCTGCGATGACCACACCCAGCGATGGCCTAAGGGAAGAATGAAGATTGTCTTGGTCTAACCACTCGATGTTGCAGGCTATGGCGGCAGTGAAGGACGGTTCAATGGGAATCAACATGGCTGCCATAGCGCATGGGGTCCCTCGTACGACGTTAAAGGATAGGTTATCGGGAAGAGTTATACACGGCACCAAAATGGGCCCTAAATCTTACCTCACTAGAGAGGAGGAAAAAGAGCTGGTTGACTTTCTTGTGAACTGCTCCAAGATGGGCTATTGCAAAACTAGAGCTGAAGTTTTGAGGATTGTTGAGGCTGTTATGAAGAAAAAAGGAAGGCTGCTTGGAGATCACCATATCTCTCAAGGTTGGTGGTGTCGTTTTCGTGAGCGATGGCCTGAAATTAGTTTACGCAGAGGAGATTCATTTTCTATGGCCCGGGAAAAAATGACAAGTCGTGATGTCTTTGAAAATTACTTTGACTTACTTCAGGAGACTCTGGATAAATAAAATTTGAAGGACAAACCATCCCAAATATACAACTGTGACGAATCGGGTATGCCCTTGGAACACAAGCCACCCCGTATAGTGTCAGCCAAAGGAACAAGGAAGGTTCGGCAGATTAGCTCTGGTAATAAAACACAGATAACAATTCTAGGTTGCTGTAATGCAGCTGGTCAAGCAATTCCCCCTATGGTAGTTTTCTCGGGTAAAAGGTTCAACCATGAGTTAAGTAAGGGTGAAGTCCCTGGAACTCTCTACGGAATGTCGGATTCGGGATGGATGGATCAAGAATTGTTTGCTACTTGGTTTTCTAATCATTTTTTGCAACACGCGGTTACTAGTCGCCCATTATTGCTAATGCTTGACGGTCATTCTTCGCACTATACATTAGATCTCATTCAAAGTGCCAAAGATAATGATGTTGTGATATTCTGCCTACCGCCTCACACTACAGCTGATAGCCAGCCATTGGACACCAGTTGTTTTGGGCCGCTAAAAGCCTATTGGTCAGAAGCCTGTCGAAAATACATGTTCAAAAATCCAGGTAGAGTAGTGTCAAAGTTTCAATTTTCACAATTATTTTCTGGTGCCTGGTCAAAAGGAATGTCTATTAGCAACATTACCATGGGCTTTCGCAACACTGGAATCTATCCGTTTAGTCGTGATGCACTTCTCAAAAAATTGCCAACATCTGAAGTATTTCATTCAGATGGTGAGGAAATTCCTGATGGAACTTCTGATGATATTGTAACTGCAGAGAAAGAGGCAGATGATGAGGATGAAGTTCTTGATGAGGATGGAATTCCTACTGGTTTTTCTGGTGATGCTGAGAAGGAGAGTTCACAAACTAATCACCATGCTAATGGTGACATAGAATCAGTCCCGGTTTTTGCACCGGAAAGTATCAAATTATTTCAAACCCGGCTGGAAAATGGTTTCAATGTGTTTGAAGATAGTGAGTATGTCGCATGGCTTCAGCTCTATCATCCTGATTGTGCTCCTGCTCCTTCACTTGCAGCTTTATTCTCCTATGTGTCTCCACAACAGTCAATGAGTCCATCAATTTTGGAAAATTCACATTGTTATAACCCAACTAGCAAGTCTTCCTTGAGCAGCAAGTCTCTGTGTATCCCTGAAGCTCAGTCTGTATCATATGAGTCAGACACTGGATCTCGTAAGTGTAACGAATTCTTGTATTTTTTGTCAAACCTTGTTGATGATACATATGCACACAAATGCTCAAGTGTTGATCTATTTGAAGATACTGAGTATTAGTCATTTTAGTATTGTAATTAAGAAGGTGTTTCATACTTAGGTGACGTGGTAAGCGTAACAAGTGCTGTCACTCCAAGTCGTTCCAGTAGGAGCATGCTTGCAGAGTCTTCTCCAAGATCCCCTCAAGCTCCGTCTGTATCATATGAGTCAGACACTGGATCTCGTAAGTATAGCAAATTCTTGTATTTTTTGTCAAACCTTGTTGATGATACATATGCACACAAATGCTCAAGTGTTGATCTATTTGAAGATACTGAGTATTAGTCATTTTAATATTGTAATTACGAAGGTGTTTCACGCTTAGGTGACGTGGTAAGCGTAACAAGCGCTGTTACTCCAAGTCGTTCCAATCGGATCATGCTTGCAGAGTCTTCTCTAAGATCCCCTCAAGCTCCCCGTAAGTGTATAACGATTTGTATGGTTAGTTACTGTTAATGATTCTTCGATGCAAATCTAAAATATGTTGGTACAGTTTGCAGTGCTTTGTTTAAAATTGAAATCCCTTTGTGATACTATTAAAGCAATTATTAGTGGTATTGTTGTTGTTGTTATTAAGTCCAATGAAATTTGAGTTACAATATTATGGATTGGTCCAACAAGTGACCCAGTGCCAGAATTCCTTTATAGCAACACTGTATACTACCCACTTGACGCTTCTCCTAGTCTGGCATAGCCAGACCCTTTACCCAACCGTTACACGGGGAAAGGGTCTGGGGACATGCCTATACCAAATTGTAAATGCGTAGGAATTCAATTTGCAGTAGAGTTTGAACACTCACGATTATTCCCAACCGGTAATTGACCGCTGCATCATATGTGCATCAGAACAAATTTGGTATAGGCATGTCCCCAGACCCTTTCCCCACGTAGCGGGTCTGGCTACGCCAGACTACTCTTCTCCCCCTCCCACATCTAGAGCCTGGTGTGCTCATGGTTATTATGTTTGAGGTACTGGCTTTGTTGATTAGTTTTTTAAAGAGATAATGTTTTTTTTTTAGATGGCATCCTGAAAACTCCGACTCCCAGTGCTAGTGGCACAATTGACCAACTGCCTTCACAGTAATGTTTGATTAGTCACCTTTCAGTTTCAAGTCAAAGTTCTTGTGAATCTTGCCATGCTGCATCTGCTTCTAATACTCCTCAGTCTCCGCCTGTAGTTGTGTCGGCCTCTAATACTCCTCAGACTTCACCGGTTACTGAATTCCTTGTATACCCAACTCCTATCAGGAAAACAAGATTAAAAGCATCCAACAAGTGTGCTCGTGTCTTAACCAGTACAGAGTCCCGTCGGCTTTTGCGGGAAAAAGACGAGGAAGAAGAAAAGGCTAGACGAAAGAGAGAACGTGAGGAAAAAAGGGTGACTCGAGAAGAAGAAAAGAAAAGAAAGTTGGCTGAAAGGGAAGCCAAGAAAGAAGCGATAGCAAAGAAAAAAGCTGAAAAGCAGAAAAAGACAAAGGGGAACAACAATCCTGTTGCGTTTGTAGCTCAATAGGTAGGGGACGGCAAGGTTTTACACGAGCTGCCCCGCCCCTCAACAAAATCATTCATTGTGCACGTCGGAGAATAGTATAGTGAGTGGTCGTGTTTCACGACCGCACGGGATTCTAATGGCCAATCGCCATCTGCGTGAGCTAGAGAGAGAGGAGTTCCCTAATTCTAATGCTTGTAAGTAGTGCTGGAATTATTTTTTGAATCGAAGTATTTTGGTACCTAGCATGTTCAAGTTATGTAGGCGATAAAATGGTCTTTTTTTTGTTGTTGCGATTTATAGTGGGTAGTGTTCTTCCCCTCATACAAGGGTATTTTCTATGTTAGGATATTGTGCTGAATACTACACCCCTTCCTCTTGCTGGAGCCATTGTGTTGCGACTGACCTGAGAATAGTGCATGCATCATTTGAGAAGCAGCTGTGTCTCTTGAAGTAAGTCTAAGTAATTCTCAAAGACCTCATACTTGACATACAGTCACTCACTCATGAAATATTCACTCCAAAGTAATGCAATTAAGTACAATATACGGTAGTTGGGTAGTTGGTCAGTCTAACACGCCAGAAAATGAATACAATAATATGCTGAATAATGATTTGATTGTTTTGGTGTGAAATGGAATAGCAAGAAATTACGTAGTTTATAATCTTCTTTGTTGGGGGGGGGACATTGGCTCCACTGAATTTGTAGAATACTTGAGTACTTATAGAAGCTGATTTCTTAGTTTTTGGTGGTTGGCCTATATGAGTGTTGGCTATGTCTGTGATAGAGGTGTCATAGCAGATGCTGACAGGTAATACAGGGGCTTGTCCTGTTACCCTTGGGTTGAAGGAAGAGCTACATGAGACCCAGACTTTTTAGTTACTGGCTGATGATTTCTAGAACTGAGAGTGTGCATGGTGTGTGTTCATGCACATGTGTGCCAGACACATTGACAACTTGCTGGTGGTTTTGGGAGTTGCAGCAGTGGCTGGATTCAATGATTGTGGATGGCCATTGTGGTCATTGGTGGTATGATAGGTCAACATCTGCAGCTAGCTTGCATGAAGTTTTTTGCAGGGAAGGGAAGGGAAGGGAAGGGGGGGGGGCAGACTTGCCAACCTGAAAGTCAAGTTTCGCAAGACATGATACAAAATTTAGCAGGATTTCGTTCAATTTAGCAGGACACCCCCCCCCCCTTCGCCGACCCTTTACCTCGCGGGGAGGTCTGGTCAACGACCTGTTCTGCACAATCAGCAAAATGTATCTTAAATAAAAACTGCAAGTACAGTTCATATTGTTGTTGTTTTGTAGTGTTGAAGTTAAATCAAGAAAGAGTAATTTGCAGTACTTCAGATGTGATGTGTGTGCATTGTCTTGAGTTCCTTTCTGTGGCTGTTGGCATCTGTGGTGTTCTGTTGGAAATTACACAAGCGTACTAATGCATGTTTATGAGTTGTAAATAAATTGGTCAATGTATCATTTATTTTTATTTATTTCAATTGTTTCTTGTGAGGTGTAAGTATGTGTGCCTGCACACAAGTGAAAGTTGTGTTACATATTTGGTGTGAGCTCAGGCATTTATTTATGCTTTGACCATTGTATGAATTGACTATTGCAGTGGAAGGGTATATGTATTAGGGAGGTTACTGATGGTTTTTCTGGTACTATGGTGCTTTAAATAACTCTACTATTGTGAGCTATGGTCTGTGGATGGTGAGGGTAGATAGCGTTACATGACTGGCCTGTTGCCTAGGTAATGTCTGGATGGTGGCCAAGTGCTTGGGAAACCTGTCGCACTCTTCACACCGCAATGCCCTAGAAGTCACTAGCAGTGCACATTCAGCCGGAGACCTCAAACTGCTACTGAGAGCTGTCATATAGCCCTCGTTGCCATTTTTCAAGTAACAACCAGATGATTGCGTGTTCAAGTAAGTCTCCAAGCTGTTGTTTTTAAGTCCCACTATTATTGAAATTTATTGTAGTAGTAGTAGTAGTAGTAGTAGTAGTAGTAATAGTAATAGTAGTAGTATAGGAATGAGTGTGCTGATACCTTCGGATGAGTAGGCAGTTATGAATATAATTAGAGATGAAGTGAAACAGTCTGTCACTTCGTATGTCCAGGAGCGGTTCTTCCATTTTCTGTTGTTGTTGAATGTGGGAGTGTGTGTGTTTGTGTGCATTTTCATTAAGGAGATGTTATAAAGCTGTATGCCATTGGTTATGTGTATGTGTTGTTCAAGCACAAGTTGGTCTATATCTGATATTTCACAGATTTAATAATACTTGGCTGTAGTCCTTCCCCCCCCCTCCCTCCCCACTAGACAGGCAGTATGTCCAGCTGAATAATGACATCTATATATCACACTTGTGATTGCATGTGTACCTTGATTGTGCAATTATCACAAATACAGCTTTGACTTATTGCCCCCCACCTAACAAACAATTAATATTGATATTTAGTGAGAGAATAAAAAAAAAAATAATAATAAAAAATTAAAATTAAAATTAAAAAAAAGATGATTTCTGCATGTGTATGTATACATGTGATTTACTGAAGTCTGTGTTGTTTAGGATTAGTTCATAAGAATTTCTCAGGAGGGATATTTTGAACTCTACAGCTCCACAGACACTTCAAGTGAGTAAACGTATGACCTTATGTGTGTCACACAAGTTGTGGTTTGTGGGATTGGTTGCTATGGGGAATCATTTCTTAACCCCATGGTCATGTGGCAACTGTAATATATAACATGACTAATAATTATTCCAACCATCCAGCCTTTTCTTTGTGTTGTGTTGGAGCTACCTTTCTTACTTCGGTGGAAATAGTTAGTGATAGTAAAGTGTCCAAGTGATGAGGCTCACACCATTGGTGCTTTCATATGTGACCATCTACAGGAAAATAGGGCACAACGCAGGCCCTATCAAAAAAAAATTTGCACTTGCACATTGTTCGGCATCTGTATATTGAGCTCTCTGAGTTTTAAAACCGGTGTCAATATATGCACTCTAACCGCTCCCTTCTGTAAGCTTATTCAATACATTTTTAAAGAATTAAATCGATCTTTTCCCGACATTTACGCACACTGCGTTGCGCCCGATTTCCTGCAGATGGTCACATATAGATTATAAAAGCCCTACGATCCACCGCTCTCTCCTCCTCCCCTTAAATGACGTAATTGTACGAGTGATAAATTCAACACTCCTTTAAAGTCAATACTTTCTAGTTGTAGTTTAACAGCTATTCGTAACCAGTGTTTCATCCAGACGTTTTGGCAATGGGGGGCAAAGTAGAGTTTTGGAAATGTAAGGGGGTGGAAGCGGCACGAGTCACAATAGGAGGGAAATAGAATTATTGAGTGCATCTTGACTCACAAACAAGTGAGTCAAGTTTAGTATCACAGAACATTGTGGAATGCCGGCCTGCTATCTCAAGAAACTTGATTTTCTGTATTTCATTCGCAGCTATAAATTTGTTCTGTAATCTACATTAGTTGAGTTATGTCTATTTAGGTATGATGCAGGGTGGTAGGAAGGAACTTAAGTGGAGGAAGAATCTTACCTACCTCTTAAATACAATATCAACTGAATTAAAAATTAAATTGATCTAAAAGAAAACGGTATGCACCCTCCCCTCAGCACACGCCCACACCCATCCCATGTGAAGCTATTGTTCGAACTTTTTAATCTTTGGGGCTTGCAAGAGTGTAATTTTACACAACGACGGCACTGTGGCAAAAGATATATCTTCTGCCAGAAACACTCCAAGGAAAAATTTGTAACCACTCCTAGGCCTGGGCCAGTTATGCTTTTTTCCAACGTATTATTTATGCTCCAATTCTTTTCAGATTTTCGTATTATGCTTAGAAAATGTCATATTATGCACCTTTACTTATTATGCTCAAACCAACAGAAATAACCACGTCAAAGGTCTAATATTATGAATTAACGATTGTTGTATTGGAGCATAATAGATGTTTCTACAGTCTTCTAATGAGCTTTGTTGAGATTTATCAAATGATGTACTAAAGACAGAGAAAACTTGTTCACTTCTGACTTCTGGGACAAAAATTTATTGTGTTGTGTGTGAGAGTGAGAGCGACATTTCCACAAAAAAAAAAAGGAAAAAAACCACCTATTGCTGGCATTATGCTCAATGCTTTGGCAAATTATGCTGGCATAATTGGCCCAGGCTAACCCCCCCCCCCCCCCCCCCCCCCCCCTCCCTTTCTACACACCTGTCCTGTCCTGTCATATTGCTGCCGTTTCACGGTCACGCAAGCCCTAATGAGCAACAAGTCAAAGAATTTCCGAGTCTGATCTACCCTCCTGGAGGTTTACACGAATGAACTGCCAGTCCTCCTCTACTAAGAAACCATTTCTTGCAGGTCATACACTGCACCGCTCCCTTCTGGTCCCTCACAGGCTTCCTTCTTTCTTCACTACACTTATGCCTCATCTTGTCACTCTCTCTACTAAAACTCCTTCTACATACTTCACACATCACTTCCCTCAACTGCGCAGATTTCCTCTTCTCCTGCTGGGTATCCATCATCTCCTCTATCCCAAGTCTGCATAATGCTCTCCACTCTGGCCTGGACCTCCTTGCTGTTTCATACCATTCCTTTTCACTAATATTCACCTCCTTTAGATCTCTCCTTACAACATCCCTCCATCTACACACACACACACACACACACACACACACACACACATACACACACAATGTGAACATCAAGATAACCACATTCCAAGAACAAGTGGCTATGCTGAACAGAAAACCTAGAAGAATTACTATGTGAATGTTGAAAACTATCGCATTCCAGGGTGGGGAAAGAACAACGATAAAATGTGTGAAAAAACTTGGTCGTCGCCAGGGAATCGAACCCAGGGCCTCTGGCTTTAGCCACCAGTGCTCTAACCACTGAGCTACGACAACCCACGACTTCCAAGCCTCACACACTTTACCTTTATACTGCTGAGTAGTACTGCAATGCCGCAGTCTCCTACTCAACAGCCACCAAGTATGTGCCATCAGAACACCTATTCGGTGTCGACCAGAAACCCCTTTCCCTCCGGAGAGGAACCAGGGTTTCATACAGAGGGTGGGGGGCACTGAGATTCCCCCCCCCCCCCAGGAAAAGTTTCCTCGCCCCAGAATTTACAGGTGTAATTCACTAAAGTCAATTTCTGATTGCTCAGGCCCTTCAATGGCGATTCGCATCAGTTTAGGTAATGTAGAATCGCTTATTCTGTTACGAAGCCTAGTTTTAAATAGTTTCATTTTACTAAAGGAGCGTTCCACACTTGCTGTGCCGACCGGGAGGACCAAAATTAAGTTCATTAGCTTGAAAATCTCTGGAAAAATATCTGTGTAAGCACTAGTAGACTCCATTTCAGCCTTGACATCTTGTAGGGTTGGTGGCTTGGTAAGCTTATTTTTCTCCATACGCTTTCTTCTCTTTGGCGAAATTCCCCCCGCCCCCCCCCAGACAAAAATTCTGTATGAAACCCTGGGAACCATAACCAGGTGGGTTGGAAAGGGTTCATAACATTCAAATTGACTTATCGCATTCCAGGGTGGGGAATGAACCAAGATAAAATGTGTGAAAAAACTTGGTTGTCGCCACGGAATCGAACCCAGGGCAACTGGCTTTAGCCACCAATCTGAGTTTTTATGACGGGTGGAAAATATGTGAATGTTGTTTCTATTATATCTGATTTACAACTTTTTTTAATAAATATGTAGTTTTAGCTGTGGGTTCTTTCAAGTCCTAAGCATTTTGAATCCAAGAATCCAAGGGGAGGCATTTAGAATCCAAGGGGGAGCAAATGCCCCCTTCCTCCTCCTCCCCCCCCCCACCCCACCCCCAATTGAAACCTTGGTAACAGTCCGAAAGTTTTCATTGACTTTCTCAAGAACATTGTAAAAAAAACGACTATTTTAATGCCACCTTATTTAAAGTTAGTTTTTATGGGACTGGACAAGTTTCCCACCATTATGTATGACACATCCTGTGGAAATTTCACCATGTACAATGTATATTGTCTTCCTTTTGCAGTTGTGCCAGAACATGGTGCTGAGGACGCTGTCTGACCAGAGACTTCAGCATAATTAGGCATCATCCAGGTTAGCCCCATGCTTTTTTTTTTCTTTTACAGTGTACCTTCGCTATTGGAAAATCTTTGTCCACAAGAACATGGGGAAATTTTTTTGTGGTTAGGGTATATGAAAGATTGAATGAGTCAATAAATGTTACAAGAAAGCGTGGATGCACTGAATTGTGTTCTAGAATAATATTGACCAGGAACTGAGTGATGTAATTATCCTAATTCACAATCATAAATAATTGTCTCCCCAACAAACACACACATTACACATGTAACACACATCACATGTAACACACACATGCACAACACATGCAACACACACATTATACATGTAACGCATAACACATGTAACACACACATGCACAACACATGCAACACACACATTACACATGTAACACATAACACATGTAACACATCACATGTAACACACACATGCAACACACACATTACACATGTAACACACATAACACATGTAACACACACATAACACATGTAACACACATAGCACATGCAACACACACACATAACACATGCAACTTTTGAGCTTTTATCCTGCCCCTCTGGACAGGCTGTGTGGTGCTACAGTGAATATGTAGGAACTGGTAAATGTCCAGTTGATGTTGTTCTTTTTTTATACTTGTAGTGGAGATGTGCATGATACTGTCTTTTCTAATATGTAGTGTCCATGTCAAGATCGCAGACTGATGGGTGTGTCCTTTCATACAGAGGCTACTCCAGATAGCCATGGCTGTGTCACAGAACGTCCAATTATTCACTTTATCATTTTGTTGTGTATGCATGACACTTATTGTTTATTATTGGCGAGCGAGCGAAGCGAGCGAGCAACTCTAAGATGTAGTCTATGGAAATCCTGAATACGTCGTCGTTTAAACGCGCGCGCATGAATACGTCGTCGTTTAAACGCGCGCGCATACGTGGTCGTTTAAACTGAATACGTGGTCGTTTAAACGCGCGCGCGCATTCCAGAACTTCGCTGGCTCGCCCAACCAATGCTACACGAGCATGCTTAGCATGTGGACACTTCAGAGTATCCCCCATCCCCATTTCCCCCTTTACACGTTTCCCCCCTTTACACGGTTCCCCCTTTAATGTTTCCCCTTTACACGTTTCCCCCCTTTTCCCCTTTTCTGTACTTTACACATTATTTTGTTATCATTGTTACTTTATCATGAGGAGTACCATTCTTTACCTTTTACCAATCATCATTTCCCCCTTTACATGTCATTACATATTCTACTACTAATAATGAGATGTGAATTCAGATTTGGCAACCTGCAGGAAGAAAACCAATGCAAATTCAAACCAAACGACCCCAATGCAATTGAAAGTGTCAACATTTCCCCAGAACTTCGCTCGCTCGCCCAACCAATGCTACACGAGCATTTTCTAGTTTATGTATAGTACTGTACTTTTGATGATTTTTGTTATTGCTTGTTGATTTTTTAGTGTTGTGTTGTAATGAATTGCTTAATAAGTTTTTTTTTAAAAGAAGCACTATACTAAGTTATTGCTGGCTTCATTTTTGGGTTGTTGCATTGTATTTCTTGCGATCATAGCAATAAGATGAAGGAGAGTGTATGTATGTGTGTTGTCTAATATGGTCCTCGAGTTAGTGCCCTGCATTGTGTGAAATTTGCACCACTTGAAAATTATGGACTGGTTTCTATTATGGGCGCTGTTGTCTCGGACTGAATGATAATGAGGGTTCTACCATGAACATCTGCAACACCCATGATGCTATTTACCATAATGAGTAGTTTGTGTAACAGTTTCTGCTCAAATTGCTAACACATTGTGACACTTGCAATTGCCCGATTGCACACAAATGCTTTTCTCCTTCGGATCATGTGTCGGTCCAGGTGCTTCATAGCCACATATCAAGTGGTTGCCAGTGAATATGACAAATTCTATCCTCAACTATGTATTCTCCAATATTCATGCACTTCCTTGTAATTGAATAATTATATAGTTGGGATATCTGATGTTGACAAAAGTTTATGATTGCGTAGCATTGTTGAAGTACTGGGACTATAAATGGGTTCAGTTTGGTTGTTGTTGTTTTTTGTCATTTTGCTTGTTTGTTTTGTTTTGTTTTTGGCAATTGGTAATCATAGTGCTGGTTATGCGGTAGTAATGCATACATAATAATCTAAATTGACAAACTGTTCATAAGAGGGAGGGGCTGCTTTTCAGCATGCAGTACAATTCTCTTCAACAAGCTGTAATAGAATTTTCATTTCGATGAGACAAATGAGATTATTTGCAAATAAAAAGTGGGGCACCCATGTAATGAGATTCAAACTTCTGTATTGCTCATGATTTTATAGCAACTGATATGCAGAATTTCAGTTCTCTTAGAATGAAAATTAGACTAGCATGTGTGTGAATGTGAGTGTCTATGTTTTGTTATGTCTGTGCATGTGACATATATGCTGGACCATGTTTATTCTTTCATTGTACAGGTCCAGAGTGTGTAGGTAAAATAACGGATAAAAACAAAACAAATTGACCAACACAGCATTGTATGCATCCGTCATGATTGATAGTGGCATAGTATAGGGTTGTGGAGAGCGTTTATCACAGAGAGGTTGACAGTGAGAAAGTGAGTTTTATAGCCATCTCCAGAATGTTACCAAGCTCTCAATAGTTGGGCAACTGTCAACGGTGCATATATGTATAGGTTACATCACGAGGTGGAGGTCGGTATGGGATTTACACAACCGAGGGCCGAAGGCCCGAGGATAGTGTAAATCCCGTACCGACCGCGCACCGAGCGGTGCAACCGACTTGTACCATGGCTCTAGGCTATAAGAAACGCATAACAACCTTTTTTTCTGTAGCCTCATTGGTCGCCGCTTCGCTTAGCTACAGATCGTAATTCTAGGCCACGGGCAAAAAATATTCACCTCCTAGGCGGTGTATAAGTGATTTAATTCACCCCGAATTGAGAAATCTGATTGGACGGTTTGAACGAACCATGGTATAACTGTATGTACACTTATATGTGTGAGATGGTTGCCATGCAATGCATGCACCTGCAGGTACAAAGGGTGATGTGGATGATCATGTGGCCTGATGTAACGTCCACTGGAAAGGAAGATGAGAGAAGTAGAAATCTGACCATAGTCAGACATAGTGACCTCAGACTATGTGAACTATTGTGTACATACTTTAATTGCAAGGTTGTAAACTATCTACCTCTCGACCATTTCAAGAATTTATGTTCACTCTTGAATTGTTAATTTTCATCACAGTCAAGCTTAAGCAATACTGTAACAACATAGCTGTAGATGTCAAACAGATAATATGATGATAAAATGACAATGTTTGACTGAATATATAAATATGAGTTCAAGTGCATAATTGGTTTTTCTTGAAAAAGCCGACATCAATTCTATAAAACATTCACACAGTATGGCCATAGTAACCATGATTTATATATCATCAGAGCATTTACCTGCATGAGGCCTTCATAATATCATACAGGCAACTTCACCTCGACCACCTCCTTACACATTTAACAATGAAATTAAAGTCTGTAACAAGAAATTTTAGCTGCACTGAAGTTCATCCAAACTAATACCACTGACACAACTTCATCTATGTACTTTGCACTCACCTGCATCAAGCATGCCAATACTTTCCCAACTCTACTGAGAAAATAGTCACGCAGGTCCAGTCACACCTCCATACTCCCATCAAGGCCAATTCACACTCTACAAGACAGATACACGCAGAAATGCTCTCTAATAGAAAAATTAATAGTATTCCACCGCCCCCTCCCCCACCCACCACCAAGCCAAAGACTTCCCCTCCCCCCCCAAAATTTTTTTTTTAACGAATCCTATATGAATCCCTTCACATGAATTCTGAACTCTCTTAATAACCCAACAGCATCTTAACTTGCATCATTCCTTCATGCTGTGCTCACTTGATAGCCTTAACAATCCAGATATGTAGAACTAGAATTTACCTACTGCCTAGCCAAGCGGAGGTGTGATTCAGAACAATGCAGTCCAATCTCTCCTGTTATTACACAAGATTGCCAATACAGAAGAGTGGGGGAGAGTAGTCCCCTCTGAATATATCGGGCATGTAGTGGCCTTTCTAAATGCAAGTGCAGCACAACAAGGAGGATCTGGGCATGTTACACAAACAGACACATGTGTCAATATTACCATTCCAGACTTTGGCGGGACAGTCCCGATAATGATGCTCAAGTCCCGAGTCCCGCCTCACCTAAGGTCGGGACAATAGATGTCCCGACATCAGCCCTCAATCACAATATACAGTTAACCAAGTTTACTTTCATATTGCATTTGATTCCCCGTACTCAACCAGTAATACCCGCAACACCAGATTGAATTTTTAATTACACAACACTCAGCCTTTTTCAATGATGATCTTTACCTTGTAGGGGAATTACAATGATTCACATGGTAGCTACAATTGAACAATAACTGTCAATTCAACTGATTCATTCATTGTTCATGCTTATATGTTTTTTTTTATATTGCTGTTTTAATTTTCTTAGCAAATTTTTCCTTGTATGTAATTAATTATTAAAATTTCTGGATATAGAACAACACTAGAAGAGACTTAAAGTTGTAAGGTCTGTCTTACATAGTTTAAGATTACACATGAAACTACTTGGCTGCTGACATATATCAATGTTGGTTGTGCACGTTCAATCTTGAATCTCGTACTGTGTGTCCCTATCACACAAAACACACACACAAACAGCACACAAACTAGCACCGTGCAGCACACCTCAAAGATACAAAAATTGGGGGGGGGGGGGGAGGAGTTGAATTGAAATACCCAACAGTAACAACACTGGCACCAGCGTCCCATACTCCACTCCGCTCAAGAGGTAAAAATAAAAAATCACTATTTCATGAACTTTATACCAATACCTATGCAGAATCTTTCTGTTCAGCCAGTGACCAGCACTGAGCTGCAGGTTAAACTGACCCACTGTAGGTGCAAGTGAGAATGCTAGGAAAGTTTCAAGTCTTCCAAGTACCATCACGCAATGACCTGGACTTGCATCCACCTAATCCAGTTTGCTAGGACAAAAATATTCTGGTATAGCCGGACCCTGTTTCTGCTGCAAAAGGAGAAAGGGATCATTGCTAACTGCTGGGTCCTGTTAAGTGCGCGCACAACAAGCAAGGGATCAGACACAGCAGCACTGACATCTCTTGCTGCTTTCCCAACCAAAAGTGCACCGTTGAGGTAAAGAAACTTAGAGGGCTAATCTAGAATATAGTATGGCTTCCAGACTAGCCAGAAGTGCCTTGATTAATGAAGTTATCTGGGAGAAATTTGGTGTTCTTAAAAAAAAAATGGAGGAGACTTGCTCTGGCGAGGACATAAACGTCACAAAGAGTATTTGTGCTGGAGTAGTTCTCCAAGTAACCATTACAGGAGGGAACATACACACATGCACATACAAACACATACACACATTTCCATATATCAATTTAATACTGTACACAAAAACACAATTACATACACCAGTCTATTGCAATACCAAATACAAAATAGCATGAGAGCAGGCTATGATCTATTATTACATTGCAAGTTAACCACTAAATGTAATTAACCACGAAATTGAATGACAATTGTTTTCGAGTCCGTCATTCCCATCACACTGAAATAGCTTGCTTACCTTCTGAGTCAGGTTTTCATTCCTGCATCACAAACTGTGAACTCAGTTCAGGCTGCACATATACTCACACACAAACATACACTTAGTCACACAATACACACACAGTGAGAACAAGAATGACACTCAGTGACTGTTCTGTTCATGGGAAAGGGTGAGTGATAATGTGGGGGGATGGCTATTACACCATAGGCAGGAGTCTAGAAAAAAGATTGAAAAAACATCAATATGCAGTGAAAAGAATGGATAACAAAAATGGCATCTCAGTACATGCATGGAAGAAATCACACAGAGTAAACTGGGATGAATCAAGAGTTCTGAAAATGATACCAAATTACTTCCATAGGAGGCTAACGGAAGCATTAATTATACAGAGCAGTAACACCACCTCTAATTTAGACAAGGCCTCGAGCTCAACTCTACATGGACTCCGTTCCTGCAAGAACTCTAGCGTCAATCGACCCACGGCTACGTGCATTTTTATAGTTGACAATTTTGTTTATTTTATTTATTTTAAACGGTCATACCCCTCACCTCACAACTGAAGAAGGCTTACGAGCCGAAACGTTTTGTGAATATTATATAAATTTTAATGCTAGCTAAGCTAAAAATATTGAATTACTATGAAATCTATGAATTCTATCTTTGAAATCTCGATGTGTGTGTTGTCTGAACCATTTTCCCTAATAATCAGCACATCTAATTCTTTGGGAATTCTTGGCAGACTTGTGGCAAAGGTTTGTGGCAGGTTAATGACATGACCCTTGTAGCCACACTGTCCATTAGAACCCCTAGGCGCCCACACCCGCTTCAGGAATGTACCGCCGCACGTGTATAGAAAAAAAAAAGGAATGTAAACCGTAAACCTACCAGTTTACATTCCTATTTTCCAGCGGCAGTGCACATATCACTGCAGTTGATTAGATTTTTGTTGAAGAGTATGGCTCGACGCTCGTTTACTCTTGCTCCTCTGAAACTCACTAGGAGGTCAGCCTGTGGTTCTGTTAAAAGAGAAGATTTACACCAGGGTGCTAAGGTTGTGGAAGTTCCTATAAGTGTATACAGTGGTGACCATTCTGATGACCATCCAACACCTATGTCTTCTCCATCTGCTACTACACCAATATCCTCTGCTTTAGTGGATGAAGTGGAAGAGACAATGTATTCTATTGAAGCAAAGTCATCAGTGGCTGGCTGGGAGGCAGTAAGGGAGAGACTGCTATTTGGGGTCACTGAATCGTTGGGGATGCCTGTTGGCCAGATGTGTGTGCTGTGCAGGAAAAGTGATGCGGTTATTAGATGTCAGCAATGTGGACCTCAGTCATATTATTGTCGAGCATGTACTGATACAGTACATTCACAGTGCAGTTTTTTACACACTACGGAACAGTGGACGGTATGTTTGCATGATTTGTCTTGTGTACTGTTGAAGTTTACACTAGAATTTGTTGTGTCATTGGAGAAAAAGCTGAATCCATTAATAATAGATACAATGTGTGCACTATGTAAGGTCCTTTCGCTTAATAGAGGGGTGAGGAGCCGTATCCCCTGTTTTCCCATGCTTTGTAAGAAAACCCATCTGTAGTACGTTAATAAGCTAGTCTTGCAAGCCAGACCATTTTCTGACCCTTCACTGCTATGCGTGTGAAGGATCTGGACAAGTGCATTGACCCGTTTTGTTCAATTCTTCTAGATTCTGAAAGAACATATAAAAATGTGTGTAACCTATAATGAGGGGTTGAGTAGCCAGACCCCATAACGAACCAGTTACGCGGGGAAGGGGTATGATGGCAATAGTACACTGTACAGTTCGAAAGGAATTTTATTCTTACCCGGATGTTCTGCGATAACAAATGGTTATACCATTAGCTGCGGTGAGTTAAATATATTCATGAACGAAATTGAACCGCAACTTATCCCATGAAATCTGAGGGGTAAGAACTGGTACTAAGCCCCTTTCCCTCATAGCGGTTTGGTAAGGGGTCTAGCTATGCAAAACTATGAGGGGGTGTGGTTTACATACAAGTTGGATGGGCTGCAATGCTTGCGCTCTTGATTTGTATGAGTAGTACTGCTTCACTCTTATGAATACTATACTTGTAGTATAGAATTGTAGCAGTATCAAGATTTGTAGTGGTCATTCTGCACTAACTAAGCTGGCTTCCCTGTTCAATGCTCGTTATTGCGTTATTTTGGTGATTACTTGAAAATTAAATTGCATCTTATTTAAACATGATTACATTCTACTGGAAGGAAAAAGGCACTTGTCTAGACACTTCCCCCCCCCTCACTTAGCGTAAAGAGTCTGGCTTACGAGACTATTGGTAAGCATGCAATCTCACTTGTCAATAGTACCATTTAAGCATACCATTAATAATACGGTATTTTCTTATATACATCACAAACTTGTTACTATAGTAGGTTTGCATTGGGTTTGGATTATGGGTTGTGTCGTATTGGACTACTGAGCAGCTAGCTATGATGGCTTGGAGTATTGGAAAATCCACCTTGTACCTCCTATCATAACTTCAAATAGAGTGTCTTATAATCACGTATTTTGATGGGCATTATTTAGAGTCCAGAATTGGCTCTTCACTAATTCGAATGGGTTAGTTTGAAGCCGGTCATAGTGAGGATCAGCTTTTGTTCAGTCTCAAATAGTAAAATAGCAATATTATTACTTCTCTGATCACTATTTGACAAATGATGAATGTTTCAAAACCAAAACTATAATGTAGTGTGAGTGTGGTCCTTGATACCCATTGTTCTGTATGTGTGCATAATAGGGTGACCATTATATCCCAGTGTTGAAGCCTCACTCTATTGATGTGCATCCAACTCACTTGTGTTCAACAAAAAAATCAATATCTCTCACTTGTGTGGATGAATTAGGTAATCTAGACAATTTTTTTAAATTCGTAATCATTTATTTTCTCATATAAAGAATAGTAGATCCTACTGATGGAGCTCATTATAACTCCAATATAACCGCTCAGTTTAGTCTTTTGTTTTAAAAAATTGTAAGCTGAATAAAACTTGCAACACCTTAGCAGTGGGTGTGTTGCATTATCTTGAGTTGTGCAATAATATCCCAATACACAGTTGACACTCGATTATCTGAATATTTTATTTTTGATTTGTTTTAGTTTTGGTGTTGGATATTACATATATATATTTATTGCAGCTTTGATATTTTTTCTTGAATATTTCCGCATCACGCGAGCGTTCTGTATTCTCCCATATTGTACGCTTGTTATTGAATGCTCGAAGTAGCGCGCGTGGCGAGTAAAATCAATGAAAATTGTATTGTAACCGGTTGAGAAAAATTTCAAAGAAGCAATAAATCACTTATCACACTCGTCGTACAATATGGGAATGATATTTTACTCTCACGCCATATTTTCACGAGCCTTTGGCTCGTGAAAATATTTTGCGTGCTCATAAAATATTTTCCCATATTGTACTCAGACTCGTGCTATAAGTATTATATATATATATATATGTATATTTGTTTGATTGTTTGTTTTTGTTTTTTAGGTTCACAGCATTCCATTAATTTTGCTAGTTGTACCTGCGAACCTCTTCCAGTAACCCTTGCAAGAGCCCAGTTATGGCCTGCTACTCCTCACCGTCCAAGACTTGTATTTACTTTTGGCCTATTAGACTGGGCTGAGGCACTGATGTTAGAAGCACAGGTGTCGCTGAATGATTTTTGCTGTTCCTTGGCATTTAGGTGCCGATTCAAATTGTTGAAGGTAAAGTGTACAGGATTTTGTTACAATTTATTTCAATAATAATATAAAAAGTAAGTGTTATTTTTTAATTCTTTTTTTAAACTCGTGCCTCAGGTAAGCCTGTTAGTAATGCAAGGATTTTTCAAAGGCATTTCCTCCCTCCCCCTGAATGGTTTATCTCCCTAAAAATGTTTGTGTATGTATTATTTCCTTGTAGAAAGTTGACATTTATAAATCATTGATTGATGCTTTTGAAGAATACAGGTATGTATATGTGTTATATTAATATGTAAAATCAACAAATTAATTTTGTCGCTAGGTACTTAAAACATGAATTACGACACCTACGTTATCTCTCTAAAGACTTAGACTCTGGGAATGTCTGTCCAGCTTGTCCCAAGGTAAGGGAAATGTGTTGTTGTTGTTGTTTTTCCTGCTAAACACTTCATCCTGGCATAAACAAGTAAACAACAACTCAAGTTATCAACATTGGTGTGGTATGTATTTACGGTGGAAGTGCTTCACTTATTTTGCTTGTGTGTGTGGCTTTATTTGATGCACATAATATCTAATAGCGAGTTTTGATACTATATTGGATGTGTTTACTTCCTGGCAGTCTTCCTACTGCATCAGATCTGCCCAAGGAAGATTGTGAACTGTCTGACTTATTTGAGTAATTGAAGTTTGCAACTATACTATTATGCTTAGGCTGGTGGAAAAATTATATACGCATGTGATGCACTATTTGGATTGCCAAGAAAAAAAGCAGCTGGTCACAGCCATCGTGAACCCCTACATGGTGACTTATGGTTTGGTGATCAGTTGGAAGTCGATGAATTTGTGGCTCAAAGTCGGCAAAATAAAAAAATTAAAAATGTAAGTTTGCTGCACTTTACATTATAAACATATAGTTTTGAGAGTATATTAATGTAGGAGTGCAGTAATTTTGTGGCTGGTAGTGCACTGCGAAGTAATAGCAGGTACAGGGCACTGGATGAGACTGCTGTTTTTGGATGTGCTTGTCGTCATGAATTTCCAGTGAAGTTTATTAATTTAAAGCATGGAGAAAGGTGAATTTATCGAACAACAATGCTATTAATATTTTATCTTTACACATGCTTTGCTCTTCTATAATCAGGCTTGCTTATGCAGTGTGGATGGTAGAGGAAGTCATTAAAGCTAATGAATCTACAAACAATGAGTTATATTTCATGTACGACATCGCATGCACCCTTCACAGTCACTTGTGCGTAAGTCATTGTAGCAGTAGTATTTCTTTCAAAGTGTATAATTTTGGACTCTCTACCTTACCAGCTATCACAGCGATCGGACGTTTTGGAGGATATTACTCTGTGTTTACCTATTTTTCACTCATTTGGCCACAAAGTGTCTTGTCAGGTGTGTATATACATATAAGGTGTTTCATTTTTTATAGTTTATATACAATCTACTTCCCTCACATTTGGCAAGAAGAATTGTGTTGTGTGTGTGCGTGCATGTTATATTATATTATATTGTTTGGGGTTCAAATAAATTAGAGTCTACTTTTTGTTTGTTTATTTGTTGTTGTTGTTTTTTATTTATCCTGTAGGTACAGTTTAGTCCTAGGCGATGTTCTGGTATTGGCCTCAGTGATGGTGAGACAATGGAACGTTTGTGGTCTTTCCTAAGGCGATTTAGTCACATGACCAAAGAAATGAGGCCTTCACACCGCATTGATGTGTTAGCACATGCCTTAGTATACTATGGTATCCTGACCAAGCAGAAGCTTGGTAAGTGTACAATGTAGTCTGAGTAGTCACATGTATGGACACTGTTTAAGTTGATTGGACAACACACTACATGTTTTCCATACAATTAATCATATAATTTATTGTGTGCTTATGTGGCCCAAATATGCTAAGTTTCATAATAGATTTATTGAAATGTGAATGTACTTAACTCGGGTAATATTCCGCGGTACACGGGGGTCAAGTGTTATTGTGTTGGGTTATTGTTTGGTGTTATGGTGCCACCCGAGCCATTTTTTGTGGTTGTTGCATTCCCATGAGGCATACAATAAAACACTGGGCACTGCACAGTGCATAAGCACTCATGAATGTGAGGCTTATAAGATTGCTAGGAACAAGGTACATAAGATTGTACACTTAATTTAAGTATTGTTTAGATGCTAACAAAGAACATTTATATGTTGTGGCAATGCTGTAGCCAATATGTTGCTGTTGCGATGGGAACGTGCTGGCAGGATTGCCCAGGTTGCTGAGGAGACACTAAATAAGATTTACCCTCAAGGCATCAGTGAAGGATACAGTGTTGTTGAAAAATGGATCTCAGAAGAAGAACACTCGTATAAATGTTCTCCATCGGTGTCAAGTATGTGCAAAAGTGCTTAGTTTCAAAATATATGTATGTGTATGTATTCGGTTTCTTTTTAGGACCAGATCAGTGGAAGATATTATACTACTATACTCTTTATTCTTACTTCACATTAAGGTGATTTTGTCACATGACCACAAACTTTATTTTGTTGTTTCAGTTGTTATTTTTAATTCATTATTCTTTCATTTGTTCAATGATATAGAAACAATACTTTGACCGATGATGTCCCGTCAACCCCATCTGGAAAGGAACTAGCAAGGTAGGAATTATGAATGTGTTCATGAGATACGTTTTCTAATGTTTATATCTGCTTTCTCCCATAAGTATGGAGAAAAAATTAGAGGACATTGAAAAGAAGCATTCTATTGTTTCAAGGTGGACAACATCAGACAAGGAATATCAAGAGCTGGAAAGACGTCTAGTAGCGGAGAAAAAAGAGCAATTGTTGAGAGCAATATGGAAAGCTGCAAAAAGAAGAGCATTTTTCTAAAATTAAAGGCCAAGTACGCAGGTACGTTTGTTGTTGTTTTTTAATTGAGTATGTGAACGTACACATACATGCATATGATAGTTTCCAGTAGCCATGGTAGGTCAGAATTCTCTGGTTTTTCACTAGTGTACTTGTTTTTAAAAAAAAAATCATGTATACACGTCCAGACATGTCACAAATTCATGCACTACTATGTTATCTAATATGATCGGTAGATGGTACACACATGCACACACACACACACTCACACATACACAGACACACACACACAGACACACTCACACACACACACACACATCAAATTCTGGGTCATCAGAATGACACACTCACACACACACACACACACATCAAATTCTGGGTCATCAGAATGTGATTATAGTGGTCAAGGTATTTATAGTGCTACAGTTTACGGGATTTTATACATGAAGTATAGTGGGAATGTTTCATGGGTAATGATTTGAGGGTTAAAGTTAGTGGCTCCTCAATGAAGTCTTTAGGTAACTACTACTGTGGAGTATGTACTCGCAGGATAAAATTTTGAGGAGGACGACAAATACTGAAAAATCGCTACAAATTGCACCCCACCAAACTAACCTGCTATAACTCCACAAGCACTTTGTCACTCCTCCAAATAGATGCCCATAATGTTGGACATGCATTGTATTAGAGAAAATGTTATTAATTTTATATAATTAAGGTTATGTTCTGTGCGTATGTTGTGTGTTTGTGTGTTGGTTGTGTGTGTGTGTGTGTGTGTGTATGTGTGTATGTGTATGTGTGTGTGTGTGTATGTGTATGTGTGTGTGTGTGTGTGTGTGTGTGTAGATGGACAGAAAATTGCGAAACGTCTGTCTCGGCAAATAGCAAGGGAGACAAAGAACATCAAGGACTTGCTGTGGAGCACAACTTGTGTTGTTCAAGTGGTGATAGTCTGCCATACTCATCAGCACTAGATCTGAAAGTTCTGTCCACTTTGTTAGAAATAGCCCACTCGTCTCCAGAAATGAAGAAGAAACATGAAGTTGTGGAAGAGTATTTACTTTTGTTGAGAAGCAGAGAAGAAATTAAACTCATTGAAGTAGAAGTTGACTCTGTGGTGGCATTCTATTCTTCAAAAAAGGCTGTTATTGAGGCAGAGATTAAACAGTTTTCAGATACGTCCGCACGTTCAATTGGGGCTAAATGTTTGTTGATCCAGCTGCTCCAAGAGGTGATCCAATTGCAGCAATGCATGGAGTCTACCAGAAGGACGATGAAGGAACCACGTTTGACTAATGAATATTTCACCTTCAGTAGCTCTGAATCTGATGATGATTTTTAAAATAAAATGACTGAATTAATATTATACATTGATTTAGTATCATGTACAACAAACTTAAACATTAGCTCCATATTTAGTTTGCCGTCTATGTACTGATGGTAGGGACACACACACACACACACACACACACACACACACACACACAGACCTTGACTTCCACTCATCCACTGCCCACGTAGCCCCAGGATAGGGGGGGAGTAAGGCAGACACAGCACATCACTGGCACCAGCTAGGATGCTCTGTAGACTGGAAGTGGTTCCAAGTGGTACCATGCCCTGAACTCTTACCCACCTACTGCAGTCTGCTTGGATCAACTTAGTCTGGAACCTTTCCTCTGATACCTCTGAGGTTCATTAATGCGCTTTAAGCCCCTCCACCATGACAAGCTGATGGCCAAGGAGGGGACATCATGCATACATAATTATACCAGGAGCAGGTTTATATCAGGAGCAGGTTTATACCTGATAGGCATATAGTGTGATTCTCCAGTTTAATACATATGTAGCTACCACACGGATTATTACTTTGCCAAAATTGGGCATATTCTGTAGTTAGTAATGAAGTGCTCAGAAAATAGAATTCTTAAATTTGAAATAGAAGTTGAAGTGTGATAATACAGTGCTCCCAGATTAGAGAGTAGAAAACTCAGAATCTCGCTCTGTATTATTGAAACAAATATACCAAATCACTTTGTGGTTACTGTAGCTACTTTTGTGGCTATTGGTGATTGAAATACAGATAAATGGGGGGGAAATTGGCTAGTTTCACTCAATTTTAAGGGTAGATATTCCAATCTTGTACAAAACCTTTTTTGACCTTGAAATCAATATTTGGAGATTTTCTTGCTTAAAAACACTTTTTATTCAAATTCTAATTTTTCCACTCTGCACTGTATTAATTATGTATGTACTCAATAGGGCCTGGTAACTGTTGCCACATAAAATGCATTAAAGTAAGTGACTTTGGAAAATATTTCCCCATATCTACACCCAGTCGTGTCTCCCAGGCTATTAACTTGTGTATTGTGTTTATAGTGTCATAGCAATGGTAATCACACATGAGCAGTACATAATAAAATTAATATCCATTGGATACTGAAGAATATCACTCGTCTGATTGGCTGTAGCCAACAGACTCGCGATTCTCCAGTATACAATGAATAATGTTTCTCCTGACTTACTGCAACCTAATTTCTATACTATATACTGGATATTCAATTGGATGCATGTTAGTGTGTACGCATCATCAATCATAATATATTTCTGTCTCGTCTACTTCCCATGTTACCACAATTATATAGTTAGTGCATGTGTGTATAAAAATTGAGCAAGAGGCATACTACTTCTGTGTCTACAAAGCCAACTTTTACGCATGTGTGAATCATGCATGTGCATGTTATTTCTGTTGACCACACAGCCTCACTCCCATCACACATCTAGATTTACGAATTCCAATAAAAGTGATGTTCATTTTAACGAAATTATTATGAATTACTATGGGAAAAAAGTATATGTACACAAAACAAATGATGTTATTCTTTGTAGATCTTCCTATTGAATTCCTCGCAGTCAGGACATATCCACTTAAGAGTTTCAAACTTCTTTGCTTGCAATGAAACACATCGGACATGAAACCACTGGATGCACTGAAGGCATTCAATATATTTATTTCCGTCATCTGGCATGCGACACAAACAGTGTATTGGCTCTGGATAACTATTTACAATACGCCGTAATCCAACTCGACGTCTTCCAAGTTTTGGAAAAGGCAATACATAACCATTCTCCACCAAATTAATAATGTGCTTTCGCATCTTTTCAGTGTCCCACACTGCAACAGAAGGATCGTCTCTATAAACTAATTCGGTGGCATGGGCAAGAGCAAAAACACCACAGTCCGATAAAATTTTCTGTCGCTCCACACTGACCACATCAAAACATAGTAATTTAGCCTTGCTCTTAAAAAACGAACAAATCTGTTCCATTGTGTGAGATCTAATTTTACTGGTACTCGACCAATTACTATCGTATATCCCGACACTGTCAAAGGTTGGGTCGCTCTTGGGCCTGATGTTGGATACAGTGACCCAATGATTGCCATTTACATGCAACACTTGTATAAATGGCACACTCATTGGCAACGGCTTGAACACATCCTTTCTCTTCACCATCTGGGGAGACTGCCAACCAAATATTTTCCCGTCACACTGTTTCTTTAATAGCTCCTGTACTGCCACAATTGTGGAATCAGTAATCCAACGGTCAGTTGATTCCAGAATTGTTATGTCACTGCTGGAGAGCGTTGGCAATGCTCCATGTGAACTGGAACTAGTTGACACTAACACCTTGAAGAAAAAAAGAACAATAATTTCTTTTGAATGTCAAACCAACCTATAACCTTACCGAAGAACTACCACAACTATCATCCAATATAGTAATGGAACTGTTGGATGGAGAGGAGTTGCTTGATGGTGTGATGTGAGATGCACTAACGGCTAGTGTGGCCTTCAATGATGAACACTTGGTGACTGGAGATATGAATGATGAAACAGTGGGTGGAGTTTTGACTATGGAATGAACTATAGGTGGGGTTTTGATGGTGGGAGGAACTGTGGGTGGAGTTTTGATGGTGTGACGAACTATGGGTGGAGTTTTGATGGTGGGAGGAACTGTGGGTGGAGTTTTGATGGTGGGAAGAACTGTGGGTGGAGTTTTGATGGTGTGACGAACTATGGGTGGAGTTTTGATGGTGGAAGGAGCTATGGGTGGAGTTTTGATGGTAGGAGGAACTGTGGGTGGAGTTTTAATGGTGGAAGGAGCTATGGGTGGGGTTTTGATGGTGGAAGGAACTATGGGTGGGGTTTTGATGGCATGAGGAATTATGGGTGAAGTTTTGATGGCATGAGGAATTATGGGTGAAGTTTTGATGCTGGAAGGAACTATGGGTGGGGTTTTTGTGGTATAACTTACCACATGCCACAGAACATATTCGGTTATTAGCACTTGCTTAATATTATATTATTTCTATGCACTAATTAAACATTCTATTTATCCCTCACTATGCATTACATCACCTCTGTACTATCGTCTTACTGCACATGCTCAGACTGGTTTTCTATATAGTGGCCATCGTGAGCATGTGCCTTTCAGTTGTACATAGATGCTTGTTGAAAAAGAACCTTTATCCTATAATTCATAACCAGACTTAAGAAATCTGGGTATTGGGTTGTGGGAAGCCTTGAAAAGCTTGGTGATTATAATCAGCTGTACAACTTGGTGGCAGCTACTACAGGTTGCTCTCCAGCTTTCCACCACACTTGGTGTCCAGCGGTGGTCCAGTTCTTCTTAGTGCTGGATAATTGGAGACGGCCTCACTTCATCGAAACTTACCCCTCTTCATCCTCTGATTCACTGTTGTCTCCTTCTTCTACTCTTCTCAGTCAAGTCCACTTATATTAGTCATTTTACTTGTTCTTGTCCTAGTTATTCAGGCAACTCCTGATTTGTACCAGCGTAGAGGGTTTCCGCCACAACTTGCTTCATCACATTCAACTTCTTCTTGAACCACAAAACAGTCCCAGCTCAATCCTCATCAGCAGTCTACCCTGCGACAGTATTATTCCCAATTTGGTGTTCGCTTGCACTGCCATTAAAGTTTGCTCTCTGGATCTAAAAATCCCACTACTTTCTACATCCATTTGCTCTTCCTCTTCTCCCCGAACGCAAGTTATTGGTTTCAATTATTGCATCTGTTATTGTTTCATTTTGTTGTGCTTGGACATTGTTAAATTGTGTTTTAATTTAATCAGAGTGTCAGTTTTTATTATGCTAACTAGAAGACAAAGAGCCTTAGCTCCAATGTCTGCCAGTCAAGCTGACCAATCACCCTCCCATTCTGATGATAATAGCTCATCCTTGAACTCCATCCCTTCCTTGTCACCTGTAAGGTCCCCTATTTCACCTCTTTCAAATGAATCATTTGCTTCCACTAATGCCACTGTTCAAGCCACCTCACCTCATTCTGAATGTGCTACACCCTCTGCAACACATATTGATGAGTCTGCTGAATTCCTTAAATCCATTCAGGAAAAAGCCAAAGCAGTGGATATTGATCCAACTATGCTCATGTTTGCCCAGTTACTTACTAAGCAAACAACGAACACTGCTCCTGCCCAGCCTGTTTTTGACAAGCCAGATTCCCTTGTTTCTGCAATTGGCAGAATGCTAGATGGAGAAGATGTTTTTGTCTTCCTACATCGTTTTGAATACGAGCTCACCCGTAGGCATGTCCATAAAAATGATTGGCTTTCTCACTTACCATCCGTTTTATCAAGCAATTTTAAAGAAGCATATTATAATAATGTGTCTGTTTGTACCACTTATGAAGAGATGAAAATTGTTATGCTTAATAGTGGTGGTTATTCCATCTCAGAGTGTCTCAACAGCTATCCTTTGAAATTTAGAGCTAGTGGCCACAAAACCATGCTCCAGTGGTTCAACAACTGGAAATACAAGTTCCAAGTCATACTTGAGAGTCTGCCATTCTTGGTGGATTGTAAGAACAAGCAGATAGATGATATGTCTAACCTGTTTGCTACAGTTGGTTTACTTGCTGGGATGCCCCAAGAACATAGGGATGCTGTGTTGAACAAGCCCTGTCAGTCCAACCAGCTTTTCATACAAGAGTGCAACACTTGGTATCTTTCTTCAGTCACTCCTCACAACAAACCAACTCCACATAAATTCTATCATGGCAGACCATTTGACCATCATTCAGATTACAAACCACCCCCTCACGGGCAAAATTATTACCATAGGCAGCCATTGCTCAGTTTACCTTCCCAGCATTCTCATACTTCCCAGCAAAACTCTCCTCATTATTATCACACCCCTCATTCTAACACTTCCTATCATGGCAACTCACAATACCCTAACCCCCATCATAATTCCTCTTATCAAAGACCCACTCCACCCCCAAATGACACCAGCACAGTAACTTGCTACAAATGTAACCGCATTGGGCATTATGCTGATCATTGTACAGCCACACCCACCCCTTCACATCCACCCTACAGAGCCACACAATCACATTCCAATGGTGCCACACCCAACAGCAACAGCTCTAACTCCACCCCCACAAGACCCACACCAGTTCCCAGAACTAACAACAGGCCAATAAGGAGGATTGACTTAAATAATCATGATTCTGACCCTTCCTCTGAACCATCTCCCACACCACTAAACAATTACATAGAAGAAGATTTGGTCACTCATGGTGCTGTAAATGGCATTTCTACACCTGTGATAATAGACTCTGGTGCCAAGATTTCAGTTGTGTCTGATGATTTTATTGAACTTGACTATGAGCCTGTTAGATTCACCTCCATTTCAGGTATTTCTCAGATTCCAAAATCTGTTCCTGTCTTTGAGTTGCATGTATCTTTACCAACCCTGGATGGTGTTTGCCAGTTAGCAGTAGACTCACGTTTGCCGCCTAGAACAGTTCTCATTGGGACTGATTTTGGTAAAAGCAACATTATATCATTGATTAACCATATCAAAACCGAACCCACTCCTGTGCTCACTGTAACCAGAGCCATGCAATCCGAAGCTGATATTGCCAACCAGGTAGCTGAATCACTTCACTGCTCAGAAGGTGCCAACCCCTTACCTCTTGATAGCATTGCTGAAATCACTGATCACGACACTATTGATAGCAGTTCTCATCCTGATTCATCATTCTCATCTACCACCACTGATAATAAATTGTTTACACCTGTAACCATACCAACATTATCATTTGATGGTATTACCAAAAACAAATTTATTGAGTTACAACTTGCCGATGAAACACTCGCACCCCTTTGGAAGTCAGCAAAGTCTGGAGAAAAGAATTTCTTTATTGTGAATAACTTGTTGATGTGCCTTTCCACCACACTCAACTCTGCATCACATGCTCTTGTTGTTCCACAGCCACTGAGAGCCAAAGTTTTGACAGCAGCCCATGAAGGCTTAGGCCATGGAGGTATTAACACCACTAGGTCGTTGATAAATAAACATTTCACCTGGCCCAAATTGGCAGCAGATGTTAAGAAGCATGTACAGTCTTGTCAGAAATGCATCTTACACAATAAGTCCGGTGCAGTTAAAGTTCCAATGGTAGAGCCTGAAATCATTTCAGAACGTGGAGAAAAGCTTGCCCTAGACATTGTGGGACCACTCCCAACATCCAAGCAAAAGTTCAGATTTATTTTAACATGTCTTGAGTTAGCATCTGGATTTCCTTTTGCGATACCACTTAAGTCATACACATCAGAAGAGACTTCTAAGGCTATTTTGTCCATAATCTCCATACTAGGCACTCCATTACTCATTCTAACTGATCAAGGTTCAAACTTCATGTCCCTCACACTTTCACACCTCAAGCAACGCTTCAACATTTCCTCTATTCGCACTTCACCTTACCACCCCCAATCCAATGGTCGCCTTGAACGGTTTCATTCCACCCTCAAATCCATGATCACCAAATGCATCACACACAAACATGACTGGCCAATTGTTTTAGACCTCATACTGTACTTTGCCCGAAACATTCCACAATCACGCCATGGATTTACACCCCATGAGCTCCTCTTTCTCAAACCCTCACCCTTCATACTATCCACCTTGAAATCCCTATGGACATCATCCACTACTTCTGTGAACCTTCCACAATTCATTCATGATCTGGACAATATTCTTTCATGCCAAACTCACTATGTCAAATCTGCATTGTCATCAAAACTTGCCACTGACAGAATCACCAAAGAATCTGCATTAGTAGCCAAATTCAACGTAGGTGACACAGTATATAAAAGAGCCCCTGGAATAAACAAGTGCCTGGAAGCATCTTGGACTGGTCCATACACAGTCACTCAACTTTTGCCACCTGTGAACTGTTCCATAGTTCAGAAGGACAAGAAGACCAAATCCAAAATAGTGCACATTTCCCAGTTGAAGAAGGTTACACCAGTTCTTAGATGTTTAATTGTGCCAGATGATCATGTCATTGATGAATTTCACACCCCTGTCAACACTCCAACACCTGTGATTTTAACTCCTGTGCAGCAACAGCAGCTACAGCAAGTTTTAGATTCATTTCCAACTGTCTTTTCAGAATTACCTGGGTCCACATCTCTAGTTAAGCATTCCATCTCAGTGACATCTAGCACACCCCTCTGGTCTCCTTCGTACTCAATTCCCATTGCTCACCAGGAAGCTTTCAGAGCTGAGATTGAGAATTTGTTGTCATTGGGCATCATAGAGCCTTCATCATCAAAGTGGTCTAGTCCACCCATCCCTGTCAAAAAGAAAGATGGTGGAATAAGAATTGTTATAGACTTCAGGAAATTGAACAGCATTACAGTCAGAGACCCATTCACTATGCCATCCATTGAAGATATTTTAGCTCAACTTGGGAGTGCAACTTACCTTTCCAAAATGGACTTGTTGAAAGGCTTTCACCAAGTGCCCATGGAAGAAGAGTCAAAGCAGTTTACTGCATTCACGTGTCTCCAAGGGAAGTTCCATTACAAAGTAATGCCCTTCGGATTGACCAATGCACCCAGCACGTTTCAACAGCTAATGCAGTCTGTGCTCAGAGGCCTGGAATCATTCTCACTTCCCTACATTGATGATGTAATTATTTTCTCTACATCCTTTACGGATCACTTGTCACACATCACCTCAGTCTTGTCTAGATTGTCCAATGCTGGCTTAACTGTCAAACAGAGCAAGTGCTCTTGGTGCTTCGAATCTTTCGATTTCTTGGGTTTTCATGTTGGCCATGGTAAAATCTCTATTCCGTCAGCAAGAGTTTCTCACATCAAGAACTACATCCTCCCTACAACTAAAGCTTCACTGAAATCGTTTCTTGGACTTATTACGTTTTATTCACGTTTCATTCCCTCACTTTCTCATTATACTACCACCCTTAATCATCATTTGACAAAGAACAAACCAGACAAAATACATTGTGATCACGACTATGTTACTGCTTTTAATTGTATTATTTCTGCTGTATCAGATCATGCATCTTTAGTTGTGCCAAATTCTAATGATGCTTGGTGTGTGTATTGTGATGCTTCTTATCAAGGTATTGGTGGTGCTCTGTGTGTCTTCCGAGATGACAAATGGATGCCCTGTAGCTTCTATTCTAGACAGTTGCTACCACGAGAACGGAACTATCCTATTATCGATTTGGAGGCTTTGGCACTTCTCTGCACAGTACAACATTTCCACTTCTATTTGTCAGGGAGATATTTTAAAGTGTTCACAGACCACTCCCCACTAGTAGACATCATTAATGGTCAAGCTCCCTCCTCAAGACTCATTCGTTGGAAACACAAACTGATGGACTATGATTTTGATCTGTATCACATTGAAGGAAAAGACAACCCTCTGGCAGATGCGCTTTCCAGACAGTCCTGGAATTATGACGACCAACAGACCCCACCCACTGCATGACTCCACCCTCCTCTGCTACATTATGAACAATTATTTTCATCTCCAAAGAAGGGGGAGATGTGGTATAACTTACCACATGCCACAGAACATATTCGGTTATTAGCACTTGCTTAATATTATATTATTTCTATGCACTAATTAAACATTCTATTTATCCCTCACTATGCATTACATCACCTCTGTACTATCGTCTTACTGCACATGCTCAGACTGGTTTTCTATATAGTGGCCAGCGTGAGCATGTGCCTTTCAGTTGTACATAGATGCTTGTTGAAAAAGAACCTTTATCCTATAATTCATAACCAGACTTAAGAAATCTGGGTATTGGGTTGTGGGAAGCCTTGAAAAGCTTGGTGATTATAATCAGCTGTACAACTTGGTGGCAGCTACTACAGGTTGCTCTCCAGCTTTCCACCACAGTTTTGACGGGGTGAGGAGCAGTACAAAGAGATTTCATAGTGAGTTTGCTAGTAGGTGGAGCTTTAATTGATGAAATAATGGGTGTGACTTTGGATGGTTTTGATTTTGTAGGGGGTAGAGATTTGGTAGGTGGTGTTGACTTCATGAGAGGTGAGGAGAATGACGGCTGGATTGTAGAATTAGCGGAATCACATGTTGCAGATGATAATCCAGGTGCACCAGAATGGACAGAGGTGTTAACATCACCTGAACATCTCGAGCACAGTACAGGAACACCACCCATGGAATGAGATCTTGCTGTATTAGGAGAATTAAGTTAAGCCAAAATACCAAATTTGGAAGAAAAAAAATACCATTAATCATTGCAGCTCGAATGGATTCTAGAAATGGTTTATCCATTAGTTGTGCCACATCTGTTGTATATGACACCTGCAAGTCATCCTCAAAATGCCCCACTGCCAGTGCTTGGTAACCAAACGACTCCAATTGTTTCATCTAAAGATGTTACAAACATACATGTAGCAAACAAGCCAGCAAAATTGTAAAATATGTACATACGTGCAACTCAATCTTTCGAAATAACTTCGAGCCCTCCTTCTTGATGTCTCTTATAGTCATGGTCTTCTCCCTTTCCTTAACCATACTGTCTTCAAGTTGTTTCTTATCTTCATCTCTCATATTTTTATAGGAGTCACTTGCGGCCGCACTGAAAGCAGCAGGTCCAGTCTTCATGGCTTCTTTCCCTGCTACAGTAATAATTCAGACAAAATGTAATTTCATTGCAGATTGAGTCAAACATATCAAACCGACATCTTATGACAAATTATTAAACTGTGCAGAACAATTATTGGAATAATAAACAGGACTAAAGCAATGCAATTGGTATAAACTATAGAACATATCACCACTTCTATTCCCAATACCTGAAGTGGCACCAAATTGCTTCAGAAACATCTGCCAGCTGGTTTGCTTTGTAACTTTCTTGACTGTAGGCATACGAATAGACTGTGATCGCTTCGAATGTCGAATCTTGTGACTCTTCTTAAGGATCCATCTCTAAAGTAACCAATAGAACAATGCATAATGGCACAGCTAAAAGCACCATTTCGGAAAATGTCTCACTTGTCAGCTATTATGGGGGTGGGGGGGGGAGGGGGTTACATAAGAGTATACTCTTCTCTTAGATAAATATAAAATACTCGGTGAACATTTTATTTTTTTGACATGTTACAAATAATTCCTTGGTTAATCTAATGCCTTAGTTTTTTTTAACAATAACAAGAAAAACAAACAAACTCAAAAAGCGAATAAGATTCCCCCCTCCCCCAAATGCTCTGGTGACATAATATTAAAATACAGTAACCATTTACCTCTGGTCACATATTAGACATTATATTAACTGCTTCAACCGTTGCACCCTCACCGCGACGTTTACGAATGCCGCATAGTGCTCGATTTTCCTCACTGGCCAGCCTTTAAAACTCGGAAAGCTCAATATATGGACGCCGATGAATGTGTAAATGCAAAATATATATTTTTTATAGCGCCCGCGTTGTGCCCGATTTTCTTGTAGACGGTCACATATATGGTTCCTTTGTGAACATCGACAACATTTAGAAATGACTAGTACAATTTGTTTCAACCAGACTTAGTAGGTGTACTCAAAAATTTTTGGAGCTCAAAATTAAGACTGTTCAGCATAGGGAGTAACTTTTGAATGAACTGATGACTGATTTGGAACAATAGCAAAACTTTTCTGTATCTAAAAGCCACACAAAGTGAGTAATGGGAGGAACCTCATCTGAGCAAATTATACAAACCACCAACTAGTCAGGTACTGTGAATTGTAACAAAATACAATTGCACCTGAACTACATATGACCAGATCAGTTAGAACTGTTGACTAACAAAAGTAAATCAAAACAGGAAAGGGGGTGAGAGGGGAGAATAAAGAAGAATTAAGGAGGCATCAACAAATGTCAGGATATCCCTTGGAAAAAAAATTGACCAGCCCACTCAATTTTCGCTCATGAAAAAAAAAAAAATTCGGGATAATCCAGCCTTTGGTTAATTAATATTGTACTGTTTAGTGTTTACATAACTTGCCCCAGCAAAAAAGTATATAATATGGCCCCTGCTTGAAATGAACAGCCAGATAAGTCTCTGTATGATGTCATCCAGCGCATGTAAAAACTATAATATTAATATTATTGTGAAGTAAAATGGGAACACCGGAAATAAACAAGTACTGTAGTCCACCACCCAAGCACCCACTTGTCGGTAAGCACCTAGGCGCATATATTCACTGAAGCACAGATGATCACAGGTACAATATCACTTTACCTTGCTGTGCAGAAATCATGCAATCAATAGTAATGTAATAACAACAACAACAACAATAATAATAATAATAATAATAATAATAATAATAAAATAATAATAATCAGGGTTTATTTCAGGGGGGGGCAGATCCAGTTTGCCCCCCCCCCCCCCCCCCCCCCTTAGATTTCTGAGAAATTATATTTGGTAACCAAATACAACATATATGGATTTATTTCAGTTATCAAAAATCTAGCTTGAGAATTAATAGCTACTAATGTGAGAGAAGGGAATAACTCAAATTTGCTTAATCAAGTATGTACTAGTGGTGCGCTCGAATAACGCAATGGTGGCGAGCGAGCTAGCAGCAAATTGCTCAGCATAGGATCATAAGCCTCTACCGAGCAATTTGCAGCTAGCTCGCTCGCCACCATTGCGCTATTCAAGCACACTACTAGTACATACATGTTAAGATTGGGACTACATTAGACACAAAATAGAAGTTTTTTTTTTGCATGCAGATTAGGTTTTGCTATGCTAACTCTAATTATTAGTCCTTATACTCAATATTTTGGTAAGAAAAGTTCTGCCCCCTCTTACAGTCTTTGCCACGTCCATTTGCACACTACTAGTACATACATGTTAAGATTGGGACTACATTAGACACAAAATAGAAGTTTTTTTTTTGCATGCAGATTAGGTTTTGCTATGCTAACTCTAATTATTAGTCCTTATACTCAATATTTTGGTAAGAAAAGTTCTGAAAACCTGAAATACGCCCTGATAATAATAATAAAAATAAAATAATAATAATAATAATAAAATAATAAATAATACTAGAATAACAATAATAATAAAATAATAATAATAACAATAAATAATAATAATAAAATAATAATAACAATAAATAATAATAATAAAATAATAATAATGATAACAAATAATAATAAAATAATAATAATAACAATAGCAATAAATAATAATAATAATAACAATAACAATTAATATAAATAACAATAATAAAATAAAATAACAACAATAATAACAATAATAGCAATAATAACAACAACAACAACAACAATATTAATAATAAAATAATAATAATAATAACAATAATAATAATAATAACAACAATAATAATAATAACAATAATATTGGCAACGAAATCAGCATTAAAGGCACTGTGTCAGTACACAAGCAGCCCGCCGTACTATTTTATAGTTGGAGGAAGTTGTGATAGATTGTGAAATACTGCGCGTGAGTGTGATAGGGTCCCAATCGAGATACACAGGCTCTAGCAAAAACTCCATGCTAACTTATTGTAACTAAACGGAGGTGGTGCACTGAGAGTATGCGGAAAACCAGGTACATAACAAATATTTTTAGTAACAGCGCAGACTAATAGTGACACAGTGCCTTTAATAACAACATTAACAGTAGCAAAATAACAAAAAAAATAACCATAAAGAAAATATTAGAAATTATTTTATGAGCACACAAGATATTGGAATCAATTTTACGAGCACGTAAAATATTAGAAACTATTTTACAAGCACGTAAAATATTGGAAAATATTTTACGAGCACACAAAATTTTGGAAACTAATTTACGAGCACACTAAATATTAGAAACTATTTTACGAGCACACAAAATTTTGTAAACTATTTTACGAGCACACAAAATATTAGAAACTATTTTATGAGCACACAAAATATTGGAAACTATTTTACGAGCACACAAAATATTAGAAACTATTTTATGAGCACACAAAATATTAGAAACTATTTTACGAGCACACAAAATATTGGAAACTATTTTACGAGCACGCAAAATATTGGAAACTATTTTACGAGCACGCAAAATATTAGAAACTATTTTACGAGCACACAAAATATTGGAAACTATTTTACGAGCACGCAAAATTTTTAAAACTATTTTACGAGCACACAAAATATTGGAAACTATTTTACGAACACACAAAATTTAGAAACTATTTTACAAGCATGAAAAATATTATCATGAGCCGAAGGCGGGTATAAATATGAGCGAGAGTAAAATATTACGTACGAACGTAATGTTTTATTGCACTCTTGATATTTTTATTCAACAAACTACAATACATTTCTCATTGATTTCCGATGCTACGCATGCGCTAATTGGAGATTTAATATGGGAAATATTGAATGCTTGTGTGATGCCAATATAACAAGATGTGATGCTAATATAACAAGTAAAAATACCAAGAGTGCAATATAATGTATATAATAGCTTAATTAAACACCAAACTGCAGCATAAAATAAAATAACTAACAAACAGTAATTTACCTTAACCTTTTCCTCAGACAAGTTGCTATCTTTTGAGGCAGCAGCAATCATTGCCAAATAATTCTTCCCCACGCCTACCATATCAAACTTGAAATAAGCATTGAGAGTTGCCAACTGAGCTGGAGTGTGCCTTGTTCTTCTTCCACTTGTACTGCTTCTGGCTTCTTCCTCCATCTTATTTTCACTGGGAGAGAATTCATCGCTATCACTAGTATCACAGCAATCAGAAGCCATAGTAGCATCTTGATCCGCCACGCTTCCGGCCATCACCGTTCGAACGCGAAAATAAAAGGAGTTAATGAGAATCTAGAACGCGAAAATAAGACGAGTTTTATTGGAATGTATCCCGGTAGTTTTTAGGTGAGCATTCTTTTGGTTATCCCGTAAGAGTGCGGGTTTAGATTCCTGGAGCGGGTGAGGCGCCTTGATCATTTGTGATTCTGGCCGCGATGAGATCAACCCGGTAAAGGGTCTCGCAGCTACGCAAAATGGGAGAAACAGAAGTTGTTTCAGTACTCTGGAGTGGAGTTTTATATAGCCTCAATCTTGGTAGGTCTGTAACTCAACCAAGTTTGTTTGTTCACTTATAAATATAGCTGTTCAGATTCGTATTCAAAACAACACTTCAAGAGAATTCTCTGCTTACAGTTATTCCCTGGGTGCTGGAGAATGGGTAAAAAAACTCGAAGACATACCAGTGAATTTTCAAGCTAATGCAAGGGTGAGTGAATTATAAAGCAAGGGTGAATGAATTATAAAGCAAGGGTGAGTGAATTATCCAGCCAATGCAGCAAGGGGTGAGGCAAGTAGCTAAATAGAGGGTAACTTTTGCTTAGAACATAATGTACTACATATAGAATGATGGAAGGTAGCTATTGACTTTTATAACTATAGGTTTGTTAATGTATTTTCATAGGCTCAAGGTGTTAATGCTGTGGTTGGAGAGCCTGCCTTCAACTTACAAACAGGTGGTGTTTCTGGCAAAATCGAATGCAGTTTTAGCTTTGAGGTGGGCAGAGATGCTGATGTTGCCATTAAGCTGAGTGGATCCATAAAAGATCAGTTCTCTGTTAAGCTCCGTAGTGAATATTTTGCTAGCACTCTTAAAATTACTATAAATATTCATATGAAAGTACATTAGAAGTTGCAATTTATTTTTATATTCATATTTTATATATTCATCACTTTAACCAATACATACTTGTTTATAATCTTAACATTTTCTATCACAAGTGATATAAAATTTAATTCTATCTGTAGCTGACACAGTATGTGAAGCAGTTTATATGCAGCTACAGTAAAAGAACCATACAATGTTTTTGCCACTAGAACCTTTTTAGGTTCGGAGACCTTGCGTACTATTTGAACAAGAAGTCGGGCATTGGGACCCGACTAAATGTTGTGCATGTTGGCCACAAACACTTCATATGAAAATAATGCCTGGGAAGCCTGCCATCTACTGTTTGTAAAAGAGAGAATGTTGTATGCCAGTTCGTAGCTATTCTTACTCATAACAGTAAGAATCCATGGTTATGTTCAATCAAATACAATGTATACTGACAAAAATTGAATACTAGCTAAATTGATTATGTAACACGTGAGAGTGTAAAATAAATTAAAGACTAATGTCCAGATGGAAATAGTTAAATTAAAGTTTTTATTTTTTGTTACGTCCTTTTTTTCCCCTCCTAGTGAGTGCCTCATCCACTTGATGACTTCCTTTGCCATGTTACTTCGCTTTCTTTTCTTTCCTCCCTCTTCCAGACAAGTGACTGCGAACATTAATCATCAGGCTATAGTAATTTCAATCAAACTTCCATTCCTGTGGTACAACAGGATATTCTTTGTAATTTTTTGTCACAGCTTCTTGGGGCATAATCACCATGTTGACATCTAAGTTTATGTCTGCTTCATAGCCTCACATAATAAACCTGTAGCTAACAAGTTAAGTGACATCATCGTAAAGTACTTTTTTGTGGGGCTTTTTAAATTTTTTGTCACAGCTTCTTGGGGCATAATCACCATGTTGACACTTCTAAGTTTATGTCTGCTTCATAGCCTCACATAATAAACCTGTAGCTAACAAGTTAAGTGACATCATCGTAAAGTACTTTTTTGTGGGGCTTTTTTAATTTTTTGTCACAGCTTCTTGGGGCATAATCACCATGTTGACACTTCTAAGTTTATGTCTGCTTCATAGCCTCACATAATAAACCTGTAGCTAACAAGTTAAGTGACATCATCGTAAAGTACTTTTTTGTGGGGCTTTTTTAATTTTTTGTCACAGCTTCTTGGGGCATAATCACCATGTTGACACTTCTAAGTTTATGTCTGCTTCATAGCCTCACATAATAAACCTGTAGCTAACAAGTTAAGTGACACCATCGTAAAGTACTTTTTTGTGGGGCTTTTTAAATTTTTTGTCACAGATTCTTGGGGCATAATCACCATGTTGACACTTCTAAGTTTATGTCTGCTTCATAGCCTCACATAATAAACCTGTAGCTAACAAGTTAAGTGACATCATCGTAAAGTACTTTTTTGTGGGGCTTTTTTAATTTTTTGTCACAGCTTCTTGGGGCATAATCACCATGTTGACACTTCTAAGTTTATGTCTGCTTCATAGCCTCACATAATAAACCTGTAGCTAACAAGTTAAGTGACATCATCGTAAAGTACTTTTTTGTGGGGCTTTTTAAATTTTTTTGTCACAGATTCTTGGGGGGTAATCACCATGCCGACAAACTTGATTGAACAATTCTCTTTCTTCTAATTTTCATCACAGTTTCTTGGGGCGTTATCATCGTGCCAACAAACTTGAGTTATTTTAAGCTATACTTGCTGGAACCTATACATTCATAACCATGAATAAAATGTGAAAAAGTTTGGGTGATATATAAATGTACTTGCCAGTACAAAACAAATTAGAAATTAATTTTTTGAAACAAGATTTACTATAATGTAACCGAATGCCTGAAAATAATGTTTGCTTTTGATGGAACACACCCCAATATATGAACTCTTTTCTTAGAACTTCTTTTGAAAAATTCAAAATGTCTACCAATTTTTAAAGTACACTTAAAAAAACAACAACAACCTGCATTCTGTAAGAGAACACACACACACACCACACACATACGCACACACACACACAAAATGAAAACACTCAGAGCTTTTCAGTTTTTCTTGCTCCAATGTAAATTATTATTAATTATTATTAATATAATCAAGGAAGCACTATCGTGTGACACTCTAGCAGTACAAGTTACTGGGGGGGGGGGGGGGGGGGGGGGGAGAGAGAGAGAGAGAGAATATTAATAGCCAACTCTTTGTAATGAACTTCGTACAGACTTATATTCATAGTCATAAGTTTTCAATTATACTTTGGTTGGGTATTTCCCGGTGAGGTCGGACTTAATTGGTCATTATTGTCCTTTGTGTAAAGATGGGGGGGGGGGGGGGGGGGGGGGGGGGGGGGGTGGGGGGGGGGGGGGGGGGGGGGGGGGGGTGGGGGGGGGGGGGGGGGGGGGGGGGGGGGGGGGGGGGGGGGGGGGGGGGGGGGGAGCCTCTACCCCACACCTAACTACTACTATGTAGATTATTTGTTCATTTTTTTAGAGTGTTCATTTCTCTCTAAAAAAATTTTTTTCATGGAAAACATGTATACATACATAGATTCAATTGGAAGTAGAGTTACCACATAATTTTCAAATCAGTCGTCAGCGACCACTACCTATTGTTGCCGGTTCATTACATTATATTACCTTGAAGTTCACCTTAGGCCGGAACTAACACTCAATTATGTAAATAGATACTTACATTGCATCCTTATAATTGATGTGGTTTTGCGACAAGTGAAAAATGGCGGCTGCCAGTTTTTGTCACCAACCTCTTTTTAGGACACATTACAGTAACTTTAGCGCGCAAAAACAAACAAACTGGGAAACAAAGTCCTATAAGTAAGAAATAAGCCATGGGCACCTTAACAGAAGGAAAAACAAAAATGGTGGGTTATAAAAAATAAAAAAAATAAATAAATAAAAAGAAGAAAACTTCTGTTTGCCATTGACACATCTAAAGTCAACTGCACAGGATATACAGCATACTAGAGGTCAAAGGGCATGCTGGGATTCTCCTTAGTATACCCAGACTTCTGGATGGAATTCAGAATGGGGTAAACCAGACCATAAACATGACCTCTAGGTTTAGTCCTGAAGTTCATTTATCTAGCTACAGTTCCAGGACATGACATAGGTATCAGCCACATTTGTTTTTAGAAGTCTATGACTGTAAATACTTTAAGATAAGATTACAACCAGAGTTGTAAAATAGGAGGTGCTTAAAGCCAGTTTACTATAGATAAGAAGGTAGATCTAAAACCACTAAAACCATTTCCAGGATAACTCTTTACACTTTACTTTAACCTTAACCCCCCCCCCCCCCCCCCCCCCACCCCCCCCCCCCCCCCCCCCCCCTCCCTATATATGCATGATGTACAAGAATTGACTTCCTATACATACTGTCTCTGGGTAATTATTGGTGTAATATTACAAAATTGTACTAAAAAATGATCTTTCATTGACATAAATTCTATTCATTCCATATTTTAATGAGCTCCTTGAATTTCAAAAAGGGTAAAAACTAATTCATTCTTGCAGATGGTGCAATTAAAAAGATTTATACTTAAATAAGTTAACACAAAACTTTATTAGCTATATAAATGCAATGAGGGTAAGAACATTCCATCAACCTAAGTGCTCATGCTAGTGGGAAAAACAAAAACAAAACACTCTGGTTGTCTGCAGCTATAAGTATATAGCTAACAAATAGCTAAGTAGCTATAAGCAAGTACACAAACAATTACCTGGCAAACAAAATTGCTTGATAGAAACTCTCAACAGAGATAACAATATTGCTGGAATATGTGTATGCCACTGCAGCATGCCATTTATCACAATCAAAACAATATATCATGGGGCATTAAAATAATAAAATCAAATCCTGCATTTTTACGCGTACATTGACACACAAACACACACAAACTTACTTGTAAGATCCAAGGCTTCTGGTACAAAGAGTGCATCCAATTTTCCTGTTTTTATACCCCAGACCACTGTTTCCTCCTCCATGCTAGTCACGGGGATGACCCTTTACCGCAAAAACTCGTGATTAGAAAGTTTGTTCAAAACCGCGCCCACCAAGCTATAGTGAACCGCGACGTGCGTACTGCGTACTACGGTACATTATTTACATTTACAATGAACTTCTTCTTTAGTACTAGTAATTACAATTGTACGTAGATGGCATCAGAACTTGAGGGTTTGCTATTTTCTTGGTGAGTAATTCATGGACCAAGCTACTGATAAGAGGAAAGTTTCTCCGGATGATATCCTCAATTACATTGGCATAGGACCTTTCCAACTTGTTGCATTCCTGCTGTCCAGCACGACCTACCTCACCTATGGGTGTGACGCTTCCATAATGATCTTTATCAGCAAGAGCTTGGAAAGGGAATGGAATATAACTGTAACTAAATATGCCATTCTCCCAGCCGCTGCTTCTGTTCCAAATGTGATAGGAGCCATTTTTTTCAGCGTCTTATCAGACATGTATGGTAGAGTGTGGCCATATGCTCTCTGCATGGGTTGGATCGGTGTATGCAGCGTGGCTTCCGCCTTCTCAAACAGCTTCTATCTATTGATAGCCTTGCGTTCCTTGGCAAGTTTCGGAATCGGTGGAATTTTTGGTTTCATCAACCCTACCATTGTAGAGTTCTTACCGGTCAAGAACCGAGCGAAAGTGATGGTATTGAACATGTTTGTGGGCTCTCTGGGCCTGTGCTTGTCTTGTGGACTGGCATGGTGGCTGATTCCGAAATACTCCTTGAACGGTTGGCGTTATTACATCATGGCGAGTGCCGTTCCTGCCTTTCTTGTGTTCATATATAGAATTTTATTTTACTTTGAGTCACCTAGATATTTGGTCAGCCGAGGAAAAATTCACAAAGCTTGGACAATATTTAAAGTTATTGCTAAAGTAAATGGAAAAGATCTTTCTGAATTTGCCAGTGAGAATATCTGTGTGATTAATTTACCTGAACAAGATCAACAGTTGAAGAAATCTAGTGACAAATTAGGTGTACAGATTTTGAAGATATTTCACCCGTCAAGATTAAGGATAACTCTAGCACTGACAATTGTGGTGATGACAGAAACAATCGGGTTCATAAGTTCTCAACTATTCTTGCCGTATTTTCTGACAAATGTAGGAGTTAGCACATATTTTACTATTATGGTAACATCTGCAGCCCAGCTTCCCGGTAACATGCTTCTATCTATCATTGTAGAATGGCCAGAAATAGGTCGACTGAATTCGTTTAGAATCTTCTCCGCTCTCTCCATGATATTTTTTGGTCTGCTTGCTTTCATCCAGACTCCAGTCTCCATTCCTGTCTTCTTGATTTTAATTTACTTCTCGACCGCGCCTATCATGAGTCTCATGTACTCGTACGTGTCGGAATTCTACCCCACCAACATCAGATCAGTGGCGACTGCGTACTTCTTCATATTGCAAGCATCGACTAACATAGCAGGGGTATTTGCTGTCAGCAACGCTGTCGATGTCCCTCAAAACTGGCTCTTTCCTGCGATATTTGCAGCATGCTATCTGGTTCAGCTTTTGGTTGGGCTCGTAATGAATTATGAACCACATGGAAAGCAACTGAAAGATTATTAAATCACAGAGTATGTCATATTTTACATTTCTTTTTGACCAGCTGGCACATTGGTATTATAACAATTATTATTCTCTTTATATAGAATTGTATTCTTTTCCTTACAGCTAAGTGATGTCATAAAGCTTGAGCATTTGCATAGTCACTTTGAGAATATAAGTATTTCTGTAAAGCACATGAGTTTGGCCACTAACCATATACATGTAAGTATGTATTATCCTGTTTCACTAGCTATTTCCATGAAAAAAATTTTTTTGAAAAATAGAAAGGATTCATCACAAAAATTCCAGCATTTCAAGTGCTCAAAATAACTTTAAAAATAATATAAAAATGAATTCACAATTTATTAAAATAATTTTAAATAACAATTTTTAGATCATACTTTATCCCACAGCTTCTTCCCACGAGGTTCATAGTTCAAAACGAAAGCCACCACAAGTTGGACACCATAGCAACTTGCGAATACTGCAGGAAAGAGCCAGTGCTGTGGAACATTAACGGCCTTGCTTACAGCAAATGAAGAGACTATGTTCGAAAGAGCTTGAATTATGTAGTAATAAGCAGTAGCAATGGATCTAATGCTGGTAGGGTAGTATTCAGATATGTATGAATAACTGAGTCCCATGATTGGGGCAGTCGAAAAGTAGATCAACACCAGGAAGACGGGAATGGTCACTGGCGTCTGGAAGAAAGTGAGCAGGAGGAAGAACACCATAGAGAGGGTGGCAAATAATCTGAAGGAATAAAGTCTACCTATTTCCGGCCACTCTACTATGATAGAAAGGAAGATGCTACCAAGGAGCTGAGCAGCCGAGGCCACCAACATGGTCATGTAGATGCTTACTCCTAGATCTTTCAAGAAGTTGGGGAGGAAGAGTTGGGATGTAATGAAACCCACGGATTCAGTCGCTACAATTACAGTAAGTGGTAACGTTATTCTCAGCCTGGTAGGATGAAATATCATCAACACTTAAATGAGAAAAGGCTTCTTTTGGCTAACCGATTTCTTCGGGCTATCCAAGTGAAGTTCAGGATCTTGTAATTGAATAGTGCAAGTTTCTTCTGAAGCGTATTCAGATAAATCTACTCTGTTTATTTTTGAAATTATTTGAAATATTTTCCATGCCTGGTGATATTTCCCCTTGGCGATTAAAAACCGAGGTGATTCAAAGTAAAAAGCAAGCCTTAAACTGGTAACAAAAAAAGTCGGTAAACCACTCGCTGCAACGTAATACATCTAGCCATAGACCGGGTAAGATGGAATCCCACAAGATACGCACAGTCCTAGCGAACCAATCAGGGTGTTCAATACAAGCACTTTACCTCGATTATTTACTGGCAAGAATTCGACAATTGTTGGGTTCACAAAGCCAGGAACACCGCCAATGGCAAGACTGGCCATACAGCGCAACCCTATCAGCAAGTAGAAGCTGTTGTAAAATGCTGAAGCAACACTGAACACTCCAATCCACGCTATACACACTGCATACGGCCACACCCTGCCAAACTTGTCCGACAGAATGCTGAATAAAACGGCACCAATCACATTGGGAATGCACGTAGCTGCTGGAAGAATGGCGTATTTTGTGACGGTGATATTCCACTCGCTTTCAATGCTTGGTCCTGCGAAGATAAGGATGGCAACGTCGCAACCGTAGGTCAAATACGTCGAACTTGCCATAAGGAATGCAATGAGTTGAAAAGGGCCATATCCTATGAAGTTGAGGATTTCATCTGGCGTTATCTTTTACTCTCGTAAATGGGGCTTATCTTTTTCATTCAGAATGGAAGCAGCCAGAAAAGTGGTAGGAAGGGGCAGACCCAGTGGAGAGACACCCAAGGCTGTGATCAACTACATCAGATCCCTCGCATTATCCCCTTTT
>WLWD01003243.1_pt1 | contig 81782 bp, 45 predicted proteins | sample 6712731 | NCBI WGS metagenome assembly WLWD01 (sample SAMN12718690, study PRJNA576275) | sponge metagenome | isolation source: marine sponge | host: Mycale hentscheli | place: New Zealand: South Island, Marlborough, Capsize Point | collected 2014-11-01
AGCTCGTCAAGCCTCTTCTCCCACCAAATTTCTTTCCACATGCGCTGCGTGTGCAATTAATGTATCTGAACAAATGACGACCGTTGTTTTGCCTAATGCAGGGCGGTACCTTTCCGTTGCTATAGTTACAAGAGAAGTAAAAACGATAACAAATCCATCACCGCGCGAATGGGCAGGTTTTTAAGCGTATAAGGACAGCTATAAAAAAGGATTAATCCGTCACTAAATTGAGGGGTGTCGGGCCTGCAGGTATCTTCTGACGAGTAAAGCGGCATACATCACCCCCAAATAGCTATCTGACCTCCAGTAGGAATAGCTACTTCATTATTTTGCAAAATGAATTTCTTCTATTAAACTATAATATGCAATAAAATATATTGCTGTTACTGCTGATAATATACACAATCTGTATACTTCAATGGCATGATGAACAAAACTATTTTCATCAGAATGGTTTAGCTATACCAGTGGATCTAGAACCATATAGCTACATAGCTACTCTGAGACTTGACAAATTCATAATCTTGTAACTGGACTAGATAGTAGATAATACAAACAACGCAGTGATTTATAATAATGGTATGTACAAGTTACTGATACGACATCCAGACTTTATCCCTACCATGGTAACATTGTATGTGAAAACTGTATAACAGACACTAAACGTTGCACTAAAGTGAACTAAGTTTTCCAGTCAGTTTTCCGTCAGAATGGTTTAGCTTACCAGTGAATCTAGAACTTTACAGCTACATAGATATTCTGAGACGTGTAACTAGACTAGATAATACAAACAATGCAGTGATTTAATAATGGTATCTATAAGTTACTGATACGACATCCAGACTTTTATTCCTACCAATGTAACATTGTATGTGAAAACTGTATAACAGACTCTAACGTTGCACTAAGGTCAATTGATAGTTTTCCAGTTACTCAACAGAGAAGATATTTTTTGGGTTATTATTCAATTGTAGGCTTTATTTGATGTGGCTATAGCTATAGAAAGTGTCTTTGAAGTATGACACATGTGTACGTGATCGCTACTTGGATTTATCATAAGTCTTAAGTGTACAATTAGATATATGTATTAGTAGTACAAATAACGACAGCCTGAGCTTCCCAAGTCAGGCAAATTAAAAAAAAAAATCCCACTCTATGACTGCTTCTACATTATTCCTTGCTGTAACTGTAACAGCAACACAACAATTGAAGTTGCTTTTCTCTTGTGGATAAAAGTATTTTCCTTTCAAATTCTGTAATGAATATTTCAGGGTAGAGGGACTAACTGTGCCCAACATTTCTATAACTAGTTATAGTTTAGATCTATACTCTGCACACTTCTTCACTTGACTGGCTTTCTTAGCATGTTTTTTTATTTGAAGATATCAGGGGAAATTTTATCCTATTCTGAAGTCTACCACTGTTCCATGAAACAAAGGTCATTACTTTTGGCTTTTGGCACCAGACCTCGACACACCATAAAGATACTGTACATAAAGCTTATGACAAAAGTACAATACTTTTGATGCTGCTTTCTTATTGACCTTTAGCAGAAATTCTCATTTCAATATCTAGCATTTAACAATGTCTCAATTTTTAAGAAAGATGAATACATAAACTATAATATATGGAATGATGAATACGCCATGAAATAATTCAGGAATTAAAGGAGTAGGTGAGTGTACAATGTAACGAAGGTGCAATATTCTTTAGGATACAAAATAATAAAAAACATGATGAATGTGTAAATTAATAATTCACACAAAACAACAAATATTTTTCTCCAGCATTATGATCAGACATTCTGCTATCCGTCATCAAAGTTAGAAGTGCAGAGTCTAGGAATTTTCCGTAGACTTCATAATGAACAACCTTATCATGCCATCTTCTCCTAGAGAAACTTCACTTGACCTCCTCTAAATCTAAAATAACAAAATAAAAACAACAAACAAACAAACACATAAACAAAAAAGACTGATAATCATGTGTTTATAGTTGTCTGGGTTTCAAACACACTGTATAGTAGATAGAAACCTAACCTCCGCCTCCCCAAGATGGAACCTCCCTTCCTCAGAATTTTTGAAAGTTAATAATTATAGTAATTAGATTACAGTGAGTTGTAACATCATGCTGTGATTGATTAAATGTTGATCAGTATGAATACTCTCATGTAGCAGAGTTTGATACAGAAAAATGGAGGGGGAAACTGAAAAATTTCGAGTTCTTCCCCCCCTCTCCTCCCCAACTATAGCCGTTCTTCTCCATGTATTCAGTGTTGGACGTAGGAACAGGAATTGGGCAAGGGGAAGGAGGGGTGTCAGTGTTTGAGGGTGGGGCTACACAGATTTAGATGTGTCGGTGTTTGAGGGTGGGGCTACACAGATTTAGATGTGTACACATGCTGTAAATTACAAACGGATAAACAAAAAAAAATCATATCAAATCGACTCATAAATCATATATCTTATTTTCTCTTTCTGGAGTGGGGGGGAGGGGGGATGGGGAGTTGAGGGAAAAGTGGGGGGAAGACTTGTGCATCAAAGTAAAAATGGTTTAAATTGGTTGTGCTCAAGAACTACACGTGGGCACATTGGAGCATTCATCATGCAGCGTTCAGTATGGGAGAATATTGAATGCTCGTGTGATTCAGAAATTCTTATACTCAGTAATTACTATACCCACTTTCATAACAAAATGTGGACATATATTTAGCATGTGGGTATTCAGGGGTTCATTTAGGGGGGCCAGGGTGGTGCTCGCCCTCTCCCCTCCCTTGAAGGCGTTTCGTCCCCCCTTGAAATATTTTAAACTTTCGTAAGCAAAAAAGCAAAGTTAAAATGTGAATGATGAAGATTGTAAATGATTAAATCACAAGTCCTCTACTATCTTAATTATGTACAAAAGTTATGACCCCTAAGATAGTGAAAGCTCAGTCTTGCCCCCCCCCCCTCCCTAGATTAATTCCAAAATGAACCCCTGAGTATTGGGGATTGGAGGGGGAGGACAGAAGTTAAACCAACAAACACATCCATCTCTTTATGGTCATGGTAACCAGTATAACCATCATGAACAGCAAAAGTCATCTACTAGGCAGCTATAAGGATACTCAGCCCACTATGGTTGGAAACAACCAACCTCTCTGTATTCTAATGTGTTTATATATGAGATTAAACAATTACAATATATATGAGTTCACTCAATTATGGTGTAGATTGTGTAATAAAGTGCTTTAATTAGAGAAAACACCTATCACATAATTGTTATAGTTCACAGTCACACATATCTTAATGATATTCTGTGAGATATCTACTCCATACTGAACTCCATTAGAGTTAGCTCATTAAACCTTATTACTAATAAGCTTCCGCAATAATTACCAACTCTACAATTAAGTAAGTATGTGTGTGAAGTTAAAACTCCCTGTAAATGCATTTATAAAACCAGATCAAACGAAGTATATATAAGAGATGATATATGGCTTACAATTAGATTGTGCAATAAAGTGTGTGCTTTAGTTCACTGGCATAACGAAGCACCATAAGTACGAACCTTCAGCGCTGTGGGACGACATCCCAACTAAATTGGTGGGGCCTCCCACATTCCAGGAACTATGAATTGAACATTATATGTTTGTGCTTGTTTTGGATTCAGTTACATGTATTTTCGGTTATGGGACTTAGTTAATTTTTAAAGTCATGTCACCTGTGTGTGTCTACATCTTGTTGTTCATTGTTGTGTTGTCCGGGCTGTGCATATAAGACTTCGTGTTTTGTGTGTGCAGTCAGTCAGTTCTCAGCTGCCATTTGTGCCATCTGATCTCGTTAGATTAAACTAGTATAATCCTGAGTCCACCTTTCGAGGGGGGGTTGTCGAGGGGAAGGCATACTGATTCTGGTGGCAGCAGCTTAATTGCTGTCACCATTGTGTGAGCCTGAAGGAGGAACTCATGAGCTTCACTGAGGGAGGCCCACAAGCGCCACTATACACTAGCAAGCTATTTACAAAATCATCTCAGGACCAAATGAATGGCTATTCTAATTAGGTATCAATATAGCTTGAGCAATGAAAACAGTATATGTAAAAGCTGTCTTCATAAGCGAAGAAGCTAAAAGGCCAGAGACATTTACCAGTATCCATTTTCAATGTTAACCTAGAGTTACAAAATGTAACACTGAAGGTTAACAACATATATATATATATATATATATATATAATTGGCGAGCGAGCGAAGAGAGTGAGACACTATCAGGGGTAACACAATTGAAAATCGGGGATATTTATTTGTTTGAAAATATGTGTGGACGTACGTATGTCATTTTGTATTTTGACCTCGCAACTCCAATTCCAGCACTCGTTAACTTTACAGTACAAAGCCAAACCATGATGGACAACAAGAAATTATTTGCTCAAGTAATTATGACGTAATGATAGGGGGCAAAACCCACAAAAGCTAGTACTGATGCAGAGCTGACAGCTTCGTGTTTCTCAGCCTGAAATTTCAAAATGGCACCATAAAAGGTCTTAATTGTTTTGAATTAGCTCATACCTAAATTAACAATTAAGTGTAGTAATTGAGCATAACAGACAAACGGACAGAACACAAGTATTGTAATCCTTTTGCACACACATGGTGAGGGCTAATAATGAAAGTTCCATGAGATATAGTAGTAACTCCTTACTGAATGTTGTTCATTCATACTCCTTAAAATATTGTACTAGCTGTTCAAGCGAGCTATTAGGGGTGTGGTTGGGGGGGGGGGACGACGGAAGTTATTTAATAATCAAGTAAGTCACGAGGTTAAATTCTTGTGATAGAGATAAACTCATACAAGATGAACGCCATGATTTGTGATAGCATTGAAGGAGATGTGGGACACATGTATCATGAGCTCAAAAGTGCTTATTTAGCCTCAGCTTGTATGTGCAAGAGAGTTATAGTAGTCGTCCCGTCTGTCACGCTCTGATATTGGAGATTACTAACTATTAACTGTTGATTTAGGTATGAACTTACTCAGAACGAAGATTTAGGACCATTCATTGTGCTGTTGTTTTTTTTATTTCGGGCTAATTGTTGAGAAAATGCGAAGCTTTCACCACCGCGTAGGTACCAGCTTTTGTGGGTTACGCCCCCTATAGCATCACGTCACAATCACATGAGCAAATAAAATTACCAAGTTCAAAGAAGTTAAATTTCACGTTGAATATGTACACCGGTGAGTGTTTCTGGCTAGTTTAGCATCTTCTCTTATGAAGACAGTGTTTCTATGTACCATTATCATTGCTCGAGCTATATTGTTGCCTGATTAAAATAACTAATAAATATTGCTCGTTCTTTTGGTCTGAGATTATATTGAAATAGCTTGGTAGCTGTGGGGCCAGAAAATTCAGCGAGTGACTCCACCCAGAGGGCGGAGCCACAGAAGCAGATACCTAACAGAGAAGCAAGCAGGAGCAGGCTGAAGAGCCTGAAAGAACTTGTTAATATAATAGAACTCATTAGCAAGTAGTTAGAGAGTTTGTGGGTGGGTGTGTGTGTGTGTGAGGGGGGGGGGGGGGAACTAATTAGTGGTAGCTCCAAGAACATTCTTGTCCAAGTGTGTGTGTGTAGCGTTTATTAGAGTTTTGTTCTAGAAACTTCCTTTTGTAGGCGTGTCCTGGCCTGTACTATTTAAGGCCAGTCCATGCAAGGTCATAGGTCAAGTCTTTTCTATCCGTTTCTGTATTCTATGTCATCATACTTGCGTATTTGAATTAAAACTTAAATCACTTGACGCTTCAGGAGGGTAGCTATCTAATCATTCTATCTGGGAGTTGTGATAACTGGAACTAGTGGCAGCAAGTACCAAAGTACCAAGGCAGCCTGGTTCCTGTTCCTACACAATCAAGTAGCCCGGAGCGCAGCCTCACAGTAGCACTGAGGGTTCGCACCTTTGGTGCTTTATTATAATATGCAGTAATAATGCAAAAATCCTAAATTTTTGAATTCATTTTGTGTACTTGCTATAATTTATATACAGGCTGTTTAAAGAAAAATAAAACAATGCAGTAATAATGCAAAAATCCTAAATTTTTGAATTCATTTTGTGTACTTGCTATAATTTATATACAGGCTGTTTAAAGAAAAATAAAACAAAATACGCATATATATATAATATATATATATATATATATGTATGTATATATACTAATAATAGGAACTTTTCTCATTCTAACAGCACATGTTAATTAAAACTTAACCCAACGTTTCAACTTCTTGCCGAAGTCCTCTTCAGGGGTCAACTGAAGTTGAACTCTCCGTGGTGATATATTAAACACAATGTAAGCAGCAAGATTACTGGAGGGTATGCTTACTGTTTAATATATACTGAACGGTGATTTGCAGGCAGCACAACCAGCATCCTGGAAGCTCTAAACCCATGTCTCTGTTAAACTTGTTGTTGTCAGGTTGTTATGGACTCTTCACTCCATACCATATGAATATTGTGATGCATACACTTTACCTCACTGCTATGTAATTCACACTCTTATTTCTTTCTTTCTAATCCTATCCATACATCGATCTATATATTCCCAGTTGTGTGCATCTTGCCTAATTCATTGCATATAAACCCTTTACCTCACGCATGCGTGAATGGATTGTGAACAGACTATATCATTGTCAGCCACTCCCCTCTCAGTTCATATTTCCCACGTGTTCAATAAGTTACAACAAGACTTGAGAGTGTATGGGATTTCCCTAGTGGCAGTAACTTTGGAGGGAGGAAAGTGGCCAGAGCTGAGACACCTGCGCTGCTCTACTCCGTTCTACTCCTACCCGTGGGTTGGGTCGAGGCTACTGAACTCAGGTGTCATCTGGATCTGTAGAGCTTCCTTGATCTTTAACTCACGATTCTTACTGGCTCTGTCCAACTCCTACCTCTTCCCATTTAAGTCAATCTCCTCACTTCACTAAAACTAATTGCGACTCATAAGACCAGCACAGCCACACAACTTCTCGAGGGGTCCCTGTTGTTATCCCAGATTTTGTAATGATCATCAAAATTTAGAAAATATAACTTGATAGTGTTAAGCTAGCCAAATTTCCCATCGTTGCCACAACATCAATCACGAAACATAACACAAAGTGTAATGCTACGTGTGTGCATAGGCAACAAAAAAGCAGAGGATCAGTGCATGTACTTCATTATAAAAAATGTGAAACGTCACATAAGTAGGAAAATAAGTCAAGAGCACTAGCACATTAACAGTATGGAAGAAGGGGAAAAGCCTCATGGAAAAGGTGGGCTATATAAAGAGTAAGAAAGAGAGTACTGTTAGCCATTGATACAGCTAAATTCTACTGCACAGGATATACAGCGTAAAGTCAGAGTACAGCTAGATACAATCCTGAGTGGTCATTTTCAATCAAGAAGCACTTTGGCACATACGTACACATGAACATTATCAGATATATTTCGTGCACAAGAACAGCTACAAACCCTGAATATGTGTCACCTACAATCACTATTTGAATGTCAGACAACTTACAGTCATAAAATTCATATAAGTTTAACCACTCAAGCTACAGTATTATGAAATCATCAAAATAAAACTTGAGCTTTGATTGTATTACATGTATACCCTTATAAACGCTCACCTACATGATAACATAGGAACCATGATAGTGTACGACTGTGTATACATGTATGTATGATGTATGTGTGTGTATGTATATACGTGTGTGTATGTATATACGTGTGTATGATATGTATGTATGTATGTATGTATGTATGTATGTATGTATAGAGCTGGGCGATATACCGGTATTATCGTTGCACCGCGATAAAAAACTGATATTGCCTTTTTTCCAGAAAACTGTTGGGGTCGTTAAACTAATGCATGAACTTCATGCGCACGACAGATTAAAGGAACAGCCATTTCGCGGTTTGCAAACATGTCCGTAATGCGGTACTAGCAAAGTTTTTAAAGTAGCTAGCAGTGGTTGCGAGTTAAAATTCTGTCTAAAGAAAGCCAACATAGTCTTGCCCCACGGACTAACTTTGTCTAGATAAAATTTACTTTGTTAAATATTATTTATGAAATATCATATATCGCTCTATCGCGATAATGCAGGTAAGTATCATATCGCCTGTGATTATCCAATATTGCCCAGCTCTGTATATGTAAGTATGTATGCATGTATGTGTGCATGTATGTATGTAAGTATGTATGTATGCATGTACACTCAATCCCCTCTTAACCAGGCACCGTGGGACCCGAGGGTGTCTGTATCTCAGAAATGCCAGCTACAAGGGAAATTCGTAGTTTTCTCCAACATTATTCAATAAGTTTCAGGCTTTTTCCAAGCATTAAGTCCAGTACTCTTTCACTTGCAACCCTTAGTAGGCTTCTCTAATATTTTATGGAACCAGAAATAACCGGCTTGTGCTGACACAATTGGGTAATGGTGGTCAAATTAGCGAAATTGTGAGGCAAGAATTGATTAATTGAGTGGCTAACTTGTGCCCTGCCCTGTAAAGAGGCGTGCCTGTAATAGAGGTATTTGGATAAAATAGGATTGAGCGTACGTATGTATGTAATGTTTTAACAGTGCAGACCTGTGTATGTAGATACAAACTAGTGTACTATGTGTTTTCATAAGCACTCTGAATAAGTCCACAGTGAGTGCACCTTTGCTATTACAAATATATTATATATAAATTACTATATACACATACACACGCACACAATTTAGCGAGTGAGATATGGAGAAACTTAATATATTGAAGGGCCAAGTAGAAATAAACTGGCGGTTGAATCAGAATTCTACAGATCAGAAATATCTCATCAGGAGTGAATTTTAGCTCACTGGCCAAGGTTCGTAAGTACAAATCTTGTTGCTATTAAATACGTATGTAATGTATTAGCACTACATTTTTGAATTAATGCTAGTATGTGTCTCACTATCATCATCCCCTGCTCACTTTCTTTCAACAGTATCTTTGGCAGATTGTACAACATAAAGAGAGAGGGCCGAGTAAATGAATAGGGTACTACTTTCTATATACCACAAATTACACGGCCGGCTGACCAAAATAGCATTTCTCCTCTCAAATTTAATATTGAGAGGACATCATGTCTGTTCAAATTTCACTTCTTATCAGAAGCCTGTATAGACATGTACTATTAAAAACAAATGGGTGCATTAATTTTTGAGTATGTGTGTGTGTTATTTGTGTATCGATATACAGGATTTCAACGAATTGCTCGTAAAGTGACTAGAGCCTAAATTTTTCCATCGCACCCTATATATTTCAGGTTGTCTAACTGTGCATTAAATGAAAATATGTATGAGTTAGTCACTAGAGTATGTATATATATAATTTACCTTGAATAAAAGGTAAAAAGCCTCTTTTCTTATTAGTGTAGGTTAAAAGTTATTCAGGAGTTCCTCACCTCTTATATTGAAGTCCAAGAGGAGCTATTAGCACACTCTTCACGGAGGAACACAGAGTCTTCTTTTAATGATACTTTTGGACATGTGTTGACCCTGTGGAGTTGGGTTTCACCTCCTACTTCACAACCCTACATACAGAGAGTCACAAGTAAAATTAGCTTAAATACAGTTCAATTAAACTCAAGATCCTTAGATTGGAGTTTGTGCTCTGCATTATTACATTCCATAACACATTCATACATTAGACATTTTGTAGCCAGCCAGGCTACTTCAGTAGTGCATAAGTAGTTGTTCAAAATTTATACCTTCATCAGGGTATATTATCAAGGGTAAAATTTCAAGGTCTAACATTTTCAAAGTTTCAGGGGGCAATCAGTGTTGAATCAGCAATTTCCGTAAAAATATGGATGAATCAGTAAGGTGGGAGGCTCTGTTCTATGGACACTCCACATATGTTAAATTCCCTTCACTAGTGTTCACCTGTCCCAAACTCCGTTCCAGTGATGAACTCCACTCTGAAGTCAAGTCAAATCTCTTCTCTCTCTCTCCCCCCCCCCTCCCCCTCGACATGTCGAGACAGAGGGGCACAATTTAGGTAAATTGATAGACCAACCAGAATGACAACAGGGCACCAATCACTCACTGTCAACACTTAGTCTCGCGTAGCCAGCCCCTTTACCAACCCTAACCGCTACGCAGGGGAAGGAAAGGGTCTGCGAACATACAATACAATGACTTGTTCAGCGGCACCCCAAAAAGGGTGCTCCAATTATCACATTCCAATGCTTGCGGTAGCCAATGACGTCACTGCCAAGGCCGGGAAGCAGCTCTCCTATTCATGCTGGTACGTTTATTGCTTTCCAGAAGTGCTTATAAATAGTCTACGAAAACAACTTCACCAGTTTGACGAAGTCACGCAACGTTCTCACCCTCCCAGATGTGATGTTGACGTCACATAGTATACCGCAAGCTTGCTGGAATGTGATAATTAAACACCCTTTTTGGGGTGCTGCTGAACAAGTCGTTGTATTGTATGTTCCCAGACCCTTTCCTTCCCCGCGTAGCGGTTACGGTTGGTAAAGGGTCTGGCTACGCGAGACTAGTCAACACTATTTCTCATACAGTAAAGCTTAGTTAAAGAGATATCAACTGTTGATTATATTATTGTATATATTAATTTCAAAAGAAAAATGGCTTATCGTTTTCATTAAAAATTCCTCACTAGCAAGTACAATACAGTTATGGTGCAACAATGAAGACCACAGAAATTTGATTCAGTGGCTATTAGAAACTGCAAAACAAAAATGAGAGAAGGGTACTAACATACTTGCCCTATGCTACTTGAGGCACTACTGAAGAAATACCAGTCTTTGAATTGACCAATACGGTTGTTCAGTTTTACACCGCTTTAGTCTAGTGCGGACAGCAACAGAGTACACTATAAGCGTACCAGTTGTGTTTTCACTCACCGTGATAAAAATCCATGAACGCCAGTAAGAGGAGAACTAGAAGAGGAGATACACAGGCGTATTATCACTCTTGCTGTAGAGAACTTCTGTGGTATTAGCAACCCTTTACCATTTCTGATCTGGTGTTTTAAAATTAAACCCTTTACCAATTTCGAGTTTGAAACCTAGCACTATCGACCTTTTACCTCAGTAATCAGGAGTGTTATAGAAGAGGTGGTGGTAAAGGGTATCAACACAATATGCGTGCCGTACACGCGGTGGTGGGCACAGTGAAGATTAAGCTAATTTCTGCCTTGTGTGATCTTACTAGACTGATTTACAGGCTGCGACAGCAAGTAGAGAGCGCGGTGTTGTTCAATTTTATTGAGTAAGTATGAAAACGCTAATTAGTGATATCTAGGTGATTTTTTAAGTGTTATTGGATCTGTGGATGTAGGATTGTAATTTGTAGAAGTCATTGATCACCAATACTAGTGTTTGAAGTATTACCGTTGAGTTCATTACCTTGTTTCTTTGTTAATGCAGGAATGAACTAAAGAGGTTGCAGAGATGAACTTGAGATATTGCAGAGATGGAGCCAAAGTTCAGGAACTGTTGACTGATGCATCATTTTTTTCATTTATTTGTACATGGTCATAATTATTTATTCATATTCTGGTAACAATGGATAAATTTTGAGTTGCACAAAAAGTGCAGTTTAACTTCAGGATTGCTGCAGGAAAGGTGTGTGAAGAATAGTTGCTTTGTGTAGGAAAGGTGCATAAAAAGTGCAGTTTTTGAGTACAGGAAATCTAAAGGAAAGCTGCACATTTTCGCACAGACAGCTACCTAGAATGTACAGGAATAGTTCAGTTTTTAATCAGGAAATGTGAAGGAAATGTGATATGATATATGCAGTACAAACCATATGGCATGTAAAGGAAATAGTGCAGTTTATGTCAAGGATATGTTCAGGAAATAGTGAAGGAAAGTACGCCCTATACAGTACCCGGAATGGTTACCACCAGCTCATCTGTCCTGAAGTTGGAAATGTGAAGGACATGTGATCTGTGAGATAGCTATACTTAACCTTTCCTATAGCAGGAAATTCCACTTTTCTTCCAGTGTAACCCACAAATTAGTACAAATATAATATGGTAGAATCTTCTCACCAAGAGTTTCAAATACTTTATTTGTTTTATGTATATTTATGCTAATTAGCTCCACATCCACTTCTGCCATTGCAATTCTCAAATATCAATAATATCAAAGTAGATCAGAAAACGAATATTTTACTGATGTTTATATGTGCCATGTTGTGCCCGATTTTCCTGTGAGCAGTCACATACATAGTTAACATGCTAATGATAGGGAGAAAACTATGCATATCCTGTGTATGCAGGCATAATACTCATGTATATCAATTCAACTCCTACTTAAAATTTCTTACTATTTTAAACAGTAACAGCCCGGCTAGGCTCATTATTCCCATATGGCTGTTCTGATTGTGGGGCTTTCCCAAGCTTAGGGAATTCCCCTTTGTACCTAGTGTCCAAGGCCAGCAACATGAAATGAACTAATCTTGCATGGCTTCCCGAGTAAGTAGATATAGGGTTTCTTGCTAATTAATATTAATGTATGAGACAATAATTGACAATTCAGGGAGATACTATCAGGATTACACAATTAAGAATTTAGGATATTTGTTCATTTTTATGTGTAGATGAATGTAATGTCATTTTGTACTTTGACCCTTCATTTTTGTGTTCGCTTAATGATCAACCCCATCCCCATACTCCACATACTAAATCCTCTGGTTTATATTTACTTGTGTCACTTAACTGATTTAGTTAGGTCTTATAAACTTTCCACATTCATTTTCTATATGAACTATAGAGAAGGCCCTAGACATTATGGATATGTTCTGAATTTAAGATGGATATCAGGAAATATTTCCAAAATCAAGCTAGTACCAGTGATCATGAGTAAATGACTCAGAGTATGAATGTTGGTGGAAGTGACACTGAGACAGCTCAGCCTAGCTGATTTTCAAACAAAAAATTGAAGAATTGGGCTTTGATTAAGAATTTATTGCCTCTGAGTTACCATTTATAATGATAATTAAATAATATAGGATTCTTGGGGGGGGGGGGGGGGGGGGGGGGGGGGGGGGGGGGGGGGGGGGGGAGGGGGTAACTTTCTCTGGGGGGAAGGGAATTCCAGGGCCTCCCCCCTCCTTATAAAGGCCTGATTTTAATTATTATTAAATCACTGATGCTAATTGTTTTTGGCAATTAATTTCCTGTTAGTTGCTATCATAAAATTACTGCTACTGAACTCATAGTGCATTGATTTCATCAGTGATTCAGGCAAGTATTGACATTAATAATAAGCACACAATTACAAATTATTTTTAAATATCCATCACACATACTGGATAGTGCCACTGTAATGTGTTATCTCATTCAGTTGAGCAAGCTCACTACACCCAATGGTACCTAGTAGTTACAGCAATCAGTCTACCTTTCCCTGAGGTTTTCTGGGATTTTACAGCTACCTTCCAGAAGTGAAGCTTATCTAACTAGGCTAGCAGCTGCTAAAATATCGGCTGCTAAAATATCAGCTGGGGTGGGAGAGCCCCTATAGAGCTTTATGGATAACTTTATACCAGAGTTACCAACCTAGTATAAAATACTGTAGTGAAGATATCTAGTGTGGAATAAACCATGTTTTACACTTGTCAGAGTGATATGGCAAGATACACTCTTAGGCTTTATTTTCACTCCCTCTGGCTCTTGAAAGTAAATTAGCCTACTATGAAATATTTCTGCCATATCACATTCTGACTCATGTAATAAGTGATATATTATATACATACAGTACACATATAATAAACATATATTATGTTCACTGGCTGTTTCATAGGACCCCTGCCAACTTGATGCTAACCAATATAGCTAAGGAACATACATAACCAGCTATAACAAGCTAGCCTATGGCTACACACTAATAATAATAAAAAAAAAGTATTTTGTCAACTTGTTGTCTCTTTGTCTAGTCCCCTCACCCTCAAAGCACTACACAAATTCCTGAGGCGAGCAGGGGATTCCCCATCACCAAGTCAGTAAAAATAATCAACATATAATTTGACAGTGATCCCATCTTGATTGTGATGAATGGAGTAATTTCTCCATTATATTTATTATTTTAATTTAACAAGTTGCAAAAATGCAAGAGCAGTTCTATTCGAGTAACTGTGAAATGATATTTATAATATTGTTTGCCGGAAAGAATAACAATGCTGAATGCTAGTTAGGGCGGTGCTGCTAATTACAATGTGGTTAACTGGTCAAAGTGTCCTAAGGGTGTTGTGACATAACAACAAGTATAGCCAATGTGGTATTGATGCTAACTTACCTTACATGGGTATTTAACTACAAAAGTTCATGTGGTTTAATTGGTCTGCTTATCAGTAGAGTGTACCACCACAAGGCTACAAAAGATTTTAGGACACTGTAATTGAACTACCTGAAGCAAGGTTAAATTCTGAATATGTAGCAAAGTAAGACATGTGGCAAGAGAAAACAATTAATCCCAGTACTACACATACTGGAGAAACTTAGAGCTAAAGTCGTGAGCATGTGTGTTTCTTCCTTTGCTTTGTGTTAGCATCAGAGATCTGCTATTAATGATGACAAGTTGGGTACCATTAATAATGTATAAATATTTTTAATTTGTTTTTCTGTAAAGACATTCAAGCAAGAAATTATTTTTAAAGACGTTAAAGCAAAACACTAACTATTACTCAAAAAAATATATATTAGTATTTCTGCAAGAGGAAGAGTCAAATTATAAACTACTGTTATAATGGTATTGTTAAAGCTCGATTTCTGACAATCTCAGAGCTGCTACAAGGTTCAGACAGAGTGTATGCGATGTTCACTTTCTAGTTGCTAAATTCTGATTCAGAACTACATACTATAACTTAATTTGAGCAAACAAAAGCTAGCTCAAATGTCAGCATTCCAGTATTCATATGCTAGACTGCCTAACAAAAATGATTGTTAAATGTGGCGACCTGCACCCAGCTTGGTGCAGGCCACATTTCAAGTGGCTGTGGTCAAATCACCTGACACTAGTAGAAATCAGCTGTGTGGGACTATTACATCATCTCAAAGGTAAGAATTCAATTACACATCTTTGGGTTTTCTTGTAAGAGTACATGACCTGGAGCATCATTTTTGTTCTCACATCAAGTGTAATTAGTCCAGTAGACACCCCTATAGGGCTAATATATGAACCTAGAAATGTCCATTCCAATGAATTTTTTTTGCTGATTTGTACTTGTATGTAATCTTAGAACAAATTCAGCCAGGTTGCCCAGGTGGCAACCTTGGGCAACTCCTGAAAATTTTGCGGGTGCTGACGATAATTTGAAATTTTTGCTTTTGAACAGTTTGTCATAAAATGAAATGGAATAGCTCTTTTATAGGGTTTTTGGGTATGTAGAATCCATTTCTGACATTATTTTTGGGATTCAATGTAAAGGTAAGGTGTTATGAGTCCACTTGACACAAATTTTTACTAATTATTATCATGACTTTGTTCATAAAATGACATTGTTATGAAAAGTACTTTGTTTCAAAATCATCCTCATCTTCCTCATCCTGTTCTTCAATATCCTCAACACCCTCAACATCCTCATAATCCTGTTCATCAACTTCCTCAATCTCTTGATCTGCTTCCTTTGTGGTGACTCTCTTGGAGTATGGGTTGTAGCATCCCTCTTCACCGCAGCAGTTGCAGTAAGATGTGCATGTGAGATGCTCCTTGTGACAACTGCATGACACAGTACTGCATTTCTTGCCTTCTGCTCTGCATTGACACTTGATGACATCAACAAGTTCTGGTGGGCCTGGGCCACCGGCAGCCACGACAGGAATGGGAACTCCATCCTGCGGTGGAGCGTCAATTAAAGGGCCAAACATGTATATGCTGTTGCAGGTTTCACAATACCCTGGCTCCTGGCTAGATGGTTATTGAAACTATTTCATTCCATAGAATTTTCATTCATGCTAAGGCTATTGAGCCACTCTGTGTCCTTCACATGGGCAGCATGTAGACTGGTCTGTCTAGCACACAACTCAGTGTAACTGAGTCCAGTTGTTCTGGTGGCTATTGCAGGGGGCACCAATTTCTTCTGACCAGCGTAGTGTACAAGGGAAATTGACCTGTTAGTACCCACAGATTTGGCCTCCTTGGAAGTGAGACGAGGAATGATAATGGTATTGATGTCAGACTGAGAGCTGCCAGGCGCAATGGTTCCAGCTGGGTGCATCTGAAATTCAATTGCCATGGCATGAGTTTCACGACAACCATTTGGAGTTGACACCATAAGGTCAAAGTTGTCATACCAACCAAACACAAGTCTGGCACTCTTTGTGAACCCCATCATCTGATGCAGCATAAGAGCATTCTCACTGACTTATTTTGCTGCTGACTTCCGGAATCGCCGTACTTCATCATACAATGCAATGTATCCATGTTCATGCAAAGTATCAATGATATATCTGCTACCAAATTTGTGGTGGAGCTTAACTCCCAACCCAAGCGTTGTTTGATTGCGTGCATTTGTGATGTGTTGCTGTATGGATTGTGATAGGCTCAGTGATGCCTTTGTGACCTCGCCAGTTGATACGAGCTTTGGGATAAACCTAAGCAGAGTAGCACTAGTGTGTTCCTTGGTTTTGGCATGAGTAAAATTACCAAGATCATATTTTGTTTTGGTAAATGGAATATAAAATGACTCAGCTAAGATTTTTCGGGCCAAAGCATCCTCTGCATCCTAATCTTCAGTGTCCACTTTTGCTACTTTCAAGATTTTGCCAACGAACTCCCGGAATCCAATTATTGATGCGCAACCATCAATGCTAAGTACCACTACATTGTCACCCAAATGCATGGCAAGCTTGGAGAACATCTGCTTTCGTGTGAGCTCACCACCATAATTCACATATTTTTCATGCAGCTCAATGGACGTCCAAGTACAGAGCCTGCGATGAATATACATTTCGTCAACAAGTTCTTTCATAGCTCTATCACCGACTGCTAAACCCTGCTCACTATCACTAGAGGGGATCTTCCTGAAGTTATCATAGCAGCGAAAATGGTACTGCGCCTCCGCTGCAGCTAAATCATGCACACCATGACAGCGCATAGAAACTTCCCTACTCCATGCATCAATTCTGTCATCACAACATTGCAATACAACTTGCTTGAATGCCGGAGCACCTTTGATTCCCTTTCTTTCGCACTGTACTACACGGTCCCATCTATCAGGGTGTTTAGGGTTGACAGGCTCACATGGCTCCGCACAAAATAGGCATTGCTTCTTGAAGTCAAACTCTTTCACTTGTGACCTTCTGATTCTGGCAGTAGGTGGCTCATCACTGCTGACTGACTCGGCCTTCCTCTTCAAAACAAACTTCTTGACATGTTCTTTCGAGGTATAGGAACAGTAACAACTTTTATGAAGTACAACTGTTGCCTGTTCTCCATGAGAGTTAAAATAGTTTGTAATTTATCAAGAGTCTCATCATCACCTCTCTCAACTGCACATTCAAGGAGTTTCTTGAAAGCTTGAATCTTGAAGGTTTTGAGTGACCCAGAACTAGTACTGCTACAGCTTGGGAGAAGACATCTGTCATTAAGCCCAACATCAGCCATCTCTAAATTTTCCAACTGTAGGTGACTCCAGCTGCAAGAAATTTCCAGCTGCAGGGTTAATTACTGTTGCTAACCACTATTCCATGTCAAAAGTGCTGGAATGCAGGGTGTTTTTTTGGCAGAAAATCTGTTTAGCACCTTACCTTTACATTGAATCCCAAAAATAATGTCAGAAATGGATTCTACATACCCAAAAACCCTATAAAAGAGCCATTCCATTTCATTTTATGACAAACTGTTTGAAAGCAAAATTTTCAAATTATCGTCAGCACCCACAAAAATTTCAGGAGTTGCCCAAGGTTGTCACCTGGGCAACCAGGCTGAATTAGTTCTAGGATCCCATATAAGTATAAATCAGCAAAAAAAATTCATTGGAATGGACATTTCTAGGTTCACAAGTTGTCTACTGGACTAAATATACATACTGCCATAATAAACATGTACAGGATTTTATTATTTTAGTGTGTACTAGTGCGACAATCGAAAAAATGACTGAAACTTGTCTTATTGACTGCAAATATGTATATATTAATTGACACAAAATCATACAAAACCTGTCCATTGAAAATATTTTGATACAACCAACTTGCCCATTGCTAAAATTTGTCAATAGAAACATTAAACACTTCATGAAATATTTGCCAAATAATGTTTAATTTATGCTTACCTGTTCTTGATATGCCTACCAAAGATCAGTAGTATTATGATGATGATGACAATGATGGTGGTTACTATTAAGGTAGGTGTAACTGTTGCAAAAATGTCGCTAGCGAAGTTGGTTGACTCTGTTAGCGGTATTTCTGTTGTCTGCACAGTTTCCATTTGGATCCCATTGGATCATCCGCTGGCAGAGTTTCCATTGTACCATCAACTGTTACTACCTGGTTGTCAGATGATACTGCCTCAATTGATGGCATTTCAACAACAGTAAGTGAAGAGCAAGATGAGACACAATAATATTATATCCATTTACTTTTTTACTTCTTGTCAACTTTGCTTTGTATCAGGTATGTCATTTAATGTGTTTTGATATCAAATGTCAATATAATTACTTTCTTGCAGCAATTCTATACCAGGTCAATAATTATAATTGTGTTGAAGACATCGTAGCATATAGCTGTGCAGAAGAACAAGACGGTTTAATTTTAGTGGATATAAGTAGCAACTCTGAGACTGGATTTACAGCTAGCTACAGCTATCGTAGTACCACAAGTTCTTTTACAGATAATATACAATCATCATTGATTAGTATAGAAGTACTGTATAAAAATTATACTTACATTTTCGTCAATCATCACCATCACCAATGTTAGGAATCTCAAGAGTTATTTCCTGACCTGCAATGATGAAACCCTCAGTTTGAATAATAGTGTTACTTCTTATTATGAAGGTATTTATATGAAATAAAAAGCTTAGAAAGAATTGAATTATTGTGTATTCTTATTAAGAGTGTATTCAGTGAGCAGACACTATTTAGTTAAAATTCAAGACTTTGATGGATCACATTTATGCTACCAGACCTATCAAGTGGTGGACTTAACACAAATGAGAGTAACTCCACTGTGTGCCTCTTCAGCTACTAATTATATGAAATGAACCCATTATGTAGTGGTCTAGTAGTTACTAACGAAAACAATATGATAAGAGGGGCTTGAGGAAAGGAAGGGGGAGGTTGGGGCTTCACTAAGTATTCTTTGACTTGTTAATATAAATATATCTTGATGATCAGTGTATTTAAATATTATGCTTTGTGTACCATTTATGCCTTTTTATTGAACACTTTGGTTTATTACCTTCATATATAATATATTGTAAAAAATAGTCTAGTTCAGAGAATTGTCTTCAACTTTACTGTTTTTTGGAATTGCAGAAGTAATAATGAGAACCAGTATTATAATATAGCAACATCATCATCAACTGATGTACATGCTGCAAATAACTGTTCTGCTTCATTTCCCTCACTTAAATGAGTGCAGACACCTGCTTGACTGAAGCCGGACAGAAGACTCCTCTTGTTGAACAGCCTACAGCATCAAGCAATTAATGAGACAACTGCAATGGTGGGAACTGTTATTGTGTTATCATTATTGTTGATAATGATAAGGTTCAAATATTGATTAAACTTCCAAATAGTCTTAGAAGAGGCAGAACCACTGACATTGTTATATAGATATAATAGAAATAATTGCTCTACCTAGTGATTTTTTGGGCATATATTTGTCATTCTGAATTTTATTTCATTCCTTATTTAGTTTAATTATATTCACAGATTCACTGGAGTCCATATATGGTTTAATGGTATTCATAGCTCTGTGTGCCACCTTTTTGGCTTGCTGACCACTAGGTGAATTGAATTCAACTATAGTATTTTTAGCAAACCCAAATGCTAATCAACTAAACAATATTAAAAAGAATTTCTTCTACACAGTAAACTAATCAATGTTTTGCTTTGATGATGATGATTATGATGATGATTGTAATGATAATAATAATCACTGCCTGAAAAGTGTCCATTGACAACCATAACAAAATCGTAAATTAGTGTATAATGTGTTGATAACTAGTTTGTTAACCTCAACAGCCTTGTAAAGTTTTTGTTAACTCTAATTACCAAGGCAGTTTACGAATTTTGTTATGGTTGTAAATGGTGATCTGATCATTTCTCCCTCATGACTGCACACTCCTCCAAAGTTATAGTGAACTAGGAAACAAAGCTGTATGCTAACTCTCTGCCCAAGGTAGCGTTGCCACCAGAGTTCTAGCTAGCCGCAGTACACCCTAAGGTAAGCTTGCCTCAATAAGTTGTAATAAGATAATACATTATAAACAGCAAGAGTAGGTAATGTACACGAGATTGGACAAGGTACAAACTGAACAAATGATACAAACTAAGAATATCCAGGCTGGGAAAGTGTAACTGATAATCACATAATGAATAACAATAGACCATTGACACAAAGATCATGATCCTATTGACATAATTAACAAGTGTATCATAATAATGTCATTCTAAAGTCATTCAATTATCATTGACAGTAGGAGGGTGGTCCCACACCACTCACTTCGGAAGTGCAACTTCATCCTTGATTCTCTTGTGTGTTTCTTCTTGACCAGGGCTGTAGCAATTACAGGACTTTGAAACACAAACAGGGTTTGATATTGGAAATTAGAATTAGAATATCAAGGAGGGAGGGGGGGGGGGGGGGGGGGGGAGAAGGATATATTATGGTTATTATAGAAGATGGGGCTATGTTTTATATATATATTATATAGCTTGAGATGTGTACACAATGCTGCATTTAAAAGACCAAAATTGTTTTCTAAGTCACATTCCAGTGAAGAATGGGCAAATGCCACTACAGTACCCACAATTACCACAAGTTATTTTAACCTGGTCAACAGCTACTCCACAGCAATAATAGTCCCCCCCCCCCCCCCCAAACATGGTGATCTCAGTAGGGCCATACCAAATTAATTTGTTGTTGCTAGGGCGAACTAGGCTGAGATGTAGGGTCGGTAGGTAGGGAAATAAAAACAAAAAAAACATGAATATCATTTTAAAAAATCATGAATATCATTAATTAACGTGTCAACATTACTTCATTGGAAGAAATTAGAACCTTGGATAGAGTTTCACTGTTAAAGTCAAAGTCATTGCCAAGACCCTCAAATACAAAGCTCTCTGCCCAGTCACTGCTTGGCCAAGCAAAGGCAGATGTAGCCATGTCAATGACCATGTGGCATAGATAAAAGAAATTTTTTTAAAATAGATATTATCTAATTAAGTGAAATATTTTGAATTTTTTTTTTTTTTTTTTTAATCAGAAAAAACAGGGTAGGTAGGGCCCGAGCAACAACAAATTAATTTGGTATGGCCTAACAAAGGTGAGCATAGTATTGCAGTAGTTGGCCTCTAGCTGATCTGAGACACCTGCTTAGGTGCAAGTAGTTCTAATGCATTACACAAATGTATTAATTCCTCAACTTGACACAGTAAAGGACATACATGAATGTAAGACAGAGAGGTAGCTACAACCGCAAAATAGAGTTAACCAGGTGCTAGTCCTGTGTAATAACACAAGTTGATACTGGCCTGTACTTTCTTATGTAGTATTTGGGAGACTTGTGGTTTCCTGCTTAGACAAGTTCCAAGTTTGGTTGAGGTAAATTAAGATTCTGATTGCCAAGATATCACTGGTGGGGCTAGAGCCGCACAAAACTATGCATGGAGAAGTTTTTTGCCATGAATTTTTTTTTTTTTTATATCTTACTTTGCTGTTTCAGTTGGAACTGTGGACACTAACTATCAGCTTTTCTACATAAGATTAAATAAAAAAGATAACATAGGAATGGACAAACTTAGTTACAAAGCCTATTTCGAGTATTCAGTAAAATTTAGGTGATTGTTGAAGATGACATCAATTTTTGGATATCTGTTTTGTTGTTCTTTTTATAACATAATATACATAATTTATGTGCTATATAGAAGAAAAATCATAACATTTTACTAAATGTGGCATGTAGCTACCTCATGTACAAAATATGAATTCATTCTAGCTGGCATTGAGTTCTTCGGAATTTTGACTATTAGATGCCAAAGCTAACTTTTGGTTAGTAATTAATCATTTTTGACCCCAAACGTTGGGTAAGTGTGAAGTGTGCATTAAGTTGTGATTAATTTGGGTTATGGGGCTCTAATTAGAGCTGCATGTAAACATTGAAGAAAAAACTATACAGTGCATGAGCCCCTGGGGTAAGCATGATCTTAGACAAAGAAGCAGCGGCGTATTACTGACACCTGGATAGTGGATCCGGATCCATTCTCTTAAATAATACAGATATCGAGACCTCAGCTGCATCTTGAATGGGAGGAACTAATACTGTGATATGCCATTGATGGAGTTTGATGTAAAGGCTAATGAAGTGGGTGAAAGTTAGAAACAGTTTCAATGTGGTTATTACAACCTTTCAGGTATTTGTTGGTGCTTGACTACTAAAACTTACTTGACCTTTAACATATTATAATTGACTATAATGCATCAAATGTTCAACAATTAACTCACTTGAATATCGCAGAATGAGGTGGCCTACAAAAAGTAACCATCAGTCAGCAATATTTCATATTACATTGAACCTTATTTAAAATTGAAATTACGAAGTATGCACACAAACTGGATGATGATGTAAACAATTATGTCGATCCTTTAATACAAAGAAAGAAAAAAAAGGAAAGTATTTGCATAAATCATACCAAAATACTCCCGCATATATTTCTTTGTCTGAGTTTCCAATACAGTGTACACTATATTATTAAGTGCTAAGCATTGACATTGCAAACAACCAACAACAACAACTTACTCCAGTGGCTTGTCTGCAAAGAAATCAAACGCATGCTCCCCACCTCCAGGAAGTCCCTCAACTTTGATACAACTAGAAGCAAATAAGCTTTACACTATGATTATAACTATTTGAAATCAATAACTCACATTGGTGGATCACTGTCTGAAATACTGTCGAGACTTGTCTCAGATCCTTTAGGACTTTCACATCTATCATTGTCATTGTCGGACCTGAGAAAGTAAAAACGAAATTATGTAAATGTATGAGTAGCAGACACACTCTCAATGTGTTGAACAATAGTCTTCGTCTTGCACTGGTGATTGGAATGATAGCCTATACAAAAATTCAGCTTTAAGGTATTGAAGTTGTGTTTTGGTTATGATTGTTATAACATTTAATACAAAAATACTAAAATACTAAAACATAAACTAAGAATAGGAATTTTTTCTCTTTTGACCTCAGTTGATCCCTGAAGAGGACTTCTGCAAGAAGTCGAAATGTCAGGTTAAGTTATAATTAAAAATATTGGCTAAAAATTTCCTATTATTATAATTATTTCAGCCGAGAATGACTGAATAAACTAAGAAATAAATTATCAGGAGTAGTTGGTCAAAAATGAGAGTACTTGCTTCACTGGAATAAGTGCATCAAGATTTTGGTGAGTCACTACATCCCTAACAGTAGACCCACAAATGTTATCCCTCCCCCACTCCTTCCCCTTCCTCATGCCGAAACATCTTCCTACACCTGTATATTTGTTTGATTAGGTATAGACATCCTTGATTATTAAAGTTAAATCCACTAGTCATAAATGTTTTTTAATCAAACGTTTCGGCTGCTATTCAGCTAGCCATCATCAGTGAAACATAAATAGTAACTGCTAGAAATGATACTATATTTTCCTACACCACTGCTGAGTAAATATGGAGTGGTCTCACATAGTCAGACCCTTTACCAATTGCAACACGGGTAAGGGTCAGGTGAACTGACATAGAGAGTTTTGTTTACACTGTCAGCTAATTAGGAGATGGCGGTAAGTTCCCGCAGATAATTATAATCAATATTATTGGGACTTATACCATGGTTGCTGCGGTAACACCCATGGATTAAAAGTGATATTTTCCCGGTGATTTTTCCTGGGGCTATGATATTTTCCCGGTGTCAAGCGAATTCTTCCTGGGGCTATGATATTTTCCCGGTGTCAAGCGAATTCTTCTGTTTCCGGCCCAAAATTAAAATTCAATTAAAATTCAATTGAAGCACACCAGAAAGTTTACTTTAGCAAGTTTACTTTAGCAAGTTTGCTTTAGCATTGTAGCTGCCAGCTGTTATCTCCAGATCTAACTCTACCTGGGCTGCTCAGCAGTAAGCAGTAAAGCAGCTAGCTGTGGTAAATTCCTTTGGTATGAGAGCGGCAGGAGAGTTATATGTGGTAGGGCTGGTCCCATATAGGTGGATATGGAGGGTAGTAGTAGCAGCAACTATGGTATAAAACAGTTGTGCCATGGCAACATTGGGGTTATGGAATATCACCGCCCTTCTCCCTCGGGATCGGGACGGTTATATTCCATAACCCCTCGTTGGCCATGGCATAACTATTACTTATTCTTTGTTCCTGCTTTGTGAATGGAAATCAATATGTTCGCATACTTTAAGTTGTTGGGTTATACCACTCCACCCACATAATACTGCCCCTCTATTGTCTTCTCTATTGTTCTTCCCAGCCCAGGAAAAACTTCACAACTTGATCTATGTCAGTTGACCAGACCTTTTCCCACGCTGCGCTTAGTAAAGGGTCTAGCTACACGAAACTACATATCAAGTATCAAGCCACTTACCCAAGTACTACATGATTAATAAAAAAAGGCAAGTTCATTGGTAAAAAGTGTAAGCTCCAATGATTAATCGGGTGCAGCACAATTACAAGGACAATGATGAAGGATTACTGGATTCCATAATAATTCCATTAATTTGGGATAGCAAATACTGAGAAAAGCAAGTTTTATAAATGTACCTAAAGATCCATTATACTAAAAAAATTCAAAAAATTCAGTATTAATTTCTACACCAATTTCAACATTATTGGATGGACTTAAATCTTATTACATTTATTAAAAACACAAAAATGAAACTAAAACACCCCTGATTAGCCATTTGGGATGCCTTGCTCAAAAGCTTACTAGCTTTGACCATTGAACTTCTCCTAAATAACATCTTAACTTCGTCCTTACCTTCCGGACTGGCCCCAGCAACGTCGCCAAAACCACTGAATCCCAGCTGTAGTAAACTGGTTTTTCTTATCTGCAGGTTAGTCTCGCGCCATACCCTTTACCCAATCACGCTACGGTCGAAAGGGTCTGCGTGTACGAATTGTGTTTGCTCTGTCAGCATACTGGGTGATTGTGGTCAAGTTTCCCTCCGCTGCGGTAGGATTTAATGGTGTGATATTTTAGCGACTTTTTTTACTGCCACCACTACTCGCGAGATTACGGACGTGAGCTTAGCATACATTACATCATTCTAGTTGACCACTCAACCCACGTGTTACCGCCCCTCCATTGTCTGTTCTACGAGACTACCTGCAGGTAATGTGCAGCAGATGGATAACTCAGACTGAAACAAGAGTAAAAAACAGTCGATTCTACCTACTGTGTTCCAAGAAATATTTTGAAATTCACAAGATTCAGCAGTATAGCACTGTTAACTTGTAACTAAAGTTTTAGCTAATAAATTAATCAATTGTTTCATTTACTTATAAAATATATATTGAAAACTGATGAGATGATAGTATATAAATATTAAACAAATATAATATATAGTTGTGATCCAAGTTGAAGTTGGAGTGTAGCCTGAGTTGGTCTGAATTAACTAGTCTAATACAAGAAAAAGATTTCATCACTTGATTTTACTATTATTAATTTAACCTTGATTTTGTGTCAAAAAGACAAATGAAATGCTGGTTTTCTCTGCAATATGATCTCCGGCCTCCACCCCCCTTATAGGCAAGTGTGGAGGCTATGGCCTGCCAGATTATGCTACAATTTTTTTGACTTATTCTTTTTTATTCTAACAAATTGATTTATATAAAATTATATTATTCTTGAAAATGTTGTACTATTCTCTTATTATTCCAATTAGAAATTAGTGAAATTGTGATGATTGCAGTATAGCTAGCTGTATAGAGGTGGTAGTTATGACATGAATGAGTAAACTATCAGTCTCTTACTGAATTACTCAATATGAAGGATAGTATATAGCTATCTAATCTTTCAGTTAACCCTTGAACATCCCGTAAAAATATTCAATGAATGAAAAAAACATGCTGTGTTGTGGAACTCCATGGATGGTAGTTGAGATGTTTTAATGACAGTCATGAGTCTAGTATGACCCAACGCAAAATTTAAAATACTATACCTAACATAAAGCCAGTGTTCACTCTGTGATATCACAGAGTGAACATTGGAACATGTAAGTTAACAGAGAAGCTAATGGTATGTATCACGAGGGACATGGATGTTAAGCATGGAATGAAGAAACATCATTCTTTTTTATTTAGTTCGCAGTAGAATTGCTAACCTTCAGTGATTATTATGCTTCTTCGTCAGACTATGCTACACAAATTTTTTTTTACTCCCAAGAAGAGTTACTGTGACCATCCAAGGGAATTTTAATTTTCCCAGTAACTGGAACCCCACTTTTGGGGTTACCTGAACTCCTCATTTTTAACACTGTACAGTTGTTAAAATGCTTGTTTGTGTGCCAATGCATAATGCAATAGGGTATATCTGATGCTGAGATTTACCAGACATTATATAAAGCAATAAGGTTTCAAGTATCAGTTTGGACGTTTGGGTTTTGCAAACACCTTATTACTATAAGAGAATAAAGGAGCTGTTAGTGTAAGTTCTGTAACTGCATAATTCAGTATAATGATCCTGATATGTTGCCTTCATGTGCATGCTGTAACAAAATTTAAAGTACACATCTATCTACATTTCGGGTGTACACTGGGTGTGAAATTAAGCAATAAAATTTTTGTTAGGCCAGTCTGAGCACATAAAATTCATTGGAGTAAGAGAGTTTGTTGCTTAGCGATAAATAATGGTCAATACTCTAGCTAAAATACAAAAGGGAGGATACCTTTTCATACCTGATGTCTGGGAAATCTGTACAGCAGATATATAGTTGAGTCAGAAATTGTTTTGTGTGCGTAGTCTACCAATCTAGGATCCTAGGTGAAGCACCTTTGTCAGAATTGATATGCTGTTTTTGTCTTTACTGGTTCATACATAATCGATGATCAGAAGTTCCAGAATTAAAAAAAAATAGATGACTTATACTTAAAAAAAACTTAAGGTTTTGAACTACCAAGGTTGTTACAATTCTCTCTGTAATGCTATGGCTGCCACAATCACTCTTTACTGTCAGAGTTCATAGTCCCAGCTTAAAAAACTGACCAATAAATCATACCCCTAGACCAAAATATCACAGTCCCTGCCTGCAAAATCATAGTTCAAGCCTAAAAATCTATATAATCCTGGCCGAAAAACCATAGTTCTAAGTTAAAAGCCATAGTCCCAGCCTCATAATAATCAGCCATGTTTGTAGCCTAAAAGCCATAGTTCCAGCTTAGTCCCAGCCTATAAAATTTTAGTCTAAACCTAAACATCCGTAGTCCTATCCTAAAAAGTGATATAGCATCAACCTAAATTGCCCTAGATGTAGCCTAAATGTCATAGCCCTAACCTAAAAAGCAATAATCCAGCATATATAAGCAGAAAAAGTCAAGACAGGAAACCTTATCTACATTATCATGAAGGCCAACCCACAAGATGATCTGAATTGTAAGGAAGTTAAATAACTGTAAAGACTGTAGCTATTATGAAGCATCTAATCAGTTTTGGTTTTGGGTCATGTTTATAAATGATATGAGAGTACTTTCCATGGTATTTGGTGGGAAAAAATTCACCCCAGTTACACTTTAATTTCAGTAATTGCCGAAAAGTAATTCTAAACCACAGAGCAGCTATGCTAGTGATTATTACATTGAATTTATGGAATGTTGGTCCAAATTTAATTTTCGAATAAATTATTGATTAGCCTATAGCTACTATGTACGTGATTGCAAGGTAGTAGGACTTAGCTCTACTCTACTAATAATTTCACTGAAAATATAATGAGACCCCCCCAACAATAATAGGTATAGTAACTATATTACTTTCCTGAAATAATTACTAGTTTATGACAATAAATATATCATTTTCACTACTATTCAAAGTTTTGATGGCAGTGGTAATATCTAATGGAAGTAACATTTAAACCATTAACAACAAGACACATTAAAAAAAAATTTTTTTATTTATTATATGTACAAAAATAGCTCTGCTTTGTTATTTAGCTAAACCATAAACACTACAGTGTTAGTATATATATTTATTTATTTTATTGTTCGTACATCTTCATAAGCAATGTTTGGAGACACTTGAACTTTCCGTTCCAAACTAATATCTTCATAAACAGGAATATTGGTTTCATAATTACAATTGTGTTGAAAACATTTCTTTTTAAAGTTTTTAATAGTAAGTCCCAATTTTAATCCAACTCCACCAACAACTACTCCAAGCAAACATGTTGATGATGCAATACTTGAAATAATTGCAACATTTATATATTTCGATTGATTATCACTCATACATTGGGAACAGTTACAATTGGTTGTTGTACCTGTAGTAATCTATTAGCAACAAATAAATAAATAAATACTAACATGATATGGTACAGGCTCATTACTAAGCAATTCTATCTTATTAAGATTATTAATTGGGGGCATTAATGATAGAACATATTATAGTAAGTTAGGATGTTTTGACCAGAGAGTCTTCATCTGCTATACGACAAGTGAGGAATAAGAATGAAAGAATAAATAAAATGCTAATGAATGAAAGCATTGTGTGGTTGAATGAAAGTGTAGTGATGATTAGGCATATTTGGCAGGTCTTTTGCATGATCAGTGCCATATGCTGTTCTGATTTCACCCCAGCCATGGTGCTGGGGTGAGAGAAAGTTTCGATGGATTCCAACACTCCTGATCTTCTACAGTCGAAACTCTCATTACGCCCTGGTACCTTTCCAGGATATGCGGTGATACACATTATAAAATGAAGTATGACATTTCAATATCATACCATAGGTATGATGATTGGGGGGAGAGAAGGTTTCGATGGATTCCAACACTCTTGATCTTCTACAGTCGAAACTCTCATTACACCCTGGTACCTTCCCAGTATATGCGGTGGTACACATTAATAAACGAAGTATGACTATCATGCTATTTAAGCATGATAGTCATACATTTCAATATCATACCATAGGTATGATGATTGTTAAGTAGGAATTCATACTCTTGGAGTGTATTTTGTACACTTTTTAAAGCATGAACTCCAAAGTTACAATTTTCTTAAAACATAATTTAATAGCTATCTATCAGGACAAATATATATACGGTTGTGGTGAGAGTGTTCCATGCCAATTAATACATCTTCTTACAACTTGCTTATGTGCTCTGCAAAAAGACTGCCAAATGGTATCCACATTAACTACTCGACACTACTTTTGTTCAACCATGCAGCAGCTATAATATTACATAAATGTATATACCTCTGTAAGGCACTCCTCATTTGTAAGGTATATCTGATATAGACTCTTGATTCAAAATGTTTTATAACTTCCTATAATATGCTCTTTCAACTATATAATATATAAAAAGATATAGAATTAATGTTTAAGTTCAAGTGCATATTCCAATATACCTATTTAATATATATGTATGTATGAAATATAATTTATATACAATGTATATCATTATGTGTATGTATAATATGTATCAAGATTAATATATTTTCATAAAGATCCCTTTTTACTACGTAAAAAGCTTACTTATCTCAACAATAGTAACTTGTGTTGAGCCTCTATCAGTGACTGTTAAAAACAGTGAAAATTTTTTAATATTAAATGCATTGACTTGGTGGCAATATAGGTTTTGCTAGGGGACATTTGGAAAAATGTAGTGGAAAGGCCTGGACAAAGTATAATTGTTAGTATGGGAACAGGATTTAATGAAGAGAACGTTTTTAGAATACGATAACATCAACAAAAAAAAAAGAAAGAAAAACAATTAATGTGGAGTCCGGATTCAAAATTAGTCCAGTTTGGAGCAACATCATGGATTGATGGAGTTTTTGTTCCCAATCTCTTAGGATTGTTTTATATAAGTTTTCACTTAATTATTTGTTCCAATGTTCAATCATCTTTCATTTAGCAATTACTGTTATTATTGTCTGAGTTTTCCACTACATTTCCTCAATACCTCCAAGCAAAAACTATATTGTGTCAATGCATTATTATTGATATATTTTATTTTCTCACGTCTTTTTAAATCACTAATGAAGGCGGAGCCAAACCATTTGAATAATTATTTTTACAGACACTATGGAAATTAAAATAAATATTAAATATTATTTAGTAGATATATAAGCTGTGCAGAATACGTAGCATTTTCAGCACAAATGATACCAAATAATCCATTCACCTCCTCCAACCTCTAGTTGTATTTGTAACACTGCATACAATTAATAATACTTTTATTTATTTTTGCCATTTTGAATGTCCTCTCTAAAGTATAAACTACAGTGTATCAGTATGGAGAGAAATATAAAACTTATAGGTACAGTACTTGACAAATGAATAAATTGGATTATTACTTACTTGCTCAAATTCAGTGTCATTATCTGAATAAAAAAGTTCATGAAACAAATCTTGTCACTGTAAGCATTTGTGTACAGACTATCTAACTAGTTGTTAGCATAAATGAAAGCATTATGCCAACACAACTAAAACTAAGTTTGCTATCATAGTAGCAACTAAACACCATTATGTACAGCCAATATGTTAATTAAACTGTTTAATAATAATATTATAATATTAATATTATCAGTAATAATAATTAAATTCAAAGACACTGATAGTTGATTACACACTGTAAATAAAACAGTCCTGTAAAACTTACTAGTAATATTCCTCATTGACCCTGTAGAGAATAAAGTACTCCAATTCCAGTATCCTTGATTATTACAATGTAATAGAAAGGATTGATTACTTGAATCATCCTGTAACAATGCTATTGTGCTGTGATTAACAAATGTAATATAGCTTTTCAGAAATAGTTGGTTAGACCCTATGATTAATGGGCATCTTCCTAAAATAATAAAATCATATTGTTATCGAATTTTAAGATTGTCATAGGGGTGGTATTTACCAAAATAAAAAACAGAGTTGTATAATCCATTTGCACAAATAGACACATTGATGGTATACTCTGTGTTGTTTTGTAGAATAAAAGAAGTTGAACAGTCATTTACTACATGTACATCAGTTGATGACGATGATAAAATAGAGACATTAAACTGGTTATCAAAATTAACTCTGCTACAATTCCAAGTAGCAGTAAAGTTGAAACTATTTTTTTGAACGAGACTATATTGTACAATTTCTATGTATGAAGGTAACAGATCTAAAATGATCAGTAAATACATACAGTAACATTTATTTTACTAATGAAACAGATATAATTATTGGCATAGTGAAACAGAGTATGATCAGAAATAAGTTTTTAATTACTGGAAGTACACAGCTGGTTTTCTATATTAAAACCATAAAATTAGTTCTCCATAATTGTAATTTCTGCTAGTCAATAAAAAAAAATTTTTAATTAAATATACACAAAAGATTCAACCATTCTAAGAGCAGTTATCAGTGTGTGAATGATAGTGAAGATAAGTATAATTGTTAGGGGGAAGTTGTTGTTATGATAGAGCTATGATTGATGAAACAACTATAGCTGAAAGTTTATTCTGTCAAACAATTGTATATTGAAGGCCATCAACCAGTATCCAGATTATATCTTAAAGAGTTAGATTTTTTTTTTACTATGTCTTTTACTCTCGAAATTCAATAAACTACATGGTGCAATTCAAACAAACCAAGAGGTTTCAATCCTGTGGGAACTTCGTGAGTTGGATAATGTATTATGGTTGAAGCATTTTTACATATTTAATTAAAAAAATGATTATGACTAGCAGGAAATACCAGAAAAAAACTTCAGCAGTGAGGAGTGGCTAGTCAACACTAAATATAAAGTGATTTTAATTCTCATTGGAAGTCTGTTCACTATTATTCATGAAGGGTATGACAATGATATTTTTATATCAGTAGATGACATGGATACTTGCATCATATTCAATACTCTCAGTATACCATGTCCTCTGCTATTATGTTGCAATAATGGAAAAGTGAAAACTATTTTTATCACGAAATTTAAGGAAATAAATCAAGATAATGGAAAGAGTTCTAGCTTCTTTTTTTTCCAAGAGTGAAACTCCCATCTAGAAAGTTGGTATAATTTTTAATAATAATAATCTACAACATTCTTTATACTATTAATGAAAATAAAAATCTGCTAGTCGCTTGTGTTAAATCATTTTTATTGAAAATGCTTCCCTCTAGTATGAATTTACTTCTCATTGATAGTACATATTCACAATTGTTGTAAAACTCCTTCCATGAACTCACAAAATTCAATAATACAAGTTGTTCTCATTTTACTGATGTTGTTACTACATTTTCACTAAGCATGATTATCTAACAAGAAATATGCAAACTATTCTAAAGCTTAATAACTACAGTATTTTCTCATACAAGGAATATTTATCTGGCATAATCATATTTATTCAACTCAAACTAAAAATGAAGACAATATAAGTGATAAATATTATTTTTCAAGACAATTTATCAAAAAAAAAACACTTTGATGCTTGACTAAAGTTTAATGTTGTAGTTTGTACCAAATTATATTTGGTGCAATTCCAAAACTCATAATAATATTAAAGAAAGATTTATTACTTCTCATTAACACTGCTTATTCTACTACTGCAGATATGAAGTAGACACATTATGAAGATGTATGTATTGTATGAGCTCCCTTTCTTGCAATGCTGAAGAAAAAATAAGAACAAAAACTCAAGTCATTTTATAGTTACCGTAAACATGTTTAGAGCACCTTCTAAAGAAAGATAAGACATTTTTGAGTATCATCATGACTCTTATTAATTCAACTCTGAAGCTAAACTGAAAGTAGAACTGCTAGATTAGAATGTGTTGGATAATCCCAACTAAAAGAGCAATATAGCGAAATAAACAAACATTTGTACTGAATATTTAGCTGAGAGTATTATCTTAGCTTCATTTAATCGAATAAAAATTACTGAAAGCAGAACCACTTGACTAACAAAGCTGTGGGGCGATCCCTAAAAAAAGAAAGAAACACCATAATGACCCATTAAACAAAATATCTAGATAAGTGAATTGCCAGTAAAAGCCTGTTTGCAATATTCTCCGTAACATTTTGTCCTACAAATTCAAAAATGAAAGCCAAAAGAACCAGCTAAAATCTGAAGTCAGTGAACATAAAACTGAACAGAATGGTTAATTGAGTGGGTAACTCTGCACCAAATAAAAATGTTCTATTGTCTTACATTGAGGGGGTCAAAATAATCTGTGAAGGAGACCAGGAGAACTGGGGTTTTTACAAGGGTGGCATTTAACATTGTGACACCAGTATTATACCACAATGTAATAAAATAATGTCAAGCATAATATGGTATAAAATCCTCTGCACCCGTCTTTGCACATCCTAGTAGCCATATTGACTTGCTTCTCAATGTTTGCTCCAAATAAGATCTGAAATCAAACCTTATCCATATACTCTAAATAATTGCATTAGTAAAACACTATCTTAAGTATATATTGTTTTTCTTTTTCAGTATAATTACCTTCTGAATAAGAAGTAAGACTGTTATTTAAACTGAGAGTTTCATCGTTGCAGGTCAGAAAATAACTGTCCAGATTCATCACATTAGTGATGGTGATGATTGAGGAAATATAAGTTTGATTCTTAAAAACTATTTCCATACGAATCAATGATGTTTGTATGTTATCTGTGAAAGGCTCTGTAGTACTAAGATAGCTGTAGCTAGCTGTAAATTTAGTCTCAGAGTTTCTACTTATAGCCACTATAATCAGACCTACAAGGCCATCTGAACAACTATATACAACAGTGTCTTCCAGACAATATGTGTTATGATCATTAACCTGGTATAGCATTGCTGAAAGAAAGTCAATATAAACACATGATATCAAAAGCTTAAAATGACATACCTGAGACAAAGCAGAGCTGACAAGAAATATAAAAGTATACATATAACACATTGAGTTTGGACATGTTCTTTCCAGACTAAATGATTCAAAATGTTGCTTTAGTGAACTAAGTTTTGATTTAAAATTTTTACTAAAGTAAACTGAAAGTGATACACAAATATTTCTAAACATGTCATGTATCATGCAAAACAAACTGCATTTTTTATTTATCAATTCACAAACTTTGAATTCATGGTCATTGTATTATTATTCTTTCATTGGTTATTTATTCTTTGCTGACGGCTGCATTGGTTACCCAAAGGAGCCAGCAGTGTCAAATCATTGGATTATGTTAATGTAATGAATATGTTCTTGCATTTATAATGACCATTTTATACCAGTACATCCCTTCCTGAACATTATCCCAGGTGGTAGCAATACAGGTTAGACTACAAGAGTAACATGAATTTATTCGTGTGGCTTAACACATATGCAAACATATATATATATATATCTACACGATATAAAGATCAAGTTTTATTTGACATGGCAGTATTTCAAGCTTACTTGTTAATTTTAAAAATGCACAAGTGGTTATAATTTTTATTGTTTGTTATTTATTGTTAAGGGAGTTTTTAGTTGTAACACTGAAAGGTTTTAAAATTGCTGTGTATTTTAATATTAAATGTATTCTCCCTTTTTCACAGGCTTTTTTAACAATACAGAATTAAAAATATTTGGTCACCACGGAATCGAACCCAGGACTGTCTACATAACGCACAAGCACTCTGCCATTGAGCTACAACCACCAGCCGGCAAACAAACACTCCAATTCTGTACTCTAGGGGTACTGCTATGCTATAGTCTGACTCTCAACAGACCAACAAAAATCTCTTTTTTAAGGATTGTTTACAAGACTAGTGAATGATGGGAATTTTGTGATGTACATTTGGGACTAACTTTTTGAGCACTTCAAATTGATTATAACTGAAACATGTTGTGATGCTGAAAAGTTGCAATACAAAATATAACTTTATTGGGAAATCTTGTAGTTTAAGCTTTCATTCTTGAAGATCTTCTCATGACATGAAGCAATATTCACAAGTTTTCATTATAGTGCAGGTAAACTAATTAAATAATGCATATCACTACCACTCATATGACACACACACATTATATATGTACTTAAGTATGTATGTATATGCACAAACTCAATATTCTATAGGGCATAAAATTGAAAATTTAATCTAATGCAACAACATTTCAACTAATTGAATCTGCAATGAACTTCATCAACTTCGTGATTTCACTATTGAATGGAAAAGAGGAAGTGATTATAATGAAGCAAGCATCATCAAATGATCCATTTTCATTGCATTTCATATTTATTCCTAAATATGTTAATAATAGGTGTTACTGCTTTTATAATAATCTTCACTTTTAGCAGATATTTAAAGCGATAAACCTTTGTTACATTGTAATAAATCACAAAAAAATATCATTGACTCTTAAAAATTATACTTCATACTTGCAATGAATGCTATAAAAAAAATATCATTGCTTAGTGCTATAAATGATTATTGTGACCAATGAATTGTCACTTGATCTAGCATACTAACCAATGATGAATCGAGGATTCATATGGGCATTTAAATGTTTTGACATGTAATTCATAGAGGAATGAATAAAATTACATACATAGATCTTTTTTAGTCAAGATGTTTGCTATCGTAAAACTAATTAATTTTCGCAAAACTTCTTGAATAACTTAATTGAATTTCCCTCACATAATTGGAGTGCAGCGACGTACTTGACTGAAACCAAACAGAAGACTCTTCTTGTGTTAATTCATTCCTACACATCATTTATTATACTATTCAGTGGCGTAGGAAAGGGGGGGGGGGAGGCTCCGGTGGCTGGAGCCCCCCATAATTTTGAGGCTCAATCTCTCCATGTGATTTACTGCATTAATGCTTTAAAACTTCAAACACATGACCTTGGAGTGCCCCCGTACCGAAACATGTCCTATACCACTGCTATTTCTCGCTGCAAACCTGCTGCACCCACTATATCCTAGCTTCACCATAAATCCAACTCCTCCTTCACAGCTTCAATGAACAGCCTAAAGTGTTAATTGAATAAAGTAGCCCCTACATTTCGTGTCCAACAGCAACAAATATCCCCAAAAATGTAGCTCACTCAATTACTACAGCATCAAGCAATTTGTGAGACAACTGCAATTGTGGGAACTGTTATTGTGGGAACTGTTATTGTGGTATCATTATTGTCATGATGATAAGGTTCAAACATTGATTCAAATTTCAAATAATATTCAAGAAGGCAGGATCACTGACATTGTTACATAGATACAATATGTTATATATATTTGATCTTCCTACTGGTTCTCTGGCCATGTCATTCATGAATTTCATTTCATTCCTTATTTAGTTTAATTATATTCACAGATTCACTGGAGTCCATATATGGTTTAATGGTATTCATAGCTGTGTGTGCCACCATTTTTACTTGATGATCACTAGGGGAATTGAGTTGAACTATAGTATTTTATAGCAAACCCAAATGCTAATCAACTGAATCTAATAATACAATATGAAAAAGCATTTTTCCTACATTTAAAAACTAATCAAAGTTTTGTTTTGATGATGATGATGATTATGATGATAAATATGATGATGATTGTAATAATAATAATAATAATAACAATAATAATAATAATAATAATAAATAATAATAATAATAATAATAATAATAGAGTAGAGCATAGTGTATTAAATCTAATATACTGGTGATTAGGTGATGTATTGAATATAAGCTATCTTATGGAAATGGTTGAGTGGAAATGGGAACAGATAGTGATTCTCCAGCTAGTCTTGTGTGCGAACAACACTTCATCTTGAATTGTCCATATTTCTTCGTAAAAGTGACATGTTGCTTAGGGGATTTCAATGATACTATTGTGTTAGTAAACATAATTAGGAGACAAATTATCATACAAGCTAATTGTTTTGAAACCCTTTACCATGCTATCTAAAAACTCGTTAGGACAATTAGCCCATTTGTGTTGAGGTAAATTCTGTGAAATACATTCATTGGTTCCATTCTTTGTGACATTAATGCAGAGTTAACTAAAAGACTATTTATTAAACCAGATAGATCATAGGTTTTAGAGATTTAAAGACTTTTTTCTGGCAATGGAGTATATATGTGTGTTTGTGTGCATTGTGTACAATTAGTAAAAGTATTGAGCCTAACTTACCACTATTAACCTGCAGTAGCAGCTAGCAGCTGGTGTGCTAACCAAAGACACATTAGACCAAGAGAGGTTAGAGGTCAAAACTTGACACTTGAACAAAAACATCTCAGGCTATGTGGGTGGGCATAAATTTATGCACACTAAAATGTTAAGTGTGTGTCCAGAACTGTATGAGAATTACTCATAGAATACTTGTGCAAGTCAAATGACTCTGGACTACAAAAAATAAATGCATTAATAGGATTATGTAAAGGCATGGTGGAATCAATACATGAATTTTGGGAGTATAAAACAAAACTAAAACAACAACAACAACACAGCTTCACATTGTCCTCTGTTTGTGAGGCCAACCCTCAATTTAAATTCATATATTTACATGTCCTTTGAATTGGGAAACAATTATTATTATGAAGCAGTATAGTTGAGGACAAGCAAAAATAGCGCAGTTAGCCTCTGTTATTATTATTATTTTTTTTTTGAGGCTAACCAGAAAGACTACCCTGGGTCTATTGCAACAACTGCTAGCTGTAAGGATTAACCACAACCTTTATAGGACCCAACCATGTTTACCATGCTGTAATCCCTTTATTAACAAACAAAAAACAAAACAAATATTCAACATAAATAAGTTATTTTTCTGCTATTCATATTGAATTAATTCATCTTTGTCCAAAAATTATTAAAATTATTAGCATGAAAATTACATTTCTATGTATAACTACCAATAATACAAGCACAATCAATTGATAAAGCAGATGTGAATACATTTTACAAAAAAAAACCCAATGTTAATAGGGGTAAAGACTGGAACTGTAACATATAAAGACTAGATAACACTGACATCAATAAAAATATGTGCAAAATGATAAATTATAGTTCCACTCAATGGTTACATACATAACCAATGAAAAGCAAAAATAATGTTAGGCAGTTGATTTGTATCTCCGTCTAACCTCCATGGCTGGTTCGTTATCACCACCAACATATCTTTTAGTCAATGAATCTTCAGATTCACTCGGCGATGACTTATTAAATTGCAGGTTAGCCTCTGAAGGAGTGGAAATGTTAAATCTACATATATACATGTAAAGCAACAATCAGAAACTAAACAATCAAACACACAAACAAACAAACAAACAGGGTTGACCCACCCGACAATTACATTAAACTAGCAAGTAACCCACCAGACAGTGGCGCTTGACGTAATGTAAAGTAAGAATGCAGTAGCACAAGTTATCTTACTCGGTTATCATTCTCTACCTTGGATTAACCCTCTCACCAGCAGATAAAATCCAGTAATAAATCAGGAGTTCAAAAAAGTATCAAGCTACCATATATCACGTGAAAGTACATGTATTGTACATCATTATTGGTCAAATTTGGTCGCCTAGCAACAAATCACAAAGTGGTTATTGTGACCACAATGTAACTGTATCATGACAATGTGATCTGTAAGTGTTCCAGTGCAATATTAGCAATTGTTTGTGCATGATTAGATATTTTTTACGACAGTTATCTCAGCCAGCAATGTTGTTGCTCACTGATGACACCAAGGGAGGTGTGACTGTTAGCTGGGATAATGAACATCAAGAATAAAATAATATTTCGCTAACAATTCCAGTCCTGTGCACACACTCACTCCTCCCACTAGCAATTTTCTTACTCATGCTCCTCATTTTTCATCCATAGGGAAACTTATGTAACTTTAAACCATTCACCAGCACAAGCACATATAGGTGCTCAAGGATGATGTAATGTGGGGCAAATATTATTCCCCTAAACGATAAACACAGCTGCAGCTTCCAGAGCACATCTAATGGGTTATTCTATTACATGTATTTTTTGAGTAGAAATAGCTTATACATAACTAAGGTAGTTGGACTAAAAAAAAAAAGACATTAGTTCGAAAAATGGCGATAAATTTGTCTGCAACTGAATCTTGTCTGCAATGACGTTTTGGACTGTGAACGTGAGAGGGAAGGGGAACAGGAGCTATATAGCTACCGTTGAGGTACTACTGTCGAGGATATAGAATTGGACTTGCTCGCTAAAGCTGTCATTTTGTTGCCGGGAGAGGAAACTACTAGTTTTCAACTTGAGAGCAATGGAGCACTATTGAAGAGGAGATAGAACTTGATATTCCAGGTAAGAAAAACAGTTATTTATGCAGTATATTCGAGAAAAAAAGTAAGAAATATTTTTCCCAGCAACATGGTGGTGAGTTTTATTATGCCTAATAGCTTTCCCAGGAATGTGGCACTACTTTGGTCACAGCTGTAAACTTTTTTTACAAACTCCCAGCAATGAGTAATTATTTCACTGAGCTAACCTTGCTCTCTGAATTACTTTGAACTTCTCTATTCATTCAAAGGATGGTGTCTTCAATTTTTTTATTACTTTGTCAACCTTACTTGCTTTCAACATAATCAGTATTACCATCACCTCAATATTGTGACCTTACTCCTTCTCTATTTTTTTCTGAACAATCTCAGATTTTCTTTTCCCCCGTTTTTTTTTCTTCAGCTCTTTTCTACCTCTCATGCTTCTGAATCTATCTGTCCTATCACGATTGGACTTAAGTTTTGTGAAACTGTTGCCTTCTTTTTTGTACTTTCGCCTTCCTTTTGTAAACGAAACAGTGCCTACTGTCTATTCCACCCGCATTGCTCCATTCTTCCTCTTTTCTTCCGTTCTCTTTTAAATCTACTCTGCTTTTCCTCACCAATTCCAAACGCTTTTTACAGTTAATTTCCTTTGCCTTCTTTTTTGTTTTACCTTTTCTTCCTATCGCCTTCCTTTTGAAACCATCTTTCCTTGTCTACTTTCCACCTACTTCTTTGTCACCTTCTATTGAATATGGCGATGCTTTACCAAACTGTTTAAGCTAATGAATTACTCACGAATACACACACCGTTGGTTATCATCGTCATCGTCGTTACTGACACACAATTGTATTATTATATAGATGCCAGTGAAATAGTAGCAGCTGAAGTACATATTGTATGATTAGGAGATCATAGACTTACTTCTCAAACTCGGCTGGCAGACACTCCCCAGGGAATAGTGTGGGATAGTTATCGAATCCATGACATAGAGGACTGTGTTCAGATACACTGGAAGCATCATCGTAAATGACTGGTTTATCATCAGAATGATCCATTCTGCAGACAGTTTAGATGTTAATTGTAATACATGCATACATGTGACAATAAATCAAATCCTTGAAACTTGGAGACAGTCTAGATAACCATAGACACGGATTGTTAAGCACTGCTTTTTGTTGAACGCCTGTTTTCTTCCGGTTTTTTATCACTTTTTATGAAGCGCTCCATATTTTTGTCTACTGCTAATTGTTGCTGAGTTTTTATATTACAACTCGCTATAACATACCCATTGTTTATTAAGCTCCCATTTATTTACCGGTTGGAGTTATAAGGCTATAAGCAGGGGGGGAGGGGCTTAACAACCCGAGTCTACAGTAGTACAACTCAATTCCCTAAATAAGAATAGCATGTATATCTTCCTTTCATTCAATATAACAAACACTACATACTTAGATAATACATGTTTAGATCAATTATATATGATACCAGTACACACAGGCTGCATGAAGTAGTCTGAATGGGCAAACATATAAAACATTCAACTTACTTCAGATTTTCTCCCATATTTTCTTTAATGAAGACAAAGCAATACATAGTTTTATTGTCGTCCCTGCAGCATTACCAAACGAAGTTAAAAGAAATATCAATTGCAGCTAGAAATATTGAAAAATGTAATTAAAATACCAATTTCAGTATTTATACACACATACATAGTATACACATGTGTACACAGACGTGAAATGTATATTCAAGCTCATATGCTCAGCAAATAAACACTGACTAAATTTGTATTCCTCTCAATTTCACTGAATTGTTATCACAGTAACAAGGAAGAGTCAGATATGTACAAAGCTATTGACTAATCAAATGGCGAAGAGATTAGGGTTAGCTAAGGTTAATTAAAGTACTTTATATGACATTTTACCTACTACCTGTTAGCGATATAGTTAAAACTAACGAACAACAAAACTATACTCACACCCACATAAAAATTACATAGCTGTAATTTTTTTCAATTGTGAGTACAATATAGCATCGATTATTTGGTTGTTCAATTTATGGGACCTCGATCAACTGAGCGGGAAATTAATTTAATATTTCAGTTGTATTAGATGTGCACACTCTTTGTGTAAAAAGTTGATTTTGTAGATGGTAATTCTATGAAAGTAAAATAAGTGTAACAAATCTCCCAGTGGCTAAACTTACGTAGATGAAGTCTTCTGAAAGATGTCACATTTCAACTGATGGTCCTGTTTCTCTTCACTCACAGAAGGTAGCACCCGCTCTGCCGTTTCCCCATCGTGTTCTTCATCATTGATAGATTCATTGCCTTCCTCATAACGAAGGTCACCCACATCCAATACCAAGACATTGTTGCTAGCCATGACAAGTGTGGGGCTACGCACAACGACAGTTAGTAGGCTGCCACCAGAGTCAATGTCAATGATGCCGTTTTAGCTACCCTTCCCGTTCCCAGACTACGTATAGTGGTTACAGGGGGTTAAGGCTATTAGGGACGTATCCCTACACAAAGACGACATGGATGAAACTTGCACAAAGACAAGACTGACAAAGACTGACTACTGACACGTGGCACAAGACTTTTTATACAACATGAACCACACCTACATTTGACACAAAACGATCTAAACTTCCTGTCTTGCAACATATGCATCACACTTAGCACGCACAAGCACGCACACAGTTCAATTAACACTAGCTATATGACTTGCACAAAATAATAATAATACAGGATACACACATAATGCAACACAACTCATTCTAATTATAACTCATGCTAACACTAAAATATAGTTCATGTGACAGTTCATGTGGGGGTGGTGGCTACCACGCCCACATCTCCCCCCCTCTCTCTTGGAGAATCTATACACAATACTCGTATACATACATAATCTAGTTGCAGGAATAAGAGTGCTCTAGTTATGATGACTGTATTAAAAGTCAATACACAAATATTTAAGTTATTAAAGCTCGGTATGTTACATATGCAACTTTTGAAAACAGCCCATTGGGGGTCTCTGCACTACCAAGTTTGTTTGGCTCTACATATACTAAACAGTAAGCGTGCCCTCCAGAAATCTTGCTGTTTACTTTGCCCAGTCCATAGTTTCCCTTTACCCAGTGCACTCTCCCTTTACCAGTACACACTCCCTCTTTATAGTCCATAGTCCGGGGTCTCTTCTGATCTCGGCCATGCCCTGCTGAGGCAATCAGCTACACTGTTCTCCACTCCGCGTCTGTACTCAATCTCAAATGTAAATGCGGAGAGTTTGAGGGCCCACCCCAGGATCCTGCGGTTTCGCTGGGGGGCTTTCATCATGGATTTCAGACTCTTGTGGTCGGTCAGAACAAGGAATTTTCGTCCATGCAGGTAAAACTCGAAATGACGAATCGTCGAGTATAAGGCAAGTCCCTCTAATTCCTGGGCGGCGTAACGAAGTTCCGCCCCTCTAGTCTTCCGGGAGAAAAACGATACTGGATGCAGGGTTCCGAAACGATCTACAGACAGAACACCGCCTACACCTGCTGCTGAGGAGGCGTCACACTCAATGACAAACAAATCACTATTTACAGGAAAGAACAAACAAATATTGGACGACAATGACTGACACAACTCACGATACAAATCTGCCATTTATCGGCTCCAGACAACCCTGTCCGGTGCCAATCTCGTCGTGCAACACACCAGTGGCGCAGCCTTGGAACCGTAGTCCCAGACATACTTCCTGTAGAAGGAGAGGAGTCCTAGAAAAGATCTCAACTGTCTCTTCGTTACTGGCCGTGGGTGATCACGAATTGCTGCGACTCTAGCATCTGGGATGCTCATGTGGCCATCTCCAATTACATGGCCCAAATAAACGACATACAGTGCTTCCAGCTTAAAGAGTGGATTTTTTAGCTTTTGGGTTAAGGTTGCTAATTCTGCTATAATTTCTCAAGTATGTGTAATAGAAAGCTAAAAATTTGTATTATTATACATTAATGTCATATTAACATACAGACAAAACAATTTTGTGGGTTTGTGGTTATTTTTGTGGTTATAGGTGATGGAACTGGGAGCTTTAAGACAGTGAATTTGGAAGTGTTTAAGCTGAAAAAAGAGAAATTATTTGTCCTTATCTCTATAACTTGGTATACTGATACTTTAATACCTGAAGTTTCATATGAGCCTAATTTTGTGGGCACACGAAATTTGAATCTCGAAATATTTAAAATTTTAAGAAAAAAAGTGTTTAAGCCAGGATTTATGAATTTATTGAGTTATATCTCTAAAATTTTGACACATGATGTAAAATTGCCTTAAAATTATTATGTATAACTTTGGTAGCTCTACTTTGAAAATTAAGTAAATTGTGGCTGTTTTTCACCAAAAAAAAATTAAGCACGGTAAGGGTCATCAAATGATGACGTTTACAGCGGATTGTGGGCCTATAGTACACGTAAACGCGACGTCACAAAACAGCGCATGCGTATTTGTGCAAGGGCGCCAGTTTACCGCTAATTGTTGCACGGGTATGGCTGATTTAGCTACGGTTGTATCTCAGGCCCTAGCAGGTATCAAGTTTTACGGCGTTACTGCCTATCGCGGCCAGCGTTTTAGCTTCGCACAACCCGTAGGACTCCAACTGCATCGCCCTGATGTTGTCAGAATACCGAATGCTGGGAGCCTTGGGAGTATTAAACTCCTTCAGCTTTTCTTCAGCTCTTGAAAAAGATGACCTCTTGGATAGGCTTGGCTCCAAGTTAGTAATATACCAGCCAACAATTCTGTGACTGATTTCGACTTCGTTTACTGAACGATGAGAATCCATACAGCCGATTGCAGTTAGGGAAAGTCCCGTCTTACCGCTCAGGGAAATAACCGTTCGACCTTAGCTCGTTAACTAGTTACGTTTAATGACGAACTACCGCAAAATCTTGACGTAAAAAAAAATGGCGTAAAATGTATTAGAGTGAATGAGAAAAGTTCTGTTCCCGTTTTCCATTCTCTAAACAGGCAGTTTTACTATTGTAAACATTATTGGGATGATGAAGAAAAGGTATGTGTATGTTAAATGACTGTAGTGAGGGTCTATACAGTAGTTTCAAAAAATCCACTCTTTAAGTTGGAAGCACTGTACTTCTTCCCAATTTCACATTTCTTTTATTGCATCTTAATCCGGACTGACTAATTAATCCCAACACTAATCTGATATGGTCAAGGTGGGATTGCCAATCTTGTGAGGCTATGAGAATATCGTCGATATAAATCGAGACTATCTCTTCCGTTCCTTGGAGAACTCTCTCCACTAACCGTTGGAATGTGGCCGGGGCGTTCCTCAACCCAAAAGGCATCCTAGTGAATTGGAATTTCCCGAATGGGCTGAGGAAGGCAGTTTTTTCTTGATCACAGGGTTTGAGTTTAACCTGATAAAAACCTTTCGTCAGGTCCAATTTAGTGAGGCATCTACTATTTGCCAATTTCATGGTCATCTCTTCAATGACCGGCATATAAAATGGGTCAGCTTCTGTAATGGAATTCAACTTCCTAAAGTCGACGCACAACCTCACTGTACCATCAGGCTTTTTGACGGGCACAAGGGGACTGGCCCACGGACTACTGGATCTAGTTATGATCCCTTCTCTCTCAAGTTTACACAACTCAGCCCTGACCTGTTCACGGGTCGTCATGGGGACTGAGTACGGGGCTTGGGCTATGGGTGGGTGGTCCATAGTATTAATATACATGCATGCATCAACAGCCACACCCGGGGTATCTGAAAAGACATGCCCAAACTCATCTAATACACTATTCAATTCACTCTCATTGAAACCTTCACACACTCCATTCAATTTCAATTTACTTTCATCGGGTTCATCGTGCAAGACTACATCGAGACGACTAATATTACAGGATTCATGCCACTTTTTGAGGGTGTTAATATGCACAACTTTCCCTCCCTTCCTGCTATTTCCTTTATTTATGCGATAATTAACTTGGCCACAAACTGCAACTATGTTATAGGGTCCCTCCCACGAGTCTGACAATTTACATGAAAGACCTGGGATTCTATAAAGTACCTTATCACCTACACTAAGTGATCTCTCTCTGCTCCCAATATTCATGTGGGCAATTCTCCTCTCCTTGGAGATTGCTACCTTAAGAGCTGCAGTGTTCCTAAGGTTTTCCAACTTCTCAGCAAGACTTAAAGTCCATTCAGTGACATTCAAATTACAATTTTCGTTTTCCACTATGCTGTAATACAAGGCATCTATTGGGGTTCTCACTTTAAAACCGAATACCAGATCGAAGGGACTAAATCCACTATCTGAATTAGGCATCTGCCTCAGTGCAAACAGTGCGAAAGGCAATTGCTGCACCCACTCACTCTTATTTTCCACAGACTTGGTTAATATGGACTTCAGGGTCCTATGAAAACGTTCGATCATCCCATTTGTTTGAGGATGATATGGGGAAGTTCTGAGCTGTTCAATACCGATCAATTTACAAGTCTCTTTCAATGTCCTAGACATGAACTGGGATCCTCGATCACTGAGTAACTGCTCAGGAATTGAAGTCCGACTAAATATGTTAACAAGACCTTCTGCCACACTCTTGGCAGTAATATTTCTCAGCGCAATGGCCTCTGGCCAACGGGTGGCCATGCAAATAGTGGTAAGTATATACTGACAGCCTCCCCTGCCCTTGGGTAGTGGACCTACAAGATCCATGGCAAGAACCTCAAAGGGTTCAGATAGTAAAGGGCGTACAACTGCAGGAACTTTAGGGGGCTTATATTTTGAATACCTCTGACAAACTTGACAAGCTTTACAGTAATTAACGACATCCTGGGACATGGATGGCCACTGAAAATACTTTGCTAACATCTTCTGGACTTTGTCTGGGCCCAAATGACCATTGAGGTCATGGGCTGTACGTAGGATATGTGTTACTCGGGGCTTGGGAATTATTAAAACACGACGGTGGGTATCCCAATCGATCACACGACTCTGGGTAATTATTCCCTTATCCCATGCATAACCCCTTTCACACCTGGTGGCTAACCCTTTGATTGTCTCAAGAGACCTATCAGCTTCTATCTCCTGGACAAACAATGCATGATCATTTCCTGCCTTCACTGGGACAAAACTATCAACAAATTTGCCTAACTCATCAAACTGGGCTGCTCACCATTGCATCATCCGTTCCCCTGCCAGGTACTAGGTCCATCTCAGCGGGGGTGACTAGATTTGTTCCGGCCTCACTGCCAGACACTCCTCCAGCCACCTCAGCCGTGTTCTCCATCTCATCCGAAGAGTCCAAACTCTCCGCCTCATCTACTACTCCTCCTCCATCTACCGAAGGCGAAGCCACATCAATACCATTAAGTGCAGACTCCTCATCATGTTCAACATAAGGGTCCGACTCTCCTTCCTCGATCATTCTTCCATCATCTGAACTATCAAATAAAACATCATCATCATTATCTAACAAAGGTGTTACAATTGCATCATCATCATTGGCCAGCCTCTCTTGTGACAAGGCTTGGGCTCTGGTTAAGACACTGATGTTGCCATCAACCATAATTTGGCCCACCAGGAGATAATCTCCAGGGTCAGCTAAGTCCACAGGCAATATGGACCATTGGGGTGGCTCACCTGAGCCATCAACTACAACTCTCTTACGGACAGTTCTACCTTTGACAGTAAATTCACATTCTGCCAACTCATATCTCTTGGGATCACCGTGAATACCTGTGACTATACAATCCCTGCCTAAGTACTGTTCAGGCTTGACTAAGGAACTGGCTACTAAGCCGTAATCTGCTCCAGAGTCTACAAGGATACTAGTGCTAACACCGTTAATTTGACCCTGGATTACATTATTCTTCTTCCGGTTTGTTATGTCAAAATTTACAGCCGTGGTGGTTCTCTCTGTCCGTCTAGTGGGACAATAAACGGAGATATGGCCTTCCTGCATGCAGGTATAACAACGGATAGGTCTCCTAGGAGCTGCATTGTAAGGAGCATTCCTTGTAAATGTTCTTGACACTATGGGGGTGTTAACTGAATTCACACTATTATTATTAACACCGTCTTGCGCCGTGCTAGTTCTCACTTCTTGACTACTATTTGACTGACTCCTACTATTATAATTCGACTGGGTACTGTTACTGTTGTACGACTGACTATTACTACTACCAAAGCCTCTGGTACGGCAATCAAACGATCTATGACCGGGCCTGTTGCACTTAAAACAGGTAACAATGACACCACTACTATTATTGAACTTTGGCTTGTGTGCAACTGCAGATACAGGGTAAAAATAGTTCCCTTGTTGCCTGGTATTTAACCAACCAGCATAGGCCTCTGTAAATTCCTCAATATCCTTAGGATTACGGGTCTCCAAAAACTCTTTACCCGATTGGGGAATGTGATGTACTGCTAGGATTTTTATAAGTGTGAAAATGCACTGCTCAACTGTTTCGGACTTATACAACATTCCTTTTATCACTTTAGATAGGCATTCCACAAGCTCATCCGCACTCATACTTTTAAATGACTCACTAGTAAATGACAATAGCTTTGCACCGAAGTGCATGACAGTTTCCCCTACTGAATCTAGGATAACAGACTTGACATTATCATATGACTTTCCTACAGAACTCAATCTATCAATTCTCCCGCATAGTATTTCAGGGAGACGGGGGTACAACTCGTCAACCCAAAGGGCCTTACTTTCCCCGCAATCACTCATAATTTTCTCGAATTTACTAAGGTAAAGGGTAAGGTCTTTTCCCATCTTAAAGCTTCCCAGTGCCTGCAACTTATCTTTTCTCTGATCTTGTAACCTTCTGTAAATTCTATCTTCCTTCCTACTAGCTGCTGTTGCCTCATCTTTCCTGGCGTATTCAGCTGTTCTTCTTTCATGTTCCACAATCTTTTGCGCCTCTTGCGACTCCATCAACTCCCGATGTCTCTCTCGTTCCTGGACTAATCTTTCTGCTTCCAATGACTTTTGTGTTTCCTGGGCGGCCATCAGTTCTTGATGCCGTTTGCATTCCCACTCACGTTGCTGTTGCTTCTCTTGCAACTCTCTCTCAAATCTCTCTTTAGCTTCTTGCTGCTGTTGGTGTCTAAATTCTCTGTCTGACTCATCCTTCATCTGACTCATCTTCATCATATTTGCGAATTGTTGTAACAGGAGGGTTGGGTCTACTACTGGAGGGGGTTGGGGTTTCTCGGGGGATTCAAACTCATATTCAGGGGTCTTGAGGGCAGCAATATGATCACTCGAAGCCTCATTCGTCTCAAGGCTACTCACGGAAACAGAGTGTTCTCTTAGTCGGCTCATACGTTCGGAAGTGTGCTCCTGCTCCACTGGTGTGTCTACGACCATGGGACATGGTAAGGTGTCTGAAGACCGAAAGACGGCTCTACAAATAGAATAATAACAAAGGTAAACAAACGGAAGGGCACACAGGGTGAGGAAAAAAATTCAAAAAAAACAAAACAAAACAAAAAAAAGGTGATACAACTACCAAATAACAGTTCTAGACTTGACGAATTTTCTTGACAGGCTGGGGGTTGACCTCTGGTGGATTCTGCAAGGTCACGGCTTCTTTTTCAATTCTTCTGTCTCTTTGTCTTCTTTCGAATGTTCCGAATTTCCTCTTTGCAATTCTCCTTGCTATACCCTTTCTCTTTCTGACTTGCGAAATTCTTTTCTCTCGAGTTTTCTTCTTCTTTTCGACAATTTCCTTCTTTTCGACTCTTTCTTTCTTGCGTTCAGGCAATGCGCACACTCCTGCTTCTTTCTCTTTCTCTTACAACGACTATGACTGGTTCTCGGAGCAACATGTTGCTCAGGATTCGGGCCTTCAGGGAGTACAGGTAGATCACGGCCGCTGCCGGTTATTTCCACGCTGTGACTACTGGTTAGGTAGAGTTCACTTCAGGACCACCGTTACGACTTCTAGCGAATCACGACCTCTTGTCGACTTTTTCCGACCGGTTGAGATAACGGACCACCGCTGCGACCACTTGTGGGGCTACGCACAACGACAGTTAGTAGGCTGCCACCAGAGTCAATGTCAATGATGCCGTTTTAGCTACCCTTCCCGTTCCCAGACTACGTATAGTGGTTACAGGGGGTTAAGGCTATTAGGGACGTATCCCTACACAAAGACGACACGGATGAAACTTGCACAAAGACAAGACTGACAAAGACTGACTACTGACACGTGGCACAAGACTTTTTATACAACATGAACCACACCTACATTTGACACAAAACGATCTAAACTTCCTGTCTTGCAACATATGCATCACACTTAGCACGCACAAGCACGCACACAGTTCAATTAACACTAGCTATATGACTTGCACAAAATAATAATAATACAGGATACACACATAATGCAACACAATTCATTCTAATTATAACTCATGCTAACACTAAAATATAGTTCATGTGACAGTTCATGTAGGGGTGGTGGCTACCACGCCCACAACAAGTTTGCATGACTTTGAGTCCCTACCTAAATCATGACAAAATAGGTAGGTACATTTGATGTAATAAATAACTACATATTTGATACTAAAATAGTTAGCCTCCACTTGACCACCTCTGAAAGAGAAATAATAATTGAGTTTTAACTGCACACTGCAAAACAATTCAAAGCCGTAAACAATTCAATTTCTAAGGTGATACGGGTAATGGTCGTTAAACCGGAGGATTCTGTTTAGTGAAGTTTGGGACGGGGTCGAACGCGGAGCGAACACAAAAATACAGAGGGTCAAAGAACAAAATGACATATCTACGTCTATATATATAAACTAGTGGTGTGCTTGAGCACAAATGGCGAGCGAGCCTAAAGACTATACTATTTTTATAGGAATGATTTTGACTTCTAACACTGAAGCTACTGAAAATAAGGTCCAGTTTTTAAATTTAGCATACAGGGTAAAGGGATTTCAGTGCCATAGTAACAACTCTCTGCAACTGCTTGAATTGAAGGAAAAAAACAACAAAACAATACACGTTATTTAGTTATTTAAAAGTTTTCTTTGTGATATTCTTCAGCTAAGTAGTGGTTGTAACACACAATGCTTTGACACAACTGGACATGCACCTACACAGACTTACCTTCGCAGTAGTCTAGTGGACAATGTATTTTCAAGTAAATACTGTTGCGCACGGCTTATAACCATGACAAAGAGCGCATTGATTTACCACCACCATGAACTCGAATAGAAATGGAAGTCCCTTAAGTTTTCAAGTTTGAACTGCACCCGCAAAAGAATTCAAAACGGTAAACAATTCAATTTCTAGGGTGATATGGGTACTGATCGATAAACCAGAGGATTCTGTTTAGTACAATTTGGGACGGGATCGACCACATAACTAACACAAAAACGCGAGGGTCAAAGTACAAAATAACATACGTACGTCCATACATATATACAAACTAGTGGTGTGCTTGAGCACAAATGGCTAGCGAGCCTGATAGTTAGGTAACATAAAATGTTACTATGTTTTAGCTTACTTCATGCAAACACTATAATAGCAGTTATGACATTAGATTTCAGCAAACAAATACAAAATCACACTCTTACCTTATTAATGGTAACTTTTGTAGTATCAAACATCAACCATTCTGATAATCTCAATCACCAGTAACTCTTGAACAAGCTCTCAGCTACGATAAAAAATAAACCAGTGTTATTACTTGTAATTTTAGCCAACAAATATGGAATTACTACTTACATCATTCTTGAGTATTGATAACTTCTGTAGTATCAAATTTAAGTTATTTTGACCATCTGAATTACCTTGAATTCTTGACAACAAGCTCTCACCTACAAAAACAAAAGACAATCAATTTTAGCACACAAATACAAAATTACTTATCTTCCCTCATTTTCTTGAGCAGTGGTAACTTTTGTAGTACCAAATTTGAGCCAATCTGACTATTTGAATTTACCAGTCACTGTTGACAAGCTCTTAGCTACAAAAAAGAAAGGCCAGAGTTAATTTTGCATATTTAGCTAACAAACATGGAATTGCGTACTTATCTCAGCTTCCCTAGAGAAGTAGTAGCTTCCTTAGCATTAATACTAGGTATTCTGACTACCAACGGCTCTTGACAACCAACAACCGGTACTCTGTATCCCCCCATAAAACGGCGAAGTTTTGAAATTAAGTCAGGAAAAGGGTCTTCAATGCCATAGTAACCTGTCGAATCAACTTTTTGTGTCTTGAAAACAAGTGTTTTAGCAGGAATTTTCTCATACTTTGGAGCTTAAGTATAAAGTAAGGTTTGCTTAATGCTGTAGTTTCAGAATAAACTGGAGTCAAGCCTAAATAGCCGTGTTTTTAGGAGAAAAAAGTTCCCCGCGCGCGTTTAAAGAGCATACGTACCATCCATACATACATACATATATACTAGTGGTGTGCTTGAGCACAAATGGCGAGCGAGCCTAAAGACTATACTATTTTTATTGACTTCTAACACTGAAGCTACTGAAAATAAGGTCCAGTTTTTAAATTTAGCATACAGGGTAAAGGGATTTCAGTGCCATAGTAACCACTCCCTGCAACTGCTTGAATTGAAGGAAAAAATAACAACAACAAAACAATACACGTTATTTAAAAGTTTTCTTTGTGATATAAAAAAATACTGTACGCTACGCTCGCTCGCCAATAAACTAGTGGTGTACTTGAGCACAAATGGCGAGCGAGCCTGATAGTTAGGTAACAAAATGTTACTATGTTTTAGCTTACTTCATGCAAACACAATAGCAGTTATGACATTTGATTTCAGCAAACAAATACGAAATCACTCTCTTACCTTATTAATGTCAACTTTTGTAGTATCAAACATCAACCATTCTGATAATCTCAATCGCCAGTAACTCTTGAACAAGCTCTCAGCTACGATAAAAAATAAACCAGTGTGATTATTTGTAATTTTAGCCAACAAATATGGAATTACTACTTACATCATTCTTGAGTATTAGTAACTTCTGTAGTATCAAATTGAAGTTACTTTGACCATCTGAATTACCTTGAAAATTCACCATTTGCATAAGATTTATTCAGTTGGATATAATAAGCACACAAATACAAACTTACTTTCTTACCTCATTTTCTTGAGCAGTGGTAACTTTTGTAGTACCAAATTTGAGCCAATCTGTCTATTTGAATTTACCAGTCACTGTTGACTAGCTCTTAGCTACAAAAAAGAAAGGCCAGAGTTAATTTTGCATATTTAGCTAACAAAAGCTTCCCTGGAGAAGTAGTAGCTTCCATAGCATTAATACTACGGCATTCCGACTACCAACGGCTCTTGACAACCAACAACCGGCACTCCGTATCCCCCCCATAAAACGGCGAAGTTTTGAAATTTGAGGATGAACTGCCACCATCTGTTGAAGCACTGTGGAGGCATGATAGTAACTTTTTTTTTTTGAATATGTTATAGAGAATTTATTGTGCTATAGAATGGTATAAATATCATAGTAGTTTGCGTGGGCAAAAAAAATTCTGCCCAAAGTTACTACACCGACTATTTTAGAGTTACTTTGGAGGACCTCATTAAACACTTCTATTACTACCATCAGGAATGTCCCACAGAAACCAAACTTATACTATCTGAAAGAAGAAGAGTTACTCTTTTTGATACACTTAATACTAAATCATAATAGCCTCACAATTTTGCTTTATGCCTCTAAATAAAACAAGGAAGTTTGTGGTTAAGTGTGGTCACAATGGAATGTGGCTTTCAGGGCACATCCTGTATCTGCATTAAATGTACTAATTTGGACTGCTGGCTTATGGACTGTCCACAACTAAAAAGAAATGAAGTAAAGCCAACTGTATATAGTCAGCTAAAATAAAGGACAAAGACTGTTGTGAATGGGGTGCAGCCCTTGAATGAGGTGTTAACAAAATGAATGAAGTGACAATTTGTGCACAGACAAGTGATTGAGTAATAAGCACACATATATGTAACTCTAGAAATGAATTAAAGTAAATAAGTCCTGAGAGTCAGGTAACGTGGGGAAGAAGATAAGGATAAGACAGGGAAAGAGACACAGAATAAAGTTACATGTGTATGTGTATGTATTGATAGAAGCAAATAACACAAGCTTTTTTCCGAGTGGCCGACGAGGCCGAGGAGGACACTTGGAAAAAAGAACCCCTGATGAGGCCAGGGGCGCCTGTGAATGGTGATATAACATGTTAGGGTGGTAAGAGAGAGAGACATGAGTAGCTAAGTTAACGAGTTATCTTTACTTGAGGTTATTTTTCTGCTGCGTAGGTGGTAGGCATGGGCAGCTGTTTCCGTCGAGGTGGGGGTTCTGGTGACCAGATCTCCAGTACATGGTGGTCTTTTCCTGGCTACCATAGGTTGGAATGGCAGGTCAGGGTCAAACAGAGCTGCTAGTACTTCAGATGTGGAGATGGATGGGTGTTGTCTGACAGATAGAACAGTTGAAAGGTCAGGCAAGGTTTTGTTACCTATATGTTTGAGTCTTTCAGTCCTCTGGGAGAAGTCAACCTGGTCAGCAATACTTCTAAACATTCTCCTTGGGTAACCTCTTGCCATAAACCACTGTTCCAGCTCCTCCATGTTTGTAGCAAATGTCTGGGGCGAAGAACATCTTCTGAGCATACGAATGATCTCACCACGTACAACTCCTTGGAGGTTGCACTTGGGATGGGCCGATGAGTAGTGAAGGTAGCTGTGTGGATCGATGGCCTTGGTGTAGGGTTTCACGTCCAGTCTGCCTTCTTCTCGGAATCGTTCTCCTTTGTAGAGAGTGATGTCCAGGTAGTTGACTGAGTCACTCGACCATTCTGCTGTGAACTTGACAGTTGACAGTTGATTGTTGAGGTGTTGCAAAAGTTTTTGCAATTCTTCCACAGAGTCATCAAACAGCATCAGAATGTCATCTATATATCTGAGCCAGATCAGGGGCTGAGTTCCTGGCCAGGAGTTGAGTGCATTGGCTTCCAACTTGCCCATGAAGAGATTGGCCAATGTTGGAGCCACTGGCGTCCCCATTGCAGCACCTCTTATCTGCCTGAAGTTTCTTCCAGCGAATTGAAACGTGTTCTCCTTCAGGATGAGCAAGAGCATTTCTCTCAGCATCTGTTTGGTGCGGTGTTGCTTGCAGATGGGTGGATTTGTTGGTATCGCTTGCTGAAGGGCCATAGTCACTCCTGCCCCGTGGGGAATGGACGGGTATAGGGCTTTTACATCCAGAGTCACTAGCAGCAAGGATTCCTTGGAGCCTTCTCTGATCTGTAGAGTCTCAGCCATATGTATCACTTGAGTGGACGACGTCACAAGTGAAGGAACTCCCTGTAGGTAGTCTTTCAGCAGTATGTTTGTCAGCTGGGAGATTTTTTGTGTGGGTCCAGAGCAGCAAGATACAATAGGTCTAAGTTGATGTGGTGTCTTATGGACCTTGCGTAGAAAATAAAGTCTTTGTGGTCTGACGTCTTCAGGGTTGGTGGTATACTTGTCCTTCTGATATTGTGTGAGCACTCCTTCTTGGTGGAATTGACTGATCAGGTTATTGGCCTTTGTTGCAGTGATGTGGGATACCTCTTCTTCAATCTCGACATAAGTATTCTTGTCTTCCAGTTCTTTGAGGCCTTGCTGCAGGTAGTCCACGGTGTCTTGAACCACTATGCAGGTGCCTTTGTCCGCAGGCTTTATGGTGATGGATTTGTCCTTGCGGAGGTTAGACAAAGCTGCTTTGTGGCTGTTGGATAGATTGTTCCAGTGGGTCTGCTTCTCTTCATCCGTATGTTGTTTGATCTTTGGTAGGTCTGACAGTCTGGAGGCAATGGCTGATAGATGTTCTTCAATCAGGTTGGGTAGCGGATCAGTCGATGGTCTGTTGATGAGGCGGTTGTATTGTCTCTGGCATTGGTCGTGGTATTTTTGGAAATATTCCAAAGGGTCAGGCACCTTCTGGGGCGTTGGGGCGAATCTCAGTCCCAGAGTCAGAACTTCCATCTCATGAGTAGACAGGAGTCTGGAGGAAAGTAGTAGTGGTTGTAACACACAATGCTTTGACACAACTGGACATGCACCTACACAGACTTACCTTCGCGGTAGTCTAGTGGACAATGTATTTTCAAGTAAATACTGTTGCGCACGGCTTATAACCATGACAAAGAGCGCATTGACTTACCACCGCCACTAACTCGAATAAAAATAGAAGTCCCTTAAGTTTTCAGTTTGAACTGCACCCGCAAAAGAATTCAAAACGGTAAACAATTCAATTTCTAGAGTGATACGGGTACTGATCGATAAACCAGAGGATTCTGTTTAGTGCAATTTGGGACGGGGTCGACCACATAACTAACACAAAAACGCGAGGGTCAAAGTACAAAATGACATACGTTTGTCCAAACCTATATACAAATAAACTAGTGGTGTGCTTGAGCACAAATGGCGAGCGAGCCTGATAGTTAGGTAACATAAAATGATACTATTAGTAGCTTGCTTCATGCAAACCCTATAATAGCAGTTATGACATTTGATTTCAGCAAACAAATACAAAATCACTCTCTTACCTGATTATTGGTAACTTTTGTAGTATTAAATATCTGCCATTCTGATAATCTCAATCACCAGTAACTCTTGAACAAGCTCTCAGCTACGATAAAAAATAAACCAGTGTTATTATATGTAATTTTAGCCAACAAATATGGAATTACTACTTACCTCATTCTTGAGTATTGATAACTTCAGTAGTATCAAATTGAAGTTACTCTGACCATCTGAATTACCTTGAATTCTTGACAATTACAAAAACAAAAGACAATCAATTTTAGCACACAAATAAAAAATTACTTTCTTACCTCATTTTCTTGAGCAGTGGTAACTTTTGTAGTACCAAATTTGAGCCAATCTGACTATTTGAATTTACCAGTCACTGTTGACAAGCTCTTAGCTACAAAAAAGAAAGGCCAGAGTTAATTTTGCATAATTAGCTAACAAATATGGAATTACGTACTTACCTCAGCTTCCCTCGAGAAGTAGTAGCTTCCTTAGCATTAATACTACGGCATTCTGACTACCAACGGCTCTTGACAACCAACAACCGGCACTCCGTATCCCCCATAAAACGGCGAAGTTTTGAAATTAAGTCTGGAAAAGGGTCTTCAATGCCATAGTAACCTGTCGAATCAACTTTTTGTGTCTTGAAAACAAGCGTTTTAGCAGGAATTTTCTCATACTTTGGAGCTTAAGTATAATTTGCTTAATGCTATAGTTTCAGAATAAACTGGAGCCAAGCCTAAATAGCCGTTTTTTAGGATAAAAAAGTTCCCCGCGCGCGCGTTTAAAGAGCATACGTACCATCCATACATACATACATATATATAACATATACCCGATTTTGCATTATCCACCCCTAATACTGTCTCGCTCGCTTCGCTGGCTCGCCAATAAATAAACATCCCCGATTTTCGATTGTGTTACCCCTGTAAGTGTCTCGCTCGCTACGCTCGTTCGCCAAATATATATTACTAGTGATGTGCTTGAGCACAAATGGCGAGCGAGCCTAAAGACTATACTATTTTTATATGAATGATTTTGACTTCTAACACTGAAGCTACTGAAAATAAGGTCCACACTGCTTGCAGGCATATGATTTATTTAAGTGTACTGCTGGAAAATCTGTAGTGTGCTTGAAAGGAAACTATGTAGTAAACTCTTATTCTGGAACAAAAAGTACACTGGATTGGTAAAACATGAGTAAACATAGGAAGTTGTACATGTGTGGTTTGTAGTTTGTTCCAGAATTAGAGTTTACCACCACACGGTAAAGTATGCAGTAAATTTACAGTAAACTTCAGTAAAACAAGGACTGGCAAGCAGTGCAAGTTCTTAAATTTAGCATACAGGGTAAAGGGATTTCAGTGCCATAGTAACAACTCTGCATTTGCTTGGAAGGAAAAAAACAACAACAAAACAATACACGTTATATAAAAGTTTTCTTTGTGATATTCTTTAGCTAATAGTGGTTGTAACACACAATGCTTTGACACAACTGGACATGCACATACACAGACTTACCTTCGCAGTAGTCTAGTGGACAATGTATTTTCAGGTAAATACTGTTGCGCACGGCTTATAACCATGACATAGAGCGCATTGACTTACCACCGCCACTAACTCGAATAGAAATGGAAGTCCCTTAAGTTGTCAAGTTTGAACTGCATCCGCAAAAGAATTCAAAACGGTAAAAAATTCAATTTCTAGGGTGATTGGCGAGCGAGCGTAGCGAGCGAGACACTTACAGGGGTAACACAAACGAAAATCGGGGGTGTTTATTTATTCAGCGAGCGAGCGAAGCGAGCGAAGCTGACTCTCAGTCGTGTTCAATTGAGATGTCAGATATATTAGGTATGTATGCGTACGTCACTAGGTTAAGGCTCCACCGGTTCCCCACCCTCCCTCCTTCCCGAGATGGGGTGGTGTAGCCCCTTTTATTTTTATTTTTTTTATTTTTTTTTTATTTAGTTTTGTACCATTTCTTGCTTTGCCTTTGTTTATTATAAAGAAATAAAAAAAAATAAAAATAAAAATAAAAAAATAAAAAAATTAAAAAAAAATTAAAAAAATAAATAAATTTAAAAAAAATAAATAAAATTAAAAAATAAAAAAAATAAAAAAAAAGTTTCGCCCTTGCTTCTAATTACGTAAGTTAGGTAAAGCGTTCACAGTTCCAGTATTTTTCAATTAACGAGCGCGGAGAATCCTGCTGCACTGCCTTACGCACTTTCAAAGTTTATTCAGGTAATTCTGTTATTGTTAACTCTTCATGCCTAATCATTGCTATTATTTAGCGATTTCCTTCACAAATCATCTTTAGCTACCTATACTTACATATTTACTAGGTGTTTGTGTTTGATGTTAAAAATGGAAAAGAAATTTTAGACAACAATAGAAAACGTCCTATTGAATTAATCAGAGCAGGAAACAAAAGGGCAAGATTAGACAGAAGAAACCAAAAAGACAGGGATATAAGAAAGAATGAAAGTGAAGAGGCGAAGAATATAAGGCTAACTCCCCAACAAAGAGGTGCAAGATTGGTAATAATGTCCACTCAGCAGCAAAAACGTCGTGCTTCTGAAACACCAGAGGCAAGAGGTGCCAGACTTGAACAATTAAGCACTTCAAAGAAACAACATCTGGCTACAGAGACACCACTGGAGCGATCCTCTAGGCTGCAAAAGTTGAGTACTTCACAGAAGCAACGTCTAGCTATGGAAACACCAGAGAAGAAAGCATCTAGGCTGCAAAACTTGACTACCTCCCAGAAACAACATCTAGCTACACAAACATCTGAGGAGAGAGCTGCTAGGCTACATAAGTTAAGCACTTTACAGAAAGAACGTCTTGCTCCGGAGACCTTGGAAGAGAGAACTGAAAGACTGGAAAATATAGAAAGAAGCAGGGCTGTACGGCAAGCCACATATCCTGGAGCACACCAAGCATTACTGGAGCAGGAAAATGTCCAGAAAAAGATGGCAAGGTTTCATCAGGACATGTCATTAATTGAATGCCATACTTGCTCCACTTGCATGGAGAACTTTCCAGGGGTCAAATTTAGTACACATACATCTCAATGCCTGCGTTACTCTCGTGACAATATTACTCCTAAACTTTATTCTGCTGAAAACAATATGCATCCTGGTTCTGCATCACCACAACTACAGGTACTTTATATAATTAAACTCTCTTTAACAATATCTATTCAAACATCAATAAATAACCATTTCTTTACAACTCAGTATTATTTAAAACAAAAATATGAATATTATTTTTAAACTTCATACTTACTTAAAACACACTTGTATGCTATTATTAAAAGTACTCTAGAATAAATCAAACAATTGTAATGAATATAGTATCACAACAAAGTATCAAACAGGAGTTAAATAATATACAGAGAAAAATACATTTATTTCAAATGGTAGTCTTTATCAATCTGCTATTGCTATAGAAATTCATTACAAAAAAAAACTTTAACACGTAGGGTCTATCACAGGCAGAAGAAATGTTAATATCTGCTGTAATGCCTTTCATGACAATATACCGTCTTCCACATGGACAGTATGGTTACAGGGGACACGTAATCAACTTGCCACAAGACATTACTTCATTTGCAAGTAAACTTCCCAGGCTGTCTTCTGAACTTGATGTGGTATTTGTTAGAAAGGAAGGCTCTGTCAACTCTCACCGTGACTTTCGAGTTAGAAAGTCTGTAGTACACAATGCTTTGCTGTGGCTGAATCAGAACAACAAGTACTACCGCAGCATTGATATTGATCTTACAGCATTAAATCAGTTACCAGATGATGGTGGTAAGTAACATGATTGTTGTCTTTTTGTATTGGAAATGAAAGTACTTTTTTATCATTAGACTTGACAGAACAATGTGGAATTAAAATACTTGATACCAACACAGAAATTGAGGAAGAATTAAAGTTGATTGCAGATGAAGATGATGTTGAACCTCGAGATGTTGCCACGTTTGTACCTATTGTGGCCCAGAAAATAACTGAGCGAGAAACCATCAAGAAAAGTGTGGAACAGCGATCCTCAACCTTCAAAAGGAAACTGTACCATGGCCAAAGAGTGGAGATACTCCAGTCAACGAGTTTCAAACGGAAGGATATATCACATGCGCATTTCCAACTCTGTTTCCTACAGGTACTGGTGACTTTGTTGACCCCCGCCCTCGCACAGTCACTGCTGGAAATTACTTTAAGCACCTTATGATGTGTGGAGATGGCCAATTTGCCAAACATCCTCGCTTTAGATACTTTGCACTCAATGCCGAAATGCGATGGCGTGGACTTCAAACTGGCCGGATCTATATCAGGAAACACCCTAAAGATGGCAAACTCACTCTTGATGAACTGAAAGACATGGTAGGATGCGAGGGTGAGCACTTTGCAAACAGGGTCCTGCACTTTGCTAATTCTCTGCGTGGGACCAGCCAGTACTGGTTCAAGCAAAGGAGAAATTTGATTGCAATGGTAGACACACTGGGAATGCCAACTGTGTTTTTCACACACAGTGCTGCTGACAGCCAGTGGCCTGAACTATCCCACTTGATCTGTCCCAGTAACCAGCAACATAGTACTACTAACTCATCGCAGCAGGGCACTATCTGAGAATCCTGCCATTGCCGACTGGTTTTTCTTTCACCGCATAAGAAAATTTGTTGAAGCCTTCTACATCAATGTTCTTGGGGCGGTAGATTACTGGTTTAGATTTGAGTGGCAGCATCGTGGAAGCCTACATGTGCATGGTGTGGCATGGTTTAGAGAAGCACCAGATGTCGAGAAGTTGCTTTCTAACAAAGATGATGCAGAATTCTTGGATGCAGTAGAGAAGATCATCAGCTATGCAGACAATCTGGTCAGCACAGTCAACCCTGCAATATCTCCTGATGCAAGTGATGCACACAATGCTCCACTCCCAAAGATCAAGCCTCATGTTTGCAACAAGTGGTATGCCGACGTAGATGATCTTCACATTGATTTGGTTGAGCTAATTGCAACTTGCCAACGCCACACTCGGTGCTCCACAGCATACTGTTTGAAGAAGAAAAGAGATGGTCAGCTACAGTGTAGATTCAAGTATCCCAAAGACTTACAGCCAGTAACAAGGATAGTAACGAGTGACGATGGTGAACCTACCATGCTTACACAACGAAATGATTCTCTCCTTAACAGCTACAATCCAGTGCAACTGTCTGCATGGAGAGCTTATCGTGTGGTTTTAGCGATTCAATTTATAGGTTTACAAATACCAAATAAACTCGGAATATTGACAATACAAAACTCAGTGAGAAAGTGATACACGTGACGACTGCAATATGACCAGACTCACAGTTCAAAGTCGATGTCCATTCGAGCTCCACCACATTACTCCCCCTCCAGCGATATACTAGAGAGCGAAGAAATCAGATAGATGAACTGGCCAGTGCACGCGACGACCCGAACGTGTACTGTGAGTAAGTTGTGGCATCTCTGTACTGGGCAGTGGTTGGTTTGAAGTGAGTGGGAGAGATGGAGGAGCAGAAGAGTTTGGCGTATGTGACTGAGGAACTTCCATGAAAGCTGGCTTTAGCCTGTCGACGGAGACGGTATCTCAACGTCCATTAATGTCCACTGTATAATATTTAGCAGATCGATCCAGGACCTGGAATGGGCCGTCATATGGAGGTTGGAGTGGCTTGCGGACAGCATCACGACGAATGAAAACATGAGAAGAGTTTTGAAGAGTGCTGGTAGTACTGTCGACAGGGTGTGCAGCAGCACGAGGAGGAGTTGCTGTAAGACGCTGCATCCTGTTCCGGAGTGCTGTCACATAGGTGGTTGGATCCGGTATAGAGTCCTCTGTGTGCAGTGAGAAGAATGCGCCTGGTAGACGTAACGTTGTGCCATGCACTAGCTCAGCGGCGCTGCACCCTATGTCTTCCTTCAAGGCCGACCGAACCCCAAGGAGAATGAGAGGGACAACATCTAACCAATGTTCCTGGTTGGGATGACCTTTGAGTGCTACTTTCAGCTGTCGGTGGAAACGTTCCACTAGGCCGTTGGCACAAGGATGATATGCCGTGGTGCGCATGTGTTTGGTCCCCAAGAGACGTGTGAATGCTTGCCATAAGTGAGACTCAAACTGACCACCCCGATCTGTTGTGACTGTGCTTGGCGTGCCGAAACGAGATATCCATGACGTGATGAATGCTTGCGCCACTGTCTCAGCTGTGCAATCTGCGATTGGGGTTGCTTCAGGCCAACGAGTAAAACGATCTACACATGTGAGGAGGTATGTACATCCGCGAGACGAGGGCATGGGTCCGACTAGGTCAATGTGTACATGGTCAAACCGTGCGTCTGGCGTAGAGAATGTGCCTGGTGAAGATCGAGTGTGACGATGAACTTTGGCTTTCTGGCACTGCACACAGGAGCGAGCCCAACGCCTGACGTCACTGTTGATACCTGGCCAGACAAAATGTCGGGTTACTAGACGTTGTGTTTCTCTTATCCCCAGGTGAGATTGACAGTGCAGACAATTGAACACGTGGCGGCGGAAGCTTTCCGGCACCACTGGTCGTGAAATCCCAGTTGAAACATCACAGAGTAGAGAGACACCATCGGACATCACTATCGGAACTTGCTGGAGATTAAGTGAAGAGTCTGCTTGCAATGTGGAAAGAGTAGGATCCTCGAGCTGAGCGGCAGCCATGGCCTGGAAATCTATGATCGTTGTGGTATTTCCAGTGTGAAGAGCATTCACAGGTAAACGAGACAAGGCATCTGCTACTGCGTTGTCAGAGCCAGGGACATGGCGAATGTCTGACGTGAACTGACTGATGTAGTCGAGGTGTCTAGACTGTCGAGGAGAATAGCGATCCGGTTTGCTGGACATTGCAAAGGTGAGGGGCTTGTGGTCTGTGAGTATGAAGAACTGTCGACCTTCCACAAAGTGTCTGAAATGTTTGACTGCTAGGTACACCGCAAGAAGTTCTCTATCAAACGCACTATAACGTGTCTCGGCTGGCTTGAGACTCTTGGAGAAGAATGCAAGTGGCTGCCATTGTCCGTGGATAAATTGCTGGAGGACTGCACCTACTGCCGAGTCTGAGGCATCCGTCATAATGCAGGTTGGTGCTCCCAATTGCGGATGAGATAGCAGCGTGGCGTTGGCTAGAGCCGTCTTTACAGCAGTAAAGGCTGTCGTAGCATCTTCATTCCATACCAAAACTTTAGGAGAAGCTCCAGAAAGAAGACGGTTGAGCGGATGCAGCAGGTTGGCTGCATTGGGAATAAATCGTCGGTAAAAATTTACTAAACCAAGGAACTCTCGTAACTTGCGCTTGGATGTTGGCCTAGGAAATTCACGAACAGCTTGGATTTTATTCCCCAGTGGACGAATACCTGTGGAATCCACGTGGTAACCCAAGAAGTCGAGTGACGGAACTCCAAACACGCTCTTGTGAATGTTGATAAGAATGCCATGATCGTCTAGACGTTGCAGCACACAGCGGAGGTGTTCCATATGTTCCTCTCGAGAAGAACTGGCGATCAAGAGGTCGTCTATGTATGGATAGCAGAAGGGCAAGCCGTGCAGCACCTGGTCGATGAACCTTTGGAATGTTTGTGCCGCGTTCCGCAATCCAAAGAGCATGCGTAAAAATTCAAAAAGACAAAAAGGTGTGGTAACAGCGGTTTTAGGTACATCCACAGGAGCCACCGGAATTTGGTGGTATGCTCGGACTAAGTCTATGTGAGTGAAGATGACTGTTCCTTGTAGATTGGCAGTGAAGTCATGTAAGTGAGGTATCGGGTATCGGTCAGGCACGGTAAGTTTATTGAGTGCACGATAGTCTCCACATGGGCGCCAATCTCCTGGCGTGCGCTTCGGCACCATGTGGAGTGGAGATGACCAACTACTGGAAGAAGGCTGGATGATGCCTAACTGCAGCATGAGGTCGAACTCCTGCTTAGCCACCTGTAAGCGCTCTGGAGCCAGCCGTCTTGTACGTCCAAAGACAGCAGGGCCAGTCATGTCGATGTGATGAGTCACAGTGTGCTTGATCGGGCGATCAGTGGAGCATGGCTGCGTGACTGACGGGAATTCAGACAAAAGTTTGAGAAATGGGTTGGTGTTGTCCTGTGGAGTAACAGTGAAACCGGAGAATAAGTGATGTCGACAAGTAACTCCTTGAACTCGTAACTGTGTAGTAGAATCGGAAAGTATGCAATGGCGCATGTCAACCAGTAGACCAAAGTGGTAGAGGAAATCGGCACCAAGCACATGTTGAGGTACGTCGGCGATGACAAAAACCCATCTAAACGCTCGGCGTAAACCTAAGTCAAGAGTGAGTGAACGCAACCCAAAAGTTGGTATGTTAGAACCGTTGATGGCTTGAAGGCTTAGTTCTCCTGGTCCGGCAGAATGTTCAGCAGAGGACGGAGGGATGATGCTTACTTGTGCGCCTGTATCAACCAGAAAACGGAGAGCTGTAGATTTGTCGTAAACGGGATGGGCCGGTGACACTGGTCGCCGCTAGCGACCGGCCTGGAAGTTTAACTTCCGCGAACAGGGTGATCGGCATCGTTTTGCTTGGCTGCCAAACTTGCGATGATACCAACACAGGGTTTCCTGATCATCAGGTGAGTCGAATGTTTCAGCTGAGTCGGCAGGGGGTGTAGAGGGGCAACGCGAAGGACGGTTGGACGAGCGAGAAGAAGATCTGGTGTGAGACAGGTTGTGAACCAGCTTGCTCAAGCGTGAAACTTGTTCACGAAGCTGATCCACTTCTGTAGCTAAGGGGGGTGGCGTGGAGACACTTGCAATGGCGGTTGGAGGGGTGGCAACCTCCATTACTTTGTCAGCGAGATCAGCCTGTTGCTCTAAACCAGTACCATCTGGCGTGGATGCCAGAACCATCCTCACATTTGGTGGGAGGCGTTGTAAAAACAGCTCTCTGAGGAAAGAATCATCAGTCAAGCCAGGGCGATCACCAAGAAGCTGCCTCATGCGACGTAGTAACTGAGTAGGCTTCCTGTCACCTAGCTCCTCAGCAGTGAAGAGCATCTGAAGCTTTCGTTGCTCAGAAGCGGTGGTGCGCTTCGTTAGTTGAGCCTTGAGAGTCTTGTAGGGGTCGACTGCAGGGGGTCTGATCAGTAAATCTCTCACCTCGACGGCAAACTCGGGGGCTGACGAGGACACTATGTAGTCGAACTTCGACCGTTCGGAAGTTATACGGCGGCAAGCAAACTGGGCTTCGACTTGAGCGAACCATAACTCTGGGTCCGCGGGCCAGAATGGCGGTAGCATCAACGCCACGGAAACAGCTGCGATGCCGGGGGCGGAGCCGCCACCGGATGTTGGAACGGGGTCGTCAGGCGGATGAAGTTCTGGCAGGACCAGGCGGATATTCTCTAGTACTCTCTTGAACCGGGCTGCTTCCTCGAGACATGGCTCGTCGGGGTCACCAATATCGCGTGGTTTTAGCGATTCAATTTATAGGTTTACAAATACCAAATAAACTCGGAATATTGGCAATACAAAACTCAGTGAGAAAGTGATACACGTGACGACTGCAATATGACCAGACTCACAGTTCAAAGTTCAGTGTTTGGTAAAGGGTCTATGTCCATTCGAGCTCCACCACAAGCTAATGTTGACATGCAAATGATTGTGTCACGCAGGAGAGTCATTAACTACTGTGCAAAGTATGTTACCAAGCCAGAACCTCGATCCAAGGCATTGAAATCTGTCTATGGGAATGTGCTGAAGAGCCTCAAGGGTGATGATGCCAGTGCATTGAAAGTTGTGCAAAAGGTGATGATCAGCAGTGTAGGAGAAAGAGATTTCTCTGCCCAGGAGACATGCCATCTCCTCCTACAGCTTCCAATGTTTAGAGCTTCCCGTGACTTTGTTGTACTGAGCTTGAATTATTCACGGCAGCTTGAAGATCATTTTGAAGAAAATGAGTGCGTCACAGTCGATTCACCCCTTTAGCACTACTGTGCTCGTCCAGTTACACCAGAATTTGCCAATATGACTCTTTTGCAGTTTGTTCAGAGATTCAAAACTTCGAGGAAGGTTGGTGAAGGTTTAACCTGCAGGAAAAAACATGCTGTGGTCATAGTGCGTCCGTGCATCTCTCCCGATCCTCAAGGTCCAAACTATAAGCAGTACTGCAGGCAAAAGCTTATGCTATATCAGCCTTTCAGAAAAATTGAACAACTTCTTGGTACCTGTTACACGCATGCAGATGCATATCTCACCTATCTTCAATCAAACACCGTTCCAGCAACCCTTGCAGATGACATCCTTCGTCTAGAAGCTGCTGAAAGGGAAAACACCAACTCAAATACTGAGGAGGTAAGCTTAAAATGAATTGCCTGCTGTTCAATTGTGAATATATTGTAATTATTGTGGCAGGAATGTGATGATAATGAGCTCAATGATAACAAGTCAGTATTAACCCTTTCGTTCCGGATCCCGCTTTAAAGCGGGTGAAGACCGATTGACTTCTCCGAATTTTTAAAAATAGTTACTTTATAGCTAGAACCTTCAGATTGCATACACAGGTGCCCAATTCATTGGAGAAGCATCTAAAATAGCTTTCAGCCAGTTCTTCGACAGTACCTCACAGCAGTTGCGTTTATTTCTTCCTCGGCAAAAAACAACAACATCGGTTCTCCGTCGAATTTTAAATAAAGTTACCTTCTTCACAGCAGCTTCATTTATGGATCCAGTCATCTCCAGAGCTTTGTAGAAGCAGCAAAAAATTGCTTGAGCTCAGTAGCCTTCCATAACACATTGAAACAACCGCTTCTTTGCCGACCAAGACTTTGCGGTTTGACTTACTGTCTTCTCCATTTTTTATAAAATCGCCAGTTCAACTGGGGACCTCCAGATTACGTACAGTCTTAGGTAATGCTTATTACATCATAGGAAAAAAGTGAGCGTGTCGTGTGACCCCGGTAACTATGCAAAAAAAAATTTTTTTCAAAGTCATTTTTTGGAAGATGGCGTCTAGAAGTTACAATGCGGTGCAAGTTTTAGACTTGCTTGATGTTGACTCTAGCGACTCAGGATCAAGCGGAGAGAAGTGAGACTACATCTAGGGCTATAGGAGGCCCTGTATCAGGGTTGGTGGACCAGACCCCATCAACTCTGATACTGAAAATGGGAGTCAAGAAGATGATCGAGGTAAGCTTGTCTTTCTCTTGTCTTTCTCTTGAAAAATAGCAAGCTTCTGTTGTGGAAAGGACTTATTTATAGCTATATTGAGATAGAGTAAGCTGTTTAGCTATAATATATATATATTTCATTGAGTTTTGAGATTTGAAAGTGGCTTGAGGTTTTTTGAACAAATTCAAATTTTCAAAAAAATTAAAAAAAAAATTTACCACATAATATACTACTAGGACCAGATGTGAATGCAGTCACCGACCCGATTACGCAGATGAGGGGACAGGAGCAGAGTCTTCCAGTGATGAAGGAGAGGATACCGGACCTGAGTCTTCCAATGATGAAACACGAATAGGCAGCAGGTTCCAGTGATGAAGAAGAGGAAGTTGCTCCTCCTGCTCCGCGTTCTGGACGTCCTCGCAGTCGGAGAAGGCGGGAATTGAAGAACAAGAGTCGGGTGGATGAGGTAGGAGGAGAGTGGAAGAAAGATGACAACACACCCATTGATATTCCATAATCTTTTGTGTAAAGGACCACAGACTTTGATATTTGTGGGTGCTCCCCCACCCCCTCCCCCTCCCTGAACATCCCAAAAGTTGTAATATGTATTGTTATTGTCGTTGTCTGTGTTTTTGTGGTGTTGTAGTGGAGCTTCACACTCGATGTATATGTGTGTGCGTGGAGTTGAAATGTTATTCTGGCGCTTGCAGATCTAACCGGAAAGGGAACGAACTCGGGGGGGGAGGGGGTGGGGGTGGGGTCTTTTCCAATCGGGGCTACTATGCCCATGTAAGTTGAATTTCATGTATGTGTGTGTGTGTACACCAGTCAATTTATATTATACATTTATTTTTATGATCTGTATTCACCTGTATCTTCTTTTTTCTAGTGTGTGTGTGTGTGTATGTGTGTGTGTGCATTTGTGGAATGAGAGAGAGCATCCGTGGACAAACAGTATGTGGCACTTCCGTATACAACCTGGGATGGAACTCTGGATCTTTTTGGATCATGACTACTATGCCCATGTAAGTTGAATTTCGTGTGTGTGTGTGTGTGTGTACACCAGTCAATTTATGTATAATAAAATATACATTTATTTTTATGATCTGTATTCACCTGTAGCTTCTTTTTTCTTGTGTGTGTGTGTGTGTGTGTATGTGTGTGCGTGCATTTGTGGAAAGAGAGAGAGAGCAACCATGAACAAACAGTATGTGGCGTTTCCGGATCCAACCTGAGAGAGAACGAACTCGGTGGTCTTTTTCGGTCTGTGACATCATCCATGCCTGGTAAGTTGAATTTCATTTTTTCAACTTACTGATATTTGGGTGTCCAGCTAGGGCTGGGGGGGGTTATGGTACAAGAATGTCGGTGAAAAGTAATGACGGGGGAGGGGGGGTTATGGTACAAGAATGTCAGTGAAAAGTAATGACGGGGGAGGGGGGGTTATGGTACAAGAATGTCAGTGAAAAGTAATGACGGGGGAGAGGGGGGGTTATGGTACAAGAATGTCAGTGAAAAGTAATGACGGGGGAGGGGGGGGCTCAATTCAGCGAGGCCAGCAGTTATGTTACAAATGTCATTGTTGTCTTGTGTTTTTTTGGTATTGTATGGAGGTTCCGGATCCTATGGGAGGGATCGTTCAGTCTGTGACACCATCCATGCCGGGTAAGTTGAATTCCACGTGTGTGCTTGTACTGCTTTTCATTTTCAAAGTACACTTTCTCAATACATGTTTCTCTCATGTACAGTGTGGAGTATACATAGCAGGTGTTCATACAGTGGGAGGCTAGCGCTGGGTTCCCCCCTAGAATTTTGGGAGTTGAATAGAAATGAACATTTAGGAAGCCTTTATTTTTAGTCTGATATTGTATCCCATTATGTTCCTATCATAACTGAGCCATTTAGTGCATAGGACCGAACACTGATCATCAGTGTGAAGTATAGACTCGTATGCAAAGATGTGCATCAAAGTAGTGTAGGTTCCAAAAAAATGGGTGTGGCGAAGTACACTCGGAGCCCACCCCAAACAAAAATCCTGTATGAAACCGCATACAATACATCATAAAGTTGCAATTATATGTGACCGGATTTGGGAAAATCCGCCTAAACGCGGCAAACAATTTTTTTCAGTAACACAGGGTAAAGCCTTATGGGTCGATTTTTTTCGAAAAATTTTTTTATGGCAGAAATGGATAGACACCAGTTAGCTCTAGGTTATGACGCAGTTGTAAGCTCTGGCGTGCTCTAGAACTCACACTAGGAGGCTAGAAACACTAGCCGGTTGGACTCGTGTACGGAGAGTTGCTAAGAAATTATTGGCGGGCTTTTCACTAACAGCGGGGAAAAAACTGTAGCTAACTAATTCACTTGCTATTCTACATAATTCACGTACTCACGCAATTCTCGTCATCATAGTTTCTTAAGGAGCCCTGCATTAAGCCTTTTAGACTTCTTTCAATCCACCTGTAACCGATTTATTCCATAGTATCCCGGAGACACGCAGTAATAGTATACCGACACAAGGCACGCCCCCTGACCTTAGCAACGCCTTTACCGGGCGTTTTTTCGAAATCAGCAATAATAAGTTTAGCAAAAATACTGAAGTGCTGTAGTGCGTAGGGCGAAGACGGCTTGTGCTACAGCTTCCAAATTAGGAGGAAGGCATCCCAAGGCCCCGTGCAGCCTACTGGTACAATAAATTAGAAAACTTTAGATGCCGCGTTTAGCCGGGCTTTCACAAATCCGGTCACATATAGGATCATGAATAATTTGTTGTTTGTATTACAAATATCTTTGTTGTTTGTGTTTTTGTGTATATGAAATTGTTTTGTAGTGGAGCTCGAGTCCGATGGCATACGTTCCTTGTGGACACTCATAGATGTCTCCTACATGATCACAATCAGCACCACACACAACAAACAACATATTTTATTGTTGAACTAATATAATATTGGTATATAATGCATCAAACAATATTATTTCTATTTTATTTTTTTTTATTATTGATGGGAAAAGTGGATTTTTTTGGGGAAAAATTTTTTTTTTTTTGAAGTATCAGTAGATGGCTTAAATATTTTTCAATTTTCTCAATCAAAAAATGAGGGGAATCCCAAACTCTTGGTCTATTTAGTGATATATGGTTGCTATGGGGTTTTCCCAGCCAGCATCGAGTTGAAAAAATAAAACGGCACTGCTCTATTCCGCGGTAGAAAATTAGATTTTTCCGCGCGCGTCAAAACAATTCAGGAACGAGAGGGTTAACCATACAAGACTGGATGCTCATCTGCCGACAGAAGCCAGATTTACCTCAATATGCAGTAGATCAGCAAGACTTTGATTGGTCACTTTCAGCAACAGCATATCCTGATTTTCTGGAAATGCAATCATTTGTGTTGAAGCAACGTCAACTATACACACCTCCAGAGACAGCTCACTTGAGTGTCAACCCAAACAGCCTCCAAGGAAAGCAGCTTGAAGCATACAGCATTGTACGAGAGTACTTTGAGAAAAGACCTTTAAATAACTCAGCTCCTCTCAGGATGGTGGTATCTGGTACTGCAGGAACTGGAAAGTCTTACCTCATTCAATGCATCAAGCAACTTCTGCAGGACCATCTTGTGGTTGCAGCTCCAACCGGTGTGGCAGCGTTCAATGTAAATGGCTACACTATCCATTCTCTGTTGAGCATTCCTGTCAGGGGAGATTTCAAGCCTCTCGATGGTAGCCGTCTTCACACTATTCAGCACACTCTGAAAGATATAGATTATCTCATTATCGATGAGATGTCCATGGTAGGAAGGAAGCTGTTTGGCCAAGTTGATCGTCGCCTGAGGCAAGCCTTTCCTCACAGGTCTGAAGAGTCGTTTGGAGGATGTTCCTGTCTGCTCATAGGTGATTGGGGCCAGCTACCACCAGTCATGGATCTACCTCTATACACCACTTCATCTCGAACTGAGCTGTCCGATCTGGGTAGTGCAAACTACCATATGTTTGATTGTGCTATAGTCTTGGACATTGTGATGAGACAGGCTGGAAGAAATCCCAATCAGGAACTCTTCCGTGACATTCTTATGCGTCTGAGGAATGGAGAGTTGGCTCAGGAGGACTGGAAAGAGTTTATGAAGCAAACTCCAGCAGAACTGGGGGATACAACAGCATTTGAAAGAGCACTACGCCTTTATCCCACGATTGAAGCCGTAGCTGAACACAATGCCAGCAAACTACGTGCAAATGGTCAGCCAATAGCCGTCATCAAGGCTGCACACACTGGTCCTGATGCATCCAGAGTCAGTGCTGATGAAGCTGGAGGACTGGAGCCTGTAGTCTGTCTTGCACAAGGGGCACGTGTAATGCTGTCTGCCAATATCTGGGTTGAGGTAGGATTGGTCAATGGTGCTCTAGGAAGTGTTGTAAGTATATGCTATGCAAGAGAACATTGCCCACCTGACTTGCCAATTGCAGTCACGGTGAAGTTTGATTTTTACACTGGTCCAACTCTGTCTGATGGAACAGATCCAATCTGTCCACTTCAGAGGACATGGTTTTCAACTGCTAAGCAGTATTCACGTCTTCAGCTTCCACTGAGATTAGCATGGGCTGTCACTATCCATAAATCACAAGGTTTGACCTTAGACAAGGTGGTTATTGACGTGGGTAAGAAAGAGTTTTCTTTGGGTTCAACTTTTGTTGCTTGCTCTCGCGTCCATCGCCTCTCAGACTTGCTCTTTGTTCCCCCTTTTCCTTACCAGCGTGTGCAAAATCTTAGCAAAAGCAATCGACTTAAAGAAAGACGTGAGGAGGATGCTAGGTTGAATCAGATAATGAGTGGAAAGAAAACTACTGAAGTTGTGATCTGTGAGACAGATTTCAGGAGTGAAGCAATATTATTCAGCAAAGTAGTATCAGGTCCCATCATCCTCAGCAATCAACCTGCTCTACCAACTTCACCAGCACATACATATGAACTTGAATTCGTGTCGGCAAATGAAACTGCAGCCATTCCAAGTGCCAGTAGCAATGAACCAGTTATACCATCTTCACATGTGGCAATAGTACCAGACAGTGAAACTGCAGCTACAATATTGAGTGGAAGGAAAACTGCCGAAGTCATGATCTATGAGACAGATTTGAGGCCTAACTGTGTGTACAAATTTTATCCAGTGGACGAAGCATGGAGAAGGAGTGTATGTGAATCACTGAATCTGACATACCATGGTGAGAATGGGGTTGCACAAGGTGGCCCCAAAATGTGCCTCAAGCGTCCACTTACCATCCAGAGAATATCGGGAGATGGGAACTGCTTCTACAGGTCCATTTGCTACATTCTTACTGGATCTCAGGATGAGCATCTTGTTGTGCGCAGATCTATTGTCAGTCATATGAGAACCATTGGCGATAATCTGACAGGGCACCTGGGTATTGGAGTCGACCAGTACATCTCTAACAACTCAGTGGAGAATGGTGGAGTTTGGGCAACAGAAACAGAAATGCTTGCTACATCAAGCCTTCTGAAGGCTGATATATACTCTTATGTTCCAAACGAAACCAGCACAGATGGAACTTGGCTGCGAATCCACCCACGGCTAATGGAACCATCACTTTTTGAAGAAGCTGTTAGCAAAAGGGGGATATACAATCGTAACCCAACTAATCATTTTGAAGTAGTTCTCTCTGTTGCAACTTGCAGTAATTGCAGAAGGAACTGTGAAACCGAGTTTCCAGCCTCTGATTTCAATAATCCAATCTCACTTGACACACAAGCTTCGCCATCCACACCTGAAGCAATATTAGTCAGCAAAGTAGTATCAGATCCCATCATCCTCAGCAATCAACCTGCTCTACCAACTTCACCAGCACATACATATGAACTTGAACTCGTGTCAGCAAATGAAACTACAGCCATTACAAATACCATTAGCAATAAATTAGCTGTACCATCTTCACCTATGGCTGTAGTAGTACCAGACAGTAAAAGTGCAGCTAACCCAATCTCACTTGACACACGAGCTTTGCCATCCACACCTGAAGCAATATTAGTCAGCAAAGTAGTAGCAGGTCCCATCTTCCTCAGCAATCCACCTGCTCTACCAACTTCACCAGCAGATACATATGAACTTGAATTCGTGTCAGCAAATAAAACAGCAGTCATTCCGATTAACATTAGCAGTGAACCACCTATACCATCTTCACCTGTGGCAGTAGTACCAGACAGTGAAAGTGCAGCTACTCCCATGATTTTAAGCAATCAACCTACTAAAAATTTTCAAGCAAGCTGAATTTCTGCAGTTTATTCTTCCAGCCATTGGCATTCAATGTGTTTCATTGTTTGATACACATTACGATCATTGTGACACAAATGCTTTAACTAGAATAATATAAGTTTAGCCATATTTTCATGAAATGATCAAACAGCCACCAGGCTCTAATATTCACTGACTCCATTCCTTTTTTCCTGTAAAAATATTATTTGTGACCACGCCTAGCATGAAGGTTGGTAGACTAGCTGCTAAACCAAAGAAGAGGGCTACAATGCATGGGTCCACTTCGGTAGTCTGGGATCAGAGACTTCAGATTTTCTGATGCTAACTGAGAATGGAAAGGGTTACACTGTGCACTACAGTTAGATGTAATTTCTGTCCTATTTTTCTGTAAAAAGAGTCTGCTCGCTCGCCATGCATTTGCGCTATTCGAGCGCACCACTAGTTTATTTATTTGGCGAGCGAGCGAAGCGAGCGAGACACTCTCAGGTGTAACGAAATCGAGATTTCGCTGTGTTTATTTATTTATTATTTATTTATTTATTTATTGGCGAGCGAGCGAAGCGAGCGAGACACTCTCAGGGGTAACGCAATCGAGATTTCGCTATATTTATTTATTTATTGGCGAGCGAGCGAGACACTCTCAGGGGTAACGTAATCGAGATTTCGCTTATTTCTTTATTTATTTATTTATCTGTTTATGGGGTACGTGAGACTTCTGTTTTTGCACGCGCTTCTAATTACGTAAGTTAGGTAAAGCGTTCACAGTTCCCAGTATTTTTCAATTAACGAGCGCGGAGAATCATCCTGCTGCACTACCTACCAACTTTGTTTCAACCAAAAAGTTTACAGCTACTCTTTTCTTGAAACAATTGTGAAGTCTTTGTCAAGCTGCGCTTCTTTGCCACTGCTTTCGAAGTTTATTCAGGTTATTCTGTTAGTTTAGTCTGGGATCAGAGACTTTAGATTCTCTGATGCTAACTGAGAATGGAAAGGGTTACACTGTGCACTACAGTTAGATGTTTCTTTCCTTCCAAGCAGTTGCAGAGAGTTGTTACTATGGCACTGAAATCCCTTTACCCTGTATGCTAAATTAAAAAAACTGGACCTTATTTTCAGTAGCTTCAGTGTTAGAAGTCAAATATAAAAATAGTATAGTCTTTAGGCTCGCTCGCCATTTGTGCTCAAGCACATCAGTAGTACGGGTACTGGTCGATAAACCAGAGGATTCTGTTTAGTGCAATTTGGGACGGGGTCGACAACCGAACTAACAAAAAAATGCGAGGGTCAAAGTACAAAAATGCCTTACGTACGTCCTTACATATATACAAATAAACTAGTGGTGCGCTCGAATAGCGCAAATGCATGGCGAGCAAGTAAATATATGAGTATAGGTAAAGATGATTTGTGAAGGAAATCGCTAAATAATAGCAATGATTAGGCATGAAGAGTTAACAATAACAGAATTACCTGAATAAACTTCGAAAGCAGTGGCAAAGAAGCGCAGCATGACAAAGACTTAACAATTGTTTCAAGAAGAGAGTAGCTATAAACATTGTGGTTGAAACAAAGTTGCCTAAGGCAGTGCAGCAGGATTCTCCGTGCTCGTTAATTGAAAAATACTGGAACTGTGAACGCTTTACCTAACTTATTATAAGTAATTAGAAGCGCAGGCAAATTTTTTTGACGTACGCATACATACCTATATATATACTAGTGATGTGCTTGAGCACAAATGGCGAGCGAGCCTAAAGACTATACTATTTTTATATGAATGATTTAACACTGAAGCTACTGAAAATAAGGTCCAGTTTTAAAATTTCGCATACACGGTAAAGGGATTTCAGTGCCATAGTAACAACTCTCTGCAACTGCTTGAATTGAAGGAAAAAAACAACAACAATACAATACACGTTATTTAAACGTTTTCTTTGTGATAGATAAGTAGTTGTAACACACAATGCTTTGACACAATTGGACATGCACCTACAGACTTACCTTCGTGGTAGTCTAGTGGACAATGTATTTTCAAGTAAATACTGTAGCGCACGGCTTATAACCATGACAAATAGCGCATTGACTTACCACCGCCACTAACTGGAATAGAAATGGAAGTCCCTTAAGTTTTCAAGTTTTAACTGCACCCGCAAAAGAATTCAAAACGGTAAACAATTCAATTTCTAGGGTGATACGGGTACTGATCGATAAACCAGAGGATTCTGTTTAGTGCAATTTGGGACGGGGTCGACCACATAACTAACACAAAAACGCGAGGGGCAAAGTACAAAATGACATACGTACGTCCAAACATATATACAAACTAGTGGTGTGCTTGAGCACAAATGGCGAGCGAGCCTGATAGTTAGGTAACATAAAATTAAGTATTGTTACTATGTTTTAGCTTAGTTCATGCAAACACTATAATAATAGCAGTTATGACCTTTTATTTCAGCAAACAAATACAAAATCACTCTCTTACCTGATTAGTGGTAACTTTTGTAGTATCAAACATCTGCCATTCTGATAATCTCAATCACCAGTAACTCTTGAACAAGCTCTCAGCTAAGATAAAAAATAAACCAGTGTTATTATTTGTAATTTTAGCCAACAAATATGGAATTACTACTTACCTCATTTTTGAGTATTGATAACTTCCGTAGTATCAAATTGAAGTTTATTTGACCATCTGAATTACCTTGAATTTTTGACAACAAGCTCTCACCTACAAAAACAAAAGACAATCAATATTAGCACACAAATACAAAATTACTTTCATACCTCATTTTCTTGAGCAGTGGCAACTTTTGTAGTACCAAATTTGAGTCATTCTGACTATTTGAATTTACCAGTCACTGTTGACAACAAGCTCTTAGTTACAAAAAAGAAAGGCCAGAGTTATTTTTGCATATTTAGCTAACAATATGGAATTACGTACTTACCTCAGCATCCCTCGAGTAGTAGTAGCTTCCTTAGCATTAATACTTTATGTGCTTACATACGCTTTTCAGAAGTAGTGATAGCTCTCTTAGTACTGACTACAGGTGGCTCTCGACAACTAGCAAGCCGCACTTAGCCGGAAAAAAGGCGAAGTTTTGAATTTAAAACTGGTAAAGGGTCTTCAATGCCATGGTAACCGGTCGAATCCACTTTTCGTTTCTTGAAAAGCAAGCATTTTCGCAGGAATTTTCTCACACTTTGGAGCTTAAGTATAAAGTAAGGCTTGCTTAATGCTGTAGTTTCAGAATAAACTGGGGTCAAGCCTAAAAAGCCGTGTTTTTTTAAGATAAAAGTTCCCCGCGCGCGCTTAAAGGGCATACGTACAATCCATACATACATACATACATATATATATACTAGTGGTGTGCTTGAGCACAAATGGCGAGCGAGCCTGTCTAGATAAAACTACTGTATTGTTAGTAAAGAATTTATATTTTAGCTTAATTCATGCAGAACAGTTTAATAGCAGTTATGACCTTTTATTTCAGCAAACAAATACAAAATCACTCTCTTACCTGATTAATGGTAACTTTTGTAGTATCGAACATCTGCCATTCTGATTACCAGTAACTCTTGAACAAGCTGTCAGCTACGATAAAAAGAAATAAACCAGTGTTATTATTTGTAATTTTAGCCAACAAATATGGAATTACTACTTACCTCATTCTTGAGTATTGATAACTTCTGTAGTATCATTGAAGTTACTTTGACCATCTGAATTACCTTGAATTCTTGACAACAAGCTCTCACCTACAAAAACAAAAGACAATCAATATTAGCACACAAATACAAATTACTTTCTTACCTCATTTTCTTGAGCAGTGGTAACTTTTGTAGTACCAAATTTGAGTCCTTCTGACTATTTGAATTTACCAGTCACTGTTGACAACAAGCTCATAGCTATAAAAAAGAAAGGCCAGAGTTATTTTGCATATTTAGCTAACAAATATGGAATTGTGTACTTACCTCGGCATCCCTCGAGTAGTAGTAGCTTCCTTAGCATTAATACTTTATGTGCTTACATACGCTTTTCAGAAGTAGTGATAGCTCTCTTAGTACTGACTACAGGTGGCTCTTGACAACTAGTAACAAGCCGCACTTAGGCGGAAAAAAGGCGAAGTTTTGAATATAAATCTGGTAAAGGGTCTTCAATGTCATAGTAACCGATCGAATCAACTTTTTGTTTCTTGAAAAGCAAGCGTTTTCGCAGGAATTTTCTCACACTCTGGAGCTTAAGTATAAAGTAAGGCTTACTTAATGCTGTAGTTTCAGAATAAACTGGGGTCAAGCCTAAAAAGCCGTGTTTTTTTGGAGAAAAGAGTTCCCCGCGCGCGCGTTTAAAGGGCATACGTACCATCCCACATACATATATACATATAACATATACCCGATTTTGCATTATCCACCCCTAATACTGTCTCGCTCGCTACGCACGCTCGCCAATAAATAAATATAGAGAAATCTAGACTGAGTTATACCTGATAGTGTCTCGCTCGCCAAATATAATCCAATCCACTCGCTTTGCTAGCTACGCCAAATTTTGAAACTAAAACTTTTGAAACTAAAACTGCTTTAATTGAAAGTATAATTTAAATCCCAGAAGAAAAATAAACCCCACAAGTGTATTTTTAGAGTTGCTGAGTAAACTTGAAATGTATTACACAGACAAATACGCATGTAAACATCTTTAAAGTTAGCAGGTGTAGACCAAAAAATTATAAACATGAAAGTGTGTATGTTACGATATTCTTGTCATGGTAATGCTAAGCAGCCAAAGAAATCCAAAATATATTATTATGTCTTCTGTATATCCATCATACTGAAACAAATTAATTTGGTATGGCCTAAACATAATTAAACTGCCGTATTAGCTAATTGTTTTGAAACCCTTTACCATGCTATCTAGAATAGTCGTTAGGACAATTTAGCCCATTTGTGTTGAGAATAATACAAGATTATTAAACTAGATACATCACACGATTTTAGAGGTTAGAAGACTGTTTTTCTGGTCAAATATTGAATGAAACCCAGCTGTTAACAAGTTTGCATTGGCGTAAGATAGAGGGGGGTGGGGCACAATCTAAAAATGTGATTTTTCCTACACCACTGCATTAGCTAGTTGTTGGGGCCCTACCTACCCTGTTTTTTCTGATTTCAAAAAAAAATAAAAAATTTCAAAATATTTCACTTAATTAGATAATATCCATTAAAAAAAAAAAAATTCAAATTTTTTTTTTATCTATGCCACATGGTCATTGACATGGCTACATCTGCCTTTGCTTGGCCAAGTATTTTGGTTGTTAAAGGCAGTAAGGTTGTTTTAGATAGACCCCTTTAATGCCCATTATCCTAGTGTTGGAGAACAATCAAGAAATGTGACTGGGCAGAGAGCTTTGAATCTGTATTTGAGGGTCTTGGCAGTGACTTTAACAGTGAAACTCTCTCCAAGGTTCTAATTTCTTCCAATGAAAGGATAGTTGAACCAGCACATATAGTTCCCTTGGATGCTCCAATCAAGCTCTTGGACACCTACAACTGTCACTACATCTGTTATTAACTGGAAGAAGATGCTGTCAATGTGACAGCAACCAGTGAAAGAAATGTAGCTACAGTCCTTATGCAGAATGCTAGTCGACTCGTCCAGCCATCACTCATTTCACCAGCTTCGCCTTCTGAGTAACTACGTGGTGATCTTTCTCTTCGAAATGATGTAGTGAGATCTGCAGGATATGGATGTTGGATGGAGTCCTTCAACTGTATCAACTACACGGGGAAAGTTTGTCAAAACCCTTGCAGCAGCATTGTGGTATATAGATCCACACCATCAAGAACTCAACTCTTTTCTATCCAAACTCACCATTTCATGACACAATTGTGGTAAAAGAAAACATCTCTTGTGCGGACTCTATGGAAGCTTCATATTACAGTGCTGCACTTGTCAAATTCCCTCCAGTGTGCTATTGTGGAAAGGATGAAGGAGGGTTAGTAACAGAAGGAGTAGCAGAATTGACAAGAAGCTATGGGGTAGTCCGTCCACTCTGCTGCATATGCCAATCTAAAGGCAAGACTAATAAAGTTTCTCACCCAAACAGTGTGAAAAGACGTCGAGTCGAATGAACAATAAAGTAATATTGACACGTTAATTAATGAAATTCATGATTTTTTTGGTTTTTTTCCCTACCTACCGACCCTACATCTCAGCCTAGTTCGCCCGAGCAACAACAAATTAATTTGGTGTGGCCTTACTATCACAATAGTATCATTGAAAACCCTAAGCAACATTCAATTTGAGATGGACTGGTGTTAACAAAGACGAGATGAAGAAATATTTTCTATCCCATGTCCACTCAACCCTCTCCATCAGATAGGTGGTACTCTATATCTTACCACATCACCAGATAATAATAATAATAATAATAAATAATAATAATATTGTTGTTGTTATTGTCGTAATTATTATTGTTGTTGTTATGTTTATTATTATTATTATTAATAATAATCATCATAATCATCATCATAAAATCCAGACTTTTAGGGAAAAATTATTTTTCGTATTGTGTTATTGGTTCAGTTGAATAGCATTTATGTTTGCTATAGTTGAATTCAATTATCCTAGTGGCACACACAGCTATGAATACCATTAAACCAAATATGGACTCCAGTGAATCTGTGAATATAATTAAACTAAATAAGATCATGTGTCTGCAGTTCAAAGTGATCATGTGAGAAATCACCACAACAGATTGTGCCTCTAAATCATGGGCTCCAGCCCCCACAGCCCCTCCCCCTTCCTACGCCACTGAATAGTTTAATAAATGATGTTTAGGGATGAATTAATACAAGAGGAATCTTCTGTTTGGTTTCAGTCAAGTGCGTTGCCGCACTCATCATTTAATTGAGGTAAATTCAATTCAGTTAGTCATGAAGTTTATGAATTTCAAAACATTCCAGTCTTTACTGATCAAACAACATTAACTAGTTTTAAGATAGCAAATATCTGGACTATAAAGATTCATGTACAGTACGTTATTTTATTCATGCTTCACATGACATGTCAAGACATTTAAATGCCAGTAGCGCCATCATATATGAATCCTCGATTTATCATTGGTTAGTACTAAATACTATAGGAAGTGCTAAGTATTGTTTTCAAATATGTTCAGGTTTGTTTACCATTAGTAACTTTATGGTAGTGATTGATTACATGCTACCAACATTTCTCAGTTCTCAACTTAAATTTCATTAGCTACAAAATTTTGCCATAAAATCTGAGAAATACGCTTTAAATCTTTAAATAGAATTATCATACAAATTATAACTTGCACTATACACAGCAAAGTTTAAGCTCACAAAGGATTGCCTAATAAAGTCTTGGTTTGTAACTGCTCAGCTTGAGTGATTGTGGTGTTTTTTTTCCTGCTATCATTCATATATATTGTGGATGACCCATGGTTTATTCCTGGTAAAATAAATGATTCCATTATATGACAATCATAGGAGAAAGGAACACCACCATCACTGCGGTAAATTGATGTAATAACCCCGATGCACATGCGCACACACTGCTATACACTCTACTAAAATTGTAGTAAAAGCAATTTTTCTCAATTCTAAGAGCCAATATAGGTTTAATTAAGACATAACTCTACATTTCGAATTCTTTGCTATTATCATAATTTCAGCCGAAAATGCAATAATATTTTGTCCGGGAACTAATGCTCTTCATGAACCCTATATCCCATTCGACTACTATAGGATTCAAAGAAGGAGAATTCATAAAGTATAGTAAGTATATCTATGTATTAGATTATCAGGGGAAGCAGTAATGTAAAGGATCTGTAGTTCACACTATGCTTAGAAACTTGATGTCTTGACCTAGCTGCAAACTGTCAGGTTGTACATTGAAGTAACTGGATGATTGTATTGATGTGTCCTTGATACTATGGTCAGTGTTAATTTTAAAACAAACAAACAAACAAACAAACAAATCCAGTTGTATGAGTACCATGGCATACCAGGAGCTATGCAGATATGTACCATAAACTATTAATAATAATATGTAGGTAGAAATGTACCATAAGCTATGAATATAAGCGGGAAGAAATGTACCATAAGCTATATGAATATAAGTAGACAGATGTTTTTGTGTGGTATCCATAGATCAAGTTGGTGGGGTGTGGG
>WLWD01002857.1_pt1 | contig 81740 bp, 37 predicted proteins | sample 6712731 | NCBI WGS metagenome assembly WLWD01 (sample SAMN12718690, study PRJNA576275) | sponge metagenome | isolation source: marine sponge | host: Mycale hentscheli | place: New Zealand: South Island, Marlborough, Capsize Point | collected 2014-11-01
TCGCCTTATAAATACATGAGGAACATCTTGTACGAGTTCTACTCCATCTTTATTCCATGTTACAGACAGTGTATGGGTTGCGTTAACATTACAGATCAGCCAGATAACTGATCCTTCTACTACTCTAGATGACTGATTGTACAATGAATCAGGAAGAGTAGCTACAGACAACTGAGCTTGAACTTCATGACCTGCATCAATATAATTAGCCTATCATTGAAAAATTATGTTACATAATTATAAAGAACAATACAAAAGCGGCATCGGTAAAGTTCAATGTTTCAAAATTATAACTTCAAATTGTTGGCAGTAATAATTTGTAGTGATGAGGGAAAGTCTAACTCTCTTTATTAAGATTGTATTAAATAATTTGACAATTTGAATTATAATTGGTGATTTCAATTCTCCTACAAAAGTTATCTGAAGATGCAGCTAGTTATATTTTATAGGTGACTAGTGGAATTCACCAATATTAATCCCCAGTGCTCTAATTGAAGGGAGGGATTCATTATATTTAAGTTAAAACGTATGTAATTCATTATTAAATTAAAGATTTGAACGTATTGATATATGAATGATGAGCGTAAACCAAAATACAGAAACTCCACTCCAATTAAGCACAGTGATTTCATAAAAAAAAGTGATGAATACATGTGCATAAATTTAAAAAAAGCTACAAAGACGCTGATGGACTCTGAAACTCTCATTCTTCAGGTAATACAAAATAGGTTCAATGATTTTCTAATTCGGCATTGCTAACTTATCATAAGAGTAAATCATGTTCCAACAAGTATGTGGTATACCATGTGACATTAAGTAAGCAAAATGGATGTATTCCCTCTTTTGTGGATTGTCATCTATAACCTCAGTGTAGTTGTGATGTCATCCAGTTTTCAAAGCAAATATCTGATGGTTAAAAAGAGTTGAGGTTGAGAAACCTTTCCGTGTTTATCATTTCAGTAGATGTATTTGTAAATGCAGTTTGTATAACTATCAAATGTTTAGAGAAGTTCTTTTTTTTTTACATAAGATCACTGTTACAGCCCAGTCTTATGATTGTGGACAAAGCATATGGGGCCCTGCAGTGTCTAACTCACTTTACTTATTGGTTAAGTGTATCAACTATTAATTGCAACATAATATGTATTAACATTAAGATGAACAATAATAGCATATTAATTTAGTCTGATGCTAGCTTGTTTATCATTATATTATAATATTTCTCTATTACTATGTAATCAAAAACAATAATTCAGATACTGTATATTATTTCAAAACCATAAATACACACAGACAGACAGACAGACTGGTTGACAGACAGACAGGCAGGCAGACAGACAGACAGATAGACACACAGACAGACAGAAAGACAGAGAAACAGACAGACAGACAAACAGACAGCAGACAAACAGACAGACAGACAGACAGACAGGTAGATAGACATGCACATAGACAGACAGACAGATAGGCAGGCAGACAGACACACAAGCAGACAGACAGACAGATCTAACCTTAAAGTTATGTATACTTTCAACTAATATTTTTCATGCAATCTTAATAACTGACTTGTAATTCAAATATAGACGAATGGTATAGTGCAGGATATTTATTCTCTTGTCTAGCAGACTAGTTAGTTTACACATACATTTACCTATAACTGTAACAATATTCTAACCTGTGAAGTAGAAATGTAGATAGCAGACAAGTAAGCAAGAGATAAAAGAGTTATGCATGTCCACTGGCAGAGAACCTTTAAACCACAGGAAAAAAATTCCGAGCTGCACACCGTTATTTGCTGTACAGTTTTGTGGCTCACTAAATTTACCCGATCTGATATAAGTCCCACCCTGCAATGAGTATGACTTTATGAATGGACTGATAATCGTGATTTGCGTTTATTACCCCGAGCTGACGTATCCGATCAGAGGGCAGCCATCACGTGACTTTTTATCCTACTTTTGTAATTTCTTTCATTAACCCTCAGCGCGCATGCGTGAGAAGGTATAATAGTCTTCCTGTCTGTCTGTCTGTCTGTCACGCCCTGATTTTGGAGATAACTGACAATTAACCGTTGGTTTAGGTATGAACTTACTCAGAACGAAATTTAGGACCTTTATTGCGCTACTTTTTTGAATTTCAAGCAATTTGTTGAGAAAACGCGAAGCTTTGAGCTCCGCGTAGGTACCACCATTTATGAGTAACACGCCCCCTAACGTCACGTCATAATCACATGAGCAAATAATTTCTTTGCAGCCAGCGGTGTAGTTTGCTTTAAGCTCTGGGAAATTATCGCAGTTGAAAGAAGTGAAGTTAAGCGTAGAAAATGCGTATCGGGTGAGTGTTTTTAGCTTGTTTTGCTTCTCTTATGAAGACAGCGTTTCCATGTATCATTTTCTTGCTCCAGCTATATTCACAGGGGAAAAACTTGAATTAATGAAGTGGCAAATATTTGTTCTTTTGGAAGGAGATTATATTGTAATAGCTAGGTAGTGGTTAATAGGCTGAGAGTTCCCACCTTTGGTGCTACATTCAATACAATGTTTAGCTTGCAGCCATTTAAGTTGCTCCTTATATTTTTCTAACAAATAAATGCTCAGTCAAATTTACCATAGCCCACATAGAGACATAGATAGTGACATTCGAGAGGTAGAACAGTTTCAATCTCCCTCTATTCAGGTATGCATATAAGGGAACACATCACTGTTAGGTCAAATTAACTCCAACCCAGCTTGAAAGTTTTATGGTCCAAAATTGCCCCATTGTCTTATACATTTAAGAGAAAAAATGTATTATAATTACTGCTATATATCTGTAATTGGCACCATTTATAGGTTAATTTAGGTAAGCTACAAGTTCAGAACCAGATGGTTTGGCATTTCAACTCCATCTAGAAAAAAGTGTGCGGAAGCTGATCGTAAGAAATTACAATTCAATGACTGCATCTGTTGTTGTGAATTCCCCTACCATGTGTGCCTCAGTAATTCTAAACTTGCCATAAACATTAAGTCTGAAAGGGGAGTTGTGTTCCCCAAGCATAATTCAAATGTAAGCGATATCATTGAAACTTTGAAGCATTTTCACTGGAGCACAGTGCTTTTAGAAAGGTACAGAAAGTACACCAATTTCTGTGCTCAGTTATTGACCTATTCAAAAGTGAACAACTTAAAATACGACATTTCTTGTCCACATAGTCTGCAAAGACTTAGAATAAACTTAATGACTTAAAATAGTTGAGAAATAAATATCTCTTCTAGAACTATTTAGCTTGAATTGGACGTACTCATTTACTTTGTATCCATTTATTCAAATATCTTCCCATCTCGTATTACACTCCCTTTTCCTAATGCCAGTCTTCAACATACTATTTTCAGGGGTTGTATTTCTATATTGTTTAAATATTAAACTCTTTATACACCCTAAGAGTTAACCAGGTGATTGGGAAGCCCTAGTAACTGTGGTGGCAGCCTACTTTCTAAGTGTTCAGTTAACCCTGAATAGCTTTCGATCAGGTGGCCATCAGTTAATCCTGACTGACCCGGTTCCCTCACAACAATTATGAAATCATAAATTGAAGTGCCCTACATATTATTTCCTAGTGCTCTATCTGTGCACATGTACATTCTCTGACATCAGAGTTTACAGTTGAGTTAATATTCACAAAACTAACTCACAAAAATTGAAAACCAAGAATTCAGCTAGTAAATACTAATTAATTTGATCCTTTGTCTGCTTCAACTTCTAAGTTAAAAAAAACTAGCAAGCATATTGAAATGCCAACATTCATTATTGTACAGATTCAGAATCCTGTACAATATGTATAATAATTATACATAATTATAATATTATTGATATATCTGTATATTGTATAATACCATAAGTAATAATGTGTTCATTATTCTACAAGTGAATCTTTTAGCACACATTGCATATTTTTTTCAATTTTCTAGATTTGTTCTTTTATAATTTTGTAAATTTTGTTACAATTTGTGCATGGTAAAATATGGTTTTGTCCAATTGCTGTTAGTACTTTTCAATCTTTCAGTTCTTTTTTATAGTTGTGGTTCTGTTTTGAGATTTCTTGCTATTGGTATTTGATTCTATTTATTATAACTTAAGTACCATTGTTACTTGTTGTATTGGGTTTCAGTGCACACAGTTACTCCAACACATGACATATATCCAAGTAGTTAGTTTAATTAGTACTGATTCATGAGTTTTTTGTTTATCACAAACATTTTATCACAAACATTTAATTAAATTTTATTTAATAAAAATGATATGAACTTTTTTTGACTTTACATGGAAAAAAATAATACTCGTGAATTCTATTATTAAAAAATAGTAGTTTAAAATACAAAAAAATATGAACGAGTTATAAATATCACTGTTCAATATGGTTTTTAGTCTTCTCCTGGCATTACAGCATAGGTACCCTCTTTATTTTTCTCCACATGAATTGTTATGTCTTCATATCTTTGACTTATTTCTCCTCTAGCCACTTGGTTTTGTGTATTTTCCGTATTTTCATAAGTAACATCATTGACAGCACTTCCTATTTCTGTCCCACTGTTGCCTGGCATCTTATGACTCTCATATGCCTTACACTGGGAAAATGAAAACACTTCAATTCCCACATTTTCAACAACACTACTTCTCATCCTTGGCATGTAATCAATAGTGTCATACTTATGCAAGTCATTGCTCTGATATGAAGACATCTCTAATGGCTGCTGTTGAAATTGTTGCAGCTGAACTTCAGATGATCTAATGCAAATCAATAATGGCAGTAAAGTACTTCACTATACATATAATTATATTAATTAACTTTAATTTACACTGTGTTTGTAAACTAAAAGCTACACTTACTTGTTTGGAATTGATTTCTTTATGAACAGCACACTACTTCTTAGTCTAAGATATACAATTATTACAAATGCAATTACCAAGATTATTAAAGTTGCACAAACAATAGATATTATTATAATTGTAGTTAAGTTAACATCTGTTGCAGGATCACTATCATTAACTATATCAGAAATACCATACATGACACTATTAGTAACAGCATCAGTAACTTTATCACTAAATGTGGTGATAGATGTTGAACAGTCACACTCAGCTTCACTCAAGGAAGCAATTAACACAGGACAGGAAGACTTCACATCCAAAATTTGTGCTTTGATATTTACTGAAGGTCCGCTTGACACCCATTGCTGTAATATTTGTACAAGATCAAGTGCTGGCACTTCTGATGTGCCCTGAACTTGTGCTCTATAGGTAACAAATTCTTGTGAGTTGGCAAAGCATTGAAATCCTCCATTCGTAATTGCAGTATTCATATCAATATTACACTGGCACTGTTCTATTAATAATAATGTAAGGTGAGAAATGATGTCCTGAGATTTTTCAGAAGGACTATCATTCTGATAAAAAAAGAACATTACAACACAATGAAATTTAAATAATCGAGATTCACTTACTATGTATATATTGCAAGAAGTGCCTATCTGGAGGACAAGTTGAAATAGTTCATCTATATAATGGAAAATTTATTAATAAAAAAAACATTTATATAGTGTATTTCATCCAAAAAAGTAACACAAAGCAAGTTTCTATAATATTTTACTACAGAATATTACAATGATTTTAATTTGTTTGTTGTTAATGATTTTTCCATTAACGCAAATTAACTTTCTGTCTTCTATTCTTTAAGGTCTAACCGAGAATAAATTTAATTCATTTTGGTCAATTATTGGTCAAGTATCCATAATGTTGTATATGTAATTTGTATAATGTAAACTAATTTTAAGGGTAATGGCTGAAAAAGTTTCCAAATTGCAAAATTCATACCTCAATGTAACTATAAATGATATCCTAAGATCATTATCCATCTGTTATCAGAATTAACACTATGATGTTTACTTTCTATTAGAATGGTATCATTTGCTATTATTTCCGTATTCTTAATTTAACAGTTTTATTTTATTTTTTTGTAACAATAGAAATGCTATAACTACAGTAAGATGTTTCACTTAACCTATGAAGCAACAATAAAACTCATATATACAGTACATGACAAGTGAAGGTAATGGCGTTAAAATTGAAATTCCATCGATTTACATTGGCCAGTTTGCTATACTTTAAATGTGTTCACTCAATATAATATTAAGCTCGTGTGCCAGTTGACGGACAACGACCGTGTGTGTATTCATGAATAATTCATGACTTGATCAGAATTGGTAAAACATCATCGTTACCTGAATGGGAAAAACATTTCACTAGGGACAAAATAGGAGGGGGGAAATACTATCTTCTCAGGATTTGAACCTACTACCACCAATTACGGAGTGGGCACAGTATTGATCTGTAGATGGGTTTTACGTCAAAGTTTTAAAATATTGTACAAAATACACCAGAATTGCCAGATATGATTCACAAAGTGTTGAAATATCTGGGCATGGAGTTCTCAAATGTAGTAGGGAGTAGAATTCATAGATCATCAGGTTCTACTAATAGTCTACAAGAGTACATGGACTCTAATAATCTAAACAATGAAGACATTCGTGAAGATAGTGAATCATTTGCTCCCAAACATAAACTTCCATTAAAATATACAAATTCACTCTGTCCTTTGATTTAATTCAGAAATGTTCTCCAATTACAAAAATAGAAAGACAGTAGGAGAGGTCAGATTATTGAGCAAGAAACAGAGCCTAAACCAATAAACCTGAGACTTCACATAACTATTGCAGCCTACTCGTTACAGGAATATTACTCATCATTGCTAGCATTAATCATTGCATACTGTAAAACCAAGAAGATGAAAATATATCAGACAGACGAAGAATCTGGTAATAGTAGCTGTGGATGAGGACCAATTATTTTACGCTTCAAGAAAAGAACAGGTGAAATTAGATAAAAAATATATTTTTATTTTGTGTATACAATCAAAAGAAGAGCACTATGAATATCATTAAGTGACCCCGTGCTGTAAAGGAGAAACTTGGAGCGAAAACTTTTATTCAGCAAAATGGATTAATCCTGTCTTTGCAGTCAAAATGTATTCATTATTTCATTAGACACGAGCAACCCAGATGGCAAAAGATTTGTGCACAGCATCTAATGCAGTCTCGTCACTCACGACTGTCCACGCACGAAATTGCAGCTCGCAGAAAGAGTGGTTACAGTTGTGATACTGCTAATGTTATTCATTGTGCTAAAGCCTAATTACATCCACTAGGTACAGGAACAATTATCCACTTCCTTTTCCTTCCTTGCGCCATTCACTTAGCTACTTTGTAATTTCCAAAGCTTTCCAGGGTTAGCTCTAAACTTAAAACAATTCAGAAAGACACTTATCAGCCGGTAACAAAATCCAATTCCCTGGAAACTACTTGGGGCACCCATTTTTTTGCCGGAAAATACAATAACATGCCCATAATTGGGGTAGTCGATAATAATCCGCAAATAGGTTGATAGCAGGTACCGGTTGATAGCAGGTACTGGTCGATAAGCCCACTTACGCTAGCTGTTCACATTTTTCAAAATTAATTATTTTTCAAACAATTGTATCACATAAAATTATTCTATTATTATTAATAGTAGACAATTTCTAAGTTTAAATCTATATAGTATTCTACATCCGAATATGATCTACATTCTAATACAAAAAATTACATCTTAAGTAATAATACAAGTTAAAAAAAAGAATTATAATTATACCCTCTCTAATGAAATTGTTAATTATTGCTCTGAATAATTTCATAAGTATCCTCTATGTATCTGTCCACATGATCAGTGACACCTTCATAACTTTGATTTATTTCTCTTCCATGCACTCCGCTATTTGTATTGACCATAGGCTTCATTTTACTCAAGTTACTTGCTTTTGTAGCATCTCTGTCTGGAAACTTGTGAGTTTCATAGGCCTGACATGGTGTAAATGAAAACTCTTCTTCTTTGTTGCATTCTACATTGTTGCTTCTTGTAATTTCCACATTAATTGTGCCATATTCATGATCATTACTCTGAACTGCCTCACTTTCTATTGGTTGATGCTGTACATTTTGCAATTTAACTTGTGAAGATCTAAAAACAAACAACAATTATTTGAATGTTTGTAACTTGCTTAAAATTACTGTTATCAGAGTTTTTATGCCTTCATACAAACTCACATGTTTGAAACTGATTTGTTTCTGAATGATTCTCTACATTTTATTCTAACATATACAATTACTGCGAACACAATGACTATAGTTACTATAATTACACCAACAAGAGACACGGTAATAATGGTAGTATTAGTAATTGTGTTAGTAATAATTGTTGTAATAGTAGAAGAGCCACACTCCTCTTCCGCCAAAGAAATAATTAACACTGGACAGGTAGATTCAACTTTTAAAATTTTCCCTGTAATATTAATTGAAGGTTTAGTCGACACCCATTGCTGTAATATTTGTACAAGATCCAGTGCTGCCATTTCTGATGTGCCATAAACTTGTGCTCTATATGTAACAAGTTTAGGTGAGTCTGCAAAGCATTGAAATTCTCCATTCGTAATTGCAGTATTCTTATCAATATTACACTGACACTGTTGTATTAATAATGATGTAAGGTAAGAAATGATGCCCTGAGATTTCTCTAATGGACTATCATTCTGATTGAATAAAACATATAATAATTAATTAATTTAAATAATACTGACTTACTGTAAACAAATGACAGGATGTACCAATATGAATGACGATCTGAAACAATTCACCTAAAAAATTACACACTTGATGTCACTGGATATAATGTAATTGATGCTAAATAGTACTGTGACTACTTGGAATGTGTATAAAAAAGTAGAAGAAATTTTGACTAATTAATGATAACATTTCATTAATACGTTTATTATGAATTAATTATAGCTCATAAATGAAGAGATGTTAAAATCAATGCAAATTTAAACCTAGAAAGGACATGATTTTTCTCTTCTTATTAACTAATACAAAATTTACTTTGGCCAGTTATACTTCAGTATGCTAGCTACTATGTGTATTTTTAAGTGTAGCATTATTATCATGAGTAAAGATGTTCATGCACACTATCCTAAAGTACTATCAGTATTGAGCAAAATTTCCACCGATGTATGTAAATGCTGTCAAAATTATATCATTAATCAGCTAATTTATAATCAATATACAACATTTATGAGTATCGTTAGCCAATTTGCCTTTAACAGTGTCACCAATAGAACATAATACACGCACTGGATGCTGTAAGAACAGAGAAAATGCCAGAAAGTAAACTAATTGGATCTTGTAAATCTGCCTTTAGTATTATCACATAGACTTCATATCTATAACTATTCTAACTATATATAATTTGAGGAGGCACTATTATTAGATGTGAAAAATATTAAAGAATATCGACCAATGCTCTTGTTAACTTACCACTGACAACTAAATCAATGAAACTACTAACATCTCCTGCAGGATGTGACACTCGAATAAAGTATCTCCCCTGATCTGTTTTCATGGAGCTTCCTATAGACTGAACTATGTTAGTGATGGTTAATGTGAGTCTGTCTGTAGATAAACTTAATTTCGAGTTAGCTGTCCGATTCATTAAAGCAGTGATTTCTAGAAAATCAGTAGAATTGAAGTTTGGTATTCCAGCAGGTGCACTGGTGGTATAGTACCATCGAATATTGCTTGTATCAACCATTGGAATAGCATTACTAATCATAAAAGTGAGGTTGGCAGTTTCTCCCGGATTGGCAAATGATCGCTCATTTTTACGTGTTATTTGAGGAGGAACTACAGAAACAAATAGTGCTCATTTTCACAAAATATTCAAAAAAATTAAATTCAAAGAAATGAATACATCTAAATACAACATTGCTTAAATAAACTAGACAGAAAATAACCACAGAACAGCTTTCTTAGTGAATCCTGTAAAAATTATTGCTAGCTATAAATGTCAATTTAAATTAATATTTTGGCAGCTATTGTAGAAAATTATTGTATTGAAGGGAAACTGTGGTGGAAAAATTTTTTTTCAGCAATATTATGAAAAGTACTCTCATATTATGTATAACAATGGCACATAGCCATATTACTCAAAACTTAATGGTTGCTTCACGATAGCACAATTTTTCACAGCTATTATGCTTCCTCACAATTTACTTCCTGTTGTTGACAGGCCTCATGATAACACGCTAAGAATTTCCTGTCCAAGCATTTTAGGCTTGAACTATAATTCTGACAGCACAAAGAGTGACGCTGGTATTCACTGTAGCAATGGATTAATTCCAGCAGCCATAGCTGTTAAGTTAGAGTATAAAACACCCTATTTTACATCTGGAAGAACTTATGATGATGAAGCTGGCTATGTATGAATCAGTACAGAAAAAAAAGAAACATATTTGTAGGAGATTGCTAGTGATTATATAAAAGGTGCTTCATCTAAGATTCTGGAAATCTAACACAAAATAATTTCTGACTAGACTCTAGCTGCTAGTTCATTTTGAGGTGTACCACAACAGAAGTTACTTCTGGGGCAGAAATTTGTCAGACACCAGATTCAACATCATCAGAAGTTATATGTATATGTTCAGGACTACGTCCAAGAACAGTAGAAGAACAAACTCAATCATTACCTCTAATTGTCACCTCACAATGCATACACAGACTTATCATTTAGTGTCGACCCTTTCCACACATAATGTTATTCATAAGCCTGAAAACCACTGGTTCTATATCATTGTGCAGTCTACTTAAGTAAATGTAATTACTCTATTTTTTGTCGTTAAGTATCCTAAACCTCGCTTGTTGTCAAAGAGGGGAGTGCGTGCTTTTGGGCTAGTGTAGTAGTAGACCTTGCGTATCAGAGGTCACGCGAACAGCTAGATTTCTATACGTCATTAGGACTTAACGGGGCCAATCCTGCCACGGTTGGGAGTAACGTTATTGGGGCTCCCAATCATTGGTCCATCGACCCGTCGATACTTTGCCAGCCGAATACAGTCAACTGCCATCCATCCACACACAGTTGGTGATCTGTGCCCTTTGGACATTTCACGACTGAGAGAAATAGATTTCACCACTAAGATTTCACCTCAATATTCTCTCTCAGTCTTGTATGTTCATCGGTCTGTGCAGGCCCAGTCTGTCTACCGTCATTCACCCGAGTTATTCCTGGGTCACGGACTACAACTTTGCGCGGAAGCTATCGTCATCATCACCTCGCCGACTCTCATAGTCACCTCGTCATATTTTCTTCCAAGCACTGTACAGTCACGATGGAGGACGTCAACATCGAACAGCTCAAGAGACAGAGAGCTACTCGAAGAGGCCAGATTACTAGACTTCAGAAGAAGGTAGCTAGCTACTTTGACGCCAACCTCAGGTCACTCATCAAGGCAGACCTGGAGCAGTCCCTCAAGGACGTTCACCGCCAACTGGAGAGCGAGTCAAGTCTCCAGGACCGCATCGAGGCTCATCTGGCAGACAGCCCAGTTGAACTCGAAGCCGAGCAGAAAGAGGCTGAACGCTTCGATTCAGCCATGAACAAGCTCGTTTCCGACGCCAACCTGGCCCTACTCACATATGATGTGAATGCTAAATGCAACTACCTGATAAACGAACTGGAACTACTCAGGATCGACACAGCCGTCACCTCCAAGCATCACATGGACAACGTTGCCAGCTTCAATCAGGAGTTCAAGGAGCTCTACCAGTCTGCTGCCCCTGTGTTCTCAGATGATAGACTCTCTGCTGCCTTTACCAAGCTGAAGGAAGGCAAGGTGGACCTCAACCTATCCATCTCCAAAGCCTTGGAAGCTGTAGACGACTCTGCCTCCTCAACCTCATCCGCCACACCCATTGTGCACGTACCTTCGGAGCCAGCTCTGAAGATAGATCTTCCCAAGTTCAACGGGAAACCTGCTTCTTGGCTAACGTTTCAGACCATGTTCGAGAACGTCATCTCCAAGCGTGGAAAGCACCTCTCGGGAGTCGAGAAAACAACTCTTCTCAACAACGCCATGACAACGAAGGAAGCCAAGGATCTGGTCAACCAACACTCCTCTGGTGGAGTCGATTATGACAAAGCCATGGGAGCCCTCAAACGTCATTTCGGGAGTATTCATGTCATCTACCCCATCCTGGTCTCTACAATCACCAAGGGTGGGCACTTCGAGATGACCAAGAAGAGCCTAGCCGATCTACATGACAAGATCTTCCGGCCTTACTACCAGATCACCTCCATAGCTTCCGACTCTCTGTCAACTTATTTGGCTCAGTATGCCAAACAGCTCTTCTCAAGCAAACTCAGAGAGGAGTGGGACCGCCACATGGGGGCCAAGGTTTCCCTGCCCACCCTTGACGATTTGCTTGAATTCGTCGAAGGTATTCAAGTTCGTCTTCCACCGGACGCCATCGACTCGTCAGACAGCCCATCATTTGCCAGTTCCTTCACCGTCAAGAATGAGCACACGGCCGCCAAGAAGGACAAGAAGTCTTCACCTCTCAAATGTCCTCACTGCGGGGATCGACACAACCTCGTTCGTTGCCCTGCCTTCTCTGACCTAGATGTGGAAACGAGAAATTCTATCGTCAGAGACAAGAAACTCTGTCTCAACTGCCTTGCAAATGGACACACACAGAAGAACTGTCCGTCTAAGTACACCTGCCGATCCTGCAAATTGAAGCATCACACCATGCTCCATCGTGTCAAGCAGGAAGAGAGCCAGCCTTCTGAGAACATAGCTGCTAGTCTCATAGAAGCTATGCCCTCCGACGATACCGAGTTTGTGGATACAGCAATGGTTATCGCCAAGGCTGGACCTCGCCACGCCACATCTCGAATCCTCCTTGACTCTGGATCTGGTGCATCTTTCGTCACAGAAGCACTAGCATCTCATCTGCTGCTCAAACGCAAGCCTGCCAAACATACCTTCTCCAGTGCAGACAGCACTTTCGTGTGTACTCAGAAAGTCAATGTCATTCTCTCCTCAGCCCACAACACCAACGCCAGCATGGATATCGATTGTTTTGTCGTTTCCAAGATTCCTACCACGGCTACTCCTGGCAACCAACATCAGATCATCAGCGACCCGGTCGTCAAGGATCTCACACTGGCTGACCCCGACTTAGGTGGTCACATCGACATTATCCTGGGCAACAAAGGAAGAAGACAGTGTGTCCTAGCCCACACAATGGACCACAAGGATCTCGGTCTCGGCCTCACCAAGACCATCTTCGGTTGGACCATCTCTGGACCTCTGAAGAAACCTGACAAGCCACCAATGTTCCTAGTCCAAACTCAGGATGAAGAACTTGACAATGCTCTCAGTACGCTCTGGGAGATGGATAAAGTCGACCCAGCTCCAGATCTATCTCCAGATGATCAACAAGCGATGGATCACTTCGCCCGGACTCACCGCACAGCTCCGGATGGTAGATTCATCATCACCCTCCCCAAGAAACTCGATCCTTCAACTCTCGGGGATTCTAGACCTCAAGCCATCAAGAGGTTCCTTGCCAGCGAGAAGTCTCTCACCAAGAAAGGCAAGATGGAGGAATTCCAGGCTGTTCTCTCGGAGTATGTCACTTTAGGACACGCTGAGCAAGTTCCTCGCCATCAGCTCTCCAAAAACCCCACCTACTTCCTTCCCATACAAGGAGTTTTCAAGGAGAGTTCGACTACGACAAAGTGCAGAGCGGTCTTCGATGCGTCAGCCAAGACCTCAACGGGCATCTCGCTGAACGACACACTCTTCACAGGCCCGAACCTCTACCCTCTGCTAGCGGATATCCTCATCAAATTCCGCCATCACAAGTTTGCCATCACAGCCGACATCTCGAAGATGTTTCGAGAAGTCTGGCTCGATCCCAATGACAGGGACCTACACCGATTCTTCATGAGGAATGAATCTGGTCGTCTAGAGGAGTTCCGGATGACGCGTCTCACATTCGGAGTCAGAACCTCACCTTTCATCGCCACCCAGGTCCTCCGACAGTTGGCAGACAACCATGAGTCGTCCTATCCAGTTGCTGCTAAGAATATTCGAGAGAATTTCTACGTCGATGACCTACTGTCTGGAGCCGACACAGTTGATGAAGTCAACAACATTCATCAGCAGCTCACCACGCTTCTTCAGTCAGCAGGCATGACTCTACGCAAGTGGAGATCGAACTCCAACGAAGTCAAGTCACTCATTCCTCTCGACCTACAGGAATCTGACAACTTGCAAATCTCGTCTCCTGCTGAATACAAGAAAGCCCTGGGCATCCACTGGGATTCCAAGCAAGACTCGCTTCACATTGCCACCCCAGTTCACTGCCCTGCCAAGATAACAAAGAAAGTCATCGCCTCGGTCACAGCTCAAGTATTCGACGTCTTGGGTCTGTTTGCACCTGCCATAATTCCAGCCAAGATCCTACTCCAATCCCTCTGGAAACGAAGGATCCCGTGGGACACCGAAGTTCCAGAAGACGTTCTCGACACCTGGAATGAATGGTTATCTCACTTGCCTCTCATCACCAACCACTCCATTGCCAGGAGATACATCCAATCCGACTGCCCAATCGTCTTCGCCTCTCTCCATGGATTCGCGGATGCCTCCTCGGTTGCATACGGAGCAGTGATTTATCTTCGAGTCGTTCAAGAAGATGGATCTACCACAACATCCTTGGTCACAGCCAAAGCAAAAGTTCTACCAGTCAAGCCCATGACAATCCCTCGGGCAGAACTCACTGCTGCTCTACTCCTGGCCAAGATGATCTCTCACGTGGGCAAGCTACTGAGCATCCCTGTATCTCAACAGTACGCTTGGTCTGATTCAGCCATCACACTTCACTGGATCGACACTCCACCCCACCGACTTCATACCTTTGTGGCAAACCGCGTCACTGCCATCAATCAACATCTCCACGCCTCACACTGGAGATATGTCAACACAAAGGAGAACCCAGCCGACCTTCTCAGCCGGGGAATCCTAGCCACTTATCTCATCGCCTCTACGTTGTGGTGGACTGGACCTCCATGGTTACGCCTACCACCGACAGAGTGGCCGCCTATACTCAAGGTACTTGTCAAGGACCCACCTGGGATCAAGACTACCTGCCTCATCATCTCAACACCACCACCATCCTTCACTGAGAACTACTCGTCCTTCTTCAAGCTCACTCGTGTAGTAGCTTGGATGTTTCGATTCACCAAGAATGCCAGACCTTCGAACGCTGACCGCAAGAGGGATTCTCTTCTCGCCGGGGAAGAGGTTGTTAGAGCAAGGATGGCTCTATACAACACAGCACAACGTCAGGATGTTGAAGTTCTCAAGTTCTCACCCGAATCAAGTCTGGACAGCTACCTCCTAAATCTCACCCACTGGCCAAGCTCCAGACAGCCATCGACAAGTCAGGCACCCTGGTAGTGTTCTGCCGAGTCAGACTGCCATCGGGAAATCCCAAGAGTCTCACATATCTCCCAATCAAGAGTCAGCTCACACAACTGCTGATTTCTACTCTGCATGTCCACCATGGACACCCAGGAACTTCTGCTCTCATCGCAATTCTCACAGAAGAGTTCCTGATCCCTGGACTTCGAAATTTCGTCAAGAAGTTATCCAGGAACTGCCCAACATGCCAACGTGCGTATGCCAATCCATTGTCGTACCAGATGGGACTACTGCCAACCAGCAGGACTACCCCAGCACCCCCATTCGCTCTAGTGGGCATCGATTTTGCCGGTCCTTTGACTATGAAATCCGACAAGCTTCGAAAACCGTCCTACTTGAAGGTGTATGTCGCTGTTTTCATTTGCCTCACGACCAAGGCAGTGCATCTCGACCTTTGTAAAGGGCTCTCCACTGAGGAATTTCTTGCCACGTTCCGAAGGTTTATCAACCGAAGAGGAGTCCCAGCCCATGTGTTCAGCGATAATGGCACCAATTTCGTGGGCGCCAAAGCCGATCTCGCCGAGTTGTCAAGCTTCCTCAAGAACAAAGACACCAAGACTGCCATCTCTCACTTTAGCCAAGACAGCCGCTTTGAGTGGCACAATATCCCTCCCCGGACACCTCACTTCGGTGGACTATGGGAAGCTGCTGTGAGACGTATGAAAGTCGCCCTAAGGAAGTCTGTTTCTCCTCATCGTATGACCTTTGATGAGATTTACACAACTCTCACGGAGGCTGAAGCAATCATCAACTCCACCCCGCTGACACCAGGTCACACAGACGACATCACGGAGCTACTTGTCATCACTCCCGGACACTTCTTGATCGGGAGACCCATGAAAGCCCCATCAGTCCAGTAATGCCAAGATTTCCAACCTCAGGAGATGGAGGCTGACGGAGAGACTTTCACAAGATCTATGGAAAATCTGGTCTACCACCTATCTCCAATCACTCCACCATCGCACGAAATGGACAGCTGCCAAGTCCAACGTAAAGATAGGCGATGTTGTGTTCGTCAAAGATGAGACACTCCAACACCGCACATGGCCCATCGCAAAGATTATCAAGATCTATCCAGGACCAGACAAAGTCGTCCGAACTGTGGATCTTCTCTGCCACGGGAAATCCATCACCAGGGCGGTCAACAGATTGATTCCTTGCGTCATGACAGAGGATCCCCGTCCTTCTTCTCCAGCCGCCCCGGAGAATGGTCGGCCACCAGCAACCGACCAACAAGATCAAGCTCGAGTTCTCGCCGCCCGGGAGGATGTTCAGGACTACGTCCAAGAACAGTAGAAGAACAAACTCAATCATTACCTCTAATTGTCACCTCACAATGCATACACAGACTTATCATTTAGTGTCGACCCTTTCCACACATAATGTTATTCATAAGCCTGAAAACCACTGGTTCTATATCATTGTGCAGTCTACTTAAGTAAATGTAATTACTCTATTTTTTGTCGTTAAGTATCCTAAACCTCGCTTGTTGTCAAAGAGGGGAGTGCGTGCTTTTGGGCTAGTGTAGTAGTAGACCTTGCGTATCAGAGGTCACGCGAACAGCTAGATTTCTATACGTCATTAGGACTTAACGGGGCCAATCCTGCCACGGTTGGGAGTAACGTTATTGGGGCTCCCAATCAGTATATTTATTCATCCTGGATGTCAAGGTGTCTATTAGGAACCTTGGGTGCTCAAATACATAGTTCCAACCTAAATTCTTACTTGATAGGAACAGGTTATAGGAATTATAGGGACAGTGATGTATCTACAAGTTTGAATTAAATTTATATAGACTGCCATTGATTAAGTGCACGTATTACAATATATTTGAAAAACTCAACTAGAGCTGACCTAAATCTTTACAGGAAACAGGACTTACAGGATTATTAGATAAAATGAAGATTTTTGTTTCTATATAATATATATATATAATTATATATACATCTTGCAAAAGTAGTTCCAATTCCCAAAAAAATTCCTCTGGCATCCAAAAGAACAAGCTTTCTCTCACTCTGATCAGTCAAATAACCATGATAATTTTGCTGACTAAGCCATTTAGTTAAAAGCTCAGTTCATTGGGACAAAAGGATTTGCTGGGCATGTACTGGGATGAATGCAAGAATATCGTTTGAGTACCTGCAGCTGGGACCTCTGCTAACATCGTAATTAAGCTATAAACAACACTATGGAGATAAGGAGCTACTGATGTGTAATTCAGTTTATCAACATTCTTCAGCTCACCCTCTGGGGCTAACTAATATTCCTGTTGTGTTGTCTTCGTGTGCTGTAACACAAAGTAGAAGTAAATTATATGCAACACAAAATGTTACCTGAGGCATTTATTGATGAAATATTGCAGTACTAATGGCGGGCTACTAACCACAACTTCTCATTTTATCGAGGACAATAGTTATTTTTTTTGTTTATTTGTTTGGTACTGGCATCAAACCACTACAACCACAAAAGTGACCAACAGCAATTTGGGACTAAAGGTGGTGAGAAATATTTGGTGGTCAATACTCACTGACAACATGCTTACAATTGTTTGAAAGATATGAAAAAAAATTAACAACAGTGCTAACAATGCATACTTTTTATCTTAGTATTAATTAATGCTAAAATGAAAAAAAAATATCTGAGGTACAACTATCTTTTCTTACATGCTTGAATTACTGTCAGAGTTCCATTGGAAGATCCAAAGGAATTAGTAGCCAAACAAGTATATTTTCCGAAGACTGATGTTTCAGTAGTTGAAATGATAACTTCACTTGAATTACCATGACTAGAAATCATCGTAATATCTAACATATAGCCATCAGGTCCAATCCACATGAAAGTGATAGGATCATTTCCTGGTGCAGCATTACAAACTAGAGTTAACATAGAATTACTCAGGACAACTCTGCTGCTGTGTGGCAGTGAGACTTGAGGAGGTTCTACAGTAATATATACAAAGCAAGTTAAATCACACGAAAACATAAGTCACCCATGTTTGTATTAGTATAAAAACTACTACTTACGTCCAATGGATATATCAACACTTTGTGACTCAGTACCAGCCTCATTTGTTACATTACACTCATATTTGCCAGTGTTGGACTCCATAACTGAATCTATCCCCAAAGTGGAGGTAGTTGATGTTTCTGATGTGGAACTAATTGGCATTCCATTGTGATACCATTGAAAGGAATAACTTGGAGGATTACCTCTTACTACAGTACAAGTAAGAGTCACAACTTCACCTAATCTAACTCTAGGTTGATCCATGGCTTCTAGCATCACCTGAGGTAAAACTGTAAATAAAAATAGTTTCGTTGATATATCAACTAGAATAAAACTATGCTTACACACAATGACAGTTTGCTATCATGTTCCCAAATAACATTACATATGAGAACATACAAAATGTAACATCACATTAATTTCAAAATTAGAGTAAGTCACTGCAACTACAAAATCAGTTAACTAGTTAGTAGCCATGATATACTGTGCATATGAATAATTATTGGATGATAATTGATCATGGTTGCTAGGGCATCACACTCTTTGGGTGGTGCAAGAAACCTGCGAAATAGGCCTAGCATGCTAGGGTGTATAAAACCTACTTCTGATTATCCCTGAAACTATTTTATTACTGCTGGCTAGCAAGTACTACTAAAAGAAAGAACCTGCCAAGATTAATGACCAGAGGTATGTCTCATTTTAAGATAGACCATTCGTTCACCATGTAGGACTTCACTTTAGTGAGCGGCTATACCGCACAAGTTTAGAAGCCAAATTTTTGTTTCTATAAAATTCAATATATGTCATTGTTTTGTGTTACCCCCTTGTGACTCAAATCCTTGGCAAAGCCTGAAACAATTTGATTCTCTCATTCCTGAGTAGTACACAAAATAAACCCATTACTTTATTACGCGAGGATTTTAATTATAAATTGACTCTGCCCTACCCCAACCATACATGCACAATGGTTAGAAAGGCACAGCTGCATTTCATGTGAATTAATTTTTTTTCAAAACCAGGGCAAGATTTCTGGTAGAAAACATTAGAGTGTGCTACTAAAAGTAACCATGCATTGCAATTTGATAACACCCCTTGCTCTTTGTAAAAGTTATGCAAATGTGTTAAACCTAAAGAATAATACTATTGATTGAACTAACTTTGGTCATCAACAAAATAAAACTTGAGAATCTTGTTTTTTCTTAGTTACAATGTAAGTTTCTCAAGCCTCAATCAGTTTCTTTTCCCATTGCTACACTACAACTTCAAAACTTCCTCATTTCTGCTTTATTTTTTTTTTCAAATTGATCAATATTCCAATATTCATGACCTAATTTTGCAGTGTTGTTTTGTTTCTAGAAATAATTTTAAAATAAATTATTGCTATAAGGTCAACATAATACCTGTGTGTGAAGTTTATGTTCCATTCCTAGTTTCAAAGCAGTATATTGATACTGTATTTAAACTTTTCCAATACAATTGTCTAGCAGACTTAATGCCAGAAAAAGCAATGCTTACAACAATTCAATGAATTTGAATAAGCTCTGCAAGTGTTTCAGAGTGTATTCTAATAAGCCAGGTTTATGCATGACCGTCTCACATTACTTTAAAGTGTAAATAATATTGGTAAACAAGTGATATAGATAGAAATTAATAATAGCTATTATATCCTATAATGAGTGAAAAAAATATATAATTATAGCTTATAGCAACATAAGGCAAGAAATTTTATTCAAACAAAACACATAAGTGAAATACCACCGAGTTGCAATTTATAGCTTATAGCTGGAGAAGGGACCACTGCATCTTAAATAAATTCGGTTAAATAATGGAAGCTTATGAAACATATGAATTAAACTCAAGCTATTTTGTGTGGTTATTGCACTATACCCCTCTACAGCATTCTTAATCTGAAAGGAAGTGTATTTTCCATACACCTTTGTGCTCAAGAATAATTGATGATTAATGCTAAGAATTTAATAAGCTACTCTGTAGATTAAGACGTACAAGCTGAATAAACACAATACCTTGTACATGTACTCTGACTGCACTTGTAGAGTTGAATTGAGAATTACTTCCAATACATATATACACTCCATCATTTGTTGGGTATTGTGCATTCACTATATATAGAGTAGATATGACTCTTCCTGGTGTTACAACTCTATTACTTCTACGTTGAGGGTGTGTGACCACATCAGTCTGATTGAATGTGATAGAATTGTTAAATGTCCATCTCACAGTGGGTGTTGGACTTCCAATGGAGCTACAGTTAATGTTGACATTGTTTCCTTCTAAAATCACAACATCTTGATTGCTAACTGAAGTGCTCGCAGTTTCTGCATTAAATAATTATAAAATTAAACAAAATGTACAATTTTGGTTGAAGTTGGAAATAATGGGTGTTATACAACTAACTTAAAACAAAAGAGAATACTTAAACTATCAAATTGTTAAAAAATGAATCACATCTAAAGAAATAAGAGACTGGGATGACTATGAGGAGACCCTTGACTTTAGCCAATTCTCCTGTTTTCATCATGAGTTGCTTTATCGGTTACAACCAATATAGTTCATGCATAATATTTTATCAAAATTTGTTTATGTTTAAAAAGTCAACAGAAATCAATAAATGACTTCTAGCTAAAACCCCTGCCTGCAAGGGAATAAACAGATTCTCATGAAATGAAGTATATTGAATTACTCAATACTTCTTATGTTCGCAGGGTGTTGTATGCCCTTAATCTAAATTATGATGTATGTTCTTATTTTAATGTTGTGATAAGACACCAACATATTTTCGTTTTTTATTTTCATGATTAAAAACTAAGTTTGAAAGACATTTAATTCTGCAGACTTTAGAGATATTGTATTTAATCAATCACCTTGGAAATGGTCCTTAAAATCATTATGTATCATTGTACGAAAAGATCTGTGTTTCTATATTCTATATTAATTTTGAGATTACATAAAGTGATGAGAAAATGTGTAATCACTAATCATACCGTTTTCCAGCAACAACAGTCTTAAACACAAACACCATGAAATTAATCTAATTTATAATGCACTGTACTGTAAGTAAACGGAGTAACTGGTGTATTGATGTCCCATGGTTGACCTCAGCAGACAGTGTCGCCCATTTTTAGTGCATGTGTACAATACATACACATTTCTCACTTGCTATTATTATCAAATTTGATAACAAATAATATGTAATTAACATTTATATTCACTAAGACTGACCTAATCTAATTGCAAAAATTGTAGTTCCAGTTCCACCCTGTCCAGAATAAAAAACATTATACTCTCCATAATCATCATTAGTAGTTGTTTCTTTGAAATATATCTCATCAAAGTAGATTAATTGACTTGTACCAACATCCACAGCATCTCGTGTCCAAATAATACCACCATGACCTCCACTAGCAACCACTTCCAGTGTCAACTTATCAGGTACAGAAAAATATACAGCAGAAGGAGATAGTCGTACAGGACCATTTATGTGACCTGTAATATACAATAGCACCACACATTTATAATCACATTAAAATAACTCAATTGTTGAAGTTAATAATAACTAGTAATGAAAGAAAACATACAATAATAAAGATTGAGTTCATTAGTTAAGTAAACAAAAAGTACAAGAAAAGAAATCCGATGATAGGGACAGATGTTGTAAATTTATTTTGGTATAGATAGTTTCAACTTCTTCTAAGCCAGTCTTTTCAAAATACTTCTATGTTAAGCAAAAAAAAAAAGTGATCAAAACTGAGACAAAAAAAATGGTGATCTTCGTGTACAAATTGTAAATAATATCTGGAAAACTGTTATCTGCACTTAACTTTCAATTCATTTTATAGTACAAATCTAGGGTAGGTTTATGCAATTATTACTTGTCTCATTATTTCATTACTGTCACAGGTGCCATTGATATCCCATATTGGTCAGATGTTGTGGCTATGTTTAACACTGTGGATTAAACGTTAAAATTGGTGCTCACAGTTGATGGGTTGAGTATATTACGCAATAAACTTTCTTAAGCAAGTTTTTGACAAACAAGAGTATAGTTTAACCATATGGCATGTATAATCAGAACCCAAAGTTATTTTATTTACCAGAAAATATTAGAGTTCCACGCAATTTTACCATTGTCAGGCCATATCTATATAATACGCTTGTGTGTCAGTAACGACGACGACGACGAGGGTGTGTGTATTCATGAATAATTCATGAGCTTTGTATGGTTCGGTAAAGCGTCATTCATTTATGGTAGGTAAATTATCGCCACAATCTGTAGAACGTGCTGGTTACTTCTAAAAAGCGGGTGCAATTGACGATGGTAGGCGGCGTAGGTTTCAAAAAGGAAGGCGAAGGTAGGAAAGAGAAGGTAAAAGGCTATTAATCGTGACTGAAAAGCGGATGGAATCAGCGAGGTAAGGGGTGTAGGTTTAAAATGGAAGGAAAGAGAAGGCAAAAAGGCGAGCAATTAATTATAACTAAAAAGCGGGTGGAATCGACGAGTAAAGGCGGGGGTTAGTTTTCAAAAGAAATGCTAAAGTACGAAATAAAAGACAAGCAACCTTAACCAATGGTAGAGAATGATAACTGACTAAGATAACTTGTGCTACTGTATTCTTACTTTGCAATACGTCAAGCACCACTATGTGGCGTCAAACAACACTATGTGGCGGGGTACTTGCTAGTAGGCTTAAATTCACTATTTTTTGTGTTATTGGCAAACGCTTTAGAAAATTTTGTTGGTTTTGTATGGCATTAATATGAATACTTCCATTAAAATAGCAGTAAGTAATTACAGATAGTTTATATAAAATTGCCAATACTGTTCATTCTGGCAGTTTTGGTAAATGAAGAGCTCTAACTCATTCATTAACATCCTAGCTATAAAACTAAGAATTTGTCCAAAGCTTTTTTTCCCAAAGAAACCAATTCATTAAATATTTTATCGATACAGGTGAACAATGGCACCTTTATCAAAAAGACTTAGCACAATAATACCAAAAAATTCTAATATATTCAGTAAAGTAATGCACATATTAGTTGTTAACGTATGCCTACATTCTTTTTTGCCAAAATTTGCTTAAAATATCTATTACTGTTGATATGATTGTAGAAAAAAAATTGCATAGGATAGTCTTTTACTGATTGTGAAAATAGTTGTATCAGAGGGCTTCCAATCATAACCTCCTTGATGCACTACTACATAAATTGCATTAAGCCACAGAAACGGTTCAAACTTTGAACAGTAGACATTTGGACATGTCATCTTGCAACTGTTTTAATCACACAAGAATTAGCAGTAGAAGAATCATCAGCCCTTATTACTGCAATATACAATGTCAGGCTGGCATACCGCATTATGCAACACTTCCTCTAACATAGCATCGTATGCTTCACACAATTCTATGTCACAATTACTTTTTTAGTACTTTTGCAGTGGAGGAACATAACAGGTAGTAGGAGTCTGTATCATGGTTTAGCCACAGTTTTAATCCATTGCAGATACATGGCGATAGTCACTATCGGCTAATATTTAAATATAGAAAAATAAATACCAGAGTATAGGACTTATTATTCAATTGTTGAGAGTCCAAGCCTAATAATTATAAACAAAGTGCTGCCTGAATCTCATTGTTCATTAGCAATGCCAGCAAGTATTGGTATTACACCTTAACCAGAATAGTTTTTGCACAATAATAGCAAAGAACTCTAACACATACATTCTAGCCAGTAATGTAGCAGTAGGAACTGCTGCCATGCACTAACTATGCTTTAGTTAGCCAAAAATAATGCTTGACATAGCTCATTTATGTTGATATAGCTAGTTGCAGAGAAATGACATAAAAAGTTGCTTATCATAATGTTTACTGTTTGTAGAGATAATACATACGAGAGTGTGTACTTGTTGCTCTTCAATAAACAATGTTGAGTCGGAAAAGTTATTCATGCTTTGAAAAGTAGAAATATTGTGGACATGTCATCACGCTAAACTCTCTAATGCTTTAGTTAGCCAAAAATAATGCTTAACATAGCTCATTTATGTTGATATAGCTAGTTGCAGAGAAATGCAATGACATAAAAAAGTTGCTTGTCATAATGTTTACTGTTTGTAGAGATATATATACGAGAGTTGCTCTTCAATAAACAATGTTGAGTCGGAAAAGTTATTCATGCTTTGAAAAGTAGAAATATTGTGGACATGTCATCACGCTAAACTCTCTAATTCAGAATAAAAAGCAACATAATTACTACCTAGTCACTGACTATTAACACAAAACACACTGTCAAGCTAGAAAAAAAACTGCATCATGATTTTTGCATTGTCAGCTTTTTACACTAGAAATTTTTAATGCTACAGCAACCCAAAGCACCCCTTATCTACAGCCTTAATGTTCAAAATATTTAAGTGTCTGTTAAGAAGCCTGCTACTGAGTATATGTTTTCACGTGTGGTACTAAATTCTAACTTTTTGACATATAGCTTATGATATCTATTCTGCATGAACCAAAAAAAACAGAGTGAGCAAGTCCAACTGGACAAAGAAAATAGTGTAATGTTACAATGTAAATGGCTCTATATTAGTGAGAGAGAAATCTAAAATTACTGTACTCTAATTAGTGTGACTAGGGTGGTGCAGTTGACGGAGTTGGATAATATTGTGTACAAGAGATTGTTTTTAAAATAAACTGTAGTATAATCAAAACATTTCCCTATGTATCGCTTCGTATAAACAATAGCAAGACTAGAAGTCTGCAAATATAACTTCTTTTTGTCAACACTACTTGAGTATATAGGAAATAGGAAGAGTATAACAGGATAAACAGTGTACTCATCAGACTCTATTATTTATATATACATTAGAATTTTTCAGCATGACAATAAGGTAATGCTTGTGCTTTAAAGTCAGGTGAGTGCATTAATAGTATTAAGTCAAATGTTGGAATTTTTTAATACTTTTGTCACTTGTTAGATCATAGATTTAAGTGCATATAGCTCTCAAGAGGACCTGTTACATTATATAAGATTACGTTTATCAGGAGGACAACATAACAGAAAAAAATATTGTGCTAAAAAGATGTGAATTCATAAAAAAAACTGTTTTAAAAAGAATTGAGAGTAATTATTTTTCATACAAAATGACAAAAGAAAGTTTGGATATCCTTCTATATATTACGTCAAAGGCACATTACCTCCAAAATATTGAAACCAAATTAAATTTTATCATTTTCTAGCTCAGCCTATGCATTTCTAACTAACCAGTGTCTAATCTCAGCAGAACTGTGCCAAAAACTTGAGAGTTATCACTAATAAATATACATTGATAAATTCCTGCATCAGATTCTTGGAAACTGAAGGAGATAGTGGATTTAAGTCGACCATTTGCTTCCATTGAATTATTAGGAGTTATCCTAACTGATAATCCCTTGTGCAGCCATTGTGCTGATATAACAGAATACATGTTAGTCTCATCATCCTCATGACCAGCAGTGAATGATAATGTAATAGATTCATTGACATAAGCTGCTCTTCGATTGGCATATAGTCCAGTTGTTAGAGTATCCTGTTCAGTTATTCTCAACACTCCTGAAGCATTGGACATAACTGGAATCAAAGTAGTAATCATAAGTCTCTTACTCAAAAAAACTAGCAATTGTCAAATTTATATACCAGACTCAAATTAAAGGATTGCTTAAGACGTAATTATTGCTTATAAACTATGAAGTATATATTTTTATGTTCGCATATAAAATTATTAGGGAAAGGGGGGGATTAGGGTAAACGAAAAATAATATGGAGATATGGAAATGGAAGCTGATGAAGAAGTGGCAATGGCTGTAGCATCAAAGGCTGTTTTAAGTATAAAGGGTTGTGGTTTCTCTTGACTTGTGTGGGACATGACTAAACTTTGTTAATGTTACTTCAACCTTGTAAAAACAATCATTCTTTCATTTAGTCAGAGCTCATTAATTTTCTAGCGACTAAAAAATTTTTTAGAAAATTACGATACGTGCATACATAATAGGGAAGTAATCATGTTCTGTGATATATTTCATTGTTTGTATTCAAATTTCTTTTAAAATGTATTCTAATACTATAATTATACAGAATTACAATTCTCTATATGGGTTACATTCTTTGTAACAGTAGCAAGTCATGAAGACACACGTAGATAAGTAACTATATGGTGGCTATACAAGGATGAAGGCTAGATCTTCTGAATTGTGTTGTAGGACAATGCACTAGTCTTCTATTGCTTTCTAAGCTGAAAAAACAGTATATTTGTCTCATGGTGTCTCAAAGCATCTTGCTCATATCTCTTACCGTCACAATTATTTCTTTATAACAATTTTTGTAATGAAAACTGACGTGACTGTCAATCTAAGCTGAATTAACAAAAAAAAATTGAAATAACAGGATACTAAAGATCATTAGCGCCGCATGCCATTACTGTGTTAGTTTATTCTATAGTGCTAACTGCTTGAGTAGAGATATCTTTGTTACACGCCATGGCTGAACACTAAAGCATGACCATACATAAGTTTCTCCAATGAGAGAGAATAAGTGGGAAAACTGTTATTAGATCACCCAAATAGATTCTCCCACGTCTAACTGGTAAAAGTATCAGGGGAGGTTTTGGACATGGGTTTAGCTATGAGTCCTCTAAGTGTTTGTGGAGTAGGGTCAAATATAAAGTTGGCAATGGAGAGTCTAACAGTTACAGACATTAATGTTTTTATTAGACTCAGAACTCTCCGAGTGTAGTGTAAGTGGTCCACTATTTGTGTGACCACCAAATTCTTGTTGCTAACTGGCATGTTATTATAATTAAATGAATGAGTGTTGCCCAAATGGGTGTGGTCAGTTTTTGCTCTTTCTTGCTTAAATTATGTATGTATTATTAATTTCTGAAGCGTATGCTGACACCTACAATATTATAAGATTTAAGGAGGTTTGAGATTGTTGTAGCCTAACAAATTGTTGTTTATCCAGTAATTTAATAATTATATTTTTGTGACATGAGAATGAGACCTGAAGTTGATGAAGCAGAAGTAATATTTAACTTGTGGCCATGTTCTGATCTGCATATATCAGGCTCACCTATCTTCTCAACTAAATACATCTTTGGGTACGAAAAATAATACCCACCTAGTACAAAACATGTGCCTTTATTTAGCTAATTAGCCAAACATAATATGTCCCAAAACTACACTTGTTGAACTTTTTAAGCAGGTAATATCAATTTAATTTATGTTTCTATAAGCAAAAAAAAATTTTTTGAAGGTCTATAATAATCTACCTGTTATAGGAATTATGACCCCTTTTGCAGCCTCTTGTCTGTCTTGAGCAATACATTGATACATTCCAGCATCTGAAAGCATTACATTATCAATTTTTAGCATCAAAGTGGTGGAGTTGCTAGAATTTAGGGATCGCCTTATAAATACATGAGGAACATCTTGTACGAGTTCTACTCCATCTTTATTCCATGTTACAGACAGTGTATGAGTTGCGTTAACATTACAGATCAGCCAGATAACTGATCCTTCTACTACTCTAGATGACTGATTGTACAATGAATCAGGAAGAGTAGCTACAGACAACTGAGCTTGAAGTTCATGACCTGCATTAATATAATTAGCCTATCATTGAAAAATTATGTTACATAATTATAAAGAACAATACAAAAGCGGCATCGGTAAAGTTCAATGTTTCAAAATTATAACTTCAAATTGTTGGCAGTAAATAATTTGTAGTGATGAGGGAAAGTCTAACTCTCTTTATTAAGATTGTATTAAATAATTTGACAATTTGAATTATAATTGGTGATTTCAATTCTCCTACAAAAGTTATCTGAAGATGCAGCTAGTTATATTTTATAGGTGACTAGTGGAATTCACCAATATTAATCCCCAGTGCTCTAATTGAAGGGAGGGATTCATTATATTTAAGTTAAAACGTATGTAATTTCATTATTAAATTAAAGATTTGAACGTATTGATTTATGAATGATGAGCGTAAACCAAAATACAGAAACTCCACTCAAATTAAGCACAGTGATTTCATAAAAAAAAGTGATGAATACATGTGCATAAATTTGCTTAAAAAGAGTTGAGGTTGAGAAACCTTTCCGTGTTTATCATTTCAGTAGATGTATTTGTAAATGCAGTTTGTATAACTATCAAATGTTTAGAGAAGTTCTTTTTTTTTTACATAAAGATCACTGTTACAGCCCAGTCTTATGATTGTGGACAAAGCATATGGGGCCCTGCAGTGTCTAACTCACTTTACTTATTGGTTAAGTGTATCAACTATTAATTGCAACATAATATGTATTAACATTAAGATGAACAATAATAGCATATTAATTTAGTCTGATGCTAGCTTGTTTATCATTATATTATAATATTTCTCTATTACTATGTAATCAAAAACAATAATTCAGATACTGTATATTATTTCAAAACCATAAATACACACAGACAGACAGACAGACTGGTTGACAGACAGACAGACAGATAGACACACAGACAGACAGAAAGACAGAGAAACAGACAGACAGACAAACAGACAGCAGACAAACAGACAGACAGACAGACAGACAGGTAGATAGACATGCACATAGACAGACAGACAGATAGGCAGGCAGACAGGCACACAAGCAGACAGACAGACAGATCTAACCTTAAAGTTATGTATACTTTCAACTAATATTTTTCATGCAATCTTAATAACTGACTTGTAATTCAAATATAGACGAATGGGTATAGTGCAGGATATTTATTCTCTTGTCTAGCAGACTAGTTAGTTTACACATACATTTACCTATAACTGTAACAATATTCTAACCTGTGAAGTAGAAATGTAGATAGCAGACAAGTAAGCAAGAGATAAAAGAGTTATGCATGTCCACTGGCAGAGAACCTTTAAACCACAGGAAAAAAATTCCGAGCTACACACCCGTATTTGCTGTACAGTTTTGTGGCTCACTAAATTTACCCGATCTGATATAAGTCCCACCCTGCAATGAGTATGACTTTATGAATGGACTGATAATCGTGATTTGCGTTTATTACCGCGAGCTGACGTATCCGATCAGAGGGCAGCCATCACGTGACTTTTTATCCTACTTTTGTAATTGTTTTCATTAACCCTCAGCGCGCATGCGTAAGAAGGTATAATAGTCTTCCTGTCTGTCTGTCTGTCTGTTTTCTGTATGTGTATGTCTGTCTGTGTGGTGTCTGTCTGTCTATCTGTCTGTCACGCCCTGATTTTGGAGATAACTGACAATTAACCGTTGGTTTAGGTATGAACTTACTCAGAACGAAATTTAGGACCTTTATTGCGCTACTTTTTTGAATTTCAAGCAATTTGTTGAGAAAACGCGAAGCTTTGAGCTCCGCGTAGGTACCACCATTTATGAGTAACACGCCCCCTAACGTCACGTCATAATCACATGAGCAAATAATTTCTTTGCAATCAGCGGTGTAGTTTGCTTTTTGCTCTGGGAAATTATCGCAGTTGAAAGAAGTGAAGTTAAGCGTAGAAAATACGTATCGGGTGAGTGTTTTTAGCTTGTTTTGCTTCTCTTATGAAGACAGCGTTTCCATGTATCATTTTCTTGCTCCAGCTATATTCACAGGGGAAAAACTTGAATTAATGAAGTGGCAAATATTTGTTCTTTTGGAACGAGATTATATTGTAATAGCTAGGTAGTGGTTAATAGGCTGAGAGTTCCCACCTTTGGTGCTACATTCAATACAATGTTTAGCTTGCAGCCATTTAAGTTGCTCCTTATATTTTTCTAACAAATAAATGCTCAGTCAAATTTACCATAGCCCACATAGAGACATAGATAGTGACATTCGAGAGGTAGAACAGTTTCAATCTCCCTCTATTCAGGTATGCATATAAGGGAACACATCACTGTTAGGTCAAATTAACTCCAACCCAGCTTGAAAGTTTTATGGTCCAAAATTGCCCCATTGTCTTATACATTTAAGAGAAAAAATGTATTATAATTACTGCTATATATCTGTAATTGGCACCATTTATAGGTTGATTTAGGTAAGCTACAAGTTCAGAACCAGATGGTTTGGCATTTCAACTCCATCTAGAAAAAAGTGTGCGGAAGCTGATCGTAAGAAATTACAATTCAATGACTGCATCTGTTGTTGTGAATTCCCCTACCATGTGTGCCTCAGTAATTCTAAACTTGCCATTAACATTAAGTCTGAAAGGGGAGTTGTGTTCCCCAAGCATAATTCAAATGTAAGCGATATCATTGAAACTTTGAAGCATTTTCACTGGAGCACAGTGCTTTTAGAAAGGTACAGAAAGTACACCAATTTCTGTGCTCAGTTATTGACCTATTCAAAAGTGAACAACTTAAAATACGACATTTCTTGTCCACATAGTCTGCAAAGACTTAGAATAAACTTAATGACTTAAAATAGTTGAGAAATAAATATCTCTTCTAGAACTATTTAGCTTGAATTGGATGTACTCATTTACTTTGTATCCATTTATTCAAATATCTTCCCATCTTGTATTACACTCCTTTTCCTAATGCCAGTCTTCAACATACTATTTTCAGGGGTTGTATTTCTATATTGTTTAAATATTAAACTCTTTATACACCCTAAGAGTTAACCAGGTGATTGGGAAGCCCTAGCAACTGTGGTGGCAGCCTACTTTCTAAGTGTTCAGTTAACCCTGAATAGCTTTCGATCAGGTGGCCATCAGTTAATCCTGACTGACCCGGTTCCCTCACAACAATTATGAAATCATAAAAGTGCCCTACATATTATTTCCTAGTGCTCTATCTGTGCACATGTACATTCTCTGACATCAGAGTTTACAGTTGAGTTAGTATTCACAAAACTAACTCACAAAAATTGAAAACCAAGAATTCAGCTAGTAAATACTAATTAATTTGATCCTTTGTCTGCTTCAACTTCTAAGTTAAAAAAACTAGCAAGCATATTGAAATGCCAACATTCATTATTGTACAGATTCAGAATCCTGTACAATAATATATATGTATAATAATTATACATAATTATAATATATTATTGATATATCTGTATATTGTATAATACCATAAGTAATAATGTGTTCATTATTCTACAAGTGGATCTTTTAGCACACATTGCATATTTTTTTCAATTTTCTAGATTTGTTCTTTTATAATTTTGTAAATTTTGTTACAAATTGTGCATGGTAAAATATGGTTTTGTCCAATTGCTGTTAGTACTTTTCAATCTTTCAGTTCTTTTTTATAGTTGTGGTTCTGTTTTGAGATTTCTTGCTATTGGTATTTGATTCTATTTATTATAACTTAAGTACCATTGTTACTTGTTGTATTGTGTTTCAGTGCACACAGTTACTCCAACACATGACATATATTCAAGTAGTTAGTTTAATTAGTACTGATTCATGAGTTTTTTGTTTATCACAAACATTTGAAAGGTCCTTGCAATAATTTAATTAAATTTTATTTAATAAAAATGATATGAACTTTATTTGACTTTACATGGAAAAAAATAATACTCGTGAATTCTATTATTAAAAAATAGTAGTTTAAAATACAAAAAAATATGAACGAGTTATAAATATCACTGTTCAATATGGTTTTTAGTCTTCTCCTGGCATTACAGCATAGGTACCCTCTTTATTTTTCTCCACATGAATTGTTATGTCTTCATAACTTTGACTTATTTCTCCTCTAGCCACTTGGTTTTGTGTATTTTCCGTATTTTCATAAGTAACTTCATTGACAGCACTTCCTGTTGCTGTTCCACTGTTGCCTGGCATCTTATGACTCTCATATGCCTTACACTGGGTAAATGAAAACACTTCAATTCCTACATTTTCAACAACACTGCTTCTCATCCTTGGCATGTAATCAATAGTGTCATACTCATGCAAGTCATTGCTCTGATATGAAGGCATCTCTAATGGCTGCTGTTGAAATTGTTGCAGCTGAACTTCAGATGATCTAATGCAATCAATAATGGCAGTAAAGTACTTCACTATACATATAATTATATTAATTAACTTTAATTTACACTGTGTTTGTAAACTAAAAGCTACACTTACTTGTTTGGAATTGATTTCTTTATGAACGGCACACTACTTCTTAGTCTAAGATATACAATTATTACAAATGCAATTACCAAGATTATTAAAGTTGCACAAACAATAGATATTATTATAATTGTAGTTAAGTTAACATCTGTTGAAGGATCACTATCATTAACTATATCAGAAATACCATCCATGACACTATTAGTAACAGCATCAGTAACTTTATCATTAAATGTGGTGATAGATGTTGAACAGTCACACTCAGCTTCACTCAAGGAAGCAATTAACACAGGACAGGAAGACTTCACATCCAAAATTTGTGCTTTGATATTTACTGAAGGTCCGCTTGACACCCATTGCTGTAATATTTGTACAAGATCAAGTGCTGGCACTTCTGATGTGCCCTGAACTTGTGCTCTATAGGTAACAAATTCTTGTGAGTTGGCAAAGCATTGAAATCCTCCATTCGTAATTGCAGTATTCATATCAATATTACACTGGCACTGTTCTATTAATAATAATGTAAGGTGAGAAATGATGTCCTGAGATTTTTCAGAAGGACTATCATTCTGATAAAAAAAGAACATTACAACACAATGAAATTCAAATAATCGAGATTCACTTACTATGTATATATTGCAAGAAGTGCCTATCTGGAGGACAAGTTGAAATAGTTCATCTATATAATGGAAAATTTATTAATAAAAAAAAACATTTATATAGTGTATTTCATCCAAAAAAGTAACACAAAGCAAGTTTCTATAATATTTTATTACAGAATATTACAATGATTTTAATTTGTTTGTTGTTAATGATTTTTCCATTAACGCAAATTAACTTTCTGTCTTCTATTCTTTAAGGTCTAACCGAGAATAAATTTAATTCATTTTGGTCAATTATTGGTCAAGTATCCATAATGTTGTATATGTAATTTGTATAATGTAAACTAATTTTAAGGGTAATGGCTGAAAAAGTTTCCAAATTGCAAAATTCATACCTCAATGTAACTATAAATGATATCCTAAGATCATTATCCATCTGTTATCAGAATTAACACTATGATGTTTACTTTCTATTAGAATGGTATCATTTGCTATTATTTCCGTATTCTTAATTTAACAGTTTTATTTTTTTATTTTTGTAACAATAGAAATGCTATAACTACAGTAAGATGTTTCACTTAACCTATGAAGCAACAATAAAACTCATATATACAGTACATGACAAGTGAAGGTAATGGCGTTAAAATTGAGATTCCATCGATTTACATTGGCCAGTTTGCTATACTTTAAATGTGTTCACTCAATATAATATTAAGCTCGTGTGCCAGTTGACGGACAACGACCGTGTGTGTATTCATGAATAATTCATGACTTGGTCTGAATTGGTAAAACATCATCGTTACCTGAATGGGAAAAACATTTCACAAGGGACAAAGTAGGAGGGGAAAAATACTATCTTCTCATTGATTTAGCTTTGTCAATTAATTCTTGTGCCTCCGATGTGTCAGAAAATGTGGCTGATGCTGATGCATCATGAGGGGTTGCTGATTGAGGTTTGGATTTAGGTTGTGGACCTTGATCAAAAATGGTAAAATCATCATGTGAAATGGGAGGATCACAACTGATAGTGGAATCTGATGTATCTGAAGCATTAGATGGGGGTGGTTGAGAGTTGGGTAATGAGGTTGGGGTGGTTACAGTGGGTGAAACTCTGGGTGCTAAACTTTTAAATGATTTACCCTTTTTTCCTCTGCCCGTCATGATGTAGGGTAATGAGAAACAATTATAACCAGTGCTAGACCAAAATAGATAGGAATCACAAAACAGACTGAATATAACTTGCTTGCTTGTTGCAGCTGAAACGAGAGAGAATAAGATGTCCTTCTTTGAAGGTTTGATACGACTGGAACAATGAGAGTTTCTACAAAATGAGTTCAGTATACTTCCTTGTAGAAATGTAGTAGTGAGTTTCTTCCAATCCAAGGTTTCAAACTTGAGAATGGAGAAGCAGTAGATAGGGGTCTTCCTTCTTTATGAAGTTGAAGAGTCAGGGAAAGTGCCTTCCTTCTTGTGAAGTTTGAAGAGGTAGAAATCTTCCTTCTTGGAGAAATTGAAGATAGGAATAAGACAAAGTCAAGGTAAGGAAAGTAGCTTGTGATGGTGTGAGTCGCTGAATCCACTACTCAAATTCTGATAAGAACTCGAGCACCGTCTGCCACCATGTGTGGTAAAATGCAACTCTAGGTTGAGAAGGCTGCCACCAGTTCTTGCTGTTCAAATGCTTAAGTATCCTAAGCTGATTAAAGCTTTACACAGAACCTCCCGTACAATGCCTAAATTGATTAAGAAGTTAAATGTAATTCGGACAATTTTTCAGCATGAGAGAAAACAAGACAAAAGAACAGATGCAAGAGTGTTCCTTTTATAGAACATGGTCCTGCACAAGCTTAATGGGATGACAAATAAGTGTGTGCTGTGCTAATGGGTTCAGAACATACATTAATGGAATAGTGCTACTGAATAGAACATTTATTAATGGAATAGTATTAATGAGTTCAGATGTTCTGATAAGTAACGATTATTAGGAAATAAGTGTTCAGTGCTGTGGTGCTGTTATGTGGGGGTACTCCACCACACCTATAAATGCAGCACTTAACAATTATTAGTTGACACATACAAAATTGGAAGCAGTTTAGTTATAATCTAACCAATGTCACGCATGTAAATTAATGTTCACGTAAAAAATGGGTGATTAAAAAGGTGCACATTAATGCTACAATAATTGCTAGAGTTTCATAAAATGTATTGTAGTCCCAAAAAAAGTGTGGTATTCTTCTCTGCATAAGTCAAATAGTTGGTAGCTTCTTCGCTGTTAAAAATGGGATGTTTGGATAACTTAGTTTTGATGTTATTTTGGAGGCACTGCCTGGACACTCCAGTTTAAAGCCTCCGTTATCACAACTAAAAAATATTTGAAATAGGAAAACCAAAGGATATAAGCTATTATTATATATGCCCATTTAGTAAAGTATGTATGTGTTGTGGAAGCTATAAGGGCTAAAAGTGGAGGGTGTCCAGGCAGCGCCTCCTGGCAAATACCTCACAAAGTGTTATTTAAGCACTCTGTTTTAACAGTGTTAAAGCCAGGTAGTGTGGTAGGCAGCAATGTGAGCAATAACTACTCATTCAGGCTATTCATGTGTTCATAGAATATAGTACAGTAGTAAAAATGTAACAATATTATATTAAAGTATTGAAGAAGGAAATGACCACATGAGTTAGAATACTCTCTATATATCTAGAAAACAAAAGTAGAGAAAAGGGAAAAAAATCTGTATAAAATTGTTCCAACAAAACAAACTGGTAATGTTTCATATACCTTAGATAATACAAAACTGCATCTTCATTGATATCTACTATGATGATTATATTTCTATTTATTGCTCAGCATTTGCATTTAACAAATATCTATCCATATCAGACACTCTCAACCATTGATACAACAACAAAAGACTGGGCATAGCATGTTTTCACACTCAGAGTAGTCCTTAAAATGAAATACAAGACTTAATATATGGTGCTTGTAGAACTGGAAAGTTGTGGTTAATTTTATGCTCATCGACTGTTGTTATAAGTTGAAAGAGCACTTTCTCTCAGGTTTGAATTGGTACAGACTACAGTTTAATTAAATATTGGATGTGAATAAGAAACTAACTTTCATTCCTTAAATCTAAGAGAAAGTAGCTTCAACAAAAAATGCACGCTTGTGTTAGAGCACTATGATCCTGTCCAAGTTAAAACTCACAAAATCTTGAATAGCTTTTAAACAAAAGGAGCTATATGCATCAGGTAGAAAATAATAGAAATGTTATGCCTAGTCAGTTAAAAACATTTACCTGGTATTTCCAAGAACAAGAGGGCATGTGCTACCTCAAAACTGTATTTACAAAGCTTATCTAGTAATTACATAGGGTGGTCAAATTTTCAAATATGTAGGGAGCTAGAAGTAAATGTCAGGTCTTATGTTAATAATTTTCTAAATAAATTTTTTCTAGTAAATTAATAATATGTTAAGTGTAATTTGATATGACCTGTCTGTAAATATGGTTCAAGTTATCTATGATGCTACAACTACAGCAACGCAACAATTGCAGCCTTGGATTTATTACAATTTTTATGGGGTTCAGCTGGACCCCTACTTCTAGTACTTCATTGTGGGGCATCAAGCTCCACTCTCACCCTCCTACAGAATATATAGCTTGAAAAATAACGATCCAAAAACAAGTTCAATCATGTGACAAAATTCAGGCGCATTTAGGGTGGGAAAGTTGTGGTTTATTCTATACTGATAGACAGTTATACTGAATTTTGGAATAGCAATTTTCTCTGGTTTTCTAGTTGGGAAAATTTTCCGCTTGTGCATAATATTTCTTAAATGTGGGAAAGCAACAGGAATAGAGACATGAGACATGAAGAGTGTGACACTGGAATATACGGTTGTTTTTTAGAAGAGAGAAAAATATTCTAATCACTCTTTTTCCAATATATTTTTTCACACATAATGTCATAATAATTTCTATATATAAAACCACAAACTGACCTAATGGAAATACCCAAATATTGTTCCAATTCTTCCCTGTCCTGAATAAAATACATTATACTCTCCATAATCATCATTGGTAGTTGGTTCTTTGAAATATATCTCATGAAATAGACAAACTGTGAAAGTGTACCAAAATGTTTAGCATCCTGAGTCCAAATAATACCATACCTGCAGCTACTTCCAGTGTCAATTTATTAGGTACAGATAAAAATACAATAGAAGGAGATAGTCGTACTGGGGCTATTGCCTGACCTATAAGGGCAAATTATCTGTATATTTTTACTACAAAACTAAATTCCTACTCATAAAAATTCACTGCTTAAGTTGACATTGTAGGTGGTGCTATCATTTCTTCTTGATGTAGGTTGACATTAGTGACACAAATTACGCAGATGGACATTGGGAGGATATTAAATTATAGAATAATATACTCACCACACATTATTATGGCTTTTACATTATGATGCTAATTTGTGAGTAATGAATAAGACACTGAATATATTCTTAATCAGATGGCGATAGATGACATTTTGATTATCCATTAAAGTGATGTTGCAATTAAATGGGAAAATATATACAGAGCATTGTGCATTTTTGCTTATTGGTACAATTACATGTTCAATAAATTTGTTCAAATTTTGAAGTTTTTTTTATTTGCTCACTTGGTTAGCTTTAATGCTATTAGTCTACAAGTAAACCAATTTTATTTTTACCTCATCATTTCATACCTAAACAAAATTTAGAACTGAATAGAGTAACATCTAGCTATTGAGTATTGTAAATGTAATATTATTTTTGTATGAAAATAATATATCCATAGTAAGAATATTGTAAACAAAATGATGAAAATTTTAACACCATATTATAATATAAAGCTGTTCTGAACAAAAATGAAGAAACAATCAAACTTTTGGAACCAGGTTAAGACTATGAGTTCATTATTTGTAACCAACCAGTATCTAATCTCAGCAGAACTGTGCCATAAACTTGAGAGTTGTCACTCATAAATATACATTGTTAAATTCCTGCATCAGACTCTTGAATACTGAAGAAGAGAGTGGACTTAAGTCGACCATTTGCTACCATTGTATTATTAGGAGTTGTCCTGGACAGAATTCCATTATGCAGCCATTGTGCTGATGCCACAGAATACATGATGGCCTCATCATTTTTTACACTACAAGCAGTGAATGTAATATTGTCATCTACATTAGCTGCTCCTCTATTGAAGTTTAGTCTTATTGTTAAGTAATCTGACATAGTTATTCTCAATACTCCTGGACCACTAGACAAAACTGCATTCAGAAAGTAACAATACTCAAGTCTCATGACTAACAATTAATACAAAGTTCAAAATGTGATGATAGGTGCTAATTAATAATCAATTACATAATATATGTTGGGAGAGTGGTGAAGGGGTGGAGTTGACTATAGATAATATTAATATTTTTTTGGGCTATGATTTATTATTGGCATTCTAAAATCCTCCAGTTACTTATATAAAAATACTGCCGCACAACTTCTACAGGAAGAATGACGCTAGAATTATTATTGTTAAATTACACTAAATTATTTAGAAAATAATGATTTAAGTCATTAGGAAATAGTTAGTCCATACACCCATGGACCATATTGTAATATAAAAGTCATTCATATTTCAAATAATATGCTTCAGGATCAGTATTATGGTACACATAACAAGTCAGTAGTACAATTTTGTCCATGAAATCAATCTGTGACCAATGTTAAAGTAACTCTTATTAATAAGAAGTCTGCTTGCAGTTTAACACAAACAGGTGGCAAACATTTTGAGAATGTTAGAAAAAGAACTCAATTCTACATTTTTATCAAAGTATAAAAATATTGCGCAAGTTATTTGATCCTCTGGAACAAACTTGCATTTTTCAATTTTTTTGCACTCAAAATCTGCAATCTCAACTCCATTGCAATTGTACAGTTCTAGCTATGGAGAAATTTATAAAAAATTAGAATCTGTGCATACAAGAAGGAACTAATCAAATGGCCAATAATGATATGTTAAGATCAGGTGGAACTATTCTAACACATCCATATTCTGATAACAGCCACTTGCACAGAAAATTTTATGTGTGAAAATATGCTACAGAGGAAAGAGTAGTATTTTGTGTGTTGACAACATTAAGTAGTGGTTAACTGAAGATTAATTGAGTCAACGGCAGCCCATACCCCTTGGTGTATCAATTTCTACAGATGTTTATAGACTTTGTACAGATGCATCAGGTGCATGCCCCGGATGTATTCCATGTGTGGTCAGAGACATGAAGGAGATACCTGTGGCACTTAGTAGTTGTTAACTGTGCAAAGCTTGGAAAAACTACTCTGCAACGGAACTAGAGTTACTTGCTGTAATATATTTCACTAATCATTTTTTTACTTCTTACATGGGCATATTTCCAAAGAATATGCATACTATACGCTTTATAATAATATCTGTATTTATACCCAACATTTTCTAGAAGGCTTAGAGGAATTCAATTGAAAAATATTATTTTTTTGTGTAACATTTGTACGCAAATCTGACAAGGACAATGTCAATAATGATGCTTGATCTGGAGAAGAAGCTAAAGAAGTAGCCAAACCTACTGTGAGACAGAGCTAAAACAGAACCTAAACACAAATACACTGTATTATTTTGGTATTAGCAATTACCAGGAATCGAAGCCAGGAATTAATGCACCAACGTTCTATCACTAAGCTATGACAACCAGCCTGCAAACAAAAACTTCAATGCTGTATTTATACTGTTAAGGGGTCCTGCTATGCTACAGTCTCACTCTGAACAGACCAATGACATTTCTAAATTTTCAAAGATTATTTTTATTCATTGAATTTTTTTACTCCACTATTTTATTATTTCATAATTTCTTTGTCAACCTTCTCTTACTCATTAGATGTATTCTCAACCCCTAGTATCTTGTGATATCCCAGATTGAAGTTCTTCTATTGGGGATTCACTGACTGGATGACTGCTGCGAACACAGTAAGGGCCACAACTCTGGTGGCAACCTACTATATATCAGAGGTTGTGTTGTCACCCAACTGCCACACTCCATCTTTATCCCCACATATCCTCCTTTAATTTCCTTTCTTTAATTAAATTATATAAACTAATCCACATATCCCCCAATGTGACACATATATATATTTAATATATAACTAAGAAAACAGCTTATGATACAAAAATGACAACAATAACTAAAAAAATCTATTATATGATAAAGTATTAAACTTTTGTTAAAGGATGTTACAAGAAAATAGACTTCAATTGAAGCTACAGTATTGCCTGCTAGAAAATCCGCTTGAGGATATCCAGTAATATCCTGATTTAATTTCTGAGCGAATGTTTTTCAGTTCATTACAGGAATTGGCTGCATAATATGGTAGCTGACCAATGGGTTGAAATCCAAATCTGTTGATCAATAAGTTCACAGTATTTTTAGTGATTTCATCTCTATTTGTTGAGCTCGGGCAAACTTGAAGTTCTTGAAAAGTATTGATGTCACCATCTAATTGCAGTCAAAAAGTAGCATGTAACTAATAAAATGAAGGAAATTTGGTACTGAAAGTGCTTTATGAGAAAATGTTGTTAATTTTTAACAACCATGTGTGCATTTATTGCTTAGCAACTAAAGCTACAGCATGCAACTTAAACTGCTCATAATTTAATTGAAAGCACATTGATGAGTACTATATAATTTCAACATTCTTTTAAAAGTTATAGAGGTACTTTGAATCATAGCTTTTGAAAAACACTATTATGGACATAAACATTAATAAACTATGCATCAAAACTGTTCACATAATAATTTTTAGAAGTATAATAAAATGAGTGAATTTAAGATTTTTATTGTTTAAGTGTGAAGGAGTAATTTTCATTAAATCTTTGATAAGAACAAGTTCATTCTTTTGCTATTCAAACACAGTATATCTTTTCTTGTCCACACTATTATAGCAGTAACAGAAAATCATGTTATTTTTATACTGAACACTATTATAGCAGTAACAGAAAATCATGTTATTTTTATACTGAACTATAGTCCATGTAATATAAGCTATGATTCTTGTAACTATTAACAGTTACAGTTAATGAACACCAAGCATTTAACATCATATTCCAGACTACTAATAGCTCCAATTGGCTGCATAATAGTAGCAACAGCTACAAAGGGGAACAAGGAAATATACTTATTTTAAAATATTCAAAATTAGCACTATTAATTTCGTATAAAGAAATTGTGCCTCTACTGTCCACAGTATATACTTCAATGCATCCAAAGTTATGCTTCCACTATTTAGTCTTTACTTGGGCAAGACTAAATTCATCAACATGGAATTATAAAGGCACTTACCCTGAACGTAAAGTTCAAACCCTTCAGAATCCTCTCCTCCCATAGCTGCATTAGTAGCTCTACAACTATAATCACTCCCAGCATCACTTGTTGATGCTTGTGTGAGTATTAACTCTCTAGTAACTGTTGCTAGGGCCCTCTCTGGCTCATCAATAATAGGACTTCTAATAGTAACTCTGCTATCACTACTGGAGTTTAGCGTGACATTTCCTCTATACCACTGGATGTCAGGTGGAGGTACTCCAGTAGCTATACACTGGAAGGTGATGGCATCAGTCACATAAACAACATAGCGAGTGGATCCCTCAGGAAGATAAGAAGTGATGTTAGGAACAACTGCAGTTTGTAAAGTAATTATTACTCTATAATTATGATTCCATAATATTAATAATGTCAGGAATAAATAAATAGAAAAGGTGGGAAAATAGAATACCTAAGGAAAGGTGACGAAACAGAATAGCAACATAGTGTAACCTGTGCAATATTCAAACTGACTTTATCAATACTAGCTATGTATAATAATACAATGAATTATTTCCAAACCAAAAAAAAAAATACCAAACTTACCATGAACAGTCAGATCAGCTGTGGCACTGGTGACTGCCTCTGGTATGACCACTCCATTGCTTGCACTGCACTTATACCTGCCACTAACTGATGGAGATGTGTTGGATATGGTCAATGTACTCATCACTGTTCTATCTTCCCCATTGTTAACTATTACAATAATATTTTGACCTGACACTAGTTCTGTTCCACCTGGACTAGTCCATGTGATATTAGGTGTAGGAAGACCTGATACATTGCAATTAAAAGTAGCTGTGTTTGGCGATGTCACGACTTGAGAAGAAGGGGAGTTGGTAATGTTTGCATCAACTAGAGTATAAAGAAGATATTAATCATTTTTACTAATACTTAAAAAGCTAAAACTCACTGAGAACCAGAATACTGAATGATACATTCCTTATTCTCATCCCATGCATTGGAATATCTGATGAAGCTGAGCAAACCAGACTACCAGAATCCCTGTCCATAGCATTGGTGAGTGTTAAATTTCTTGAAGCCATATACAGATTAGTGGTAGAATTCAAAACTTGTGACACTGTCCCTAATGTCACCCTCTCATTGGAAATCATCTGATTATTATTATAGAAAACAATATCAGGAGCAGGGGAACCAGATGCTGTGCAGGTGATGGTAACTTTTGATTGTTCATTCACAATAAACTGCTGCTGATCAGAAGGCTCAATTACTACTGGTATTTCTGTATACACAAAATATGTCATGTATGGAACAACACAATAATTAATACTTGACAGTAGATCTTCACTTATTTGAACATCACTAATTTAAATTTTGTCAGTTAAAACATTCAACACTCACTATTCCTTGACATAACTATTATAAAAACAGCTGACAGAAAGCACATAGCAGCACAGTATCTACCCAGATGATCAAGGACACATAAACCCATTCTGTACATAGATTGTAGGGGAAAAAATAGCTCTTATACTCACAAACAACTAGCATAGGAATATTAGGCAAGAAAATGGTGCTAAGGTACAAGAGCATTAAAACATAAGCTGACTGAGATGAGTTGCAGTCATGGTGAAATACCATGACAGTAGACAAGGATAAATAAGAGATAAAAATTATATTATATTCATTCCATTGTAATAAATAATGTAATAGTTTTTCAATTTGAATACTTCTAGTATGAAGACCCTATGGCTTTGTACCAGTGAGGATCTACTGTATATAACACTCTTGTTGATTAAAACAACTCACCATACAATGTGAGGCTTACACTGCCTGCATATGTTCCTAACCGGTTCATAGCTACACAACTGTAAGTATACCAGAATTCACAGCAGAGGTAGGAGCTATGGTGAAGTTGCTGGCTCCCATTGAAGTAGATATAGAATAGGTCTTGGAATTAAGTGTTGTTGTGCTTAAATTAAATGTAACTTCAATATTACTATCTCTGACTCTATTCCAGATAAATGTGGGAAGTGGTAGACCTTCTGCTGTACACGATAGAGTGGCAGACTGTGGACTTAAAGCTTGCACTGTAGTAGATGGAGACATAGTATTAGTAGGAGGAACTAAAAATAAAGAAATCACTAACTGAAATACATTATAGTTATTATATATTATGCACCAACATTAATTAGAGTCTACTTCAACATAATGCCGGTTGCAGTGCAGTAGATTTAAGCAATTTATTCAATAATCAAAATTTAAAATGGAGGGTTATGACTCGTGCTAAACAAATGTGCAGTACAAATATTAGAGAACCCAAACTCCTATCTTAGAGACGGTTCTACAACATTAAACTTCATAGAAATACTGTTAATAAGCATAAATACAGCATTCAAAGTTACAGATTTTAAACTACTTACAATAAATGGTCAGTGTGAAACTGTGACTATCCATTACATTAGAATTATTAGCAGAGCAGGTAAATGAAGTGTCTCCTCTCATAACATTAGTTATTGTGAGAGAGGAAGTGACTACAGCATAGCCTTCTGCATCCATATTTGTATTTGAAGATACTTGATACATGCCTCCTGATAGTATCCACATAAAGGCAGGGGCTGGTAATCCTCTGGCAGAACAGTTCAATACCACCATTGTATTAACATCATATTCCAGACTACTACTAGCTCCATTTGGCTGTATAATAGTAGCAACAGCTACAAAAGGTAACAAAAGGTCACTGTAAAAATTATAGCGTGAAAACCCACCAAATTCACACCAAACTGGTGGTGTGAATGCCCACCACCTATGCATAGTGTGTCCTTCACACTTTCTTCCTAGTGTGAATGCACACTTAGTGTGAAATTCACACTCAATGGAATAGCATGGACCCTTTACCGAACATTAATTATATTCATGTGCAGGCAAAAACCAGTGCTATTATCATTGTAATCTACCTTATAAATGTTTTGTACACTTGTGTGCTAGATAATAGAGTCGACTAAGTCGTCTGATTAATGAGATCTGGGATTACACAAATCTCTTTTTGGAAAAAAATGTTGATATGTAATACTAGAATCAATGTAACTTAAAATAACTCAGCATTAATGTAAGTATGAGTTCATAGTGATTACGATGAGAATTCACACTAAATTTGGTGTGTACTTCACACCCAAACGATGAGGTGTGCGCATCACGCCATATTTTGGTGTGACTATTGTTACAAGTGATTCACGCTTAATTTGGTGTAAACTACACACCTTTTGGTTTACAGTATATAGTATACATGTATTATGTATATAATTATAAGTGTACACATTATATATGATTAATATAAAACTACACTATATCGTACCATGTTACATCCACAGTAATTGAGGTACTGATATCTCCTGCAGGACTTGTTACCATGACAACATATACTCCTGCATCACGTGGAACAACAGAGTTTATTTGTAAACTCGTGTTTGCTGATGGAACTTCAAATACAGGTGGAATATTAACACTGACTCGTGATTGTCCCATTAAACTGTTGTCATTGAATATCCAAGAGATTCCACTGAGAGGGTAATTATAATCTATTGTTACTGACAACATCAATGTTTGGTTTACTTCAACTCCAACAGAAGAACTATGAGCTTGAAATGTTGGAGGCACTGGTAACATTTACAATAAAATATTAATAATTTATATACTTGTAAATACATTGAAAGCTCTCATGAAAGGTTTACAATACTGTCAAAATTGTCAAGGTCAAAAAATTTCAAAGAAGGACTGTACTAATCCACTATTTACCATAAGAACAAAGAGGGATCTGTGAATTACTTAATGAAAGACTGAACTTGTAGCAAACGAAAGATATTAGCTATTATTAAAATGCTGTGTTCAATGGTAAACATTACAAAATATGCTATAAAGAATGAGATTGCACTCTGATTAAACTAACTATTGAAACACATCTTAGATGAAGACCTTCATTTCATGTGGTATGTAGCACAACAAGCATATATCCCTATGTAGGTGATCAACACATAGTACCATGCATAATTTCATAGGCCTCATGCATTATACGGCGAAGTTTTGAATATTAAGTCTGGAAAAGGGTCTTCAATGCCATAGTAACCTGTCGAATCAACTTTTTGTGTCTTGAAAACAAGCGTTTTAGCAGGAATTTTCTCATACTTTGGAGCTTAAGTATAAAGTAAGGTTTCTTAATGCTGTAGTTTCAGAATAAACTGGAGTCAAGCCTAAATAGCCGTGTTTTTAGGAGAAAAAAGTTCCCCGCGCGCGCGTTTAAAGAGCATACGTACCATCCATACATACATACATATATATATATAACATATACCCGATTTTGCATTATCCACCCCTAATACTGTCTCGCTCGCTACGCTCGCTCGCCAATAAACATCCCCGATTTTCGAATTGTGTTACCCCTGTAAGTGTCTCGCTCGCTACGCTCGCTCGCCAACAAACATCCCCGATTTTCAATGTGTTACCCCTGTACTTAGGTACAATTAATGAAACCCTTTATGTTCTATTAGCCATTGAAATCTTATTTTAGCCTGGTACTAATAATATCCCATCTGAAGTTGATCAAGTGATACAAAGTGTATTAAATGTTTTCATAGTTGCCAACTATCCCGGTTTTGCCGGGATTATCCCGATTTTTTTAGCCTTTCCCGGTTTCCCGGTTTTTTTTTAGCCTTTCCCGGTTTTTTTAGCCTTTCCCGAATCCCCGGTTTGCAATAGGATTTCCCGGAATTCTGATAGAGTTAACCAATTATCGGTCAAATACTCGAAATAGAGTACCCGTTATTAAGGTCCACGTAACGCCAAATACTCGATTCCTACAACAAAGGGGGTTAATAACTATTAGCCAACAGCTGCACACAATAGTCTGCAAGTTAGTCTGCTTGATATCAGTGGTTTGTGTAGTGGTATAGCTATCTGTACAGCATATCTACAAGGGTGGTTACTATAAAACATTTTTCATATAAACTTGGTTGAAAACACTGAAACAAAGAATAAAATATTGCTGTATGAAATAATAGCACAACAGCAAAAGTTCATCATTTGGTACAGGTGAGTGAATCAAGAATGGCTGAAGTCTTCTCAAGGAGGTTAGTGATTATTCAGTGATATTCAGGATCCAGAGTTGGAACACAAGTAGCTATAAATAGCCAGGCTGTTTTGGTAGACTGTTGGACGTCAGTGGTGTTCTCAAGCGAAAAATAGACCTGGAAAGTATCAAATAGAACAAAGAAATGACACAGAACTTCACTTATTACTCCTTTCTGATCAAGATTATTAGCTAAATTCAGTTGTTTCTGTTGTTTACTTCCGCTTGTCAAAATATAGTGTATGTATGTCCATTCCTGTTTGACTCACAACCATTACTGACATCTCTGTAGGTGTCTTTCACGGTAATACCATAGCTAGCTTTCTGAACCTAAGCAACGAAGTAGCGTGCCGAAGCTTAGCATCGACTTAGCAGATTTTCTCGTAGCCCTGGCATTATCTTCTATAATCACAGACTGGAACACTCGGGCTCTTAATTTCTTTCAGCAATATTCATGCTATTTTAATGATATTCATGATGGTTAATTAGTGGGCGTGGCCTATCCCGATTTTTCATTTTAGAAAGTTGGCAACTATGTGTTTTAGTATAAAAACTACTACTTACGTCCAATAGATATATCAACACTTTGTGATTCAGTACCAGCCTCATTTGTTACATTACACTCATATGTGCCAGTGTTGGACTCCATAACTGAATCTATCACCAAAGTGGAGGTAGTTGATGTTTCTTTACCACAAAGAGCTTTCACCTCAAAGGACTACCAGTACTGTAGGGCAGAAGCAGCAGTGTAGATAATTAATATTTGTTCACTTTCTAAAAAATATTACTAAACAATAATTATTATAAAATCATAACTCAATAGTAGCAGGGCCATAATCAAATACAATATGAAATGAATAAAATCAAAGGTTCTGAAGTATGCAATACTATCAAGGAGATTCAAGGAGCTGTGCCTTCTCATTGACCTCTCTACTGGAGTGCCATGTCCTCTCTTCTAAATAACCAGGATGTAGTATTCTTCCCTTCAGGAGGCATGACTTCTTAGGAGAGCCGAAGGTCTACTATTCTCTCCACTGGAAAACAAGGAAGCCATGTCTTCTGCTCTTTTGTTGTGAACCTGCCAGTTGTACCCTAGAACCAAGGAGTTGTGCCTTCTCATAATGGGAGCTCATCTATTTCTATGAAGAGCATGACAGCACCTTTCTCTCCTGTTGAGGTAGATTAGACAAAGTACTATGATCTAAAATTTGATTCAGGTCTTATTTTAAATAAATCAATAAAATAATAATTGATAATAAACAGCCTAATTGATAAATATATATTATTGTAGAAAGAAAATAACATTAGTAAATAAAAGTAATAATTCACATTTTCTTTTAATGGTGTGCAAATATCATAATATATATATATATTATTCATCCGTCACAACATTAACAGGGATAGAAAAAAAAATAGCACCAAAAATTCCTGAGAAGTTGAAGTTAACACACTGAAACTGCTTCTAACTTCTACCCGCTACACCAACCTTCTATCAAGCTCTCCAAAGACACCAAAGCAGATTCTTCCTTCCAAGTCGCAGCTGTGAGCCGTGATATATCTATTCTAAACGAGTGACTCCAGGCGCCATTAATACGCCGCCGCTTCTTCATCGTCTAGGACCCTTCAGTACATTCCAGAAGTCTTGTACTCTTCCCCGCGGGCCTCACTCGCACAGTAACTCTTCTTTTGTGTTTGCTTACCAGTTCTAATTAGAGCCGCCACCACCCGGAATTTTGCCCACAATAAATTGCGCGCTCAGAGTTGGGGGGCGGAGTTGAAGAATCAAATGAATACGAATCAATAGTTAGCTTTCGTACCTAAAAATCGATATTCAGAAGTACTGGATGGCCAGAATGAACTCATATTTTGTACACGGGGTACAAGCCACATTTAAAAAAACATTACAACGAGTTTTTTCTTTTAAATAGGATACCAAAAAAAATAATATAAAATATTTAAAAAAATGGAAAACAAATACTAATATCAAAAATACGGCGTTGTAATGTTGTGGGGAAGCCCCTAGGCTACCGCTGGAAAAAAAAATCGACTTCGTAACTGCAACGGTCGCCCCTTTATTTCGCTGAATAGCCATAAGGTTTGTACCGTTGTTTCTCCGTTCCTGGTCGGTCTTTTTTCTTGAAACTTGGTTTATAAGAGCTGTCTGTTGGTGTCTGTTTCAACTGGAACAACAAAGTAAGCATACATTGTACAGACAACGAGAAATAAATACATAGCATAACTCCTCCGTCTGCGGTTTAGCGCTGCGGTTTCAAGTGATACTGCACCCTTAAAATAATAATTATAAAACATGTAACAAAAAAGGAGATAATATTGCATTAGTCATGTCCAAACAAAAATGTTACGTTTTGTTAATTAAAGTGCAATCGCTGTATTTTTAATGAAAATATTATATCAATTGAATAAAGGGAGTGAGCGAGACTCATATACAGTGATGTCAAATTGAGAATTCGGAGTATGTTTTTATAACAAATGCATGTATGGTTAATGCACCCTTAGAAGTCAGAGACTAGTGAAAATAAAGCTTGAGAGTGAAATAATATCATGAGACAACATGTGACATTTCATGTGTCACACAGATAAAAATATCAATTAGGCTAAGACTGGGATAATTCATTCAAAATACTCGTTTTTTAACATGCGGCACAAGGTTATTATGTTATTGATGACTCTTTGCCAGACGAAAAATCAAACTCAGCAATATCTTAGTAGCAGAGTGCTTTTTTATGGGTCATTATTTAGATGGTCAGATTATCTTCAATACAAAAGGTGATACTATTTATTGATTGAAGTCAGAATGTACTTTTGTATTTGTTTGCTAAAATTAATAGTCAATGGCTGCATACATGTTCCACTTTTAGTTAAAACAAAACCTGTTTTCAGTTGCTATTGGTTCTTCATTTGAGAACAGCTTATTTGTATTGCACAAGCTATCATTATTCCTGAAAATAGAGGCAAGGGATGGCTACATACTGTAATGTTAAAATAGAATTACTGAACTTAGTAGGGTAAAGCAGTATATTAATAAATGTATTTTTTTGTCATACTAGCTAGTATTTTAGCCTCAAATATAGTAAAACTCAACCATTAACAGATTTTAAATTTGAATCCTGCTTACAACTACAGGCTCACTTACCATTTGCGCGCAAGCACACTATTATTTGATATATATGTGTGGACATACATGTGCACATATGTCATTTTTGTACCTTGATCCTCGCATTTTTGTGTTTGCTTGGTGGTTCACCCCAACCCCTCCACTAATCAGAATCCTTAGGCTTATAATTTTTTCGCTATCATCAATTGTTTAGCCCTTTGAATTAGGTTGTGTTTGTCATACCTGATTTTTTGGCTTATGCAGTAATATCTTACAAACTTAGGACTTAATTTTCTATTGGAAATGGTGGTGGTGGTAAGTTGTCTCGGCTAATGTGCTGTTGGTCAGAGCTATAACCCTGCACTAAAGTTGGTATATCCAGCAAACAAGCGCAGTGTGTGAAAATGTATAGTGTTATAGCTACTGCTGGGCAAAAGAGTAGCACAACATAACAACTACCAAGCAAACATATTAGCTGCCTTTACATATCCTATTAGTCTTCTGCGGCAGTAATGATGTCGCCATTTAGTGTAAGATTATAAACTGTGCAGAAATTCATTATAAATGCATGATTTACTCTTATTATTCAAGTCAAATAGTTATGTGGAGAGTACTTACTATGGCATTGAAACCCTTACTATGTGATATTATTTTATAAACTCAATTATTTTAAGTAGCTGGAGTCTTTTTTTTTTCTTCAGGAACTTGGTTATTTAGATGAAGCTATCTCTACTATAATCAATGGCTATTTGGGACTAAATAGACTGAATGATGTTTTCTAATATACTTGATTAACAGGATCTAAGACATCAACTTCAGGCAAATTAAAATGAATGTAGCCGTATTTACACATATTTTGTAATCAATCTATAATTAGATTCTTACTTGTGTGAATTACTTGTACACAATATAGCTCACTTGCCATTTATGCCGAAGTACATCATTTGTTATTGCTAAAACTATAAACAATGTTAGTATTGCATTTGTATGTCATTGTGATACTACATGCAAGAATAAACAGGGTGAAAAGTGTCTATTTACAACCATAACAAAATCCGTAAACTATCTTGGTAATTAGAGTTAACAAAACATTTACAAGGATGTAGAGGTTAACAAACTAGTTATCAACACATTATACACTAATTTACGATTTTGTTTTGGTTGTCAATGGACACTTTTCAGGCAATGATACAAGTTACTTCTCTACATAAGTAAAAATCAATACTTTATTGAAGTTGTTCAAAGCACTATTGGAGCTTGCAGGAACACAAATAGTACTATTTGTACTACTAAATAATATATATTATATAACTTTACCTGTTACTTGTACAATGATGTTTGTGGTAGAGTTGAATTGAGAATTACTTCCAATACATGTATACACTCCATTATTTGTTGGGTATTGTGCATTGACTATATGTAGAGTAGATATGACTCTTCCTAAAGTTATATCTTTATCAGTTCCACGTCGAGGAGGTGTGACCACATCAGTCTGATTGAATGTGTTAGAATTATTAAATGTCCATCTTACAGTGGGCATTGGACCTCCAACAGAAGTACAGCTAATGTTGACATTGTTTCCTTCTAACACAGCAAAATGTTGATTGCTAACTGAAGTATTCGCAGTTTCTGCAATAAATAATTAGAAAATTATACAAAATAGTTAATTTTGGTTGAAGTTGCCAATACTGGGTGTTAAACATAACAAGAATGAACTTAAAAACATGAGAGAATAGTTTTAACTATCACATAGTGATAAGTGGACTGCGTTTAAAGAAACTAAGAGACTGCAATTACTATGAGGTGACCCTGGACTTAGGCCAATAGCTTTGTAAGATACTGTGGGGCATGCCCGCACATGACAGAACTGAAGTACGTGGCCTAGGATTGGTGTGGCAACAAGTCGAAAATGAGCATGCATGTGGTTACTGGGATGGCTGACAAAATATTCTAACATCGTTTTCAGAACTTGACTTTGTAAGGGCTAAGCCTCTAACGTTTATGGAAAATTACCCCTTATTTAAGTTCTATTTCACTGAGTTTGTGTTTTACTATGTTCTTGTATATGTTTTGTATTGACATTGTTACTAAAAGTCAGACTGAAAATTCCAACACATAGTCTAAAATAGTTCTCCTGTTGATAGTATTACTACTTAGCTGTGGGTATCATCGAGGTGAAGTTAGCTTTACGAGCCTCCTCACATACTCCTACAGTTACCACCAGTAAAACTTGTGAATGATTCTCTTGCAAAAATATACATTGAACTTAGTTGAAGTATAAAGTGTCCATGGAAAGCAAGTAAAATTTAAAAAAAGACATAAAAAAGGACTAATACTTTAGGACCTTAAATTACTTCTAGCTAAACCAATACCACTGCCAGCATGGGAATGAGCTGATTTAGATGAGTTGCTCAATACTTATTATGTACCCTCGGAGTTGTATGACCTCAATCAATACTATGTTATATGCCCTGATTTTAAATATTTTAGTCAGACATGAATTTTTGTGACATTGAAATACACCAATCATACTTGATCTTGTAGTTTTCATAATTAAAAACATAGTTTGCAAGACATTTAATTCAGCAGACTAATGAGTCATTGAATTGATTAATCATTTTGGAAAATAATTTTGAATAATTAAAATTAATATCATAATATTTTGTATTGTGCAAAAAGGTCTGTGTTACTTTATTCATAGCCAGCATTAAATGCATGTAATCTTTACATTGAGATTATATGAAGTGATGAGAAAATTAGTAATCATATACTCATAATACTACAATACTTTCCAGCAAAAGCTGTCTTAAATGCAAACATTATGATAATATACGATAAAATGCACTGTGCTGTAAGTCACTTGTATAGTTATGTCCCATGATTTGCTTCAGTATGTATATAGTACATTTTCTAGAACATTTGTATAATACATAAGCATTTCTTGCCATTTTTATCAAATTTGAGTACTAATAATCTGTGATTACATTTATATTCACTAAGACTGACCTAATGGAAATGCCAAAATTGTAGCCCCAGATCCTACCCATCCAGAATAGAATACATAATACTCTCCATAATCATCACTGGTAGTTAGTTCTTTGAAATATATCTCATGAAAATAGACAAACTGTGAACGTGTACCAAAGTCCACAGCATCTCGTGTCCAAATAATACCATCATAAGCTCCACTTGCAACTACTTCCAATGTCAACTTATCAGGAACAGAAAAAAATACAACAGAGGGAGATAATGGTACAGGACCTACTACCTGACCTGGAATATAGAACAGCACAATGCATGTATAATCATGTTAAATGACTCGGTTATTGAAGTTAATAATATGTAGTAATGAAATATATCATATAATAATGGAGACTGTGTACATAATTAGTAGAATAGTAAAAGCAAAGTTCACGGAAAAGAAATGCCATGATATTGGACAGATGTTACAGATTTGATTTGTTACAGATTGTTTCAACCTGTTAAAAGCCATACTTTGCAAATTACTTCACATCTTGTTAGTAAGCAACAAGTTAAATTATTTTAATATAATAACCCTGTTAAACAAAATGGATAAAAATGAGAGAGAAGAAAAAAAACAGGATGATCTCTTTGTGAACAAAATGTGTATAGATATGTGCATGATTGCTTATGACGAAAAATTGTTTTTGAAAACTGTTATCAGTACTTAACTTTCAATCTATTCTATGATACAAATGTAAGTAACATTATGCAATTTTTACTTGTCTATCATTATTTCATTACCATCACAGGTTCTATTTATATTTCAGTATTGGCCAGATGTAGGGTTCCAGGCTGTTAGTACCGGGCAGCAGACCCAGCAATTGTGGACCAATATAATTTAGCTATAAATTTTTGATACTTTAAACGATTAACTTAAAACATTGTCAGCAAGTTTTCTGTATAAAAAACTGAACACTACTATTTAGCTCACTACAATGGCGGTAAAATGATGACTCCGCTCACCAATATGATACTGCTGACTATAAATTTTTTTCCGCACTTTCTATTTCAACAATGGTTGTTTTCGGCTTCTATGTCTGAGATATCTACAGCCTGGCTAAAGCAGTGGTAGCTTGATAGTGTACCAGTCAAGTTTCATGTAATATTAGAAAAAAAAAGATTACTTTTAATTATTATTATTTACAATGCTTAATTCTAGAATCTTTCCTATTTTATTAGTAGTTACAGTGTATAGTTGTAAATAAAAATTTAGTAACTTTAAAAAGTTTTTTTATTTTATTTAGAATCAAAACACTAATAGCTAAATTCATTCAAAAAATTTAAACATTGCAGCTATTTCATTATTTTTTATCAGACCATTTACATTATTTTAATACCACTTAGTTAATTTTTGTTATATATTTTTATGTTATTTTTGGTAGAAGAGCTCTGAAATATTATGTTTAGCCATAGTAAACTATAAGTTTTATGCCATCAGTATTGCACTTCCTAGTTGTATATAATTAAATTAACCTATATAGAACTACTCTTTTGTTTTATAAATATCATTATACCATTAGTGCATGCATAATATTGCCATATTAAGTGGTGGGCCATATTTACCTGAGTAAAGTATATTTTCTTCCGGGCTATGTTAAGGCTGCTTACAGAAAAATATAATATTGGGGTGTTTAAATTTGTTCCCACAGTTCATGGGTAGTGTACTTTACTCTATTAAGTATTTTTAGCAAGTTTTAGACAATAAGAATGTAGTTTAGCCGGTGGCATGTATAAATAGAACCCACAACTATTGTATTTACCACAAAATATTAAAGGTATCATTGTCTGACCACATAGGCTTCAATTTACTGATTGTTATGTGTAAGTGGCAAACACTTTGAAAAAATTTCCTGGTTTTGTGTTGCATAAATGTGAATATTTTCACTAACAATATCAATAACTATACCGCCTTACCTCGCCGATACCATCAGTTACGATTAATCGCCTTTGACCTTCTCTTCGGTACTTTCGCCTTCTTTTATGAAACCTACGTCGCCTTCCATTGTTTATTGCACCCGCTTTTTAGAAGTAACCAGCACATTTTACTGACTGTGACGACACTTTACTTAACATAACGGGACGACGCTTTACCGAAGCTCATGAATTATTCATGAATACACACACCGTCGTCGGTCGTTGTCGTCATCGTTACAGACACACAAGCGTATTATTATATAGATTACACTCCATAACTGAGACTAGGGTTGTGTAGTTAACAGGGTTGGATGTTATTGTGTACAAGAGGTTGCTTATAAAAATAAAAGCTGTAGTGCTTTAGGGTCACCGAAGTTGCATTTAGTATTAAATCAAATTAATATAGGATCTTTTTATAATTTTTTCACTTGTTAGTTTATAGATAAAAATGCATAGCTCACAAGTGGACCATTTATGTATTACAAAGATTTGATCAGGAGTCAAACAAAATAGAAAAAAATAATTATGTTAAAGAGATATGAATATACAAAAAGCACTATTTTAATAAAATTAAGAATATTTTCACACACAATGACTAAAGAAAGTATTGATATCCTTCCATCAACAACTTTGAAAACCCTTTACCACCAATTATTTGTTGAAACCAAATTATGTGTATTATTTTTTAAACTCAGCCTATTTATTTCAAACTAACCAGTTTCTAATCTCAGCAGAACTGTGCCATAAACTTGAGAGTTGTCACTCGTAAATATACATTGATAAATTCCAGCATCAGACTCTTGGAAACTGAAGGAGAGAGTGGACTTCAGTCGACCATTTGCTTCCATTTCATTCATTTGAGGAGTCCTGGCCAGAACTCCATTGTGCAGCCATTGTGCTGTTGCAACAGAATACATATTCATTTCATCATCCTCATGACCAGCAGTGAATGATAATGTAATAGTATCATTGACAGAACATGCTCTTCGATTAGGAAATTCTACAGACGTTAGACTATCCTGTTCAGTTATTCTTAATACTCCTGGATCACTGGACAAAACTGGAATCAAAGTAACAATATATGAGTCAAGTTTACAAATAATACTAGCAGTAAATTGTCAAATTTGCATACCAGACTCAAAATTATGGATTGCTTAACAGGTAATGATGGTTTTTTTTTTAACTATATTAATGCATATTTATTTATGTACATGTAAAATTTTTGTGGGGAGGGGGATTATGGGCAGTGGAAAAAGTATGGAGATAGAGAAAGAGAAGCTGATGAAGAAGTGGTGTTGACTGCAACATCAAAGGTTGCTTTAAGTATAAAGTATCGTGGTTTCTCTTGACTGGTGTGGGACATGACTAGACTCTTTCATTGTAACTCCAACCTTTGTAAAAAGTCTTTCTCTTATTAAGTCAGAGCTTATTATTTTGCTAGCAACTAAAAAAAATTTTTTTTAAGAATATCATAGGTACATAAAAAAAGGGAAGAAACCTGAAGTGCTTTTGTGACTTGCAATTATTGTCTTCAAATTTGTTTTAAAATTTATTCTACTACTATTACTATACAGAATTATAATTCTTAGTATGGGTCACATAATTTGTACATGTCTACCAGCCGCAGATAGATTAGTAACTTTGATGGCAATACAAGGTGGAAGGCTGGATTCTTTGATAGTATAGTAGGTGCATGCACTGGTCTTGTATTGCTTTCTAAGATTTGAAAAAAACAAGCAGTATATTTGTCACAAGGATACATCGTGGTGGTATTATTCACCATCACAATTATTTTTTTAGCACCATTTAAAACTTGAGAAATTAGGATCAAAGATATTAATTGTTGTTTAGTGAGGCACTTACTAAATTAATACAGAAGTGTCAAATACTGCTCAAAATTGTTTTGTTGCTGTCGTAATTATTGACTCATAGGTATCAATTGTCTCGATATGAGAAGGACAGTTACAATTTAGGCAACTTCGTCCCAATTCTGCTCACTTATATGGAGGACTTTTATAATAGTTGACCTGATTACCAATCTTGGGCTGAATTTACTAAAAACATAAATTATTGGATATTAACTTCTCACTTTGCAGGCAAAAGAATGTTGTACATAAGATTATTGTGTTAGTATGTTTGAATGTGCCAACTGCTTGAGTACAGAAAGTTTTGTTATATGCTATGGCTGAACCGTAAAGCAGGAGGACTACATTGTCACTACAACAACAGAGAATAAGATTAAAAACTGTTAAGATCACCCAAACAGAAGCTCCAACAGAGAAATTTCTGGACTTGGGTTGAGCTTTGAGTCCTGTAAGTTATTGGGGGCAGGGTCAAATACAAAGTTGGTGGAAGAGTGTTCTGCTATTATAGACATAATTAGTTTATTTGACTCAGAACTCCCTGAATATTTAGCTTTCGTGTAAGATGGCCACAATTTTGTGACCACCAAATTCTTGTGGTAAACAGTAATGACATTGTAATTTAATTAATGAGTATTGTCCAAGTGGGTGCAGTCCGTTCTTGAACTTATACTTGCTCAACCTATCTTGCTATTTAATGTCTGAATCCCTTACAGCTTATATAATTGACTTTATTATAAGGTTTGAAATTGTTGCAGCCAATCAAGTGGTTGTAAAACAATAATTTAATTAACACCCAAATTTTGTGACATATGAATCAGCCCTTAAGCAGATGAACCAGCTGTACAATTTAACTAGTAGCATGCTCTGATTTGTAGGTACACAATAAGCATCTAAACTTATAAACATTATTGTTGTCAACACACCAATTCCGGTTCTATCTCTAGACGAAGATTCTGCACATTTTATATCATTATCTGTTTCTTCATTTAATATGAGAATGTCATATCACTTTAACTATAACTCGTTTGTATACTACATTCACACTAATTTACCGCCTGAGCTCCTTAATATTAATTAGGTCTCAGTTCAGAGTTCATACATAACTTTTCATGTTCATAAACAATTTTTAACATAAACATATTATTAGTTTAGCATATTCTTGAAATTCTATAACTGCACCCAATGAGAACTAAACATGTGCCATTTTCTAGCTAGTCGAAATGGTTCCCCCCAAAAATACATTTTTTCAACTTTTCATGCAAGCACATAGTTCAAATATACTTTTTAACTAATTTTTTGGAGCAAAATACTAATTAACATTGACTTGCCTGTAATGGGAATTGTGTCTCCATTTGCAGTTACTTGTCCATCTTGAGCAGTACATTGATACATTCCAGTATCAGAAGACACTACTGTATCTATTGTTAGCATTAAAGTAGTAGTGGAAGAACTGTTAGTCATGAGAGATATTCTTATAACTGTGTGAGGAACATCTTGTACAAGCTGTCTTCCATCTTTATTCCATGTCACTGACAGTGTATTAGATGCTGAGTTAACTTCACAAACCAGCCAGATAACTGATCCTTCTACTTCTCTAGATGACTGATTGTACAATGAATTTGGAAGTGTAGTTACAGACAGCTGAGCTTGAACAGTATAATCTACATTTATAATAATTAGACCTATAATAATTCTCTGATTTAAGATTGTCTTGACTAATAGACTATTTGGATAATAATAAATGGTTCACATAGTCTAAGAAAAGGTAAACTTGTGGCTTGCGATTCTCTACAGATGTTTATCACTAAAAATGTCAGTTACTAACATTAGCAAGGGATGGTCAAGAGCTATAGTAAATGAATGAAAGATTTAGACATTAATTGACGAATGGAGAGTGTAAATTAGAATTAAGAATTCCCGCTTTTTAAGCAAAGTGAGTTCATAAACATGTGATGAATGTACATAAAAAATAGCTATAAATACTGCTGATAAAATTTTGAAACTCTCATTCATCATGTAATGAATAATACATACATTGACTTTCTGATTTCAGTTGCTAACTTATCACAAGAAGAAGAAGGCTAGTTATCAAGTTCAAACAGGTTTGTGGTATTTTGTTGGGCATCAAGTAAACAAAAGAAATAATTTTCCTCTTTCTGAAACATTTGTGCCTAGCTCAATGTATTGGTGACATCATTCAGTTATTAAAACCTTTTTGAGTGTTATGCAACTTATGTCATTGAATAGTATATCTGACAAGCCTTTCAATATTTGTATTTCAGTAGATCTATTTTAAAGTGCAGTTTCAAATGTTTGTTTTTCACATAAAGATCACTATACCGTAACCTGGTCTAATGATTGCTCACTGATTAATAGGGAAAATAAGGTTTAATATTATATGCCAAGGCAAAGGAATTTAGTTAAAATATAACAATGAAATCAGTATTGATAGGTCATGTTGATTGTTATCATAATTATTGGCAATGCTGATGTCATAGTTTTCGTTGAGAATAAAAAATATGTAAGAAGAGTAGGCATGTGAACAGAGTATAGGCCCTGTGGTATCTAACACAATAATAATTTGCTAGTGTATCTTTGTTGATTACTACACAGCATGTAAGTTTTGACATTAAGCTGAATAATAATAGCTTGTTGAATTAGTCTGATTCTGGCTTGCTTATCACGATACTTCTATATTATAGGCGATTATTAAGCAGCGTATAAAACAATAATTCAAATAATATTATCATTTCAAAACCTTACAATCTGTCATTTAATCAAAAACAACAGAAATTAATCAAACCTAAAAAAAGACAATTAAATACTAACGACAGAATTTAATTTAGCCTAAAGAAAGACAGACAGAGTAACAGACAGACAGACAGACAGACTGATCATGCATTAGAGATTGCAAGATCACTTGAGACAAAAATTATGTGCTCTATACAGCTTTAGAAGACAAGGCTAGTTGTTAAAGTTTGCATCAGATAAAAAAGATATACTGGACACAAATCTGTTTTAAATTCTTTCTCTGTTATAACATTTTTATTACTCAGTCTAAATAAATTTTAAATTCTTCCTCAATGCAGTGGTGAAAGGATTGATGAAGTCTGTCAGTGTTACACCTACCATTTCAATTTACATTTGAATATTCTGATTGTTAATACTATATGCTCAGACATACTTCAAGTTTACATGAATGTATCTATTGTATGGTGTTAAACTTGCTTTACTTAAACTGTGAAATGCAATTAAGTATTAGCCACACCAGTATAATTTAGCATTCCCTTGATAAAATTATAATATAACAGATAGTGAACTAAAAACTAACACGTCAATAGGATTATATATTCATATTAATCGACAAACTCTTGTAATGTGAAACCATATAAGTTGCTAGAAGTGGTCTCCTTTATATGAATGGCTTTTCTTATATCACACCTAAGTCCAGCTTAAATATATTAAGTACAGTTTATTTTAATTAATGTAAGGGAGGTAAGATTAAGCTTGCGCTATCTCTAAGTGTCGTAATTTATAGAGACTAATGTGTAGCTATTATATATTGGAGTGATAATATTTCTGTAATAATAGTACCTTGTAAGGTAAGACTTCTATATTAAACCAGCTTGCTTTAAAAGAAATTTAAAAAAAAATTAAATTAAAGAATAGCACAATAAATTAAACAAAAATATTGAACTAAAAATTTGAATAGCATTCAGACCAGCTCTCTCACCATTTGACTGTAGCACATCACTAATTATAACAGCAATTTTTTTTTAGAAATGAATACACCAGCCGCTCAAGGCGAAGTAAGTTTAAGACATCGGTTGGGGCATTTTGGACGAGGTTTCAACTTTGAAATTTTCTAATCTGTATTTTTCACCTTTGAACTCTGATCAGTTTAACCCCGAACACTGCTTCCGCGAGGTGAAGCTATATCTAAGCAGCAAGTATTGTGGGTTGAGTTGATACTTGAAAATTTACTTTTACTGATTTCATAGCAAAGGCTAGTAATGCTCACATATTATATTGAGCTAGACCTAAATCCAGTTATGTTTACGAACTTTCTAAAATGTAAAACAACTTACTGTATACATTTCCAGCACACAGGAGAAGTGCAACACACTCACACACAAAAAAAAAAAACACAACCTTTTAAAGAATATTGAGATGACAAAAACAAATAAAATGGTGGAACTGATAGCTAGCAGCAAAATTGATAATTGTATTGTTTTTGTAATGTGTATACTTATCTGCCAGCTATTACTTGACCCATATATTTAGAAACATGCTTTCTTCTTACTGATGTCATTGTTAGTAGCTATACCTGAAAGAGATGAAGGAGGCACTTAAATAGATGAATGAGGTACTGAAATTGATGAAGTGATGAACAAAGCATGAATTAGATGATGAAGGTATTCACAAAAATGAAGGCGGTATTGATATAAATGGAGTTGGCATGGATGTATAGGTCTAGCTACCAGAATAAGTGCAAGTCTTCTGTCTCATGGCGAACTATAAACTAGCATAATGAACCATACCTCACCCATATAATGAATAGAAAAAAAATATTCATGATCCTTCCCTAACCAGTACAATCTGTACCATGTCATCCTATATAATATATGCATGCATTGTAAAATGCCTTGGAAAAATTTGTCCATGATAAGTCAACTCAGTGAAAGCAGACCAAATTACCTGCCAGTGGCTAGCGGCCAGCATAATATCCTGTGGTTCGCCACACACTAGCTGTAAGGTGTTTAAGCTGGTTATAGCTTATGGTGAGCTCCAGTCCATCGACCACCTAACTGGTGAAAATTATGTGTCTCCCATTCATGGGCATTAGAGAGCCGGATCTAATTCACAACAAATAAGGAAGACGACCAGCTAGGCTCCACCTCTCCCTCTTCCACAGGTTTACCACCTATACTTCTGTGCTCCAAGATCCTTTGTCACACCAAAGGCCTACTAATCAAGATCCCGGATCTCCTGCCAAGTCAAAGTACGAACGTAACATCAACAGTGTGGGGTCAGCCCTCCGACATGGGGAAGACAGGAAGAAAGTGAAGAGAGGACAAGGGGAAGAACAATAAAAGAAGAGAGGACAAGAAAAAGATCAAGAGAAGAAGAGACAATAGACATTCACGCATGCTAACTGTTTATTGAGTGTTTCTAGAGTTAATTACGTCATTTCTATATACGTGGACACTTTGACGTGGCTGCCTCGAGCATGCCCGTTTTAGCTATATGAACACATGTACCATTATTTTTGTTCAGTTCTATAGTCATCTGGTTATTGTGAGGTCCCAAGACCAGCTGTGATTTTTAATTAAACTTTAATAGTTAAGATCACTTAACTGTGGAGCTTCTCACTACGCCTAGAACTCTGGAGGCAGTCTACCTGGTCCAAACCTGGGCGCATAATCTGGTTCATGCCCTACAAACAGTCACTGATCAACTACTCTTAAAATTCCAGTTTTCTCACTTGGCTCGATACTCAGTGGTCTCCCTCAACTCATCAGTCACTGGTCTCACTGGACTCATCAGTCAGTAGTCTCACTTGACTCGTCAGTCAGTAGTCTCCTTCGACTCGTCAGTCAGTAGTCTCCCTCGACTCGTCAGTCAATATTCTCACTCGACTCTTCAGTCAGTGGGGGGGGAAGCCCCTACAGCAAACTTTACACCTTGTGACTTACAGTCCTAGTATATAGGATATATGAAGATATCTAGGGTAGAATAAACCACTTATTACACTCTACAGAGTGATATGGCTCTTAGGCTTTATTTTCACTCACTCGCCTCTGGCTCTATGAAAATATATTAGCCTGCTCATGAAATATTTCCCATATGACACCTCTGACTCATGTAATAAGTATTATATATATATATATAATTATGTAACTGGTTTTGGGAAATTCGGCCTAAATGTGGCAAACAATTTTTTTCAGTATCCCAGGGTAAAGCCTTTTGGTTCGATTTTTTTATTTATATTTTATGGCAGAAATGGATAGACACCAGTTAGCTCTAGATTATAACGCAGTTGTAAACTCTGGCGAGCTCTAGAGCTAACGCTAAGAGGTTAGAAACACTAGCCAAAGCGTTGCTAAGAAATTATTGGCGGGCTTGTCACTAACAGCGGGGTAAAAAACAGTAGCTATCAAATTCAGTAGAGATCTCTGTCTTGCTACTTAGTTCAGATAGTGTTCTAGTCATCGTAGTAGTTATTCAGTCGCATTGTGTCTAGATAGACTGAGCTTTAGTAGTGACAGAAGTGCTGTCTCGTGCATAGCTTAGTTCTTAGGTGATAGTTAGGCCTTAGAATTGAGTAGCATGTTAGATAGCTGGTCCTTCGATTGTCACTCGATTAATCGTTTATGTCCTGGGCGCCTTACACCCGCTCAAGTTATTCAGAATAATTCCTTTGCAAAACTTTCAAATAACTATTAATGCTTATCTAATTGCATAATATTTATGGCTTGTAATATTCCAAGTTTTTTTACTCTACTAGTGACTCTTTGAATTGAAAATGCTTTCTACGAAACTTTGTAGTAAATTACGTGCAGGATCATCTATAAATGGTTTATACCACAATAAAACTAGATAGGGCAGCCAGAAAGAGAAGACCTTCCTGTTGTATAAATTTTAATTGTTAACACCAATACCAACTGTTGTCTTTTCTTGGTTCATTTAATCTCAAGTATTATCTCCATTGACATTATATTTCTAATCCTAACCCGAAGTTTGTGTACAAATTCTCAATAATAGATGACAATGCTATACCCATTTCGCTTCCTTCATTTACTCTTTTCTGTAAGTTAAATAATGAACTGCACCAAAGCTAATAATTAATTTTGATTTTTTGATTTTCACACTACTATTGTTTCATTGATCTCTCTTAGTCATGGAGCAATGAACATTAAAATGCTGGTGATAATATAGGAACTTCACATAACATGGCTTCCAACTATTAAATAAGCAATATACAAACAGCACAATTAATTGGCCTCGATTAAATGGAACTTTATAAAGTATAAATGTAACATACGTTGCTTCATTTGTGCTGAAACCATGGTTTTGTAGCCAAGAAGCTCAATGTTTGGACTTAGACTAGGCTGTCTACATACAGAATATGAAGTACATTGTCAGAAATAGCTAAATTGCAGAGAATCCCGTCACAGGTATTGGACACTATCGACTTCGGCCACTCAAAACAGTGATCCGACAGACCTCTTGAACTCCCACTGGCTACATGTATGTTTTCAAGTGAATTTACTGCTTTTGTGCTAAGTATCTTCACTCAACTATACTACTATTTTGAACAATGGGTTTAATTCAGTATCATGTATGTTATTGTGTGGGAGGTCACAGATTGTTCACACAACAAAACTTGTAAGTAATTAAGAACGTTTGACAAACTCCTTGCTTAAGTGAGTATCATCAACAGAGATTATTGTAGTAGCCACTGTATACACTGTGGTGATAATAAACTTATTGTTTCTCATGAGTATTCAGTCCGGTACACGTCATTAAGGATGGTAACACACACGCACACACTTTGGTTGCTGCGGTGAAATTATACAGACTAAATCATTTATCATTTCATGGACTAAACTACAACAATACTTTTTTATTGATTGAGTCACTGCACTAATCATAATGCTTCAAATATAAAAATAAATTCTATAAGATTATCAGGAATGCTGAACTCTTCCGTATCAATCATGCATATTAATTTTATAGCTACTGCCGAGATCTTTAAACTTTATATTTTGAACCCTTAAGAGTAAACCTGGTTTTTAACCCAAGAATTCTGTCTAGTTGGGTGTGGTAAAGTTACAGCTATACTAACCTCAACACATTGTGGCTTAAAAATCAATTGTTATCCTTTAGAAGATAGTAATGAAATGGCTATTACACTATCAAAACAGAACTTGTAATCCTTGTGTAGACAAATAAGCTCCCTTGTGTCTATTTTATGTTTAGCTACTAATACTCCCATATTTAGTACACCAGTATAACCATTTTTGTTCATTTTTCATTTTATATTTTTGTCCCCAATATTAGAGTTCTTTCTCCATGTCATACTTTGTATTACCTTATTAGGTCATGAGTTAATTCTATGACCAATTCCTAAGTGTCAGTTAACCCCGACTAATTGGAATAATGCAGCAACAAAGGCAAAGATGAGTCCTTTACCTTCATGAATAGAGTGTCATAACAACCAGTTTTGTCCGTTGATGTATATGGTGGTAAAAACTAGAGGTTTTCTTTTCCTCATTCCTTCAGTGTAAAAAGCTGTTAACAGATGACCAGCAAAATACCTGACAAATAGCATTTTGCTATCTCTGTATTTTGTCCCCGAAAAGCCAAATACATAATTTTATGTACAAGAAAGGGGGAAATAACAACAGATTCAATAGCAACAACAACGACTGAGACAACAACAACGGAAACAACAACAACAGAAACTACAACAACAGACACAACTACGAGACATCGGAGCGTGCTACCCAGGCTGTAACATGTTGATTGTTCCGCTTTAAACTCACCTGACGATATCCACAACACGAGTAAAATCAGTGGAGTCCACTTATTCCTCCACATAATTATTGCTCACTAAGCCAGGTAGGTGTTTTTCACCGCCGGTGAAATTACGGAGAGTGGACAATAATATTCGTAGACTGATAATATATACAGTCTCGTAGCCAACTCGCGTAATTCCCGGTTTCCTTTTGCGACAAACCGGTGACGTAATTCATGGTCCGGGTCGTAGTGCAAAGACAAGAAAATGGAGTTTGACTGGGGCGTAGCTCTGCTCTGTCACTTGTAGGTTGTGTTCTCCTGTGTCTAAAGAGAGCACAAGACACTTTAAAAAGTATATAGCGCTAATTTTTTGTTCTACTCCAGAAAGATAAAAAGTTTTACTGGTATTTTATCACAGGTATTGGTTTCAGCAAAGAAGGAAGTAAAATTATAACTGATCATAACTAAAGGTAAGTACGTTTTTCAGTTACAATCACTAGACAAAAAGTTGAATTTCCTGCGGCAGTATTTGTGGTTGAAGTGGTGATAATGCCATATAGACTATTCATTTCATGGATAAAAGAAATATGATATTACAGATAGAATTTCAGGTAGAGGATAGAACTAAATACCAGGTATTTGACACTTAAGGATCACGTGGCATTTCATGTAGAATCCCAGGTACCTGACAGTTTATGGTCATGTGGCATTTCATGTAAGAATCCCAGGTACCTTACAGTTAATGATCACTTGACATTTCACCTTAATATCAGGCATGGCCGTAGCAAGCGGTCCGGTTGGTCCGGTTTTGGCCGGACCAATATTTTCACCTCGTAGCCACACCCACCTAAGTTGCTGCGTAGAGCATGCGCCTAAGTTCAAGGATTTGTAACTGTTACGATCTCCTTCTAGTTGTTATTCACTTGTGGAGCATATTCATGGCCGTAGCATCCGGTTTTTTCCGGACCAATTTTCACCTCGTAGCCACACCCACTTTAGTTGCTGTGTGTAGAGAGCATGCATGCTAATTTATTCCAGGTTTGCAACTGTTAGGTTCTCTTTCCGCCATTTTTCACCTGGAACTTTATTGGTTTGCTCGCTATCATTGAGCGGCCCATAATAGCTAATCCGTCAATTTCGGAAGTTTTCTTCTGATTCCTTTCTGCCAAGTAAGCCTCCGTCTAAATAATCTGATGCTTCTCCACGCCCATAAACAAAGAACAGATGCCATTTGTCTCAAAGCAGTTGTAAATAATTTTATTGGAGATTCCATTTACAGATCGAATATTTTTGGAAAGTGCTAGTCAACAATTACCATTTATGCGTAAATAATATATACATGTAATCAATCTACAAATAACAAAAGTATAACAAAATCAAAAAAATATATGTAATAGTTATGCCATGGCCAACGAGGGGTTATGGAATATAACCGTCCCGATCCCGAGGGCGAAGCCTGAGGGATAAGGGCGGTGATATTCCATAACCCCGATGTTGCCATGGCATAACTGTTTCATACCATAGTTGCTGCTACTACTACTCTCTCATATCCACCTATATGGGACCAGCCCTACCACATATAACTGTCCTGCCGCTCTCATACCACAGGAATTTACCACAGCTAGCTGCTTTACTGCTTACTGCTGAGCAGCCCAGGTAGAGTTAGATCTGGAGATAACAGCTGGCAGCTACAATGCTAAAGTAAACTTGCTAAAGTAAACTTGCTAAAGTAAACTTGCTAAAGTAAACTTTCTGGCGTGCTTCAATTGAATTTTAATTGAATTTTAATTTTGGGCCGGAAACACGGAAGAATTCGCTTGACACCGCACCGGGAAAATATCATAGCTTCAGGAAAAATCACCGGGAAAATATCACTTTTAATCTATGGGTGTTACCGCAGCAACCATGGTATAAATTGTCTTATCCCATCCTTTGCACTTGGCTGCTGAATGGGTCGATTTGTTGACAGAAGGTAATTTTCTTGAAATTGCATAAAAAACTACATTGTACGATGACACAAATAAATAATTAAATAAATATACATAATATATACAGGAAATTAATTGACCACAGACCACACCTACATCCTGGCCTGACCAACCAAAATTTGCTTGCTACGGGCTTGTCAGGTACAGGACACTTCAGGATCAGGTGGCATATCATGCCAATATCAGGTACAGTACACTTCAGGATCAGGTGGCATATCATGCCAATATCAGGTACAGGACACTTCAGGATCAGGTGGCATATCATGCCAATATCAAGTACAGGACACTTCGGGATCAGGTGGCATTTCATGCCAATATCAGGTACAGGACACTTCAGGATCAGATGGCATTTCACGCCAATATCAGGTACAGGACACTTTGGGATCAGATGGCATTTCATGTGCAATGTCAGGTACAGGACACTTCGGGATCAGGTGGCATTTCATGCCAATATCAGGTACAGGACACTTCAGGATCAGATGGCATTTCATGTGCAATGTCAGGTACAGGACAATTCGGGATCAGGTGGCATTTCATGCCAATATCAGGTACAAGACACTTCAGGATCAGATGGCATTTCATGTGCAATGTCAGGTACAGGACACTTTAGGATCAGGTGACATTTCATGTGGATTCAGACTAATTAGCTAAACTGCAATAAAAGATATCATCAAGAATTTTTTTTTTAATTTGTCATCATAATAATCTGCTAATGTTAAGTCTTATTGCTCAGAAATTACCCAAGCAGGAAGATCTGGCGGAATCGGTCTCTTGGAAGACTTATCAGCAAGTATCCTCTGTTTCGTCTGCCTTTTTGCTTGGGCAGACTTGCTGGAGTGGAACTCGTCATCTAAGTCCATCAAAAACTTGTTGACGCGATCTGCTCTCCAAGTTAAAGGCTTCACGTACAGCTCATCCTCGTCCCCACTCTCCTCACTCGACATTATATTGGCCTCCAGCACCAACAGCCATTTCTTTTGGTCCGCATCATTGTATTTTCTTTTGTGGAACACACTCATTCTCTCCTGCAGTTTCTATAACAAAACAAACCATAAAACCAAATTAAAATTACCATGCTTAAAAACGAACTAAATTAGCTAATTTTGGATGACATCATTGTATGCTACTTATTTTCTTAGTTGTATTTACCCTTCTTATTCTATCAGTTCTCCTCCTACATTTTCTCTTCATATCTGCCTTTCCTCGATCAGAGAGCGACCTCTGCTGGCCAAGATTTTTGAAATATGTGTACGATGCTTCTGTACACAAAATTGAATATATTTTTTATCACTGTTATATAAATAGTAATAATACTGACCTCTTATTTCAAAAGATTGGAAGTCAGGGTTGAGGCCCTTCACTTCCGCCACCAATCTATTGGTGACAGTCCGATTTTCCTCGCTCCGCCAATCATACCTGGATATTTTAACCATACACTATTTGAATGAAAAACTAATAACAAAACTTACATCTCTCCAAAACAAAATCCTGTAAATTCTTCTTCTTCGTCAATCAGCATTTTGTAAGTTTTACGGGTCTCCGACTAAAAACCAAAATACATAAAATATGTTTTCAAGTGATACAAAATTCTTAATGAATAGACCCACATATAGAAAAACAGCTTTTATGTCAATGTGACTCTGAACCGACTTATAGAGTCCAGGATGCTACCTATAACTGTTTCAGCGTATATCTTTGCAGTTTAATTTAAAGTATGTAAAGAGAGTAGTCTTATATAGACTTGTGAAGAAAGTACAGTCATACACACAACCTATAACTGTTTCAGCGTATATCTTTGCAGTTTAATTTAAAGTATGTAAAGAGAGTAGTCTTATACAGACTTGTGAAGAAAGTACAGTCATACACACAATAAGCCACCAGTAATGCAATAATTATAACAAATGATTAATGGAAATACCATAACACTATACCAATGAGTGCCACAACTTTCCAAATTCCCTATAAAACACACGCCTAATAAGCCAATACCACAATCGGTAAAGGATAGACTCAACCTCAATAAGTAATAAAGGACAGTCATATACGGAATAATTAGCCAATAATAATAATTGGTAAAGGGTAATCTTACACAGACTCGTGGAGTAATAAAGGTTTGTCATATACAGAATAATCAGCCACTACTAATATTTGGTAAAGTATAGTCATACACAGACTTGTGGGGTAAAAGGACTGTCATATACGGAATAATTAGCCAATATTAATAATTGGTAAAGGGTAGTCATATTTGTATCAAATTTCCTCAACTCACAGAAAACTGTGGGACAGGCCACATGTTCTTCAGGAGGAAACTCAGCTGGCTGTATCACATGTCCTTATGTATCATAAATTCAGAAGGAAATATGATATTTATAGTAGTGAACATGTAGAGTGATAGTTCAGTTAGAAATCCTGCACTTATCAAAGTGCAGGAAATTCCAGTTTTGGTCCTGTGAATATTAATTTCAGAGATACAGTTCGTCCAGCTTAAAGAGTAGAAAGTTCTGTTTTTTGTTAATTGTTCTTTAAATGTATACATGTGCAGTCAGGTTGATGTCAGGAAGCTGAAACTTCACACACACACAAATTAATATATATTGAAATTGATTATGTTTTAAAAAATTGTGGTTTGTGGTCACAACTGTGGTAATAGATAGAAGAAGTGACCCTATAAATGGAGGATATTTTTGATGTTTTTAAGCCAGAAAAAGAGTAAATTGAATTCGAGTGTGTCTAAAGATTTTGCAGACTGAATCTATGGCTCATTAATTTGATTTGTACCAAATTTTTATATTTTAATACTATTTTACTTATTTTTAATTTCATTTTTTATAAAAAAACTAAACTCCCCAAATGCTTTAAGCTGGTAATTTTGCAATTTTGAAGTAAGTGTCTTGGGAATTTAATATAAAATACCTAAATAGTTGTATTTTAATCCATATGTATTTGAAACCCGGGAAATAAAAATGCTTTTGTGAGAGTGTTAGTATTTTCGGTGTAAGTTGTGACGTTTGCGGAAGCTCTTATCTCAATGACGACGTATTTGTGATGTCAGAGTGTTGAGCTTGCGCATTTGTGAACTAAACCAGGGGATGTTGGACACGCTGGTAAAACGCGGGAGATGGCCCGTAACCGAGCCACGCAAACAATCAATTAACTTTGGCGCCAAAAACCGCGAAGCAGGTGGACACAAACGGTCTCTGAGCTATAACTTGTATGTAGTGTACTAGTCTGAGACAGTCATTTCGAATAACATCCTTCTATTATACTTGCAGGGGAATGAAGCTGTACTTGTGAAGCCATTGGAGCAGCTTAAAACTCTGTCTCAACCATGACCAACTCCACCCTGACTGGTACCAGCTCCGACAATTCCACCAACCTTGTATTGAGACTCCGCTGCGTATAGACTCCATCATCATCACTTCAGTTCTTTCCATCGGGATTGCTACCGCTATACTCTTCAGCCCTATCGCCTACAAGTCTAAATCTTGTGCTGAACTACCCGCTCCCACTAATGAGCAACCAACTCCAAGCAACATCGGGAATACGCCATCACTTTTGCTCGAGGGACTAACTATTTCCAAAGTTACAACGGCCATCTCACGGCTCATTTGTATTTCTTATTATTGTTTACAAATGGGCTCTTTTTAGAGCTGTCACAAGTTAATTGATTATCTTACCAAATAAATTGCGCGTTCGCGCGGAGCTCAACATTATGGGGGGCGGGGTGAAATTGCAATCGGTTGTCAACTTGAAAATAAAAATTGATATTTCATGGAACTGGATCACTGAATTGAATCCAAATTTTGCGCACAAGCAAAATACCCCCCTTAGAATAAAGTTACAGAGAGTTTTTTTAGAATAACGCACGAGTAAAACGGCATGAAATTTTACTGTTTACAAAAAAAAAAGAATATAGAGATTAGAAATATAGCTCTGTAATGTTGCGAAGAAGCCCTCAGGCTACCTCTGGAAAAAAAATGAGCGCAGTAGCTCTTTCGGCCGCTTCGAAATAACTCTGAATAGTAGCCAGTGTGAAGAGCTGTATCTCCGTCCCAGGCGGGTCTTCATTCTTCAAATTTGGCTTGCTGGAGTCCTCTTATTGGTGCTCATTTCACCTGTAACAACAAAGTAAGCCCACAGTACACAGAAAAAGAAATAATACAGACATAGCAAAAACAGTCAATTTGCGGTTACGCGCCTCGGTTTCCGGTGGCAGGGCACCCTTAAATAAGGGAAGTTCCCGAATAGGAGCTGCCGTGTGTGAGGGCGCGGCTCAAGTTTATCTACGAGTTGTGACGTAGAGGACGGACGAATTTATGACGTCAACAAAAATGGCGCTTAATGTATGGAATGTCTATGGAGATAGCGTAGTTCTTATACTTATGCTGTTTTATATGACTTAGTTTCGAGTGGATTGGGATCTAACAACACAAAAAAGGTATGGCTAAGCTTATTGTGATTGCAACTAGTCTAAGTTTTGAGATCTGTACTTTCTACTCTTTAAGCTGGACAAACTGTAGCTATTATAATTGCTTGCAGATTGCAATGTCCCGAGTTGTTTGTGTTTCCTGTTGGACTTCCTGATTTTATTGGAACTACTGCTAATATGCCTGTTGGTTACAAGCTGTTGAAAAATACAACATATATGATGAACAGATAAACACTTGCACATTTATAACTCAAAGGGTGTTAAATAAAAAGACAATGAATAAAAATAAAAAATAATTAAGTCACAAAGTAAAGTCCTCAACAAGAAAGAAGGGCAATTTATAATCTCATTCCACGACAGCATCTTCTGGGATTGAGTCTGGAATAATGTTGTTTAAAAGGGCACTTAATTCATAATCATGACTATTTTGCTTAAAATTAGCAATTATTTAGAGGTGACTGTTATAACAACTTGTGCATATTTTATCATTTTCAGTGATGTACAGATCCATATCACTGACTTGACAAAAATAATACTGATTTAATGGAAACAGTGTTAGGGCAGTGCCTGTATGACCCCTTTATGTTAGCACTACATGTGAGGGTTGATTGTGCACTACATGTATACTTGAGGGTTGATTGCGCACTACAATGTATACTTGAGGGTTGATTGTGCGATGCACATAATAATCTGGCACAGTGGAACTAGCTTCCCACATCAGTGTTATGTTTTCTTTGTTCTGTAATGTCCAGCCAGTCACCTGAATTAATTTTCTTTCTATGTTATTTTCACATGCATAACAAATACAGCTGTCAACTGTGATCGTTTTCTCCATGGCCCGGAGTTTTGTTGAAACTTCAGGATCCCAAGTGGACAGGTTTATGTATTAAGAAGCAGATTTGCAGCATAACTGGCAAGGACCACATTTTCTGTCTGGATGGATCGTTGTCTTTGGACCTCTTCTCCTTAGCACTGAACTCTTTGATTGTACAAAGTATTATCATAATACATTCAATATCACTTAAAAATAAGTTTTCTTTGTTTTGCAGTTACAATAATTTAGTATATCATAAATACATGAATCACTATGACATATCACTAATTATTTTAGTCTCATTTGGTTGCAGATTGCTATGTCCCGAATTAATAAGAAATATATAACTTGCCATATTAAAAGGTGTTCTGATGCTAAAATGGTCTGGTTTTTTCCTCAAACTATGCTGTTCGCTTGACTGAGCAGCACACCACAGTATTAAGACAAACACATGTGTGGGGAGCGAGACAAGGAAGAAGAGAGAAGATGAAAAGAAGGAAGAGAAGTAAAGTCAAAGAAGAAGAAACTTATATGTATTTCATTTTTTATGTGTTGTGCGTTATTTAGTATTTCATTCAATGTTGTGCGTTTATTTGAGTTTTGAGTGTGGTCACTGAACGTTTCCATGTATGGTCATTTGTGCTTGCATATAAGAACAAAGTCTTAAGACCTCTGTCTCAGTTCGTGTGCAGTCAGGTCTTGTTTAATTACTTGATTTCTGTGTGCGTTCTTTGTAGTTTGTATTATAAACGTGCATCTTACTTAGGCGCAAGCTGCGCTCAGCCACACGTTCTCTGGTGGCAGCGAAACGTTCCTGAAAGTGCGAGGTTGCCTGGTGATTAAGCTCTCCAGACCCCCACAACGTGTATGGCTTCCTTGCAAACTGAACGCCCACGCGCAAGCATCATTTTAATGAGGTGACCCTTTGAAAGGAATTGTACGCGTTTCTATTACTTCCGGTACGGGTGTTTATGATAATATACTGTATAGAGAAACGAAGGACATCAGGCTGGCATGTGACGACCCTTGCCCAACATCTTAAGACCAATTGTTTGTCCAGGCTACGGTAGAAAGTAGGGGTTAGCGAAATATGCTGGCATAATTTTGAGCATAAGGGATTTCATAAATACTAGCATAAGCTAGCATAAATACTAGCATATGCTAGCATAATCAGTGTAATTATGAACATAATGACGAACATAATAATGGTAGTTTTTAGCAAAAAAAATATATAGCAATATATATATATATATATATATATAGTTAGTTTGTATTGTACTTTAACAACAACAATATGATGTAGTCTTCAAGTAAATGTCTTTGGACAATTTAAATTAATTTTTGAGTCTACTGAATTCCTTCCATGTTGACAATTTTATTTAAAGATTCCAATATCACTTTTTGTAAGATATAACATTCAGATCCAACACTGTTGCCCATTCAGCAACTCACATATCAACATTGGCCATATCAAGAGTCAGATTTGTCACGTGGCACAGGGATTTTAGTTGTAAATGTGGTTGAGGTGACCTTCGAACTCTGTCTACGAGCATAACGCATAATGTGAGCATAATAAGAGATTTCAATTAGCATAATTACTGAAATTATGAGCATTGTTATAATAGCATAGTATAAAAAAATGAGCGTAATTCGCCAACCCAGTTAGGTTTGCTTTTTGTTCTTAGCTTTTGATGCAATCCAGGTTACCCTAAGGCCGCAACCACTAAAGCACAAAAAAACTAAGCCATATACTCCAACTATTTATGATCCATTGTCATGGCAAATTGTGTATAGTCTCGTGTAGCTGGCCCAGGGGAGGATCCAGGGGGGAGAGGGGGCCAGAGGGCCAGGGCCTCCCACCTCCGAACCAAATTTATTAAAATTATTAGGTGAATCAGGGTACCAATAATAAAGCATTTGAAAATTTAAGTGAAATTTTTGAATAACTGGTTATTATTGGGAAAAAACATTGACAATACATGTAATTCTAGTAAAATCATGTACACTTGTTGAAGTAAATAACATCACAATAACACAGATGACTCAAATACAATAATAACTAAGTTTATCTATGGTGAATGATGTTTATGACAAGTCATCTTAATCTTGTATGCTACCATTAACTTCCTCTTGTTGTTCGGAGCCTTGCTCTTTACAATTGACACTTAACAATGGCTGTGAACTTTCCTCTGCATCTGAGTCTCTGCGAGTTGCTTGATGGTTATGAATCCATAATAAAATTTGGCTCATGGACAGTGTAATTGTTCCACCAACTAAAGCTCCAATTGCAGCACCTGGGATGCTTCCAACACCACCAGCTGCAAAGCCAGCAACTCCACCAACATGACCACTTAATGATGCACCAGATGCTAAATTAACAGTTCCTGTAGCAGTGTGGATAAGTGCAGAATGTAACTTTCTTCTGAACATAAACTCCATCAATCTTTTTCGTTGTAATGGTCCTTTCTTTCTGAGTATTTCAATAATGGCTTGAAATTTCCAATCTTTATCTAATTTATTCTGTTTACAATAATAAACGGGAACTGCAACTATATCATCAATTTCTTCCTGATCCACATTAATATCATCTACACTCTTGACTTCTATGACTTCTTTTTTTCGGAACATGCCAAACAATTTTTGGTCAGTTTGTACTTTCTTCAACAACTGGTTTATTTGCTGAACATGATTTTTTAGTATGCTATCATATTTTTCTTTGGCTTCATTGTGTAACAAATCGCAAAAGGTGAGAAGTATAATATACTTTCTCCAGACGTCTCTCCCTAGTATTCTTTGTAAAGACTCCATTACGTGAGCATCTGCTACATTTAAGGAGTGATCAGGAGCAACAGATATACAATAGAGTAATAGTCTACTCCTGTAAAAATGTAGTCAAGCCTGAGCTTTCGCCTGAAAAACCACTAAGTGAGTTGCAGTGTAAACCTTCTTCGTCAAAAGAAGAGCCAGAAATGCTACTATCTGTAGTTAAATCTGTGGCCAAAACGTCCGAAATTACAGCAGTGACAAGTTCAATAAAGGATGACATTCGAGAAGCTCCAACAACTGATGAAAATGAAGATCCAATCTTTAGCGGCCGGTTTACCTAGAAGTGGAAAATCAAGGGGTATGAGCCACATCTTTGATGTTCCGTTTGAATATGGCTGTTCAGCATCACCTGTTACTTCTGAGCCGAAATCTGTTATGACTACTATTCATGAAAATACACTGAAGATAATTGATGTTCCAGGATTAGGAGATCAAGAAATACATACCAAAGTGGTTGAAAAACAAATAAAGAGAGCTGTAACAGGAAATATGTCATCCTGTCACACGTACTTCATCTTTCATCATGATTCTTCTCTTTACTTACTGTTCAGTTGCTCGCTACTGTGTAGAAAATACCTAACTAGTTAGTCTTTTGGCATGCAAAACTACTTAGGGTCGTCTTCACCTATAGCAGTTAATAGCTAAGAAAAGGGTCAATGAACTTAGGATAGCCAAGCGTTAACACTTTCTTTTACATAAAATCATGCTTTTATGATCCAATTTGGCCCAGCTTATTTTATATGGCAGGTTGACAGGTATGCACCTATGATAATTCAAATGAATACTGTATAATGATTCTGCATGAACTGTCCAGCAAGTTAGGCATAATGTTTGTATTCCTGGAAGATGTGGTTACATTGCATCCACAGAATCTTGCATCCTTTCAAGAAGAGTACTTCCATAACTTGCATATTTCATGAACGTAATCGAGTACATGAGATAATGGTTTAACATTATTTCAGGGTGTCCATAACATTTAATATAAGCAAATGATTTGGACATTTATTTATCATTGAAGTGCATAGATTAGCATTTTTCAATTAACTTGGTTCAGGAGATAGGGGGGTCCTTGGCCCCCTCAGTGCCTCTCCCCTTCCCTGATCAGTACGGAGAATGTTCACTTATGGCAATTTTAATCATACACTTTATTAACTCCATGTTTCAAAGGGACTTAGTTACAATGAAAATTTCTTACTTTTAGTTTTGACTTCGACTCTAATGTTAGTTAGTTGTAGTTATAATCAAATTCACTGTCTTCTAAAATATATTTTTTCCATGCTCTCTACAGCTTTCTTTTAGTTTTCTTACCATTACCTCAAAACTAAGGAAATTTGGTTTTGGTTTTAGTAAGTAAAACAACACTGTCCATAACCTGTCATTGATATGTTTGAAGTGTTTATTGTTCTACAAGTTACTTCAAGTACTCTGGGTATGCTGTTAATTTCCTTGAAATCAATTATTCTTTTATGATCTGTTAACTTTAATATGTATGTACCCAGCCAAGAGGAAAGGAATATGGTGTGTCTAGTCTACCCAACAGCAAGCCACAGGAGCTGATCCACAGCAGGCAGTGGTTTTAGATCAACAGGAGCAGCAGCAGCAGCAATGGAGTGGGTGGGGTCAGTGGGCAAGTCGGTGAGGTCAATGGAGTATGCAGCCGCAGCAGCCAGGAGCTGAAGGCTGGGTTGGGCAGCACTACCAGGCTACTCCAGGCCATTACTTATGTTTTGTGATTTCCTGTATCACAATGATAAATTGTTAGGGGCTAAAAGTACTTTTCAGGTTAGCAGTATAAATATTTTAAATCAGTAAATCAAAATATTGAAACACTAGCTCATCTTTTCCTGTTTAAAACATTGATACACATAGTTAGTAGTTATTAATTATGAGAATTTGTTTTAGTTTGCTATTAGATTAACTAAACGTAATTTCAGTTGCTATTTGGTTTCATCATCCATAAGTCAAATACTCGACATATCCAGGAGTTAGTCAAATTGGTTGAAACTTTTACTGTACCACAAAAATATCTACTTGAAATAATTCTTAAAAATAAAATTAAATAAAATCATGATAAAGTAAATAGCTATAGCTTTTTTGTGACTAATATAGCTGATATTTTACACAGTTGAATTTGATAAAAAAAATTATTTCAAAATTAGTAATATGGTTTACAATACAAAACTATCTACAGTGAACTAGTTATTTATCAGTACCATGCACCACTATTCAATATCGTTTTTAGCTATCTCCAGGTATTACATCATAGGTGCCTTCTATATTTCTCTCCACATGATCTCTTATGTCTTCATAACTTTGACTTATTTCTCCTTTAGCCGCTTGGTTTTGTGTATTTTCCATATTTTCATAAGTAACATCATTGACAGCACTTCCTATTTCTGTCCCACTGTTGCCTGGCATCTTATGACTCTCATATGCCTTACACTGGGAAAATGAAAACTCTTCAATTCCTACATTTTCAACAACACTGCTTCTCATTCTTGACATATTATCAATAGTGTCATACTCATGCAAGTCATTGCTATGGTATGAAGACACCTCTAATGGCTGCTGTTGAAAATGTTGCAGCTGAACTTGAGAGGATCTAATACATGACAAGAATGGCAGTTGTATATTTCACTGAAAATGATTATTATATTAATTTACTTTGATTATATGCACTATTTATGAACTAAGAGCTACACTTACATGTTTGGAATGGACTTCTTCATAAAGGATCCACTACTTCTTAGTCTAAGATATACAATTATTACAATTGCAATTACCAAAGTTATTAAAGTCGCACAAACAATAGAGATTATTATAATTGTAGTTAGATTAACTTCTGTTGACGTATTACTATCAGTAACACCATCAGAAACACCATCCATGACACTATTAGTTTCACCATCAGTAACAGCATCAGTAACAGTATCACTCAATGTGGTGATAGCTGTTGAAGAGTCACACTCAGGATCACTAAAGGAAGCAATTAACACTGGACATGAAGACTTCACATTCAAAAATTGTGCTTTAATATTTATTGAAGGTCCGCTTGACTCCCATTGCTGTAATATTTGTACAAATTCGAGTGCTGCCACTTCTGAAGTGCCCTGAAGTTGTGCTCTGTATGTAACAAGTTCAGGTGAGTTGGCAAAGCATTGAAATCCTCCATTTGTAATTGCAGTGTTTATATCAATATTACACTGGCACTGTTGTATTAATAATGATGTCAGGTGAGCAATGATGTCCTGAGATTTCTCTGAAGGACTATCATTCTGTAGCACATAATAATGTACTATAATTAATGAAAAATGTATGCAACTAGACTTGAGTAACTCACAATCCACATATTGCAAGCAGTACCAGTCAGTAAAACAAGTTGTAATAGCTCGTCTATAACATAAAGAAATAATCAATAATACCTGAACCCAATTCACTATGTCAATTTGTTCCAATATTATGATATAGACAACATAGGTAAAAGAAAAAACAATTTATGGAAGAGGTGAAACTTCCATTATCAACAATACTTGGTAATTAGTACTCATTTTAATTACTTCCTTATAGGCTGTACTTTTTTTTGCTTCTAGATTATGCCAATTACAGCACTTTGACATCTTCATAATCTTATTGGCTAACATACAACAGACAATTATTTATGGAATGGACAGAATAATAAAAGTATTTACAATTGAAACATAGTAGTACAAAAATACATTAATGGCAAGCTAGTATAATGTCATAACAGGATTTCCTGAAAATTCTAGTCAGGACATAGAATAAATACGATCCTTTAATATGACTCATTTGTGCCTTACTTTCCAGTACCACATGCTCATGTATACATGTATTAATAGCACATCGCGTAAGTTGCCCATTCAAAAATGTATGGGAAAAGTCGCTGTTCAATTGAAATCGCACGGGGAAAGTGAAATAGCGTGTAACTAATTGAAATACCTCAGTAACTAAGTAGAAACGAAGTGAAATGCCTCGGTAGCTAAGTGAATTAGTACGGGTAAGTGTGCATGCATGCAGCGTTAACCTTGGAAACGTACAGTTCGAGTAGTTGCTAGTTGGAGACAACGTCATTCTCTTCCACAGAACCTCTACCCGTATTAGACAGAATGTTTTACAACAGATTAGGAGGAGCCGCATGTTGAAAAGAAAGTTCCAGCAGAAGCTAATCCTGAAATAAGGAGATAGTGAGTGAACAATACGGTGTAGCTATAATTGCAAAAGACTTTGTAAAAAAACTGGCCTAGTATTAGCGAGTGATAGCACGGGTAACCTGTGCTATTAGGGATCAGTAGCACTCGTAAAACAATTGAAATAACACTCGGCTTCGCCTCGTGCTATTTCAATCACGTTACCCATGCTATTAATCCAGAATAGCACGATTACCCTTGCTATTACTCATACTAATAGTACGGCGCGTAAGTTTCCCATTAAAAAATGTATGGGAAAAATCGCTGTACAATTGAAATCGCACGAGGAAAGTGAAATAGTGCATAACTAATTGAAATACCTCAGTAACTAAGTGGAAACTAAGTGAAATACCTCGGTAATTAATTGAAATAGTACGGGTAAGTGCGCACACGTAGAGCGATAACCTTGGAAACGTACAGTTCCGGTAGTTTCTGGTTAGAGACAATGTCCTTCTTTACCACGGAACCTCTACTCGTATTAGACGGAATGTTATACAACAGATTAGGAGGAGTCGTACAATGAAAAGAAAGTTCCAGCGGAAGCTAATAGTGACTGAACGATACAGTGTAGCTACAATTGCAAAAGACTTTAAAAAGCTGGCCTACTATTAGCGAGTGATAGCACTGGTAACCTGTGCTATTAGAGGTCAATATCACTCACTCGGCTTCGCCTCGTGCTATTTCAATCGCGTTACTCGTGCTCTTACTTTGACGAAAATATTATACAAGATCATGGTTTCCTTAGCTGCAGAAATGAACTGTTATCTTTGGCTATAGTATTAACATTATGATAGCACGGAAAATTGTGGTACTTGGATAAATAGCACTCGTGCGGCGAGAAATTTCACTCAGCTTCGCGTCGTGAAAATTTTCTCACTCCACTCTACTATTAATCCAGAGTTCCACAGTTTTCCATGCTATTTTATCTCAATATATAGATAAGTAATAAATTTTAATGAAACCCATAAAAATTACAAACACCAAGCAGAATAATATCACATTAATGCCTATCAATGTATAACCTTACTGCTCTACTAAATAATGAAAAAATATTAATTAATAGCAACAATAAAATGATATTAAAATTGTTGAAGAAAGTACTTACTAGATGCTGTAAGTATTGAGAAGGGACCTGCTGGTAAGCTATTTGCCTCAAGTGATTCACTGTCTAGTGATGTCACACTAATGTTATATCTAGATCCTTCATTTAGACCAGTCAACGTGGCACTCCATGTTCCATTGGGATAAGACATTGTATTAATAGAAGTAAATATGGCCTCAATAAAATAAGTAGAATTAAACTCGGCAGTTATCTGTAGAAAATGTCAAGATTTCATTAGTTTAATAGTAAACTAAATTGAATTGTTGCAACATACCCTAAAAATATTAATTGTATCGGGAGAGTTCCATGTGATTGTTAAACTAGACTCCAATATGGAAGAAAAAGTAATGCCAGCTGGTGGAGGAGCTGAAATGAAATAATTTGACAGCATGACATTTCTAACCATCAATACGTAATGATTGCTATTTAAAGACAGTCAGTACAAACTATTTCAGGAATGGCATTGCACAAGACATGTGGCACATTGTGTAATCACTGTTTCCAGCTACTGAATGAATTCTCATTTTAACAGTACTAACTATATAAGTGTTTCTTACCACATATTAGGCAGGCTGGACATAAAGGAAAGTATCAATATCCTGTAGCATGTGCACAATCAGGAAATAGATTTCACTGAAGATCAAACCTGTAACTCTAGGTTGAGTGCTGATGAGTTAAGCATGAGGTTTTATGTTAAATTACCAGACACACCAAATATTACATTATTTTTTGGAGTATATCGCATATATAAGAAATTGTCATTATAATAGCAGGTTTGCACTTGAAATATGATAAGGGTTTAAATGAGGTTTCAATGTTTACTATTGAATTTTAATGCATCAATGCAATTCATTAGCCATTATAATTCAGATAATTCTTCTAAATTAGTATGTAAGTAATTAAAATGTTAATTATGCTAATTTTAAGGATGTGACATATGTGTTCATTTAACAAACAAATTTGTCCAATGTTGTTCTCAATTATTTTTGTAAAATAGATATGAGAATAGTGTTACTATTAGGAGTAAATTGTAACAAAAGCTAGAACACTACATAATTACAGCCAAATCAAATGTAGATTTAGCTATCGCTATACCACTTTACCTCGTACTGTCAGAGAAACTGCTTCAGATATAATTGAGATTACCATTGTTTGCGGTAGCTCATTAGTTGCTAGACAGTCATACGTAGATGAGTCTTCTAGCACCACATTTTGAATTAGCAGCACCCCCACTGAACCCAAGTCATCTCTAGTGTCAAAAGATGCCACGTCCAAACCATTTCT
>WLWD01001210.1_pt1 | contig 81731 bp, 58 predicted proteins | sample 6712731 | NCBI WGS metagenome assembly WLWD01 (sample SAMN12718690, study PRJNA576275) | sponge metagenome | isolation source: marine sponge | host: Mycale hentscheli | place: New Zealand: South Island, Marlborough, Capsize Point | collected 2014-11-01
ATGTGTAATAAATACAAGTAAAATAGAAACTGCATGAATTGAGCATTATATGCCAAAGTTTAGCAATGCAGATGTAACAATAGCATCCTCTCAGATCTACCCATCACAGTGGTATCCATACAACTAACTCTGATATAAGTGATACACACACGCTGATAAAAAAACATGTGTAATAAATACAAGTAAAATAGAAACTGCATGAATTGAGCATTATATGCAAAAGTTTAGCAATGCAGATGTAACAATAGCATCCTCTCAGATCTACCCATCACAGTGGTATCCATACAACTAACTCTGATATAAGTGATACACACACGCGCGCGCGCGAAGTCTGGTAACATTTTACCACAAGCTAATTTGAGGGAAACAATGCTAAAAGGCTTAATCAGATATCTAAAGAAAGCACTATATTTTAGAAATTTATCCATAACACACATGGCTACAATAACTTAGCGCCTCAAATAAAGTTATTTCTGTTTCTGAATACTTTCTTGTTGTTCTGTCTTTTATGGTTGCCATTATCTAGCAAACTCTCCATCAGGCCCATCAACTATTTTACCAATTTCCCCACCCTGGCAAACCTGAACAAAATGTGCAATGCTAGCCACAACACAACAAAGCAGCTGACTTCTGAGCAGAGCAGCGTTTGCTAAATCAACTCAGCTATTCTATACAAAATCTTCAGTTATACTTCCAGTGCCAAAATAAGGATAAAAGCTTAATAGTTTAAGATCTTCATATTAATAAGAATTTGGGTTTAAAAATCTTATTAAGATCTTAAAATAGATCTGAAGTAAATTCTTAAAGTTTCTCAATATACAATATAAGATCTTTAATACTATCATCTTAATAAGAAATAAATCATTAAAGTTTGTCAAGATCTTAAACTAAATCTGAATTGAATTCATAACATTTTAAATGAGATGTCATTATTTAAGATCTTGCTAAGATCCGTGATACAATCATTTTTAAATCAATTTTTTTCTAAATCTTCATAAGAATTGGTATAAGGTCGCGAATACAAATCTTATTAAACTTGTATTAAGTTTATGAGCTTAATTAGGATCTTACTACTAAGATCTCTAGAAGAGTGATAAGGCAAGATATTTTTCTCTCTCAGGCTTTATTTCACTCTCCTAATAAATTAATCTGCTCGTGAAAATAAATTAATCTACTCTGTGAAATATTCTTCATATCACACTCTGACTATAAATGTGTATGTATGTAGCTATGTACATACACAATATTATAATATAATTATTCAGGTTTCACATAATGACTTACTACTATAAACTTAAAAACTTATATACATTTTTTAGGATTGGCAAGTGATAACCCTAATATGTTACATGTTTTATTTGTCTTCTAAATATGAAAAGCTTGAAACTGATGCTAGCTAAGCAAATGAGAATGCATTTGTAAATTTATATTCAGAATATCATAATGGCTTCAAATATTACAGCTCATCAATAAATATAGTTTGTTGAATAATTACATTAACTGTAAGTTTATATTTAAGATGAGTTCTTTGCCCTTTTCATCCTTCTGAAGAAGGAGATAAATCTGTGACCTGCAGACCGTATTCTTGTCACAATGTGACGTGTTCGACCTTGCCCATGTTGTTGGGATGCTCTCATTGGAAGGGCAATAACAGATGGAGAGTCTGCATAGACCAGTTGACCAGATTCTGCTTCCACAGGCTCAGCAGTTTCATACACATGCACAGATACGACAGAATGAGTTGAACTCTCACTTGAAGCAGATGACAGTTCAATATCATTGGTTAACGAAAACGAGTCTTCTCCCATTTGATCGCATCTTTGTTCCCCAGTTACTTCTGCACATTCTACATCATTTATTTCCTCTTTGTCTTCCTGAATAGATTGAGACTGAGGATAAAGTGGCAAAGTTGTGCTGCAAAGTGGAGATTGGGAAGTGCACAGGTGTCTTGGCTTGATGTTGCAGAAAGCAGAGGGAAGACTCTTCTCAATGGTGAACTTGCTATCACCTGGTACTCCTGTCCAGAATGGTCGGATGCTAGGGTAGCCTGTCAGCCAAATATGGGAACAAATTTCTGATACCAGTGGTCGTGCTGTCATGTCTACAGTCAGAAGGCATTTCACTAAGCTGTTGAATTCTAAGTAAATGGAACAAAGTTATCACAGTAAATGCATTTTTATAATGGCCATTGATTCAGTACCTTCTGTCTGGCCACTTCCTAACTGAAGGTTTTCATAGTGCCACAGATGATTGTTGAGGACTTGGTCTTTCCCTCCAAAAGGATAACACCCCTTCACAAAGGTGTACAAAAGAACGCCCCTAAAATTAAAGTGTTGTACATAATTGTATTGCTCATAGTGTGAATAGAAGTTAGCACTTACATACTCCATGAATCAGCTTTGAAAGGATCAAACTCTGGAACTAGAGAAAGAACCATTCCAGGTGCCTTGTAGCTCAGTGTTCCAACTGGAGTAGAACACAATTTATTTTTGGATTCCAAAGCATATCCAAAGTCTGTATTGGGAGAGAAAAAATAATAATTTACATAAAAATTTGTAAACAACCCCTCAGTACAATAAAAGCAGCTTACCTCCTACTTTGACGTCCATGTTTTTGTCAAAGAATATATTAGCGAGTTTGATATCCCTATGGGCTATACCCAATGAGTGGCAATAGGAGATGGCTCGACATATCTGGTTGAAAACATATCGGCCCTCAGCTTCTAATATGTTGGAATGTCTCGACATCATGTAATCCAGAAGACTGCCATTTTCAGCTATCTCAGTAACAAAGAAGCATCGACGTTCGGTTTCCACAATCTGGTAAATGCCAATGATGTTGGGATGAAAGACTTTTTGAAGGATGGTGATCTCTCCTGGTATATACTTGGCCAGGTCTTCTTCATCCACCCTGGCCTTATTGATAATCTTGATGGCGACCTAATAGATAAGTGACTTTCAAAACTAAATGAAGAACTAAATGTACAAGAATTCTCACCATTTGGCGTTCAAATGGAGACCATGCAGCTTTCACTTTGGCATTAGCTCCACTTCCCAACGTTTTCCCCACGGTGTATCCCAAGGCTTGAACACAGGGAATCGATTTTGAGGAACACCTTAGATACTTTCTCGGGCGTTGTAATCTTGAAGTGTGGCAAGCCATATTCAATTGTTAGAACTTTATATTTTAAAATAAATCGATTCTTTCAACTATTACAGTAGAATTAAAACCGCTTCCCCAAAATAATTTGGAAATAATAACTGCGTTTAGCGTACTCAACGCTTTAGTTAGTACCATAACCACCTGCGCGTTAACTTCTAGGCATGCGCTAGCGTCTAATTTGACGACGCTTTGCCATTTTTAATGTTAGAGCGGTGTAGTAATCCGTGGCATATAGATTTTGCCGCCTTTGTAGATGCAGAAGCGGTTGGAATTAACCCACTGCTATATTGTTACTAGGTGTACTAACTTAGTATGTATGCACTTATTTTCTATAGCTGCTAGTGTAACTGTGTCCCAAGGGGTATAACTGTCAGCAATGTAGCATTTCTTCCGATTAGATCAAGAAGGGCCAAACTGTTTTTTACACTATTTCACTGAACTTGATATACATTGGATTATAGCTACATGCATGATGAATATTACTTTGTTTCATTGCTTTGGGTGAGTATGGCTCTCCATAAACCTCCTTTCACATCTTCACCAAGAAAATGTTTAATCAACGTCTGGATCTTGCACTATGAAAAACTGTTCACTGGAGTGTAAAGTTGCATCTTTCTCTCCAAGTAATTAAAAGCTGTCAGGATCCATTTAGCTACTAGTAGTATCCTGGGTCTTCATTGAAATGCTTTTTAAACCAATTAAGATATTTCTTCGCTAGTGCTGTAATTAAAGTCTGATTTACCAGCTAGGATTTAGTTCTGCTATCTGTACCATGCGGTTCCTCTAAATGGGAAAGGTGGCCAGAATATTTAGCTTCCTCTTCTAAATCAATGCAGAACAAGCCACTTAACACTACCATTGTCTTAAAATAGCAGGTAAACAAAGTTGCTAGTGGTAACTGAGCATGAGTAGACAAGATCTAAAATAGTTAGAACGTGTGTTTATGCTCTATTACATATTTATTTTTCTTTCTAGAACTTGGATAAAATTATTATGCAGTAAAATATGTTTATATTCTTCTGCTATTTTTTTCCTTCAATATGGATCAGACAATGATCAACCAAAAATGTTTTCCTTTAGCCTTGTACACCCACTCATCTATTTTCAGAGCTGAAAAAAATCCCACAATCAATATAAAAGAATGGAAATTGGTAAGATTTTGGTTAAGTGGTGGGTCAGTGATCGTTTATTTTACCGTGTTTTAGATTAGAGCTAAGTACTACAATTCTGATTGTAGAAATTTATTGCACAACTCAATCTTTTACATTCTATAGTTGTATATGATAAGCTGAAGAATAAATGATAATTTGTTGATAATATTCCGCAGATCGATTGCCTGGCAGATGTAGCTCAGTTTTTGAATGCAAGTGAGTTTAGCAATCAGATGATATTTGATACTCAGTCCAAGTTGAAAGATAGAATTCGTACATCAAAAGGAGGAGTAAATGTATATGATCTATGGATTCCACTTTTTTATGAAATTATGTAATCATTCCATCCATGTTTTTAATAACTAGTTAAAATAAAAATCTAGGTTGGATCTAGAGTTTTGAAAGAGGCGATGCTGAAGAACCATTTAGCTAGGGTACTAGTTTACACTATGAAAAATTTGTCTGCAGGCAAACTCTCTTCAATGTACAGCCATATTCTAATATAAACTGCCAGAATGGTGGAATTTATAACACATGGGCATATACAAGCAAACAACATATTCATGAATACCATTAAAACAAGGAGGAGAGGGGGAAGGAAATCACGGAAAGTCTTCTCTACTCTAGGAGTTGGATGTGGAATTGGTCTTTGGTTACGCCCCAATGAATCTGTAATGCTTTGGGAGCACTTGAAGTGGATGTTATGTGAAGGTCTACAGTTTCAATAAATTCTGGAGGATCAACTGTCTGAATTGCACATCACACGTTCCCCATTTTCTCAACTTCATTCCGGCATGTTAAAGTAGGCCACACAGCTGCTCAGATAACTTTTGAGTTCTATTGTTACAATACGTAATAAAATTATCCAGCAACAGTTGTGAAATGTGCAACTTACCTGGGATCAGCCAGTTCCTCAAGACATTCAGCAGTAATGGACAGATTGGACCTGTTGTATTCACGGATTTTCTTGATGTCTCTAACTCTACCAATAGTGCTGTGGTATATCTGCGACAAGTCCACCAAGATACTTGAATTTCCAACATCAATTATAATTTCCAAGGCTAGAGTGGCTCCACTCAAGATCCTGACAATTCCAAGAGCCAAACGAGGTGCATTCTGTTTGTGGCCAAGCATGCAGCCAAACTGCTGGATATCCCCACATCTAACCTGTATACCTGGACAGATTCCAAGATTGTCTTTTGCTGGTTAAAGAGACCTCCTTCATCACTCCAGAGATTTGTCGCTCACAGAATAGCTACAAGCCAAGAGCTCATATGCAGTATCCAATTTCTAACATGTTCCTACACAAAACACTTCAGACTTGCTAAAGTTGAGGAACTACAGTGAGCACCCTCATCTCCTTATTCCTTTGGCAAGGACCTAAGTGGCTCTCTCAGGACTCATCACAATGGCCTCTCAGGAGACAATCGCCACTTAGTTCCACAAACTCGTATCACTGTGAATGTCTCTACTGCTCTTCGCCTGATTCCAGATAATTTATGGACCAATATTTTTCTTTTGTGCACCTTACAAGGACACTTTCTGCAGGACTTTCTTGAACTCTCTCTCAGCAGAAGACAATATAAAGACTAAAAGATTTCTTCTACATATAGCTAAAAAAGCTATCCTTCAAAGATGCTATTCAAACCTGCATTTGAGAACTACTCTCCCTATATCTCATTTGCTGTGTCAACTCATAATTTTCATTGATCCTCATGAACTACTCCAAGTCAGCAGATGAGGTTGAGATTATCAGTTATTCAGATATCTTAAGACACTGACACTATTTTCACTCCAATCCTTTCACTCAATTGATGGTATCTATGCTGCACAAGACTTGACTTCATGCTGGACTCATTACACTTAATTATTGCTGACTGACATTTTATCCCACAACTACGCAACTTACTGAGGAAGACTAGCAACCAGTGTTCTACCTATCACCAGGACTACATCCAGCCTATCTATCAGACAGATGAGACTCCTCCCAGAGGCGAGAATGACTCCATATCCACATTCAATCATACCAAAATTGACTTTGCCAGACCTTTCCAAGATGGGTTTAAAGGCTTATTTGGTTTAAATTGACCATGCCTAACTTTACCTTGCTGGGTAGTTAGTATGACTCCCATCTTATATCTCAGTTTGTATTGGACACAGACAACAGATTTTGAAGATGAACTCTCTACTTGAGTAACTAACCAATAAGGCAAATTATCTCCCATTACACCTCCAAATCAAGAGTAAATTTTATCTCTTGATATCAATATTCTCTTATGCTACACCAACATGAGAATATTTTATTGCTAATAAAAAGTAAATTTAAGTTTTGATAGCATTAACAAAAACTATGCAATGTTTTGGCAAAATCTAATAAGTTGGCATAGGCATTACAACTCTAATACAAAAACAATCATACAAATACAAAAATTCCAAGAATATAAAGTCTAAGGGTCAATGGGTCAATATACATCAGTCAATTAAACAAAATGGGGTTAACAAAAAAAATTAGCAGTCATTTAAAATAATTAGCATTCATTTTAATCACGACAAGCCAAGTCTATTCTGTTTCTTTCACACGAGTCTTTGTTTCTCGTGCAATCTTTATTTTTCTTGTACAATAACTGAACACTTTTAGATATGTACTTTTGGAAGTCGATAAAATTGTCAAATTTAAAAGCCGTTTGCATATTGCCTGTTGCTGAGCTTGCAATACACTGCAGTTCCTCATCAGTGATCTCATTTCCTATGCCTATTGTGAATACTTTACTCTTGCTACAAATGTCACTTTGAGAAGAGAGCCAAGTTTTCACCTGGCCACAGCTGCTGTTGGAAATGCCTCCATCAGTGACATATATGATGTCAACGCAGTCTGCCAGTCGAGTGCTGTTATCACATCCGGAACTAAAGACTTTTCTATTTATGCAAACTGCATTGTCAAAATTTTTACCGCTGGATCCAGTGTCTTCAAATGTCACCTCATCCCTTATAAACCGTGCCAGATCGAAACGTGACTTTGCTGGGCAGTTGAAGCAACGATCAAGGAAAGCATGCTGGTTGAATTTGGCCACTGCTAACTGCACCTTCCCACAGAAATGTTGAGTTAGTTCTGCTATTGCCTTGGTCATCCGTTTGAAGTTTTTGTGACCAATAGAACTGGATGTATCCAGAACAATCAGAATGGAGCGACTCTGGCAGGTGGCGGGCCTAGTAGACAGACACTCACCAGAAGTTGGCACCAACTTGCTTGCACATGTGAGTCTTGCAGATTTAGCATTACAACTGTCAGTGTCTACGTCAGGGTTATAGACTTGGTCACTGATTCCCAACTGGAAACTGTTAATTATATTCTCCTCCATAGACTCTATACCTAAAGTTAAGCATGAAAAGAATGTGATAAAAATTATATATTTTTGGATGCTGGATATTCATACATATTATGTAATGCAAAAACTTAGCTTACAAAATTGTCCTATAGATGAACATGTGCTGCTTGCTTTCCTTGACTTAATCACAGAGCGTTCAGAAATACACACATCACTAGATGTGTCCAAAACGCTGTCAGATCTTTTTGTCCAGTTACCAGAGCAGTCAGTTTCACAATGATATTTCCCTGAAGAGCAAGATGATGCACCTAAGAAAACAAGATCAAGTAAACATATAAATATCTGTTATTGGCAAGCAAGAGTAGTGAGTGAGAAACTTTCAGGGTTAACACAATCGAGATTCCATTGATGTTTTATATTTTTGCTACTTTATGGTTCGTGCGACCCCATTTGTATACCCATTCCACTAAATTACTTAAGTTGGTAAAAAGTTTTAAAAAGAACTAATAAATGAACCTAGCCTTTGGGGCAGACTTAAATGCCTCAACTTTTGTTTACTTTATAAAATAATCTTAGATGACCCAGGAAGATAGCACTATTTCACTATTTCTCTCATCGTTAAATGGTGAGTCACGTTGGAACATTTCTAGACATTATGCTAAAGTGTAGCCATAGGTACCAAATTTATAGAATTTCAACAGGGATATTAGCCACACCTCAGGAATTTTAACTATATACCCCAAATATTTGACCATACTCCCCCAGGGATTTTAAATTTGACCCTAGAATTGTGACGATACATTCAACTAAATAAAGTGTTACACAAGTTCAGATGTGCCAGCCTTTATTGTGACCTTTTGGTGTACCTTTCTTGCACTTAGAAGATTGTCACTGAAGGTGGATTCATATCATCAGCAGCATGTTAACATGAGGCATCAGCAGAGGTATGGGCAATGCATAGCTCAGCTGAGTCAAAGTACAAGTATAATATGTGTCAGACCTTCTGCAACCCGTGACAAAAAAAGGGACAACAATGCTCCAAAAACGGGGACAGCTGGCATCTATGTGTAGCTCATAGTTAGCTCTCACTTCTATTTATAAGTGTAAGGATAACATTTGAAGCTCTTTTATGAGAAATAAAAGGTAAATTCTTAATGGTATAAAATATAGCTATATAGGCTAACTCACTCGCCATTTTTCAAGCACACCACTAATATAATATATATATATATAATGGATATACACACTTTATCAAAGATATTCTAGGCAAATTAGCAAGCTCACCCTCTGGTGCTATTAAAGTGTCATATAAAAATACATTGTATGGCCAAACATTCAAATGTTAAAATGTTGTGTCAGATGAACATAAACTTTCTAACTCAATGGACAGCAGCCCAAGTCAAAAAATAAATAAAAACAGTACATATAAGGACCATAAGGCACTTGGGACAAAATATGGGTGTACTTTTTGTAAACAATTTAAACTATAGATTGAACTTTCTCAATTATATAAGAAAAACAAAGATAAAAGAAAGTAAGAAAGGATGTTGAATGTAGAGTAAAAGCAATCTCATGTAAAATAGGCATGCCCATTAGCTTTATCATTTCATTTTGACTGGAATAATTACTCTGTTAGCATTGAGTCAGCTTCAGCCCTTCATTTATAACAATTGAATACATTTACTATCTAATCCATTTTGTCTCCTCTCAAAGGTAGTCCTTGTCGACCAATAAACTTCACACAAACTAATGTTTCATACAAGGCATGACAAGTATTTAACTTCTGTACAGTATGCTGCGAGAGCAAGAGTTCTCCTATGCCAATGGTTGAAGATGGTAAGGTTAGAACAAGAGTCGCAAAATGAAGTAGCAAGCTTAAACCAAGAGTTTTTTTCCCCATTGCCATGGTTAATACTTGAATTTGGCAGCTTATGACACCTTAAAAATATTAAAGTTATGAAAATTGTTAATGAACTTACTCAAAAAATTACCAAACTTATCAAGTTTTCTCCAAGAAGAGTAAGTATTTTTTTAAAGTGAAAGAAAGTGTATCTTCCAGCAATATCTTTGGGATAAGAACACTTCGTCCAACTCATTGGACAGTAAGAACAGAGTCACTATTTAACAATTTTAAGGCACTGAGCAACCTGGGAGTAAGCTGTTGATACATGAAACAGAATCAGGAGTATGTGGTGTTTCTTTTCAAATGGAGACTTCGAATCATTTCCTTGGAAATTATCTCGTAACATTGATTTTGAAGCATGCAGGTACTAAGCAGCACTTTGTAGCACGAAAGTATGTCAGCTACCAAGGATCAGCCAACTACAAAAAATCACAATTGCCATTTTGAAGTCAACACTAAATGATAAATCATATAATAGTTTTGAAAAAGTGCCAAGAACTTAGTTATTTGTGAGCTATGACTGTATGAAAGCATAAAAGATATGAGTGGCAGTCACAGTGGTGATTATCATAACACACCAGCTTTTGATTTCAAATTAACTGTTCAGCAAGAAGACTTGATCAGCCTGGATTTCATAAAATCATATCAGCACTCAACAATGACCCAAGAATGACTCAATACTTCTTGAGGCTTTACGTTCACAATAAAAAATGTGACAATTTAAAAATGAAACCAAAGACAATAATTTTATAAATGGTCAATGCATCGTACAAACATTTTTGAATAGCCACACATTTACCATTGTTGCTGCAACTTTCCAGTAAACAATTTTTTATCCAACAATTGTTCCACTATTAATATCATATATTGTGTGGCAGCTTTAGATTGACCAAGGAGAACCTTGCAGTACCTACAGTATCTTCGAGAGATATCAGACAGCTATTTGAAAGTTATGGCATACATGTGGACTCTTTGATTGAAATGACAATTAGCAAAGTGATCACTACACCTACAAACTGAACTTGACAAGTATTACAAGCTTGACAAGTCTTGAAAAATACACAAACTGAAGGATTAGAGCTAGACAGAAGCTTGGAAATGACAGATTCAGTACCAGCTATGTAAGAGGGTGTTAAATTAATGATCACTGAACTCACATCTCGTACGGACTCTACTACTGCCATGAGAGAGGACCAAATGCATGACAAGTGAACTAAGGACGAAAAACATTGACAACAGGAAGAAGCTAGGGAGGAATGATGGCAAATCTTAGGGTCACCATTCCTCCCTAACTATACATAGAATACAACTGGAGTAATAGAGGCTTGGTATCACAGAGTATCCAAGAGTACATGGTCTCCACCTCATGTATTCCTCATGAAGTGACCAGAACTGTACACAGGTTATCTATGCAGAGACAATTTGAATTGGATTACACAATGTAGAATGAACTTACTAATCTTAAAGCTGCTAACAAAGTGCTAAGATCACAAGACTTTAGGTTACTGTTCATTCTGCAAACTGCTGTTTCATTGTATCGAAGCAGTACAGAGTCAAGTTGATACAGAAGAGGAAGAGAAACGAAATAGCATTATATTCCAAGAAAATGAATAGAGTTTAGTAAAATTATACGACGAAGAAAGAATGTTTGGTCAGAGTTTCAGCAATTCAACATTTTAATATGTACCTAATTTGTTGAAAGTTTGCATTCAAAAAGTAACCACAGACATAAGAGATGGTCACTGTCACTCTTATTGCAGCCATATCACTTTGTGGTTGAACATTGAAGAATAAAATGCACTCCCACACTGAGGGACTGTTTTGGCATAGATATCCAGGAGCAGTAGCCAAAGAGGAAATGGGATGTGGTATGGACAGTTATGTGAAAAAAAATATAGTTCAATTACAATTGTGAAGGGCAGTAACTACAAAATACATACCTTTTTGTGTCAATTTCACCAAAACACTCTGTGGAGATAAAATCACATTCTCAGGTGGTTTAGCATAGGGAAATGGCAATAAATATACAAAGAATGTCCTTATCTGGTTATTTGTAGAAGAAGATGGTCTAGAATAAACTGAATAACAATTTTGTTTGCGACGTGTAGAAAAAATGCCTACAACTGGGAAATAATCGATATTGAGTTCTGGGGGAAATAAACCAATAATTAGATAACAATAGTTGTTGCTGTTGTGGTTCTATTCACGTACTTGCAGTTCCATCTCTGAATGATACTCGCAAGAGGATAGGTCCTGGCACCATATCTGCTCCATGAAGCACCTCGGCACATACTTGACCATCTTGCTCTACTTCAACAACCGAAGTATTAAATCCAATTACTATGCCTAAATAAAAATAAAATAAAAAAGATTTTAAGTCTTTTAACAAACAAGTACAGAAAGAATATTTAGCAACTGATGAGCACAATTACACTGAAAAGTAAAGTAAAACTGATACATACTGTCGTCATCAATGATCTTTATCTTCGTGAATGCCGGGTCAATGGCCATGTAGAAAGATTGTGTGGTGGACACCATTTCCAACATCAGTGTGACTACTTCAGTATTTCCTATTTCATCGTCATTTGTAATGTCTAGAGATAAACACTGGTCAGTGTTCGTTCCGCTGAACTGGACCAGAGTCTCATTCAAATACTCATCTAACAATTCAGTACAAAATAATAGAGAACATAATTTAAAGGTACAATACAGCCCCAAAAATATAATAAACTAGCCATTTAACATTTCAAGAGTATTTATTCACATCACAAAATAGTTCACAATAAAAGACACCATCCAGTAAGTAAAAAAGTATTCAGATTACTAATAGTAGAGAGTGGTCATATGCTGTCATTGAATGAGTAGATCTCCTCTAAGTTGTGTTTCCACCTTGTGAAGTTCCACGCAATGCAAGATTACATGAACAGAAGTATTTCTAACCAATCAATAGATGGCAACCAATGAAATTACAAACATCTTTAAACCAATCACAACATCACAAAACCAAGACTTTGGAATTAACTGCATCAATATGAAAATAATAATATAGTCTCCAAGTATTCTAGAGGAGTTTCAGGGACCATAGTCTCACACACGTCTATTGATTAGACACACCCACCAGTAATTACTTAGCAAACAATTAAATTTTAACCCACAATTTTTAATCAATACATTTGATTATGAATGAACATTAATGAATCATGATAGAAAGAATTGTTACATAAAACACAAATGTATTGCATGATACTTTTTCTATATTCTGCAGTTGCTGTATCAACCATTCAGCACCTTGGAAAAGAGTTGCACTGTTCCTGATACTATTACCAGTTATTATTTCCATTTATGAAGTTAATGAATTGCTGTTATCTTTGGTTTTTATCTTAACTGCATCATCTAACTTGTTCCTTTTTTGTTATGTTAGCTAGTTAAGAACAAAGGACACCTCTTTTCTACCTGAACCAATATCAGGATTTTTAAGCCAGTTGCTGTCAAGAAGACATTCCCTTGTCACTTTTTTTTTGGTGTCTCTCGGATTCAAGTGGATTTCCCACACTCCCAATCAGACACACAATAAAGTTCCATGTCTTTTTTTTTTGCTAAGCTTGAAGTCGCTATTGATGATTTAGAGTACCTGATTTTGTGTTTCACCATTTGATGACAAAATAGCAACTTGTTACACCTGATACTCTCCTAACAAGCAGCTCTTAGTATATCTTGAGCAATGAAAACATAAACACTGTCTTAATAAAAAGAAGTAGCTAATCATGCAAAAGACATTCGCTAGCATCAATGCCAAACTCAAATTCTAGCACCTGGTTAACTTTCAGCATAAAGCAAAACTACGGCAGGAAACAATAAATTATGTGTTCACGTGATTATGACATGGCCATAGGGGGCGTTACCCACAAAGGCTAGTACCTACGCAGAGCTGACAGCTCCGAGTTTTCTCTAAATCTGCATGAAATTTAGGAAAGTAGCACAATAAAAGGTCTTAAATTGTTGTTTTGAGTAAGTACATACCTTTATAATCTCCAAAATCAGAGCGTGGAGGGTTAATAATCCTTAGTATTCAAACAATTATTTAATGAAAAGGAACATAACACTTCAATCCCATTAAAAACTGAAGCATAAAAAATTCTACTAACTAAAAGGAAAAAAAATACATGGGAAAAAAAATAAACATGCCGCAATTGTGAATTGAATCAAAGCTGTTAGTTAAAAGTCTAATATACTGTCATTGGAAAAGAATTCATGCAAAGTACAATTTAATTTTTAAAGAAGTTCTCAAAATTTTATTTACAAGTCTGTTATTGGAAATAGATAGAAATACACAAAAGTCTATAGCTTCTCACTATGGTCTGCTCACCAATTAAAAAAAGCGAAATAGCACAAATTAGTGGTTAACTGTATATACTATATTTTACGCATTTTTAAGATCATTTAATCTTACCATTTTCATGAATCATAGGAATAACAACTTTAAGAGTTACTATTCCATTACGGAAGTTATTGATGGAAGACCTTATACAGATATCCACAGAACCAGCACTCTCAATTACTTCCACATCAGCTGTAGTAAATCCAATAGTGAAGTTACCTAAGCAACAACGAAGCAATGAAAATAGCAGTCAAATCATAAAATTGTGAGAAAAACAACAACAACGTTAACAGGAACTCACTTTTAACATTAAGAATTTTAACTCTTGCAACATCTGATGTTATGGTAGCATAGTCAGGCAGACCTCTACCTTCCAACACAACCTCAAACTCCTCATCTTCTTCGTGAATATGATCTGACACAATTTGTACAGTAAAACAAACTCTTTGTGTGTATTTTGATAGTGTATTAGAAGAGGAAAAATAACTGAAGTCCCAATGGTGTGAACCTGCAAATGATAAAATAATACAACTAAAACACTGCATGCTGGAATTTAATATTACAGAAATTACCTGAAATACTTCTAGTATATACTCTTATACTAAAAGTTGCATATTCTATTCTGCTGAGATCTGTAGGCCTTAAGATGGCAACACATAGCGATATAGTTCCAGCATTCTCATATACTTCCATCTCAGTTTCCTCAAATCCAATGCATACATCTACAAAAAAATAAAAGTTGTTTAGCTAGTATTAAAAAGGTGAATTAAAACTATCTTTGGTAATAATTTTTTTGCAACAAAAGAAAAAAATTTTAAAAAAATACTAGAAGAATTGATGTTGGATGTTTCACTTAACAACTTTTCTCAGTTAATTTACTTATACTCTGAAGAAGTTAAACCAAACTCGCCCTCCTCCTACCCTCAATAGCATTTTGCAAAATTTTGACAAAACTGAGCCATTAGTATGACAAAACCAATACTACAAAGATGCCTGGGAGGAAACTTAAACACCCAATTTAAGTTTTTATTACTACTCCTTTTTGTAGACTTATCCTTAAACCAATTGTTTCAACCACCATGTTACCAAAACCAAGATCTACATCAACAAAGAAAAATATTATCTATAGCTAATGCTACCAAATAAAATTTTGTATACAGGTGTGGGGGAACTATTTGGTTTTGGCCAGGCCATGTTATATTAAAAATGAGCTACATCTAATTAAAAAGAAAGTATGATCAGCAAAAAAAAAGCATGATTTTATGTATAAACTATTGGAAGAGTGCAAAATGTTTGCAACTGTTATTATTGGAGGTAATGAACTCATTTATGACATCTTTTTTTTTTTTTAACAAAGTCAGCTTACACATTCTTATTTCACAAAAAGTTACTTTGGCTTGATTCAGCTCTCTTAAGACTCACATGCAAAGAACTTCATATCACAGAGTAATAAAAAAATGAAATCACACTCAATGTCATAGTGTGCAAATTGGGGATTTAAAAATTGCTCAAGCCATATCCTGGCCTGCCTCCCCAGTTCCCCAAGGCCTGGTATAGCTTCAACTGATATTTAAATTTGAGCAGCTAAAACAACTTCCGGTAAATACCAACAATATAAACTTGTAAAGACTTCTTTCAAGACTAGAAAAGTTCTATTTATTGTACAACACAGCTTAATAAATTGCAAATTTGTTGTTGTTGCTTTTATGGGTAAGGGTCATTTCACAAAAACCAAAAACATGGTGGCAGTGAAAGATTATAGGGATGACTAGAGGTTAAACAGTTCTTAGTGTTCCAGTGCAGTAAAGAAAAAGATGAAGATTTGTGGACTTACTGTGAATAGATGATGATCATATTCCTAGCCAGTAAGTGCTACCAATATTGCTCTAGCCAGACTCATGGAGACCATGAACATTAATTGTGACACTTTGAAAAAGGATTACTTTAAGAAGTTTTTACAACTTAATTTTTTTTAAAGTTCTGGAAGGAAGTTTGTTACGGAGCTTCATTGGGGTCTCAAGAACAAAGCAAGCATTTTTGGGAGATAATTGATCCCTAAAATTTTCATTTTCAGGTATTAAATTTTTTCCGGATGCCCAAATGGTTGGGGAGGGTGGTGGTCAACTCTAAATGAGAGTGTGGTACTGATATAGTATATATAGCTAGATTATAGTAATACATACATTGAACTAAACTTGTTTTCATACTAACACTCCATACACTTCACCTTCTCTTGGCCTGATAGTTGCAGAACTTGGAGATAACACAGTATAGTTGGTGCTGTCATACTTGGACAAAGTGATTCTCAGGTCTCCTTGTCTTCTGTATTCTTTACTAATGTCCAAGTTAAAGCAATTTTTACGAAAAGTAGAAGAAAGAAACAATTTACCATTCATTACACTTGCACCTAGATCATAGACAATCATCATTAGATACTGAGACTATGTAACAAACAAAATTATCCTCTATCTACAGTGGAACCTCTCTACAAAGAGGCTCTGAAAGCCACCTGACTCACAACAACATCCACCATGAATACAATAAATTGATCAATCACAATACAAAATAACTTGTGAAAACTGTCGAACTTTCTTCTACATTTTGGTCCCCAAGCTAGGATTTTGTGGAGAGGTTTCACTGTGTTTGTAATAAATAAAAAACAAAAGCAAGACAATTACTTTCAATTCAGTTGAATCTTCACACTATGTCTCAGTTAAAATTCAACAGAAAAATTGAGATGTAATTATTTACAACGAATAGTTATAATACTGTAATTCTCATTACCCCAACGTGAAGTTACTTGATAATTCAATATATGAACTTGACTATCATGTGAAGATACTACATCATTCAAATATACTTTAGCACAGATAGTCATAGTGCATCCATCTTTTTCCAAGTAGGTCAGTGAGTTCTCAAAACCCAAGACTGTTCCTGAAAAACAAAAAAGTGAGACTGTACATAAACCCTCGTGATACAGAATCCGCCTTCTAATATAACAGACTGTTCAATTCACAATTTATTAACTATGGATAAATATGATGATGAAAAAAATTGAGACAAAACCAACAACAAAAAACAAAACGGTACGTAAAAAAACAACTAACAGAATAAAGTTTTTACTGCATGATTAGCTACTTACAGCATTACTAAACCTAAAGTATATCTGTACTTACTCTTACAAATTCCATCATATCTTACATATCCTGAACAACATCTTGTGTCATAGTAATATTCTCTGTAGTACTCCTGTCGATAAGATACTCGACTTTTAACTCTGATAAAAAATAACAGAAAATTTTGTAATAGAGAAGTATTTACTTGACAAGATGCTCACCGGTGACATCTCCTCCTCCTAAACCAACTCCCACACCGGTAATAAGAGTCATAATATTGTGTCAAAGATTGTTCTCTGGTGCTTATTCTGCTGCATCGATATTTGCACTCATTATTAGTCGTCCTACAAGACAGAAGTATAAACATAAAAATAATAACAATAATAATCGTACGCTTTTGTATCAGTAACGACGATGACCGACTACCGACGTTGTGTGTATTCATGAATAATTCATGTACTCAAACAGTTAGGTAAAGTATCACCATTACTTGAATGGGTAAGTATCATCACATTCAGTAGAAGGCAAGTTTCAAAGGAAGGAGAAAATACAAAAGAGAGGGCAAAATATTTGCAAAGCCTAAATCCACAACCATGATAGAAGGACAGAGAGACTCAAAAGCAGGAGACAGACAAAGAAGGAGAAAGGACTCCATGACTCAAAAAGAAAGAGCTAAAGAAAATGAGGGGGTTAAGAAAAGCTGAGATTGTTTAGGAAAAAGAGAGCAGGAGAGAAACTGGTGTAAAAACATAATGAAGTGGCATGACTAGGGATTGTAAGGCTAACATTTTTATTCATAGAACTTCTTGCAACATAACAGCCAGCCTTACTACTATTGGGAATGTTGAAGAGAGACACAGTATATAGAGTGCAGATTGTCTGTGGAGTTGCCTTGGCAACCACTTCAGTGCAGGGCTGGGCCCAAACAAATAAAAATAAAAAAGCTAATTGGCAAGCGAGAGACACTTATCAGGGGTAACTCAATTCAAAATCGGGGATTTTTGTTGGCGAGCGAGCGAGACAGTATTAGGGGTGGATAATGCAAAATCGGGTATATGTTATTGGCGAGCGTAGCGAGTGAGACACTTACAGGGGTAACACAATTGAAAATCGGGGATATGAGTTTGTTGGCGAGCAAGCGAAGCGAGCGAGACAGTATATTAGGGGGCAAAATCGGGTATTATGTTATATGTATGTGGGATGGTACACGTATGCCCTTTAAACGCGCGTGGGGGGAACTTTTTTCTGCTAAAAACACGGCTTTTTAGGCTTGGCCCCAGTTTATTCTGAAACTACATCATTTAGCAAGCCTTACTTTATACTTAAGCGCAGAAGTGTGAGAAAATTCATGCGAAAACGTTTGCTTTTCAAGAACAAAAAGTTTGATTCTACTGGTTACTATGGCATTGAAGACCCTTTTCCAGACTTAATTTCAAAACTTTGCCGTTTTATGGCGGAGTGCCGATTGTTGGTTGTCAAGAGCCATTGGTAGTCAGAATGCCGTAGTAAATGCTAAGGAAGATACTACTTCTCGAGGGAAGCTGAGGTAAGTACGCAATTTCATATTTGTCAGCTAAATATGAAAAATTAACTCTGGCCTTTCTTTTTTGTAGCTAAGAGCTTGTCAACAGTGACTGGTAAATTCAAATAGTCAGATTGGCTCAAATGTGGTACTAAAAAAGTTACCACTGCTCAAGAAAATGAGGTAAGAAAGTAAATTTGTATTTGTGTGCTAAAATTGATTGTCTTTTGTATTTGTAGCTGAGAGCTTGTTGTCAAGAATTCACGGTAATTCAGATAATCAGAGTAACTTCAATTTGATACTACAGAAGTTATCAATACTCAGGAAATTGAGGTAAGTAGTAATTCTATATTTGTTGGCTAAAATTACAATGGTTTATTTTTTTATAATAGCTGAGAGCTTGTTCAAGAGTTACTGGTAGTTGAGATTATCAGAATGGCAGATGTTTGATACTACAAAAGTTAGGTAGGAGAGTGATTTTGTATTTGTTTGCTGAAATAAATGGTCATAACTGCTATTATAGTGTTTGCATGAACAAAGCTAAAACATAGTAACAATACTTATTTTTATGCTACCTAACTATCAGGCTCGCTCGCCATTTGTGCTCAAGCACACCACTAAAGTATATATGTATGTATGTGGGGATGGTACGTATGCCCTTTAAACGTGCGCGTGTGGAACTTTTTTCTCCAAAAAACATGGTTTTTTAGGCTTGACCCCAGTTTATTCTGAAACTACAGCATTAAGCAAACCTTACTTTATACTTAAGCTCCAAAGTGTGAGAAAATTCCTGCGAAAATGCTTGCTTTTCAAGAAACAAAAAGTTGATTCGACCGGTTACTATGGCATTGAAGACCCTTTTCCAGACTTAATTTCAAAACTTCGCCGTTTTATGGGGGGATACGGAGTGCCGGTTGTTGGTGGTTGTCAAGAGCCGTTGGTAGTCAGAATGCCGTAGTACTAATGCTAAGGAAGCTACTACTTCTCGAGGGAAGCTGAGGTAAGTACGTAATTCTATATTTTGTTAGCTAAATATGCAAAATTAACTCTGGCCTTTCTTTTTTGTAGCTAAGAGCTTGTTAACAGTGACTGGTAAATTCAAATAGTCAGATTGGCTCAAATTTGGTACTACAAAAGTTACCACTGCTCAAGAAAATGAGGTAAGAAAGTAATTTTGTATTTGTGTGCTAAAATTGATTGTCTTTTGTTTTGTAGGTGAGAGCTTGTTGTTCAAGAACTTAAGGTAATTCAGATGGCAAGTAACTTCAATTTGATTAATACAGAAGTTATCAAATGACTCAAGAATAAGGTAAAAGTAGTAATTCCCTATTTTTGTTGGCTAAAATTACAAATAATAACACTGGTTTATTTTTTATCGTAGCTGAGAGCTTGTTCAAGAGTTACTGGTGATTGAGATTATCAGAATGGTTGATGTTTGATACTACAAAAGTTACCGTTAATCAGGTAAGAGAGTAATTTTGTATTTGTTTTCTGAAATCAAATGTCATAACTGCTATTATAGTGTTTGCATGAAGTAAGCTAAAAATAGTAACATTTTATGTTACCTAACTATCAGGCTCTCTCGCCATTTGTGCTCAAGCACACCACTAGTTTATATATATGTGTGGACGTACATATGTCATTTTGTACTTTGACCCTCGCGTATTTTTGTGTTCGCTCTGTGTTCGACCCCATCCCAAACTTCACTAAACAGAATCCCCCAGTTTAGCGATCATTACCCTTATCACCTTAGAAATTGAATTGTTTACTGCTTTGAAATGTTTTGCGGGTGCAGTTAAAACTCAAAAACTTATGGGAGCTCCATTTCTATTCGAGTGAGTGGCGGTGGCAAGTTAATACGCTATTTGTCACAGTTATAACCCCTACGCAACAGTATTTACTTGAAAATTCATTGTCCATTAGACTAACCATGAAGGTAAGTCTCGCGTAGGTATGTTCAGTTGTGTGAAAGTATTGTGCGTTACTACTACTACTATTAAGAATATCACAAAGAAAATTTTAAATAACGTGACTTGATTTTGTTGCTTCTTTTTCAATTCAAACAGTTGCGGGGAGCGGTTACTATGGCATTAAATCCCCTTTACCGCACATACATAATTTAAAAACTAGTAGCTTGAGTGTTAGTAGTTAAAATTAATCGTTTAACAATAGTGTAGTTTAAGGCTCGCTCGCCATTTGTGCTCAAGCACACCACTAGTTTATATATATATGTTTGGACGTATGTACATATGTCATTTTGTACTTTGACCTTCTCATATTTTTGTGTTAGCTCGTTGTTCGACCCTGTCCCAAACTTCACTAAACAGAATCCTCCAGTTTAGCGATCATTACCTGTATCATCTTAAAAATTGAATTGTTTTACGCCACTCTGAATTGATCTGAGGACCCTCGGACACCTTGTTTCACTGCCACTTAACTGATTCACTCCCTTCCATATTTACCCTTAACTCCCTAAATCTCCTAACTCCTCCCACTCTCCACCCACTTTTCCTCCCCCTTATTCCGAACTTAGAATTTCCAGCATCTTGTTGTTTATGCAATCACAATCGTCAACATTCATTAACATTCTCATTAGCTGCACCTCAGAGAACAATCAACACTCATTAACATTCTCTTTGAGCTGTGCCTGAGAGAGTGACCACCCCTTGTTTTATCCCACCTCACTATATAAGTCTCTGTCTCAAAATTCATTTCATTTTACACAGAAGGCTTACCAAGCAGAGGTATTATGGAAATTAAACTTTAACATCTCTGAGAAGTGTCTGCATCCGGTTAGCTACCTTGTAGTTAGTCTGTAATAGATAGCTATAAACAAAATCCAGTTTTTAGCTAACAAATAAATATTATCAGCAGCCAGCATTCAAATATAAATCTCAATCAGACCAGCTAGCTCACCATTTGTGCTGAAGCAGTAATAAGTAATAATGTAAACAATAAACAATTATTTCAACCATGTATTTGTCCAAGTGTTCTGTGCAATCAAAATTTTGATTACTGAATTTAATTGATTGGCAATAACTAATTTTGTATGTTTGTATGTGCACAGGTCATTTTTGTGTCTTGGTTTTGGTGACATGAGCTAGAAAAGCTTTAAAAAGCGTGGAAAAAAAAGGTCACTTTCCCTATGTGATGATTGTGTATCCCGAAATCACTGTCTCCTTCAATAATAGTAAGGTTTAAAAAAGGCACATGTTTAGACCTAATGAGGATCCAGTGTGCTGTAGCGGGGGAGGGGTGTGGGCCAGCCCACATAAGAGGCTCACATGAGAGAGAGAAGACAAGGAAGAAGGAGACAAGGAACAGAACTGTTGTGTATAGAATAGAACATTCATGTAGATGTGTATCATTTAGAAACGTTGTTTATCATTGTTGAGAGTTGTTGTCACTTTGTGCGCAGGTAGTCTGCGACTATGTTTGTGTTGCACTGTGATTGGTCAGTTTGTGAGAGGACTCGTCTCATAAGTCCTCTCACCACGAGGTTGTAATCAGTTGAGTTTACAGTAGCATATTCATAACGCTCGAAGTGAGGTTAACCCCTCTTGCTTAATTCTGGTGGCAGCGATACTAGCTGTCCCCAGGACTGTGGAGCCGAACATACGACACCACAGAAACTGGTGGCAGCGGTGGGATCTTTGGAGAAGATATTCTACCAGAGACTACCAACGGCCTCACGACGAGTCAATCGTGCGGAGGAAAAATAAACCAATCTACCTAAGACAGGCGGAACGAGTTCCAGTCGAGTCAACACACCCGAAGGAAGGCATTCCGTAGAGGGCACGCAGTTCTCAAGCTTAGGCTGGGAGAGCTATCGATCTTGTTGGGCGGCAGCGGCAGCGAGAAGGAAGAAACTCCATTCGAGAGCACCAGGCTACGTGCGGTGGTGTTCAACCCGTTTCACTGAGCGACAGCGGCAGTGGATTTACCGAGACGCAGACTCCGGACTTCGGTGGTGGAGCCTTCACTCCTGCAAGCTTCGGCTGTGTCAGGAACTACCAGACTGAACTGGGAGACATCCTCTAACGGCTTGGTATTTGTGTCATTCACCCTGTGTTTTTTTTGTGTGTCACATTTTCCAATTGTAAACGCTATTTCCTGTGTTGATTTTTGTAATCTGTGTTGTATATTTTTTGGTTGTGCAGCTTCCAGTAGGGCGGCGAGGACACTCACTTCCCTATGCCTGAGGTCAGAGCAGGTGGCACTAAGAAGAAGTCAACGAAGAAGACGACGCTCGTGGATAGCGAGTACCGACCTACTCACGTACCCGGTGAAGCCAAGAGGTCTCCTTACCTGTGGAGGGAGACGGAAGGTCGGGCAGGGAAATCCGAGGAACAGGACACTAGTGACAGTGAGTCGATAGGGGCAGAGACTGAGGTAGAAGGGAAACAGGTAGTGGAGGGTGAAGAGAGTAGGCCAAAGGAAATGGCTAGGAGGGAAGAGAGTGAGCTCAGTGTGTTGCTGAGGTACATGATGGAGAAAGAAGAGAAACAGCGAGAGGAGGAAAGGGAACGTAGGAGGGAAGAAGAGGAGAGGCGCAAGGCCGAAGAGAGGGTTAGACAGGAGGAGGTTGAGAGATACAGGGCAGAGGAACTAGAGCGTAGGAGACGCGACGAGGAAAGAAGGGGGGAGGCCGATGAGGCTAGAAAGAGAGAGTGGGAGAGAAAGAGAGACGAAGAGAACGCTAGAAGGCGGGAAGAAGAGTTGAGGAGGGACAGGAGAGACTTGATGCAAGAGAAATTAAAGGCTATGGGGTCGTATAAAGAGGGCACAGAGTTGGTGGACTATTTGGGAAAGTTCGAGCGGGTCATGAAGGAATCAGGAGTTGGAGAAGAAGGATGGGCGGAACGGTTGTTCCCGAGATTGCCAGAAGGGCTGTGTGCAAGAATTAGTAGTGTGAGAGAAGGAGGTGTAGGTTACGAAGAAGTGAAGAGGGTTTTACTGAAGTCAGTGGGTGAGACTCCACTCACCTACGGGCACCAGTTATTCGAACTAACAGGGGAAAGTATGAAGCAGAAGTCGGCCGGAGAGGTCTGTGAGCAGATCCTAAGAGTTTGCAGGGGAGTGCTGCAGGGTTGCACAACTCATGAGGAGTGCGTGGTATCCCTGGCCACGGCGTTGACCAGGAAGGTCATGCCGCAGGCGGGTAGAGTGTATCTGGAGGGAAGGGAGATCCAGAGTGCAGAAGGGCTGAGAGATGCTTGGGAGACATGGATGTCGGGTAGGCAGAAAGGGAATTTCTATAAGCCATGGATGGGAGACTTTGTGGGAGAGAGAAGTGGATTCAGAATAGACAGAAGAGAGGGAGTCACAAACAGGGAAGTGACCTGTTTTTCATGTGGAATTAAAGGCCACAGGGCTGTTGATTGCCGGAAGGGCAAGAGCCCTGAATCTAGCAGTAGGGCTGTAGGGTTTAGAAGTGTGACTTGTTATAGCTGTGGGAAGCCAGGTCACAGGAGTACGGAATGCACAAACAAGAAGGTGGGAGCGCCTGTGAAGAAAGAAGGTGACAGGGTAGCCAAGTTGGTAGTGGAAGGAAAGAAGGACAACATTGCATGGGGTCTTGTCAATGGGGTCCGATGCAAGGTCCTAGTAGACTCTGGGGCGAGTGTGGGAGTCATCCCAAGGGAGTTACTACCAGAAGGTCACGAGGATTGTGGGGAGATCCATGTGGAAAGCTTCCACGGTACTAAGAAGATGCACAGAAGCACTGTAGTGACCTACGAAGTAGGAGGAGTGGTAAGGTCAAAGCTAGCCATGATAGATGAGAGAGAGGGTGTTACTAGCATAGTTCCTGTAAGTCTGAGGGACGAAGAGGCTGTCAAGGCATACGCTCAGGCAGTTGCCGAATACCAGCTGGAGAGTGAAGCCGAGGCTAGGAAGGAGGCCGAAGTCAAGGTCCTGACTAGGAGTCAGGCTAAGGCTGAGGTCGAGCTAGACAAGTGTGAGGGGAATGCAGAGGTAGAAGATTTGTGGTGCACCGTAGAGGAGTCAGATCAGGAGGATTTGGGAGACGGGATGGATGCTTCAGTTGAAAGAGGGGAGGCAGAACCTATGCAAGAGTGCTTGGGGGAGAGTGTAGCAGAGGAGGAAGTAGAAGAAGAGGGAAAGGTTAAGGGTTTGGACTCGGTTGTTGTGAGCAGCTCCGAGTTAGAGTTGAACCAGTTAGCGGAAGGAATAGGGCCTATGGGAGAAGGCTCGGATGGGAAAAGGTTTAGAGAATGTGTATTGGCAGATGAGAGTTTAAAGACGTGGAGAGAGTTGGGGAAGAGAAACGAGAGGGGCTTCAAGTGGGAAAAGGAATTACTGCTGAAAGGAATGTATGTGTCGTGGGAAGAATTTGTTGATGTGATAGTGGTACCTGAGAAGTTCAGGAAAAGGATCTTAGTAATGGGGCACGAGAAGTGTGGACATTTAGGAGGGGAGAAGGTAGCACGTTTGGTTGGGAAACACTTTATATGGCCAGGAATGGGCAAAGAGATTTTGGAGTATTGTGCGAGCTGTGAGACGTGCCAGATCAAGAGCAAGGGGAGGCCGAGGAAAGCTCCAGCGGTCGATAGGCCAGTACTATCAGAACCGTTCGAAAGCGTTGCTGTGGACTTGGTGGGTCCGTTACCCAAGGGTAAGGGTGGGTGTAGATTCCTACTTACCTATATCTGTTTGGCAACCAGGTGGCCGGAGGCAGTAGCTCTCAGGAGTATAACGGCAAAGTCAGTGGCGGAGGGACTGTGGTGTGTGTTTTCAAGGACGGCAATACCGGAAGTCATGCTAACAGACCAAGGCTCACAGTTTTGCGGACGGGTAGTGAAGCAGCTGTGTCAGTTGTTAGGAGTGCAGAAAGTGAGGACGTCCCCGTATCATCCACAGACGAACGGGACAGTGGAAAGGATGCATGGGACCCTCAAGAGCGTGCTTGGTAGGTGCATCGAAGATAAGGTAGACTGGGTTGGACAGATACCGTTGGCATTGTATGTACTGAGGCAGATGCCTCACGCTGATAGCGGGTTCAGCCCGTTTGACTTAGTCTTCGGGTTTAGGGTTAGGACACCGTTAGACGCACTCTATCACGGTATTTACGAGACTGAGGGGAAGGAGAGGAATGTGTGCGAGTGGGTCGCAGGATTGATGGACAGATTGGAAAGAATGAGGGATTGTGCGGCATTAAAGATGAGTAAAGGGAAGGAAGGCAGGTTGAAGTACTATAACAAGGGAAGCAAGTTGAGAGAGTTCGAAGAGGGAGAGTTGGTCCTATACAGGATCCCCGGGATGTCGTGCAAATTGGCCGACTCCTGGGAAGGACCGTACAAGGTTTTGAAACGTATGGGGGAAGTGAACTACAAGATTGGGAAGATTGGGAAGGAATTGCATGCAAAGGTGGTGCATGTTAACTGTTTAAAGAAGTTTAAGGAGAGGGAAGAAGTCAATAGGTTGGACGTGGTGTTGGAAGAAGAAAGTCAAGAGAGGAATGTGTTGAGGGACGATTGTGAAGGATTGATCGCAGAAGAGTTGGAAGGCGTTATGGAAGAGTTTAGGGATGTGTTTTCGGATGTGCCGGGAAATACGGCAAGGGTTAGGATGGTTATTGACACTGGAGACAGCCCACCCATTAGGCAGTCTCCATACTCAGTACCTATGGGGATTCGTGATGCAGTGAGAGAAGAGCTGGACAATCTGCTAGAATGTGGGATCATTGAGCGCAGTAACAGCTGCTGGGCATCACCGTTGGTGCCGGTCAAGAAGCCTAGGGGTGGTATAAGGTTGTGTGTTGACTTTAGGAGGCTCAACGATATAACCGTCAAGGAGCCTTACTACATCCCAGGGCTAGAGGAGTTGTTGGAAAGAGTGGGAAGTGGTCGGGTGTTATCTAAGGTGGATTTGGCCAAAGGGTTCCACCAAGTGGAGGTTGTAGAACGGGACAGGGAGAAGACGTGCTTTATTTGTCCCTTCGGCAAGTATCAATACCGAAGAATGCCATTTGGGCTGTGCAATGCCCCTTCGATATTTCAAAGGTTGATGGATGAGGTGTTAGTGGGATGTGAGGAATTTGCAAAAGTGTACATAGACGACATTCTCATAGTGTCGGGAAGTTGGGAGGTGCATGTTAGGCACCTGAGGACAGTGTTTGGTGTGTTGAGTGAGGCAGGGTTAACGTGTAGGAAGAGCAAGTGTGTGTTTGGGAAGAGGAGGTTAGAGTTTTTGGGTCATGTTGTGGGAGATGGAGTCATGAGTGTGCCGAAAACAAGAGTGAAGGCATTGGAAGAGCACCCAGTTCCAAGGTCCAGGAAGCAACTGAGGGCTTTCTTGGGTCTCATCGGGTACTACCGTAGGTTTGTCCGTGATTTCCATGAGTGGTCGTCTCTTCTGACTCCACACACGGCGAAGACCTCACCTGGGGAAGTGCAGTGGACGAGCTCCATGCTGGAGGCGTTCAGTAAGTTGTGTATTTCGTTATGTAATCATGTGTGTTTGTGTGTACCGTGCAAAGAAGATGAGTTTTGCTTAGAGTGTGACGCAAGTGCTTCAGGAGTGGGGGCAGTGCTATCAGTTAAGAGGGATGGGGAGTGGAAACCGGTGGCGTTCTACTCCAAACAATTAAAAGATGCTCAGAAGAGATATAGTGCCCAGGAACTTGAAGGGTTGGCACTATATCAGTCAGTGATCCATTTTGCTTTTTATTTATATGGGAGGAGATTTGTTGTACGTACAGACCACAAGAGTTTGGTTTGGCTGATGTTGGGGAAACAGAGAAATCGACGAGTCTACGGTTGGGCTCTCAAGCTGTCGGAGTTCCAATTCAAGGTGGAGTACCGGACCGGATGCAGTAACGTAGTGGCTGATGATTTGAGCAGATGCCACGGAGAAGACGGTATCCGTGACACCAGTCTTGCAGGAGAGGAGGGGGGAGATGTGGGCCAGCCCACATAAGAGGCTCACATGAGAGAGAGAAGACAAGGAAGAAGGAGACAAGGAACAGAACTGTTGTGTATAGAATAGAACATTCATGTAGATGTGTATCATTTAGAAACGTTGTTTATCATTGTTGAGAGTTGTTGTCACTTTGTGCGCAGGTAGTCTGCGACTATGTTTGTGTTGCACTGTGATTGGTCAGTTTGTGAGAGGACTCGTCTCATAAGTCCTCTCACCACGAGGTTGTAATCAGTTGAGTTTACAGTAGCATATTCATAACGCTCGAAGTGAGGTTAACCCCTCTTGCTTAATTCTGGTGGCAGCGATACTAGCTGTCCCCAGGACTGTGGAGCCGAACATACGACACCACAAGGGGCTATAGACCACAGAGCACACTTAGGCGGGGTGCGCATGCGATTAGGGGATATTGGTGGTAGCAAGGCCACGTGTCATCAGTTCAGTCAAAATCGGCAGGCAGGAGAAGGAACTGGCTAGCAGAGGGCCGATTTTTCTTTTCTCATTAGCAGACCATGTCAGCCGAGAAAGGTGAAGGCTCAGCAGGGCGTGAGGACAGAGAGGCCACCAGGGAGAAAGAGAGGATGAAAGAGGCCTTTCGGGAGTTCTTGGTCTTGGAGGAAATACCTGCGTTTCAGGCTCTCATTTCAGCTACACGCTCAAGGGCCACCACTAAAGAAAAGGAGGACAGCTGACTTGCCTGAGGGCTCTAGAGACATACCTGGACCCAGCAGCTCTAGTGAGCACAGCGAGGAGAAGAGGCTATGAGATACCCCAGAGGATATGTGAAGGGGCTATGAGATACCCCAGAGGAGATGTGAAGGGGCTGAGAGACACTCCCGAGGATATGTGAAGGGGCTATGAGATACCCCAGAGGATATGTGAAGGGGCTGAGAGACACCCCTGAGGATATGTGAAGGGGCTGAGAAACACCCCGGAAGATAGGTGAAGTGGCTACCCCTGAGGATATGTGAAGGGGCTGAGAGACACCCCTAACATTAATGGAGAGAGGTTGGGACCCCAGACAAGTGTGGGAGGTGCAGTGTGATTTTCCTGATTATTGAGTAGAAGTTGTGTGAGACGTCTATCAACCTTTTATGTATTTTCGTTGATGCAGCGCATCCATTGGGGGGCGAGCCCGATGCAGCCAGGGTGCGAGCTCTTGGACTGCCAACCTTCGGGGAAGCAGAAAGTAGTATGAAGACAACGGCAGTGGAAAAGCGGATGGTGCAAAAGGAGGAGGCCAGCAAGCAGCAGAAGACGGGCGAGGCCCCATTTGTCCTCAGTGAGGCACTCCGAGTTATTCCGGCGAAGTTAGTCAAGAGAGTGGAAAAGGAAGAATTCGTCGATATGGCAGATTTTCTAAAGGACAACATGGAATTGGAAAGGAGGAGAATGACAGCAGGAAAGAGCAGCACAGCAGGAGCATCGACGACCAGCAGGAGGAAAGTGCCAGATATTTTAAGCTGGCTGCATAGCTTCAGCATGTTCGCAGCGATTGTCTCGGAGAGGTGGCCTGGCAAATCGAGGCAATTGTGGGCATACCAAGCCGTCATGATCAGCGAGGCGAGGCGATGTGGAGGCAAAGGGTGGCTGCTGTATGATGCCGCATTCCGGCAACAAATTTCCGCCTATGATGCTGTAGATTTCTCGAGGATCAGCCAGTCTTTATACTCCACCACCTTTCTGGCGTACAGCAATCGCGGCCAGTGCTGCCAGACATGCATGGGATCCGACCACACACAAGAAGAATGTGCCCTGTTTCAAGCAAAGAATGCCGTGAGGGGCAGACAGTTGGTGTTAGAGCAGGGAACAAGAGAGAATAAACCGAGACGCTGGGAGGGCAGGAGAGAGCGAGGTCGCGCTAGGCTTCCTTGCTTTGCTTGGAACGTGTGTTCATCCCCACTGCAAGTTTGACCACATCTGCTCAAGGTGTTTCGGCAATCACAAGAAAATAACATGCAAGGGTCGAGAAGAAGGGGAAAGGATGTTGCCGGCAAGGGACAAATGACACTAGAACAGAGCAGGGGGTGGGGTTGAAAGGGCAAGCTAGACTTGTGAGTCATGCAACCATATTATCGAACTTATGTGATTTTGAACTGTTATTGTAATGCTCTTAAAATTGAAGTTAATAATGAAAGTCCAGAGCGGGAGAGAAGGGGAGGGGGAATAGTAACGTGGGTATTATTACAGTAGGAATATTCATGTGTGGTAGGAGGCCGGTACCCATATATGGAGGACCTCAAGTTGCTGGAGAGCAGGAGAGAACCTGAGAGTAATTGTGAGCCCCTTCCCAGAGAGTTAAGGAAGATTCATACACCAGTGCGAGTGGGCATGTGAAAGGAGGCTCTGGCTACCCATCCCGACAGGGCTTTTGCAAACTACATCGTCAAGGGGTTCAAGGAAGGTTTCCATGTAGGGTTCACATGTGGAGCCAGGCAGCGAGTGTCAGCCAAATCAAACATGAAATCTGCATTAGAGAACAAAGGAGTAGTGGAGCAGTACTTGAAAAGAGAGGTAGAACTGAAGCGGGTAGTGGGACCAATGGTTCCACACAGTATTCCAGGCGTACAGATCAACAGATTTGGAGTGATTCCAAAGTCACACCAGCCTGGAAAGTGGAGGCTGATAGTAGATCTATCTCATCCAGAGGGGAGCAGCATTAACGATGGCATTGACCGAGACTTGTGCTCCCTTCACTATACCACAGTGGAGGAGGCAAGCAGGCGAGTAGTCAACTTGGGGTCGGGAGCAGAGATGGCGAAGTTCGATCTGGAATCGGCTTATAGGATAGTGCCAGTGCATCCAGATGACCGCCGACTCCTAGGTATGGAATGGGAGGGGTGTTGGTACATAGACACAGCACTGTCATTCGGGCTCAGATCAGCCCCCAAGATATTTAACGCCGTGGCAGATGGGCTCCAGTATATTTTGGAAGACCGTGGAGTGTCCTGCCTCCATTATCTGGATGATTTCTTTACATGGGGGCGAGCGGGTACTAATGAGTGTGCACTGGCACTGGATACAGCACTAAGCTGCTGTGCTAAGCTAGGAGTCCCAGTGGCAGAACACAAAACACAAGGGCCAGTAACCAAGCTAGTGTTCCTAGGGATAGAAATAGACTCGGTGTCAAGGACCCTAAGGCTGCCAGAGGAGAAGCTGTGCAGACTCCAGGTAAACATCAGAGAGTGGCAAGAGAAACGGGCGTGCACAAAGAGAGATCTGCTCTCTATCATTGGGCTCCTTCAGCATGCATGTTGTGTAGTCAGGCCAGGACGGTCCTTCCTGAGACGCATGATCTCCCTGTCGACAAGAGCCAAAAAGCTGCACCATAAGATTCGATTGAATGCGGGGTTCAGGTCAGATCTCTGCTGGTGGGCCACTTTTCTCACACATTGGAATGGAGTAGGAATGGTGCAGGACCCAGGTGGTCATGAGGAGGTGATAGTGACCTCTGACGCATCTGGTTCATGGGGATGTGGAGCCTTCGTGTCGTCGGGGGAGTGGTTTCATTTTCAGTGGCCAGAGCCATGGTCGGCCGTCAACATTACCTCAAAGGAGCTCCTACCAATTGTGATGGGAACTGCTCTGTGGGGAAAACACTGGCAGGGAAAGGCAGTAAAGTTCAGGCGTGATAATGCTGCGGTAGTAGCAATCGTGAGGTCGGGTACAAGCAAGGACGAGTTGGCTGCCCAGCTGATGAGATGTTTGTTTCTGTTTGAGGCAAGGTTTGATCTTAAGTTACAAGCTGTTCATTTGCCAGGAAGAGATAACGGGGCAGCGGACGCACTATCACGCAATGATCACATGTCCTTCCTGTCTCAGGTACCCTCAGCTCATCAGGCCCCAACAGATATTCCTCACGGTCTAGTGAAGGCGCTAGTGCTCGACCGTCCCGACTGGACATCAAGGAGTTGGACGGGGCTGCTCAACAGTATTTCACAAAAGGACTAGCAGAATCGACACAGCGTACATACAGGTCAGCCCAGAAGAGGTTTATATCCTTTTGCAATACATATAATTTGAAAGCAGTCCCAGCATCGGGAGAGGTGCTGTGCCGGTTTGTGTCACGTCTGGCGGTGAGGGACTCAAGCATAAGTCTATCAAGACATACCTGGCAGGCATACGATTCCTCCATATAGCAGAGGGGGAAGACGACCCATTCCAGCCTTCGTTACTCCGGCTACATTATATTATGCAGGAGATCAAGAGATGTGAAGCACAGAAGGGAGTGGAGAGGAGACCAAGGCTACCAGTATCACCAGGCATCCTCAGAAAGTTGAAGCAAATATGGGAAGGGGAGCCAACACAGCCAAACAGGACCATGTTGTGGGCAGCGTGCTGCCTGGGGTACTTCGGATTCTTGAGGATGGGAGAGATGACTGTACCATCACAGGAGGGATACGATCCGGGGGTACATCTAAACAATAATGATGTTCAGGTAGATGATACAGCCTCGCCGAAGGTGTTGAGAGTGTCCATAAAGCAGTCAAAAACTGACCCCTTCAGAAAAGGCATCGACATTTTCGTGGGAAAGACATTTTCGGACCTTTGCCCAGTGTCGGCGATGCTAAACTACTTGGTGGAGGGAGGAGAAAGGGCCCACTGTTTGTGCTAGGGGATGGAACATTCCTTACCAGGTAGCGCTTGGTGGACGAAATCCGACTGGCTCTACACAAGGCGGGGATCGACTCCAAGGCATACTGTGGTCACAGCCTGAGAATAGGAGCTGCCACTACAGCAGCAGCCAATGGAATGGAGGATGCATTGATTAAGACACTAGGCAGGTGGCGAAGCCTGGCATATCTGGAATATGTGCGGATCCCGAGAAACCAACTTGCGCAATATTCACAGTTGTTATGTTAACATCAGAGTGGCACCAAGGTATCCTGGACATAACAATAGTTGTATATATATGTATAGTTCTCCATGTCATTGTGTTGTGGAATTTAATTACTGCAGGCTAACGGAAAAAAAAAAAAAATTTGTTCGTAGTGGTGTTAGTAGGCGGGAGAAGAAAGGGAGCAAGAGGTGGTAGGTGGCTTGGGGTGGGGGCGAGGAAAGAAAGGTCTTCCCTCACCCCCTGTTGGAGGCAGATGCTGGGGGGATTCCCCATCACCTTACCCCAAGCTGGCTTAAGTTCAGCAAGGGGGTGGGGCATCCGGCCCGACACCTCCACCAGAAACTACACAGAAATGTCTGTGGCCACTCCCGCACGGAAATCCGTATCAGCAAGTCAGGTAAGAGGGGAAGGTATGTAAGGTGGGGGACTTGAGATCCAAGAATTATTAAATAAGGTTTTAAAAAGGCACATGTTTAGACTTAGTTAATAATGAGGATCCAGTGTGCTGTAGCGGGGGAGGGGCCATAGACCACAGAGCACACTTAGGCGGGGTGCGCATGCGATTAGGGGATATTGGTGGTAGCAAGGCCACGTGTCATCAGTTCAGTCAAAATCGGCAGGCAGGAGAAGGAACTGGCTAGCAGAGGGCCAATTTTTCTTTTCTCATTACCCACCCACCCACACCTTATAGTCTCTGTCACTCGGGAATCTCCCTTGTGATATGATTGGTGAAAGGCAGATGCTGGGGGAATTCCCCATCACCCCAAGCTGGCTTAAGGTCAGCAAGGGGGCGGGGCATCCGGCCCGACACCTCCACCAGAAACTACACAGAAATGTCTGTGGCCACTCCCGCACGGAAATCCGTATCAGCAAGTTAGGTAAGAGGGGAAGGTATGTAAGGTATTGGGGGACTTGAGATCCGAGAATTATTAATTTAGTATTACTAGATAAAATTTGAGTAAAAGTGAACTAGTTATAAAAAAAACATTAAAAATTGGGGATTTACGGTTGCTTAAAAAAGTATGGGAACTAACAAAGCTTTCAAAAGTGTGGAAGACGAAAGATCACTTGCCCCATGTGATGATTCTGTATCCCTAAATCACTGCTGTGAAAAACCATTCTTTTTATCATTTTTATGCACCTTTACAAGAGTATGAATTGGTGATGAACCAGACATCCTTATGCATTCTGAATGTGGTGAAGAAACTGCATCTGCTGAATAAAGAGCTAATTTAATCAAGCTACTGCAGAGAAGTATTGCAAATATTGAAAGCAGAAGGATAAGCACAGATGGCTATTGTGGGCATCGAAAGTCATATCACATATAACCCAAGCCCGAGAAGAATGTGAGGCTCTCCGCCAATACCACAAACAAATAAATGGAGGTATGAAACCTACTCAAGCCAAACGTAAGGAGTCCATAACTTAGCTCCCAAACGGTCACTATTGTCCAGAGATTTCCTATGCTTATTTATAAGTCATCGCCATTAGTCGAAATATGAACAAACAAGTGAGCAAGAATAAAGCTGCTATAGCAGATATTCCCAGGGAAAAACAAAAAAGCTTATAGGCAACTTTTTTTTACAATCTGTCAACAGTGACGAGTTATCTTTGAATTGCTACTACATTACATAAATTTTATGCTTGAATATTTACTGTACAGTAAAATGTTTGAAATCTTCAAAAATATATTTTAATCAAAATTACCAAATAGCCACAGATTTCATAGATATAGCCTGTCCCTATGAGCTCAATTTCATAATTGCTGTAATCTACATCCAATTTCACATGCCAATATGCATAATAAACTGTATAATAATATGCTTGTGTGTCAGTAATGACGATAGTGAAAGTGTATTCAAGAATAAAGCCGGTTGGACAGCATTGCCACAAACTGAAATGGTAGACCTCAGAAAGTATAGGAATCAACGACTAAATGAAGGTCAAGTCAACAATCATGGACAGAATGAGAGAATGAGCATTAGAAACAACAGAAATTGGCTCACTCAAGCAGAAAGAGACAAGGACAGAAAAAGGAACAGAGATAGACAAAGGAGGAGAAGGGAAGAAGAAAGAGCTGAATAGAGGAAAAGGAAAAGAAGAGCTGAGATGGCTCAGGAAGAAAGAGAGAAGGAGAGGGAAAGAATTAGAATAAAAGAACAAAGATGGCTGAAGAAGAAAAAGAACAGGAGAGAAAAAGAATGAGAATAAGAAGAGCTGTGATGGCTGAAGAAGAAAGATAGCAGGAGAGGGAAAGGTTGAGAAGGAGAATAGGAAACACTTGATGAAGAAGATAGGAAGAAGAGAGGAACAATATGAGGGAAAGGGAGAGAAGAAGGAGACTGCATATGATAGAGATGGAGAGAGAGGACAATATAAGACAGCAGCAAGAACTGAGAGCTTCCCTATAACTATTGAGGAGGTAACAATACTATAGATTGTCACTTTATTATATTATCAAAACTGTCACTTGTATAATTACATACTCAAAACTGAAACTAAAATTGAGACATGTAATTGTAAATAACCAAACAAAACTACAATTCAAGGTAACACTATAAAAAATGAAGCACCAAAGGAACGAACCCTCAGTGCTACTATACACTAGCAAGAAATTACAAAATCATTTCGGACAAAACATTTTTTTATTGGCCGTTCTAATTAAGTATCAAATATAGTTTGAGCAATGAAAACAATAGATGTAAATGCTGTCTTCATAAGAGTAGAAGCTAAACAGGCCAGAGACACTCACTTGTATATATTTTCAACACGAAACTTCACTTCTGTACTCGGTTAAAAACTTCCCAGCATAAGCGAAACTATAGCGGGCATCAAGAAATTTTTGCTCACATGGTGACGATGTGCCGCTAGGTGGCGTTACCCACAAAAAGCTGGTACCTATGCAGAACTGAAGCTTCACTTTTTCTCAAAAAGCCTGAAGTTAAAAAAGTAGCACAATGAAAGGTCTTAAATTGTCGTTCTTATACTTAAATCAAGGGTTAATTGTCAGCAATCTCCAAAATCAGAGCGTGACAGACAGACAGACAAACAGACAGGACGACTACTATAACCCTTTCATGTAAGCATGCTGAGAGTTTTTTTTTTTTAATGCAATAGTTTGCAAGAGAAGTCACTACTGTTGAATAACAAGTTCTTCAATTTTCAGTTTATAACAAAAGTTTTGTTCTATTTATTTTAACTCATCTAGCTAGCTTTAATTAGCTATGGCTTAGTGTGAACAACTTTAGTCTTACAGGCACGGCATTTAGCATTGGCCTACTTACATCTCTAGGATTCTTCAGGAGTTTCAAGGGCCTTTTTTATGGCTTGACATTTACAATCAGCCATTCTACACTCCTGGGACTATTCCACACTTTCTAAAGCTTTTTTATGAGTTTGACACTCAGCCATATGGTTTTACGACTTTCTGAGGACATCACGGCATTCTCTGGCTACAGAATTAACCTTGGATTGGTAGAAAAACAATAACCACAGGAACATTTGGACTTTCTGACATGCACATTACACAAACGGCACACTTTTAGGAGGGCAGGCACATTTACAATTGGTGAAAGAAGCACACTTCCAGCACCAGAGACTTCCCAAAGATTGGAACTGGAAATACAGAATGCAAGTAACAATTCTGACCGAGCGTGGTAAAATTTGTACGCTCACATGAATGTGTGTGATTCTAAATGGCAGGTAAGCGAACGAATGGGCGTGGCAGTATAGTAACACATACCATACTGTCTGCCTTTTCTCTTGTTTTCTCAAACACTAAGCCGAAATTTTAAAAAAGTGGCAAAATAAAGGGACTTAAATAGTCATCTAATCTGAGTTCCTCTTCTCTCAAGGGATAAAAATCTGCCATCTTCGAGATCCGCTGTTCACAGAGTGAATTAATGAATGAATGACAAAGAGACTACTGTAACCCTCACACACATGCACGCTGAGGGTTAAAAACCAAAAGAATAACTATAACTAAATTAAAGCCAAAACAATACCAGTGCCAGCAAGTGCTGATACTCCTATTAATTGTATATTATTAGCTAATTATGTTTTTTTGTTTTAATGTTGAATAAAGCTATACTTCCATTAGTTATATTCCAAATATCAAATTTATTGAGATCAATGAGGGAATATTAACTAATAATAGTTTTCTAACGTGACATAGTTTTGTGGTTGCCAGCATGTGAACTGGGGGAAGGTCCTGGTCTATTTTGCAATAAAAAAAACACTTACACAAAAGTCATGCTTAGAATTGTTACCTATATTGAACTCAAAATTATGCTGTATTTAAGCTTAGGTGTGAAGGGGGCGGGCCCATACCTGACAATGATTTTTGGTACAAAATTCATCCTTATAATAGTCAACTATTTTGAGAAAACCAGTAAAATATTTTTTTTTATTTAATAGAGTTTGTGATTTTCTTTCAAGGGGTGTAAACTGGGGACGGGTCCTAATCTCAGAATGACCATTGGGGCATATAAAACCTGTGTACGAAATTTCATGATTTTATCACAAACTGTACATAGACAGTATCATTCAACACTAATAAGCAGCTCCACTATGGCAATCAAATGTATGGTGAAGGGGTGAGTATACCAAATGTTTCCATCAAAATAAATCATAAACTAAATTATTGATTCAGTCATTCTCGGCTAAAATAATTATAATAATAGCACATTTTTCTCTTTTTAACAGCCAACATTGTTAATTACAACTTAACCCAACGTTTCAACTTCTTGCCGAAGTCCTCTATCAAGGGTCATGAGGTTGAACTCTCCGTGGTGATATAATAACACAATGTAAACAGCAAGATTTCTGGAAGTTACGCTTACTGTTTATTGTTTCCTGGAGGGTGATTTGCATGCAGCATGGACAGCCAGCATCCTAGAAGCTCTAAACCTATGCCTCTGTTAAACTTGTTGTTGTCAGGTGTCATCTGTATGTGTAGAGCTTCCTTGATCTTCAACTCACGATTCTTACTGGCTTCATCTACAACTCTTACCTCTTCCCATTTTATGGGGTGATGCTGCTCCTAAGCATGTTCAGCAGTGGCTGAAACCTTCTCATCACCTCTCTTACAAGCATCCTGATGTTCTTTCACTCTCTGCTCAAGCCTTCTAGTTGTTTCACCTATATTTACTATACTACAACTGCAGGATATACTGTACACTATGGATGACTCTGTGGTAATAGGTTTAGTATCTTTGACTTTAGTAAGATGTGACCTTAGTGTCTTACGTGTACCCTCCAGAAATCTTGCTATTTACATTCTCTTGATTTACGTTATTATTATTCTTGTAATCAAGTTTTCTTTGTTTATTTTTTTCCAGACCCCTTTAGGTGAGAAAGTTTCAATCTATTCTTATTCTTGTTCTATTTAAAAGCACAGTCTGATTTGTCAAGACCAATCACTTCCTATAATTTGGTGGCTTCATCCATGAACCAACCAAGAACCCTCTAAACAGATGGCATGGTACTGGTTAAGTACCACAATGGAATTTTGCACACCACAGTTAAAATCCCTCCCCCCCTCTCTCTCCCTCCCCCTCACTTTCCTCTCCCCCCCTCCCCCCTCCCTCCTCACTTTCCCCTCTCTCTCTCCCTCCCATGATCTCCAGTCATAGAAATACACGTAATTACACAATTCAGAGGGTTGTGAGTATGTAGCGAATTTGTGTGTTAGTGTACTGCATACACATGAGAGGTGCAGAGCCATGAATAATTGGTGAGCTGAGACAAAGTTCAACTACCAATGGACACATGAGACCAATTGAAACTACTTTGCTGCATTATATCTATTTTTTTAACATCTCTTATTGAGGAGGAATAGCTACTTAGAAGTGTTTGCCAGTTTGAATATCATTAGGCTTGTAGGCACAGAGGGGGAGGAGAGAGAGGGCAGGCTCAATGTGAGCACCCCATTGGTGACATAAAGCACGCTGCTCACAATGCATGAATTTAGGATACATTAATTGATTAGTTCATACAATGAATTGATATTGAAGTTATTATATAGCTACAATTCATTTGCTGTTAAGATAACATACTTTGGATTTATTGATATGGCTTTATTTTCCTATTAAAATAGCTAAGTATGTAACAAAAAGATTGGGTTGCAATTAGCTTGCAATGAAATGAACAAAAAAAATGGAACTTATAACATTGGAGAATAATTTATGTATTTCCTTGTAGCTATAAACCTATACTAGGTGAGCAGCCCCTTTGCAGGCCTCAACATCCATCAATCCCCACATACCTGCAACTTACCGAGAAAATACACTCGAACTACAGCTCGCTGAGCAGCCAATAGCCAAGCACAAAACAACAGCCAACGAGAGGACCCAGCTATCCATCGCAGTGCAAGTACTTGTTAACTATTGCATAAGGCTATTATTTTTAATACCGCAACACGTTGTTGGGGTAGTTACTAGAACTCGGGACTTACTAGAACTCGGGACTTACTAGAACTCGGGGGACGGACGAGACCGGACAGGTGTGGTAGTGAATTTTGTCCCCCCTGTAAACTGTCCCCCCGGACACTATTCATCGGTGAATAGTGTCCCCCTTCAGTGAATAATGTCCCCATGTCCGGTGTATATTCTTGCTTACTGGAAACCTTACCCTGCGTTGAGCGTGTGCCACGTACTGATAACTGCAGAGGAGAAGACAGTGCTTTGTTATTCTCAAGTGGAACAACTTGGACTACTTGGACTACTGCCGACTTGGCCATTTTTAATGTAAGTTCTTGTTGTATTTATTGCCAATTAGCCATAAATGTACTAGCAGGTTGGTTTAATGAGCTATTATATTGTTATTTAAAGAATTAATATTACAAAGTGAAGGCACATCTTTCTGCAACTAGCTATTTTTCTTTCCCCCTGGATGCAGTAAAAGTTACAATCTTACTGTATAACTAAAATATCACAACTACCTGAAAATCAGTAGCTACTCTATTTAACTCTAACAACCTGCTTTTCGAAACACTTACTTTGTTTAGTAAGTGCTGATTTATTAGTTCATTTAGAGGTTTTTGAAACTTTAGTTAGTTTTTTAGTTATTTCTCTGGGAATAGCTAACTTTGGTAGTTAGCTATCAATGGTGGTTTTAGATTTTTAGTAGCAAGCTAATTAATATTATTATAAGAAATTCAAGTATATAAGCCTGCAAAAGGGAATGGTTCAATATATCGACAATAGATGAAGCTAACAATGGCTTTAAAACTTGAAGATCTCAATATAAATGGATGTCGATGAATGCGTAAGTGCAAAAGGAATTCTTTTTTATATGCTCGATTTTCCCGTAGACAGTCACAAATATTAAGTTCTTTCACATGGAACCATTAACTAGCTGTCAAACATTGCAAACACATTTCTAGAGTTCTGGAGATGAACATTGACATTACAATGACCTGCAAAATTAATAAAGTTTAGTTTTAGTTATTTTAATTGTACCAACTCTAATTTTAGTTTTGTGGTTTTTTTAATATAGCTACAATGGTTGATTGTAGCCTATAGTATGTGAGTAATGGGTATATTTGATAGTACTGTTATTAATTTTAGTTTATTAGCATGGCCCCGCTTGATTTTGGCTAATAAGACTGTATTCATTTCTCATTAATTAGCTATGTATACTTTTGTTCCGATGATAGATTTAGATTTAGTTAATTTCAATTGTATGAATTTTAGTTTTAGCTAGTTTTGGTTATTAAAATACCCTGTGAAATTTAGTTTTAGTTAGATAACCAAAATGTTTAGTAGCTAAAATTTATTTTAGTTTTAGTTTTAAAATGTTCTGTGATAGGATAGCTATGTTCTTACTATTGTTATTATCATCATCATCAGCAGCAGCAGATAATATTGTTGTTTATTCTAATTGATACTTTGAAACAGCCCATTACTCAGAAGTGTCCCTTATTGAGGTGTTATCTATCATATATATCTCTTTAGCTACCTCCTTTTTGGCAACTATCTTCGAATATGGAGCTGTAGAGTTTAACTCCTTTATCAGAGGCCGTTAGCATCATTTATTAAACACGATTGTAACAAGCAATACCGGTGGCTTGAGCTTGTACTATAATTTTTACCATAACCATATATAACTGAGGGTGTGGCCACAAAATGTTATTACTATTGCCATCATTAAAATATTTGATTATTCAATAAAAATGAAAAAAAAATCATGACAATTGAGTGAATGGTAGCTAGCTAATAGCTAAGCCAGTAAGCTGGTTAACTGCAGTTCTTACAAAACCATTGTATTGTATTGCCTTTCTTCCACACAGCATTTGGCGCCACAACACATTTCTTGTGAAACCATTCACATCGTTCACATGTGATCATGCTGCCATACTGTGGAAGTCTACATTCACAATAAATGTTGAAGCTTGTTTGATGACCACTTCGGGCTGTTCTCTGACGACTACGCCGTGGAAACGATAACATCTTACGATTTTCCAAGCATTTATAGAGATGGTCCCTAAGCTGGTATGCAATGTATGAAATTATGGAAGGGTCCTCACCTTGACATAAAGATGTTGCAAATGCCAGTGAAAATACACCACAATCACTGCAATTAGACTGAGTTTGGACATCAATATGGTTAATAGTTATTTTTCTTTGGTCAGTCACGAATAAAATCCCTGCAATCACTCTCATAGTACGAGTAGACAAACCATTACTTGATAGGCTATCATATACATTGATGGTTCCTTTGGGGCAACCAATGCTGGAAATTGTAAGCCAATGTGAGTTGTTCACATTTAATGTTTGAACAAACTCTTCTTTTTGTATAGAAAATTGGAAATTTTCTGATAAAATCGTAGGCTGCAAGCCACCAATATTTTGATTTTCTTTCCGTAATAAAATTTGCCCAGCTGTAATAATACTGTCAGTAAGCCAACAACCATGCAATAACACTTTTTTGTCTTCTTTATACAGCATCAAATCTTTCATCCAATAGATATCTGGGTCATCAGTATCAGCTACTACTTCTGTAAGATCGACAATATCTATATAATACACATTCAGAGACATCATAGTTATACCAAGTGAAACACTCATCACAAACAAAAAAGTCAAAAGCAGTTTAGCTTACCCTTTACTTCGCATGATTGCAACTTATCTAGACAACTTGGACTGCATTCAGGCATAGGACTACGCACACTGCATGTCAAAAACTCTGGTTCCTTCAAAGAATTATATTTAAGGAATACATTCATTATATTAATTAATAATTTTGTTACCTCGGGACTTGAAAGTATTTTCCTCTTTCTTGAAGGAGGTTTACTGTAAAAGTCATCGTCACTGCTGCATGGCTGTAGCTATTGATAACATGGATATGAAGTAGCTAAGTAGTAGAAATACTTTTTTGAAAATACTCCCTGCGTGTTATTCATCTCATTCATGATTTTGATTATCATTTCCAGTAAGATATTGAGGAAAACTTGCACTGAATGTGTGTTCTCGTGCTTTGTTAGCTCTCAGTGTGTTGTACGAGGAGGTTACAGTATTCATTCTGTCTTTACATTATTGCAACACCCTATGAATCAGCATATTCAAAGTCATGTAGTTTAGTTTATCCTTTAGAGCTAGATAGTTCTAATTAGTTTTTTTTTAACAACTTTTCGTTCTTTAATTTAGTGGTAGTTATTTTCCAACACTTTTAACACATCATGGACTAAAGCTAATTTTAAAATGCTTAGATCTAACTAAAACTATAACTAACACTAACATGAACTTAATATTTAAGTTGACAAAATTTATGTTGATGAATATTGTTGTTCTTTTAAAAGCTATTATTGAATTATTTTCAGCGGTATGAGACCCAGTGATTCTTGAACTGCTAGTGAGAGTATGCCAACTCTGTTAAAAACAATGCCTTGTTCGCTACACCAAGATATGAAGAAGCAAGCCCTTCTTTGATCATATACATCACAAAATTTTATATTACACTGTCTAGATAACGTAATATCTGCTAAGAGCTTTCCTGAAAAAATGCTTACTAACACTAATAAGCGTATCCATTTAGTTTTAGTTTACGAATACAAAACCGATTCAAAATAACTCACCTTCAAAGTGCTTTGATCGACAAGGTCAGGAAAAATAGAACCAGCTTCACAAGAATCTGAAAATTCACAAAAAAGTGATAATGATTGGCTTAAAATCTTATTGCAATGTCTAATACATAGAGGGTATTTTGCTTTAGCTACCTTGAAGGTTAATTTTAGATGATTCATTACTCCCCTCAGTCTCTTTGCCTTCAGGTGCCTCATATTTCTTCACTACAATGAACAATAACAAGCATTTGTTTAATATCTATGCCTTGTGAAACTGAGAGTTAACACACCATTAAATTTCATTTGCAGTTCCTGATACAATTTCCAGCTCTCTGGACTCAAAACAGAAGCTAAAAAACAATGGCATTGTACATAACAGACATAGTAGCCACTTTAACAAACCTGATGTTGGAGTCTTATTCTGTGAAGGTACACATTGATGCTTGTTTACATACATGTACATAATATCTCCTGCCTAGTTGAGAGAAAATTGATACAAAAACTTGTATTTTACTAAATGAGAGTGAAAGAACTATAGATACCTCATTTCTGCTAACATTGAACACATCCATAGTGATAAGACATATAACTTCAGGTAGCAAGATGTCCATTGTGTATGAAAATATCTAGATATCATAAATAAAATTATTAAATATACATAACTAACTGCTTATGTTCATTACCGAGATTGACTTATCATTGCAACAAAAATTGGAGGTCATGAACTGAGTGACTTTCTCAAATTGGGATATCTTTAAACATGTAATGGAATGGGTTCTATTTTTCAAAATCTCTGCAAGTAAAAATGATAATTAAAAATTGACTCTCTTTTCAATAATTTAACATACGAAGCTTCCTACATGACATTTTCATGAACTCGCCATAACTTGGGCATTGATGTTCCAGCATCTGAAAAAAAAATACAAATTATATATATTATATATATAATATATTCTATATAGATATCTTCACAATGTTATTTTTAGGTTTGTGACCGGTTAGATAGCTCATGTCATCTCATGGTTGTTATCTCAGCCTGCTAGAGTTACGGTAGATGCCAAAAAAGTTCCCATCACCCAGCCTTGATAAAGTCTTTCTGATAATAACTTCCCCAGTTGTTTACCTAATTCTAGTTCAGCACACAAAAAATAATCGAACTAGCTGATTACCTAGTACTCACGCAGTAAATTAGGAGCATTTTGTAATGAAAAGTCCCGGTTAGGGGGATTTAGGGTTGCTCTAATTTCTTTTGAAAATTAGCCATAATACTCTTAACTTACATATTAACATATTTTAAACTTACTTTCCCAACTTTTATCTTTTCAAGAAGGGGTATAAATGCAGAAATTCTCGAAACAAGACTTTCTGTGCTGATTCTTTGAAATTCTACAACATAATTTTTTAACTGCTCCTCTCTGCTGACATTTGACATTAATTTGTAATGTTTTGAAGATGGGTTATGCAACTCAGGGAGTGGAGATTTTTGTGATAGTCCATCTGATTCTGACAAACACTGTGATTCTTCCAAATGGGAGCCATATGGAGATATGACTTGTACATTGTGACGAGAAGTCACTGAATTCTCTAGTCTTTCTTCAGTATGTGGTGAAGAAGAGCTTATACCATGATTATTGTGGCAATCTTCATCGCTACTACCATATTGAAAGATGTCATTCTCTTTTAATTCTACGGGTTGAGAATTGGGATTTCTGAAAAACTCCTTCAATCTGTCAAATAGAAGTTACAGTGACTTATATGTGACTATCTACAGGAAAATCGGTATAACAATGGCCCTATACAATTTTTTCATTCACACGTACACATTTGTAGGCAACAATAAATTGAGATCTCCGAGTTTTAAAGCCGTAGTATTAAAAGTAGTCAATATATGCACCTTAGCCGTTCCCTTTCGCAGGCATATTTAATACATTATTAATAATTAAATTGATCCTTTCCCAATGTTTATGTGTGCAAAGTTGTTCCCAATTTTCCCACAGACGGTCACATATGATATAACAAGTTAGCTATTGCTGACAAAAAATATAGCTATTTTCTAAAAAAATACATAAAATATTTAAATGATGCAGTTTGTAAATAATTTAAATGTTACATTGCTACATATCTTGGAATACACTCACCTGCATCTATTGAAAGCTTTTTTGAGAGTTTTGCCAGATGCAGCATTTTTTAGCACATATCGACCTTTTCCAATGTCTTCCATGATCCTGTATGGCCCAAGCCAACGCTGTATAAGCTTGTCACCCTTCTTAGTATCTCTTGCACTATTTCTCAGTAGTACCATGGTTCCAGGCTCCAGACCCTATATATGTTACGATAACATTGTTATTAGAGCATTTTGTAATATACTGGAAAAATAATATTTCATATGGACAAAGGTGTGCAAACTATATGCATGCATACCTTCATCTTTCTCCTTTTTTTATCGTAGTCTTTTTTTTGCTTCTGTTGGGATTTCATAATGTTATCTTTGGCATCAGCATAAATAGAATCTCTGAAGATATTCATTTTCTTTACATACACCTCCATCGTGTTATCTGTAACATCACTATCATTCTTGCTTGTGTGATCTCCAGCAGTTTCCATTTCAATAGGAATGATAGCCTTACTAAAGTCATTAAATGGAAAATTCATCAACATTATTGAAATCCGGATTTAGTAATTGCACTCACCGGCAATACATTAGCTCAAAAGGAGTACACTTGCTGGATTGGTGTTGGGAGGTTCTGTATGCAAATAGAATTCCATCCAGTTTCTCATCCCAATTATTCTGATTGTTATTCACAATTTTCACAAGAGACCTTTGCAAAGTTTGATTGAATCGTTCAACCATTCCATTTGTTTGGGGATGATATGCGGATGTGACTCTATGTTCTGTTTGGGTAATGGAAAACAAATATTGATTCACTTGGTTGACAAATTCTCTGCCCTGGTCTGAAATTACAACTTTAGCACATCCAAATCTATATACATATTATTATACCAAGATTTAATCAAAAACCTAATAGCTTGGCTAATGAGCATATAGCTACCTGCAAAACATTTTGAACAGAAATAAAGCAACTGATTTTGCACTCTTGTCAGACAATGGTTCTGCTTCCGGCCATTTGGAAAAATAATCCACCAAAGTAATAATATATTTGTTGCCTTTGGATGTTACTGGTAGAGGACCAACAATGTCGATACCGATCTGCAAAAGTTAATGTTACTGTAATCATTCAAATAAAACCATTAGTTGTGAATACTTACCTGATTCCATACTTCAGATTTTATGGGTATAGGGTGGAGAGGTTCACTTGCCTTTTGAAACTTAGCATCATTCGCTCGTTGACAGGCCTCACACTTATAAATGTAGTCTTGAACATCACTCCATAGGGTTTTCCAATAAAAACGCTCCTTGATTTTTTGGGCTGTTTTGTCCCTTCCAAGGTGACCAGCTATAAATATTAGCAATTATAAAGACTTAAACACTTTGTATTTGCATTTTTTTTCTTCAGATAATGCACTTCACCTGTATGAGAAGCGTTATTAAAGTTCACAACATTTAAATATAGTATTGGCTATTGCTTTTTATCAGCCTGAACCAAACTAATATGCTAAGGTCACAAGCAGAAATCATTGAAGCACAACTTCCAATATATATAGCACGGAGTAAAAATATTATAGAAAGATTATAAATGAAGCTGTGAAAGTGTAGCAGTTGACAAGTACAAATTAAATAAATGAACCTTCAATAGATCCATGGCATGACTTCAGTATTCTCTCCTTCTCTTTACTACTTCTAGGAACTTGCTTCTGGGCACTTCCACTCTTGGAGTAATAGAGAAGACCATCCTTAACCTTGTATTACAAATTTTTATTTTTTTGCAACAAACATACAATTGTCATAATAAAATCATAGCCGACCAAGATTAAATTGCTTTGTAACCAACAAGTGGAAGCTAAACTTTGACACTCTCTCTACCATATTCTAGCATAAAATAAAAAGACATTCATTAATTAGTGTATCCAGGTAACTGTTTAAAATCTAGCTACTTCTTGAGATAGATAATTAGCTAGACAAACAATCAGTGCTACAAAATTGATTGCTTAGTAGTAAGTGGAACTTATAAAGGTAAAGGGTGGGTGACTCAAACTCCCATGAAGCCTAACAATAGTCTGGCGTAGCCAGACCCTTTACCCAACCGCTACGCGGAGAAGGGTCTGGTAACATTGGCATACCAAACTTGTTCTGCCGCCCCATTTCGGGCGGCGGTCAATTACAAGCTACAATTTCCCACGGAATGTAATTGAAGGGCTAGCTCACCTGACCACACCTTCAATTAAGACCAGTTGTTCGGCAATGGAGGCACCTTGTGCTAACTCAGAAGTTATTGTGTCATCAGCGTCTTTTGTAGCGAAGCAGCTGGGTTATGACAAACTAAAAGATTTGCAGGAAGATTTGCAGGTTGAAGTAATTTTATCTTTTTTAACTGGGAAAGATGTTTTTGCTATTCTTCCAACGGGATATGGAAAGAGTCTGTGTTTTGCCATTCTTCCACTTCTACTGGACCATCTATTTAACTTTCCTCTTCCAAGCATAGTTATTGTAGTGACCCCATTGATAGCCATTATGGAGGATCAAGTAAGATTTCGAAATTTCATATTCTTATGCATGCAGTAATGAACTCTTTTTTGTGCAGGTGGCATCATTATCACAAAGGGGTCTGTCGATTGCAGCAATAAATAGCAACACTAGTGAAGATGTAAAGCAAGGGGTCTACAATGGAAAGTACAGCCTTGTCTTTTTCACACCTGAGTTACTGCTTCAGGAGAGACGCTGGAGAGAATTAATTACAAGCAGTGTTTACATGCAGAGAATAAAAGCATTCATTGTTGATGAAGCTCACTGTGTGAAAAAATGGTAAGGTTAATATCTAATGAGTAGAGCATGTCACCTAAAGACAGTATCAAAGTTTGGGTCAAGTTATATTACAATGAATTGTTTTTATATTTGCTTATGTTGTTGTATTTTTTATTTGGTTACATAAGAGCAATGATTATATTATGAATGGTAAACTTTACCATGCCCAGTCAAAGTAACTTGACCTTGCAAGGCATTGAATGTACATAAAGTGTTCTTGCTTTATAGTAAGTGTTATACTTTATCTATTTTATAGGGGAGAAACATTTCGTGGAGCACTGCTTCGTATTGGCGAGGTTCGCAGCATTTTGCCTGAAAATACACCAATAATGGCATTAACAGCAACTGCCACTCGAACTCTTCAGAATGAAATTGCAAGAATTCTGGGAATGAAGAGACCTACTGTGATTTCAATGTCGCCATGCAAGAAACATATGATGTATGCTGTGGCAGCACCATACCAGTCTATTTCAGTGACTTTTCAACCTATATTAGTACAACTAATTAAAGAGAGAGTTAAGATGTCCAGAATAATTATATATTGTCAGAAGTATGAAGACTGTGCTGACTTATATATATATTTCAGGGACGAGCTTGGAGAGGCGTTTACAGAACCAAGTAAGTCCCCAGATTTATCCAAGTTTCGACTTGTAGATATGTTCACCGCAGTTACTGATTCTGAGGTAAAGGAACAAATTATAAAATCATTCTGCAATCCAGAAGCTCCTCTCAGAATTGTGTGTGCAACTGTTGCCTTTGGCATGGGTATTGACTGCCCAGATGTTAGAGAAGTAATCCATTTGGGGGTACCATGTGACACTGAATCCTACATTCAGGAGACTGGACGGGCTGGAAGAGATGGTAAACCATCACTGTCTATAGTTGTACCTACAAATTTTGCCACTCGAAAATCTGACAAATATATGAAAAGATATCAGTATAATCAGACTATTTGTAGAAGAGATCTATTATATGGTGACATGGACAATTATGTACATGAAGACAATGGCAAGTGTTTGTGTTGCGATATTTGTGCAAAGACATGTAAATGTGGTGTATGTGATATGAACCAAAATGACTTTACTTTCTTACTGTAACTGTTTAAACACAAATTATATATGATGTATGTGATACTACACTTTATCTCGATGTTAAATGATCAATTATCCATGTTTTTAAGTCTTGTAAATTTATGGCATGTAAAGGGTCTCTTGGATTAGGGAATGAAGAGTATGTACGATGAGGAATTATATTAAATGATGAGGAGAGATTCTTTAAAATAATATTGATGTCCTTGTCTTCTTTGGGCTTCTTGTGCTTCCCAGATGTGGAAGAAACACAAGTATCTTGATCAAAATTTTGTAACACTGGATTAAGAATTCGTAATACTTTTCCCAATCTTGTAATAGCTGCTTCTGTTTTACTGCTTCCAAGATTCTGAATAGACGTCTTATATAATGACACGATTAAGGTGCTCCATATGAAGATCATTCGAAATATTTCTTCCTGGTAAGCCACTTGTATTGACAAACCTTCCCCAAATGAGCTCGGCTGCTTGACGAGGAGGAAGACTAAAATCATGTTGAAGGAGAAGATTGAATGCTTCAATGGCGTAGTTTTTTCTTCCTGAGCTAATAAACATTGGTAGCATGTAACGCCAGCATCGAAGGACACGTTCACCATCACCTTCTCGTATAGCATCTGAGTACTCAAAATAAAAAAGACCTAAACTCAGCAAATTTCGGGCATACAAATTTGTTTTGTCAACGTATGTGAAGTCTTTGTGATCATTGAAACTCACATCAACAAACATGTCCACAATTTTCATAGCAATTGTTTGTATCAACTCAAGCCGATCTTCTTTGGGGAGCATCCAAAAATTTTGTGGGTCAGCCACATATAAATCTGATGGTACTTCATCCAGATTATCCATTTTCATCATTTTCATCCCTGCTGTTAATATCAGAGCATCAATCACCATGACAAAAAAGTCATCACATGCATTGAAATTGTCGAGTGGGATTTTCACTACATTGGTCCGGTTGATAGCATTCCTGAGTTGGTAGAGAGTGCCATGTTCAGCTGACGATTTTGGTGAGTAATAATACCTAAAAATAAGCTATAATAACATACATTATTATAATATAAATAAAAAAAAAAAAAGTTCTAGTCTTACGCCTAGAAAGTTGGCCTTGGTATGCCAGTCCTCTATTACCGGAATTATGCCACTCAGCTGTTTTAGTGCTGTTTGACTGTTGACTTTAGCTTTGATAGCAGCTCTCGCTCTTGCCACAGTCAGTTGATCTCCTCCAACAAGGATAGGATGAAGAACAGTGTTTTCTTCCTGAACTGTCTCACCTGTACTAATGGTAATTTCTCCTGTTGAAGTGACTGCTGGTACATACTGATGTATGTGAGACATTATATCGACCATTTCATCCCGCTTGTTCTCATCCTTCAACAACACACCTAATGGGACCTATAACAAAACAAATTAGACCTCTTAAACGTTGATAAAATTAGCACTTATTCACTATCACTCAAGCGGAATATGTAACCACGCCAATCTCTGTGCTATCTGCATACTTACCACAACAGATTTTTGCGACATTTCCTTTGAAAACTGGTGCTGAATGTGCCGGTTGACAACATCAGTACAAGCAAAGTTGAAAATTTTCATGTGTGATACCAAGACTCTGGACACCAGTACAGCCATGTTACGCTTCAGTTCAGAATCATCTGCAATAGAAGGGAGCATTCTGCTAGCCATTACTTCATGTGAAAGTACTTGGTCTACTGGTGAATCAGAAAGTTGAGATACATCCACTCTGTTTTCCACAGCATAAAAATGAAAGTAGTGCAAGGACTGATTTCCCCTATCCGAACGCATGTATCTAGGCCGCACAGTTTTATCAATATTGTCTCCACATAACCTGTATCCTCGAGGTTTGTAAGGTGCTTCGAATTGTTCAGTCCTAGTGATCAGAAGAGAACGCTCATATACTGTCGGTGGTGAAACTGTCTGACATACTGGGCTATGTTGGTGGCTTTCTTCATCAGAATCATAGTCACTCTCACTGAAGCAATCATTATCTTCATCACTTTCATTTAATTCAACACACTCATCAATGTCAGTACTCTCAGAATCGGATGAAGCAATAAGGTCCTCCCAATCAGTATCTTTTGCAATTTCAGTGTCACCACCTTCCTCACAACTGCTATTCGTGACTTTGACAGTCTTTCTTCTATCACTTGTACTTGACATGATCTGTTACATCAGAAATATGTGAAGTATTTCATGCATATACAAAATAAATATTACCTCTCTATCTTTCAAAACTTCAAGAAATGAATCCCTCCAGTCAAGGACCACACCATCATGTCTTTGTCCCATTGAGACAAGTAGACGAGTCAAGGACATTGAAGACAAAGTTAGATTGAGGGGTTGGAGCCTGGAATACACCTGAAAAACAATGTGACGTTTCACACTTAAAAAATAAGCAAACATTTTTATGCACCTGTTTTCCACAATGCCCAGCATGAAGAATCAACATAATCATTTTCTGCACAAGACTCATTTTGGAACAACGACTTTTAAGTAGAATAGAGGCACAGGTACCAATTATTGCTGACTTTCTGCTGTTCTTTCCAGTGCATGACTGTAGGATGAGCTCAAAAGTTGGAGCATAAATCTTCAATTCCTCGACTACATTATCCCACTTAAAATTCATTAATGCTTCATAATTACTGCTTCGCAAGACAGAAGCAGTTTTCACAGAACACATTGTCCTGATTTCTTCCTGAGCAGTCTGACAACCTTCTTTATCACTAGTGAAAATGTGTTTGGATCAGTAAAACAATGGTCAACCAGACCTTTCTTTGACCCTCGAGCAATGCATTTACCCATGTGCCGTCTATTAGGTGTCCGTATTAAATAGTTTTTGGACGTGGTCTTGTATCCAATGTTGATCTGATAATAAAGAGGGAATAAATAAATTGAAGTAGCTATCTATTTAAATTCCTTACCATTACAGATGGTGAGCTAGAATTGGAAACATTGACTGATGGTTGGGTGCATCTCCGTTTGCATTCAGATTCTTGACTATCAGGTGAATTTTCAGGGATAGAAATGGTACTGACATCTGAGCCTGATGATACTATGAGCTGTAGTGCCGCCAACAAACTACTTTCAAGTTGTATCTGTAGATTGTAGTACTTTTTAAATTCATTAAAGCAATGCTTACACATCTTGCCAGGATTATCAAGGTCCACCATAACTCTTTCATGTGGTATTCCTTGCTCTTGCAGTTGCTTCTTAATGGGGAACTTCCAGCCTAACAGAGCTTGGTTTCTGGATGCTGAATCACCAGTAGAATCAGGTCCAAGCTTTCTCCTGCCCCGAGATGACTTTGAAATGTCATTTCCACAGCCTACGCAATGAATGCAGTCGACTGAAGTAGCCATTACTATGCTACCAGCTTTTGCCGTTAATCACATTTATTGCGCGCGCTAGAACAAATTGAGGGGACAAGCGACGGCAAACCACATCCGCATTCTGGCAGAACAAGTTTGGTATGCCAATGTTACCAGACCCTTCTCCGCGTAGCGGTTGGGTAAAGGGTCTGGCTACGCCAGACTAGCCTAACAAGTGATAACAAAAAATTTTTTCTTTATCAGACCTTGAAATTCTTGGTTTTCTTCCTCAGTACTCGTTTTTCGTTTTTGGTAAACGAAATGGGGTATATTCCAGAGTACAAGAAATCGTAAATATGATCGTAATTATCCATTCCTCCATCCAACAAGTATACTGTTGGTAAAGGGTACTCAGTGGGAGATTAGGAGTGAACCAGCTAATTAACAAATAATTAAGTCGACTGTCTGGTAAGCGGTGCTTTCTCGGTGAAACTGATTAAAAATCTATTGGCCCCTAGCATAAAGGTTGGGGCAGATGCTTGTTCCTTCATATACTATAATTTTCATGTGATTTAAAAATAACAATCATCAACATTCACTATATAAATCGAGATATGAATAAATTTGCATAGCTACATATTTTTCTACACGCATAAGAATCGTATTATGGCAAAAAGTTCAGCTTTTTGCCTCACTGTGATCAGAATTGCACTGCCTAGGCCTCTGTATCAGAAGGGTTGAGCAGTCCTTCTAGTACTCTTATAAATCACCAGCCGCGGTAACTTTACTGAAGTGAAAGCAAAAATGGGCAGGGGGACATTATTCACCGGAGGGGACACTATTCGCTAGTTAATAATGTCCGGCCGGACCTTATTCACTAGTGAATTATGTCCGGGGGACATTATTCACTGGGGGACAGTATTCACTGCGACACCGGACGTGGCACTGAAGCTGCAACCACGTAATCTTAGGCGTGTAACACTTCTTACATTCGTTGGCTCAAAGCTGGTTAACTACCTACCCAGAGCTGCATATTACTGTAAAAAAAAATAGTGCTTGAAAGAATTTCTACCCTTTTGCAGTCATTCGACCAAAACTGTTATAATCCCTTTAGCTGGCTAGAAAAGAAACTTAAGCTGCAGGTTTGAAGCCAAACTAGTCCTAAATAAACAACTATACACCATTTCAATGGACATGATGAAAATAAAACCTTGTGTAGTGTTTATGTCACAATCCCTTTGCTAGATAGCCAACTGTAACTGATACAATAATAACAATTGAATCTTGTGTGTAATCTCGAGGGTGTGCTTTGTACAGCAGTCAGGTCATCATGTATGAAACAGATAGTTCCTGTAAAGGAGGTCAGTACAAGACTTAGGCAAAATTGAAGCTTTCCTGTATAATATTAGTTAGTCATAATGTTTTTTTTAATCAAACGTTTCAGCTGCTATTCAGCTAGCCATCATCAGTGAAACATAAATAGTAACTGCTAGAAATGATACTGTAGCTATGGTAATGTTATAAATATGTTTGGTGATAAAATTGAAGCTTATTGCTGAGAGAAGCACAAATATGTGCAAGGCAAATACGAGGAGGGTATTATTTGGAGTGTGTTTGACTACATAGCAAGTTTATTAGACAAGTTTAGCTACTTAAATGGTAGAATCCAAGTAGCCCTACATTATTATATGCTGCCCTAATTAATGTTAAGTGCCACAGCTAGCTATTTTAATTGGTCTGCCAAGGGCAGCATTTTTTTTCCTGGTGAGCTCTATCATTGAAGTAAAGTGCTATTACCATTAATGTCATAAATTTTAAAATTTCATGACTATGATCTTAAATATTACATCTATTAAAAACCAATGCATCTCTTAATCAAGAATATTTAATCCTGTTAATATCTTCTAGAAAATACAAAAACAACAACAACAGCAAAATATTTAAAAAAAAGAAAAAAAAGAATATAATAGAAAGTAGTTTTACTTGTAATTTCGATGTGTATAATGATAGCATATCTACTAATGAAATCTCTCCACCTCTGTTCTTGATGCTGTTTTCAGAAAGTGTGCATCAATCATTACTTGAAGTGCATTATACTTGCTGGCATCTTTATTATTTTCCATAACAGTTTAAAAACTAAATTTTAAAACTGAGGCAGTTCTTCAATTGAGTAGGACAAGTATTGATAATTCACAACAGGTCACAATCAAGCTGGAGAGTAGCAACTACTTGTGCTTCCAGTTGGATACGGGTGCTGAATGCAATGTTATTCCACTGAGTTTGTATAAAAAAGCATTTAAAAATCACTGAACAGACTAACATTGCATTGGGCACCAGTGACCCACTTGACTGTGACCTGTTAAACTAGTTACCCGTCCTACTCTGTCAACTGATGGATGGGCTTTGGTTGTGTTTGGATGGATCTCAAAACTATTCAGCAGGACATTATCCTATACCTACTATCTAAGAAATTGCCACACGTTTGCATGGGGCTAAGATTTTTGATGTGCTTCTTTGATTTTGGCATGGGGATCTCGATGAACAATCTTCACTCACTACTACCAGGCAGGTATCATTGGAGAAGGATGTCATTCAGTATTAGTTTTGCTCCTGAAGCATTTCCAGGGAGTAAGAACCAGAGAAGCCATGGAAGCTATGGGTCCCCTCCCTCCATACCATAGAAGAAGGGACCCAGCCCCCCTTTACTATTGTATTGGCTCCTATCATGTACTCTCAAGATAGTAAATTTACTATATTTACTCCACTGACTAAGCACTTTGTGATATTTTCAATAACAGAAGTCCATAATCTACTAAAACTTTATGTCTCAGTTTCACTCAGCTCTAAAGAGAATTAAATCTTATCTATGTAACATCATGATACAGGAGAGGTTGAATCACCATGGCATGTTTCTACACATGCCTTGTAAGAAATCAGATGAGCTGGACCTAGTTCAATATAAATACATTTATTTGTTTCAGTAGCTATGTGAAAGAAAGAAGAAATTTTATAATCTTGGCACATATAAAACTATTTTTAATAATTTAATACACCCATTTTATTATATTACACAATTGGCTGTTATAAAATGTACTACATAATGGTCACGAAGTTTCCTCCCCCTACCCCCCTCCCACCTACTACTATGCTATATCATTCTTAATTCATTTTTAACCGCTCTTCTTCTCAACCACTCCATTTAATTTTACATGTGTATCAAAGTGTTTCTATTTTTAAGCCAACAAATCTCAACTGAACAGAAACTATTAACTTTAGTATGAGTATACGTATCAACAAGAAGTATTTGAGGTGAGTTGTATTAAAATGATGAAACATGCGTAATTAATTATATTTGCAGGTTCCTACTATTGGGACTTTAGCCCCCACAATTCCTTGGTTTTCTGTAAATATGCATGAAGTGTTTGTGAGCTTGTAGATCAACACTTCCAATCTATTGTGCCTATTCATATTCATGAAGAAGACGAGCAAGATGAAATTTTTGTTAGTGATATGGCAATGGTCTACCAAATTATGCTACCATAACCTCAAACTCATGAAACTTGTCAATGTGAATAGTGAGTTTATCAGTGCCATATAGAGCGATAGCATATATTTTAATATTGCTTCATTTAATCCATGGAAACTTTACTATTGGATTTGCTGTGGTCAATCTATAGATATCACTGAAAGTGCTGGTTTTGTAGATGTCTGTCTAAGTTCTTCCATTAATGATTTTCACAATGGAGAAGTTGTTATTCAAGCTTGTATTCTAATAATTTATGCCAATGGTATGCCAATAAATAAAAAAGTAAGCAAGAAAGTAAGTAAAAACATTTTAGCTGTACAAAAGTGACCTAATAGAAAAGCTATAAACCTATTCTACTCTGAACTACTACAAGAAAAAAAATATATCAACTTGTTTGCTATCACACCCATAAGTGAAGAGTTATGCAATAAAAGATATGGTAATCCTGGATTTAACTTAGCTGCAGCTTTCTAAAAAATGCTCAAATGCTGCTACTGAGAGTCATAGGCTAACTACTGCTATTTGGTTATATTGTTATCGTTCTTCTTCAAGTGCCAGAGATAGCTAATTCTTCACAACTAAGCTGGACAAGAATATAATAGCTATAATGAACTTCAGCATCCCCTGTTTCAAAACACTAGATCCAACCCAGATTTTTTATTTTATCTACTAGTCATTAAAAAATATGGGTGGAATGTGATATAATATATTGGAAACCACAGATCATAACATTCTGACTCTTTTATGTGTATGTACCGTGGCTTGAATTGACAATGCCGGTGCCCCTACTTTACCTAGTTGGCTATGTCAGTTATACTCTCATCTTATATCTCAGTTTATATTAGACACGAACAACTGGTTTTAAAGATGTACTCTTTCTCTAAGGCCAAACTTTCCCCATTACACTTCCAAATAAACAAAGTTTTTTTTATCTCTTGATATCAATATTCTCTTATGCAAGCTACACCAACATGAGAATACTTTAAAGTCAATTTATATACTGATAGCATTAACAGAAAATGTGTAATATTTTGGCAAAATCTAATAAAGTAGGAGAGGCATTACAACATTGATATAAAAACAAAATATTCAAGGACATTAATTCTACTAACAATACATCAACTCATTACAAAAATGGGTGTTTACAAAAATAATTAGCGTTCATTTTAATCATGACAAGCCAAGTCTATTCTGTTTCTTTCGCACGATCTGTTGTTGCTCGTGCAATCTTTAATATTCTTGTACAATAACTGAACACTTTTAGAGATGTTAAAAGCCGTTTGCATATTGTCTGTTGCTGAGCTTGCAATACACTGCAGTTCCTCATCAGTGATCTCCTTTCCTATGCCTATTGCGAATACTTTACTCTTGCTACAAATGTCATTTTGAGAAGAGAGCCAAGTTTTCACCTGGCCACAGCTGCTGTTGGAAATGCCTCCATCAGTGACATATATGATGTCAACGCAGTCTGCCAGTCGAGTGCTGTTATCACATCCGGAACTAATGACTTTTCTATTTATGCAAACTGCATTATCAAAATTTTTACCGCTGGATCCAGTGTCTTCAAATGCCACCTCATCCCTTATAAACCGTGCCAGATCGAATCGTGACTTTGCTGGGCAGTTGAAGCAACGATCATGGAAAGCATGCTGGTTGAATTTGGCCACTGCTAACTGCACCTTCCCACAGAAATGTTGAGTTAGTTCTGCTATTGCCTCGGTCATCAGTGTGGTGAAATACCCTTCCCCACATGCTCACTACAGGAACACCTTCAGGAACATATTAGATTATTAACTATAATTAGCCTACCTTGCCATTCACTATTCATGCATCTCACATTTCACCCTATTCACTCCCATTGCTACTTCCCATGTACTCTAATGCACCACCCTTGTATGCTCTCATCACACACAATTCCTGGTTGGTTTTATATATATTGGCCAACCTAACTTGTAAAGTTCAGTTCGGATTGTATAAGCATTTTGACATCTTGTGAGATACCTACTCCTCTTTGCTTAGAATTAAAACTCTAGCTTGGTTCGAGGGTTGAAGGAACTCGGTTTGATCGCTGAGAATCCTGTTGCACATTCCGAACTCTGGTGGCGGCGCTATTGTATTTTCGTCTCTACGTGTCTCACCACATCTGGTGCCAGCGGTGGGATCTCTACTAGTCTTCGACGGACGAGTGAGACGAATCCATTGCCTGTTACGGCGCTACTGGAAAGAACTTTTGTGTTTGCTTGGATTTTTTTTTTCTTTCATATTTTTTTTATATAAATTATTTCATATTTTTCTTGTGTATCTATATCTGGTGTTTCAGCAGAATTTTTTTTTTTGTCAGCGGTTTGGTGCATAAATCATATTATTCTTGTTTTTTATTAATTTTTGTGTATCGACACTGTTGCAACTGACAATTTCTATAAGTTTGTATTACTACTATTTTTTTTTTTGTAAAATGGAGAAATCTGAAGTTATTTCGGACCATACTAGGAGCAAGACCAATAGATCACAGATCGATACTTCAAGAAAACAAGCACTTGACAGAGAGAGAACAGCAGAAGGCACAAAAGAGCCAACAGAAACAGTAGAAGGCACAAAAGAGCCAACAGAAAGTTCAGTAGTAGAAACTACACCATCTAAAGACTCAGAAATGGACAGGAGAGAACTGCTTGCTTTGACTAGTGATTCTGATGAAGACTCCGGAGAGGAAGAGGAAGTACCAATTGACATGTCAAGGCCTTCTATTGAGCAGCTTCTTGCCCTGATGATGAAACAGACCATAGATGAGAAGAAGGCCAAAGGAAAGCGTAGAAAACTTAAAGAGAAGAGAAGAAAGAAGGAAAAACAGCTAGAGCAACTTGAAAGAGAGAGAATTGAGGAAAAGGAACGAAAGGAACATGAACGATTTGAGAAACAGTTGTCTTTATTACAGCAGCAGATTACAAACAATATTGAAAGTCAGAAGTCCCAGGGAGAGAAACTTGCCAAAGAAACTGAGAAGAAGGACCAGCTTGCTAGGGCCAATCGACTAGAGGAGAAGGCGGATCGCATTGCCAAAACTCTTCTGCCAATGCAACCAGGAGAGGACCTTTACTCTGCAATGATCAGGTTCGAGAGAATCATGGTGAATAAGGATGTAGAATCATTTCAGTGGGTTCCCTTGCTTGAGCATGCTTTGACAGGGTCTCATCTTAATACTTATCATGCCCATGTTGATAGTTGTCGTGGTAAATATGGTGATTTGAAAGCAGTATTATTGGATGCTGGTGGGTTTAATATCCATGAGTGCCTGGACACTTTTCTTTCCCATTTTCGACCTGGGGGTAGTTTAAGTGCTTCCCAGTGGTCACAGTTGTCTGCCCATCGTATATTTATTGTATTGAGGAAGTGTTTAGAACTCAATCACCTAGCTGATTCTGATTTAAAAGCTGTAGCTAGTGCTATTTCCTCTTGTTCTGTTCTTTCCACTTTACCTCGTGAAGGTCGAGCCTTTGTTTTTACCTCTGAACCTAAAACTGCTCATGATCGAGTGCTCGCTTACTGGCAATACAATGGAAAACCTCAGAATGTGGATAGACCTTACCGAACTTACCGTCATGAACATGAGCGTGTACCTGCAGAAAAATTTCACAACCGACGAAAATTTCCTTCCAGCAATTCATACAACAGTGAGGCACGTTTTCAGTCCCATAGAACTAGCATAGAATCTGGAACTTCTGAGACAGCCTTTCCAGTTACTTGTTTTAAGTGTAACAATGAAGGTCACTATGCTGACCGGTGCCCTGAGCGCCGAACAAACTCTGTTTCAACTCCATCAGTGTCTCTGCGGACTGCTGAAAACAAACCGCCAGCTAGTACCTCTAGTTCTTCAACTAATTCTGGTACCTCAATTAATCAAAAGAAAGATAATGACAAATCAGTTAGTTATATAGTCAGTGATGTTTCTGATGATGGTTGCACTGAAACACTTCCTGATTGTCTTAATGTTAAAGATGGAGCACCTAGAAAGTTTAATGGTGTGTTGAATGGAAATATTAATGGTTTCCCATGTACCTTGCGATTAGATTCGGGTGCTGATGTAAGTGTGATATCTGCAGATTTAGTGAAGCCAGATGATTCCATTGTAGCACATACAGTCATTATGGGGTTGGACCACATTAAACATAAGGTCCCTAAGTATTGTTTACCCTTCAACTCTTATGATGTTTCTGGTAATTGTTTGTTTGCTGTGTATGACAAATTACCAGCTAAGTATGCTTTGATTGGCTGTGACTTGGGTAATACATTTCATGAATTACTATCAATTGCTAATGCCCAGTCCCACAGTGTGCTATTGACTCGAGCTCAGACTAGTGCGCTTGCTGTTGAAGACAGCGAGCGTAATGCACAGCAACAAGCTGATGAAGGTCTACCGATTTCTTTGTCTGATATTGATTCCCTTCAATCTGATGATGAACCATCAGATGAAATTACTCCGGTCCTTCCCTGTGAGTCTGATATAGTTCCTAATGATGATACTTGCTTGTCAGCTTCTAGTGAATTTCAAGCTAATGTGACTTCTGAGTGTTGTTCCCCTATTGATAACTCTGTATCTCACTGCCCTAGTTTAGCTGCTCTTGACAATGTCAATGATTGCACTTCTCAAGGTGCAATCAAAAATGCTAACATCTCTGATAGTTCTCTGGCTAGTAGTTGTTCTATTCCTGTCATCGGCTTTGATGGAATTACAAAGTCCGACTTAATTCGTATGCAAACTGAGGATGAGTCAATTGCGCACATTTGGAAGTGGGCACAGAACAATGAAAAAAGATGTTTTTCGGTAGAGGGAGTTCTCATGAGTCTGACAACCACAAATGGTCGAGTTGCCCATGCAGTTGTTGTACCCAAATCACTCAGGGTGAAAGTTTTACATGCTGCTCATGACCTATCAGGCCATTTTGGCATTGGTGCCACAAGGGCCTTGATTAATGGCAATTTTACATGGCCAGGCTTGTATGAGGATGTAAAGAAATATGTGGGTTCCTGTAATGCATGCCAGAAATTCTCAAAAGCATCTCCACCCAAGGCTCCTCTCATTCCTCCAGAGATTATTGTTGAACGTTTTGACAAAATTGCAGTTGATGTTGTTGGGCCTTTAGTAAAGTCTAAACGTGGATACAGGTTCATTCTGACTGCAATTGATCTTGCAACTAGTTTTGTTTTTGCTTATCCAATGAGGGGGTATACATCTGAAGAAACGGCTATGAACTTGTTAAAATTGTTTTCTTTTACTGGCCCACCTTCGGCCATCTTATCAGATCAGGGATCTAATTTTCTGTCTCGAGTTTTGTCACAACTATACGAAAAATTTGCTATTTGCCGTTTGCGCACTTCTCCTTATCACCCAGAGAGTAACGGCCAACTTGAAAGGCTCCATTCAACCCTCAAAGCTGTATTAAGAAAGACCATCTTTAATCAGCATGACTGGCCATTGGTTTTAGACCTTGTTTTGTACTTCCTGAGAAATTTGCCTCACTCCAGGCATGGTCACACCCCTTTTGAGTTGGTTTTTATGAAACCCACTCCACATATTCTTTCCACATTAAAATCACACTGGATTCATCCTGACAATGTTCCTGTAAATGCTCATGCATTCATTGAGTCACTGCATCACAACATGTCAATGACCATTCATTCCTTGAAGTCCAAAATGAATGACGCCAACTCCAATAAGAGGGCTAAGTCAGACAGGCAAAAATTTCGATCCTTTGAAGTGGGAGAATTAGTTATGCGCAAAATCCCAGGCTTGCAATCATGTTTTGATGTCAGTTGGGAAGGTCCATATAAGATTGTTACGAAATTGAATGATGTCAATTATAAAATTGTTTCTTGTAAAGGAAAATCTCATCCCAAGGTTATTCATTTGAACCATTTAAAGAAGTTTCATGATAGTAACGATTCTATTCATCATATTGTTACGGTGGTTGATGGTGATGGTGATGACTCTGTTGATGTGCCATTTGTGCCAGATTCCTTGAAAGGTCCCGAGCTATCTGAGTCCCAGTGTCAAGAACTTGACACGTTGTTCTCTGAATTTGCTAAAACAGTTTTTTCTAATAAACCTGGTCTAACTTCAACTACTACCTTTAATATCCGTGTTACCACTGATGTTCCAGTGTGGGGTCCATCATATGCTATACCCAAAGCTCTTGAGCCTTCTGTAAAAAGTGAATTGCTTGTATTATTGGACCTTGATTTTATTGAACCATCTCAGTCTGAGTGGAATAGCCCACTTATTCCTGTTCTGAAAAAGGATGGAAGTGTACGTTTAGTGGGCGACTATCGCAAGCTGAATGAGGTCACAGTGCCTGTTCCTTTTGTGATGCTGTCTACTGAGGAAGTATGTGCAAAACTTGGTAAGGCTAAAATTCTTTCCAAGCTGGACTTGATGAAAGGATTTCATCAGGTTCCTATAAACCCTCACTCTAGAAAATATACTGCTTTTTCAACTATTTTTGGCAAGTACCAGTATAAGCGGATGCCGTTCGGAGTTAGAAACGCTCCAGCAGTATTCCAGCTATTGATGCAAACTGTATTGTGTGACCTTGAATCATTTTCTACACCATATATTGATGATGTGGTCATTTTTTCAGATAGTTGGGAAACTCATCTTGTTCATTTGAAAACTGTCCTTATTCGGCTTAAGGAAAACAATCTAACTGTGAAGTCTGAAAAGTGTATGTGGGGCTGTACGACGTTTGAATACCTTGGCTTTGTGGTTGGTAACGGTCGATTGTCAATCCCAGAGTGTCGTGTGGAACAGTTCAAGAACTTTACCCGACCAACAACTCAATCTCAACTTCGTTCATTTTTAGGATTATTAAATTATTATCGTAAATTTATTCCTCATCTTTCTGATTTGTGTAGTTCACTCACATGTATGACAAAACCTTCACAACCTAAGAAATTGTGTTGGACGACTGAAACTGATCATGCTTTTCATTCTGTTATTTCTAGCATTTGTGCATTTACTGTTTTGGTTGTACCATGTGATAATGATGCCTTTGCAGTGTTGTGTGATGCCTCCACTCGTGGTGTGGGAGGGGCTCTTTGTGTCTTTAGGGAAGATGTGTGGATGCCAGCAGCTTTTTGTAGCAGACAGCTCCAGCCTCGAGAGACTAGATACACTATCACTGAGTTGGAAGCCCTCGCAATGCTCACTTCCATTAAGAAATTTGCCTACTATCTGGTTGGACGACAGTTCAAGGTTCTGACGGATCATAAGGCCCTTGTCTCATTCTTCACCTCAAGTCAACTCAACAATCGCTTGTGGATATGGCGCTTGCAGCTGGCTGACTATGACTTCTCCATTGAGTATGTCCAAGGCAAAGATCACTGTATTCCTGACTCGCTGTCACGACAAGGATGGCCTGATGAAGAAGACCACCATCAGTCATCTTAGAAGGGGGGATATGTGGTGAAATACCCTTCCCCACATGCTCACTACAGGAACACCTTCAGGAACATATTAGATTATTAACTATAATTAGCCTACCTTGCCATTCACTATTCATGCATCTCACATTTCACCCTATTCACTCCCATTGCTACTTCCCATGTACTCTAATGCACCACCCTTGTATGCTCTCATCACACACAATTCCTGGTTGGTTTTATATATATTGGCCAACCTAACTTGTAAAGTTCAGTTCGGATTGTATAAGCATTTTGACATCTTGTGAGATACCTACTCCTCTTTGCTTAGAATTAAAACTCTAGCTTGGTTCGAGGGTTGAAGGAACTCGGTTTGATCGCTGAGAATCCTGTTGCACATTCCGAACTCTGGTGGCGGCGCTATTGTATTTTCGTCTCTACGTGTCTCACCACAATCAGTTTGAAGTTTTTGTGACCAATAGAACTGGATGTATCCAGAACAATCAGAATAGAGCGACTCTGGCAGGTGGCGGGCCTAGTAGACAGACACTCACCAGAAGTTGGCAACAACTTGCTTGCACATGTGAGTCTTGTAGATTTAGCATTACAACTGTCAGTGTCTACGTCAGGGTTGTAGATTTGGTCACTGATTCCCAACTGGAAACTCTTAATTATATTCTCCTCCATAGACTCTATACCTAAAGTTAATCATGGAAAGAATGTGATAAAAATTATATATTTTTGGATGCTGGATATTCATACATATTATGTAATGCAAAAACTTAGCTTACAAAATTGTCCTATAGATGAACATGTGCTGCTTGTTTTCCTTGACTTAATCACAGAGCGTTCAGAAATACACACATCACTAGATGTGTCCAAAACGCTGTCAGATATTTTTGTCCAGTTGCCAGAGCAGTCAGTTTCACAACGATATTTCCCTGAAGAGCAAGATGATGCACCTAAGAAAACAAGATCAAGTAAACATATAAGTATCTGTTATTGGCAAGCAAGAGTAGTCGAGTGAGAAACTTTCAGGGGTAACACAATCGAGATTCCATTGATGTTTTATATTTTTGCTACTTTATGGTACGTGCGACCCCATTTGTATACCCATTCCACTTATGTAGGTAAGCGTTTTGTTATAGGTTCCAAGTAGTCCAGAGGAGTTTCAGGGACCATAGTCACACACACCTCTATTGATTAGACACACCCACCAGTAATTACTTAGCAAACAATTAAATTTTAACTCACAATTTTTAATCAATACATTTGATTATGAATGAACATTAATGAATCATGATAGAAAGAATTGTTACATAAAACGCCAATGTATTGCATGATACTTTTTCTATGTTCTGCAGTTGCTGTATCAACCATTCAGCACATTGGAAAAGAGTTGCACTGTTCCTGATACTATCACCAGTTATTATTTATAGTTATGAATTGCTGTTACCTTTCGTTTTTATCTTAACTACATCATCTAACTTGTTCCTTTTTTGTTATGTTAGCTAGTTAAGAACAAAGGACACCTTTTCTACCTGAACCAATATCAGGATTTTTAAGCCAGTTGCTGTCAACAAGGCATTACCTTCTCACTTTTTTTTGGTGTCTCTCGGATTCAAGTGGATTTCCCACACTCCCAATCAGACACACACTATAGTTCCATGTCTTTTTTTTTTTGCTAAGCTTGAAGTCGCTATTGATGACTTAGAGTACCTGACTTTGTGTTTCACCATTTGATGACAAATAGCAACTTGTTACACCTGATGCTCTCCTAACAAGCAGCTCTTAGTGCATCTTGAGCAATGAAAGCATAAACACTGTCTTAATAAAAGAAGTAGCTAATCATGCAAAAGACATTCGCCAGCATCAATGCCAAACTCAAATTCTAGCACCTGGTTAACTTTCAGCATAAAGCAAAACTACGGCAGGAAACAGTAAATCATGTGTTCACGTGATTACGACATGGCCATAGGGGGCGTTACCCACCAAGGCTAGTACCTACGCAGAGCTGACAGCTCCGAGTTTTCTCTAAATCTGCATGAAATTTAGGAAAGTAGCACAATAGAAGGTCTTAAATTGTTGTTTTGAGTAGTACATACCTAAATCAACAGTTATAATCTCCAAAATCAGAGCGTGGAGGGTTAATAATCCTTAGTATTCAAACAATTATTTAATGAAAAGGAACATGACACTTCAATTCCTCCATTAAAAACTGAAGCATAAAAAATTTTACTAACTAAAAGAATAAAAATACATGGGAAAATAAATAAACATGCCGCAATTGTGAATTGAATCAAAGCTGTTAGTTAAAAGTCTAATATACTGTGATTGGAAAAGAATTCATGCAAAGTACAATCTAATTTTTAAAGAAATTCTCAGTACTAAGATTTAAATTTTATTTACAGGTCTGTTATTGGAAATAGATAGAAATACACAAAAGTCTATAGCTTCTCACTATGGTCTGCTCACCAATTAAAAAAAGCAAAATAGCACAAAATAGTGGTTAACTGTATATACTATATTTTACGCATTTTTAAGATCATTTAATCTTACCATTTTCATGAATCATAGGAATAACAACTTTAAGAGTTACTATTCCATTACGGAAGTTATTGATGGAAGACCTTATACAGATATCCACAGAACCAGCACTCTCAATTACTTCCACATCAGCTGTAGTAAATCCAATAGTGAAGTTACCTAAGCAACAACGAAGCAATGAAAATAGCAGTCAAATCATAAAATTGTGAGAAAAAACAACAACAACATTAACAGGAACTCACTTTAACATTAATAATTTTAACTCTTGCAACATCTGATGTTATGGTAGCATAGTCAGGCAGACTTCTACCTTCCAACACAACCTCAAACTCCTCATCTTCTTCGTGAATATGATCTGATGCAATTTGTACAGTAAAACAAACTCTTCGTGTGTATTTTGATAGTGTATTAGAAGAGGAAAAATAACTGAAGTCCCAATGGTGTGAACCTGCAAATGATAGAATAATACAACTTAAACACTGCATGCTGGAATTTAATATTACAGAAATTACCTGAAATATTTCTAGTATATACTCTCATACTAAAAGTTGCATATTCTATTCTTCTGAGATCTGTAGGCCTTAAGATGGCAACACATAGCAATATAGTTCCAGCATTCTCATATACTTCCATCTCAGTTTCCTCAAATCCAATGCATACATCTACAAAAAAATAAAAGTTATTTAGCTAGTATTAAAAAAGTGAATTAAAACTATCTTTGGTAATAATTTTTTTGCAACAAAATAAAAAATTTTTTTTTAAATACTAGAAGAATTATTGTTAATAAATGATATTGAATGTTTCACTTAACTTTTCTCAGTTAATTTACTTATACTCTGAAGAAGTTAAACCAAACTCGGCCTCCTCCTACCCTCAATAGCATCTTGCAAATTTTTGACAAAACTAAGCCATTAGTATGACAAAACCAATACTACAAAGAGGCCTGGGAGGAAACTTAAACACCCAATTTAAGTTTTTATTACTACTCCTTTTTTGTAGACTTATCCTTAAACCAATTGTTTCAACCACAATGTCAATGTCACCAAAACCAAGATAAACAGGAATTATCTACATCAACAAATAAAAATATTATCTATAGCTAATACTAACGAATAATATTTGGTATACAGGTGTGGGGGAACCTATTTGGTTTTGGCCATGTCATATTAAAAATGAGCTACATCTAATAAAAGAAAGTATGATCAGCAAAAAAAAAAGCATGATTTTATGTATAAACTATTGGAAGAGTGCAAAATGTTTGCAACTGTTATTATTGGAGGTAATAAACTCATATATGACATCTTTTTTTTTTTAAACAAAGTCAGCTTACACATTCTACATGAATTGTGTTAGCTGTAGGCTAGCTCACTCGCCACCATCACTGCACTATCTAGCATTCCACTGAAATGGTATAATATAGTGATAGATGTAGCTCAGCTATGTACTTCTGGTGTGAACTGTTTCATCCTGATGGTCATGTTGTAATGTGTGTGTAGCTGTTTAACGGAACATGTGGCAGCATTAGGCGCACTTATGGAGTTGATGGCCTACGCTCAAGAATGGAAAAGTTCTTTATTCGAGTAAGTAGTGAAATGAAAAGAAATGAAGTTATAACTTGTAAGTAGTAATAGGTATAGTCAGGCAGGCTCAGCAAGATGCTAACCTAACGTTTTTGTTTGTTTGTTTGTTTTTCTGTCTTCTAGTATGTGCAACATCTCGATGTGAGTAAACTGGACTTGTTCAACTTGTTCCAAGGCATTCAGTTTTTGCCTTTGGACAAATACATCTATTCACTGCTTCATCAACCAGGTGGAAACTACATTCAGATAAGGTGTGGTCATTATGCTGTAGCCAGTGCCTATTAATATTAATAAGTTTCATCTATACATGACAATTCTGCAAGAGTTTGGTCATAATGTTTATTAATTTATTTCTCGCTTTTAGGAACATTCAAAGAACTGTGCTATTCTACAACAACTTGTATGGTAAGGTTTTATGTGACTAAATCAAGTGATTTTTTATTTACTAGTATTGAAATAATTAAACCTCAGCGCACATGCGTGAGAGGGTTACATACTCAGTTTGTCTGGACTGTCTGTCAGTCAGTCATTCTGTCACACGGACCTCAAAGATGGCAGCCTCCCAAAGGTTGAAACAAGCATCAAAGTGTTGCACTGGACATTTTAAGTCCCTTTAATGTGCCAAAAAATTTCATTTAGACTTTTTTTTCTTCAGAAAAAGCTAGTTATTTTTAGGACGCACGATCATAAGTGATTGTTGGTAACACCCCCTATAGTCATACTCACATGAGCAAATAATTTTTTTGCTACCCGCAGTAGTTTTGCATTACATTATTCTCAGAGGTTTACCGGAGTGCTTGGAGTTTCCCATTGAAACTACTAGTGAGGTGAGTGTTGCTTGTTTGTTAAGGTTACATATCGACTTGTTCTACACGAACATAAATATTGGCATAGTTGTATTGATACTACTCCAAATTAATTACTCTTTTGGTCTTTGTAATAGCTACAAGCTAGTGTATAGTAACATTGAGGGTTTGCACCCTTAGTGCTTCATTGTAGACCCGTGTCTAAAGAAGACTATCACATATTGGAGTATAAATTCTTGTCTTGTAACCTTCACCATCCCTATTGTTTTTGTTTGAAGAAGGCGGGAAGGGAACGAAATGCACTTATCTTGCTGTCAGTGTTTTGGAATGACCCCCACTGCATTAATTGGGCATTATGTTTCCCCTCAAAACAATAATATCCTCTCTTTTTATTTGATCTATTACACCGTTCAAAAGTGCTAATTATGGTATACAATAGTTATGCAACTCTCGAAATTATCACTAGACCGCTCTCGCCCAGGGGATCGGGACAGTTATCAGCAATAATTCTTTGAACCCATGGTTTAACTATTTTGTATACGTGTGTATGTGTGTGTGTGTGTGCATGTAGGAGTGGCCTAGAGCAGGATGACATTAAGGTGTTTTACCAGCATCTTCAATCTTGGCTCTTCCCTTCACAACCTGAGTATGGCACTTCGACCTCTGTCACCTCCTCCATGTCTCCAGGGCAACACCACACCCATCCGTACTCTCAGCCTGGCTCTGGCCCAGTTACTCAGTCTGTCTCACAGTCCATCCTGCATTCTGTCAAGAATTCACCATCATCATCATTGTCTCCTTCTGCCTCTGTTTCCTCAACCACTGCTGTACCTCACACTGGAAGGTGTGTGTGTGTGTGTGTGTGTGTGTGTGTGTGTGTGTGTGTGTGTGTGTGTACATATGTATGTATGAATGTGTGTGTGTGAATGAATGTATGTATGTGTGCATGTTTTGGTCATAAGTATGTGTGTTTTTTATATACATATTTGTGCGTGAAGATGTTGTAAGTATACTATCAACTCTCTAATGTCAATCATACCTGGTTTGTAAGGTAAGGTCAATGACACCAAATTACTTCATACAATGTTCATTAGTGACCATTTGTAGTGGCGTACAAACATTATTTTACATAGAATTCAAAAAAATCAAATTTGCAGAGAGCATTACCTAACATACATATATGCCAGAACACTAGAAAGTGATACTATATAGTGTGCACCCACTACTTTTATATTGGTGGCTTCTTCTTTGAGTCCATGGTCAATGGGTATGCCCGTCATGATCAAAAATTTATTCTTGGTTTATTATTTTGGAGCGCTGCGAGCCTAAATTTTAGTTTAGTTGGTTAACTGAGGATTTTTTTTTTAACTATTCATAAGTTTCGTCCACAGTTCAGAATATGCTTCAAGTTTCTGAGTAATGAATTAATCAATAGGAACCTTAACTAAAAAGAAATTTATGCTGTGAGTATGAATTCTCTAGTTTTCACCTCTAGTTGTCTTAAAACACAATTGCTGTATTAATTTATAGACAAAAAAGTCTACATTTATTTAGTTTTCCTGAATGCTCTATGTAGCTCCTTCAGTCCATTTATTTCAGTCCTTTATTCCCACAAGTATATAACCGTTGACCACTGAAGGCCACAAGAATAAAGGCTGGAAGTCTGTCACTTCTCAAGAATTAGCCATGTCATCAATTTGAACTTCACTGCAGTACTACATGCTAAAGCGGATTCTTAATACATACATACTGTATACCATTTTCTTACCCTTGTGTGTATTCCATAATGACATGTTTGGTTAAATTTTGTCTTACTTTTTCACCTTGCCAAGTGAATGTATTGTCAATTATTTCTGTAAGTTCCATATACTAAAAATATCTCATAGTTATAAGGTCGACCCTTTGCAGTCCCAAGCCCAGGCAAAGTAGAAACAAATATCGTTCTTTCATATTAAGCAGTACAAAAGAATAGATTCTGGAGCTTATAATTTGCATGCAAGGATTTTTATTTGTAAATTGACTCCGCCCACCCCAACATACACACGCAATAATTGTAAGTGAGGCACAGTTGCTGCATTTCACAGGCACTAATCTGTTGGAGAATGGGGTGCCAACTTTGTGGTAGATAAAGTGCAACTATTCAGCTAGAGTGTGCTACTAACAGTGCCCAGGCATTGCTGGCTTTTTAAGAAAATGTTGGCTGTCTTTCACCCCTTAAATTCAGCATCTTTTCAGGCTTTTTTCCCCTTAAAAACATAGCTTTTTAGGGTTCCCCCTCCCAGCATCTTTTGTTACTTTTAGGGTTAGGCTCAAAACTGTGCGTAATTTCTTGCAATGTGTGTTTTTTTTTCAAGTCGCAGAATGTTGTGCCAAGTAGTTACTATGGCTTTAAAACCCTTTACCTTACACAAATCCTAAAACATGGCCATGTTTTAGTAGCTGAATGATTTTGGTTAGGAGCTACTATGGCTTATTTAAATAGATACTGCAGAAACTACCACTATTCAGGAAAATTGAGTTAAGAAAGTGATTTCATTTTTGTAAACTAATTAATTGATAGCGTCTCGCTTGCTTCGCTCACTCGCCAAATAGCCATTTTAGTAAATGCCTTTCTCTACTTTTTTCTAGCTTAAAAGTTTAACCACAAAATTAAATTAGAAATTGTTCTTTCAAAGTAAATTAGGATATCATTTTCTCTGTGTATAGTTTCTTGTTTATAATTCTCTGAAGTACTCAGTCCCAAGTAAGGACTTACGTTCAAAATACATGACATAATACATAACTTTCGTACGTACCAACTATGTGCAGATATGACTTATAAAATAGGATGAGTGAGGTGGTCTAAAAAAAGGGTGCTTGCAGAAATCATGTAGTTCCAAGTGTGAGAGTTTGCACAAGTATATATGGTTTGGTAAAGGGTTTTATGTTTTTATGAATTCTCTTTTGGGCAATCGTTTTTAAAATGCCCATGTAAACGGCATCTTGTACACCAAGCATCACTGTCTCCATGAGCATATTCACAGTCATTAGCAGCTTTCCGGCATTTTCCAACTTTAAAATAGTTGCACATAGTAATCTTTCTCAAATGATTCCCTTGACCATTTGGCCTTTTTCTAAAATATTCTTTCTCTGCATCACTGTGGACTTTTGGACACTTAGTGCCATCACGACAGTTCTTCTTGTATGGACAAGGATCTGAAGGTCTTTTTTTCTTTGCATGCTTTCGCTTGACAACCATATAGCCTTGATCATCTTCACAGCTGTGGTTCACATCTTCCTTGTTATAAGTTTCTTTTTGCTCAGAAGTCGCGTCAAATGACTCAAAAGTAAGATAAGGTTCAATTCTTAAGATATCCGGTAGACAATAGTTGTCACTGCTGTCATCAGCAGCATCACGAATTATTTTAATGAATTCTGTGATGTCTGGTTTTTCTTTCTCATTGTGTTGAAAGACAATCAGTAGATCATTTGTTTTTTGTCCATCCAGTGTTAACCAGTCGTATTGAAAGGGCCATTGGGTGATGTCCTCTAATTCGATATACCAATCGTTTGTTGATATACTTTTTGGAAAAGCTTCTTGCTTCATGGTGAAAACAACACTGCTTTCCTTGGTTTTTTGCGGCAAGGATTGGTCTTCTGGAAAAGGGTTTACCCTTTTGGTGAAAGTAACCTTGTCCATGTAGTTGTCAAGTTCTTGTATTTTGACTCTCTCGTTGTGATCTGCAGCAAATATTCTCAGAGCTCCTGCAATGGCTTGCTTCCACATGTAAATTTCTACTGTCCATTTCTCTTCATGAAGAACCTTATCTAACGCTGGTATCATATCTGCATCACCTGTTATCACGATAATAGTAGTGCTCTCATCCCATGGAGTTTTTATTGCAGTTGTTGTTATATCTACTGCCAGTTGGGTGTCAACCTGCTTCTCCTTACCCGTTATTTGGCTTCATTGTTTTGTATCAACTTCAAAATTCTTAATCTTTCTTATTTTCTCCCATACTGTGTCAACTGGTGGAGGTTCAGACCCATACAGCAAGCCTTTTCTTATGGTGCGTCCACCAGCTACAGCATCGGCTAGTTTCCCCACGTCTATCCTTACCCTATTATCTTCCTTGGTCTTAAACTTTCTTTTTACGCTATGTAATTTCTTAGCTTCTATCCAGATATTAGAGTTATCTAAAAATATCCAGATTCCTCCAGGAGTATCTTCTGAAGCGCTTTCTTTCCTTTTCACACATTCTTCACATTTTAATAGATTTTGTGGTTTGCTAATCGCTCTTTGCCCCACACAAGAACCACACACAACATGCTTGTGGCACTCAAGTTTTACGTTACTTTGTTCACTGCCACAGTCTTGACATATTGAGGCCTCATCAATTGGTGGATTAGGTTCAGCTGATTGAGTGGCATCCACTGACAAAGAAGTAGCAGCCGTATTTGAAATAGTTGGAGTTGCCATAGAAGTTGCCATTTTAGTCTATATAATATTGTTTGATATAGCTATATCAATATTTTTTACTGTGGCAGAATTTGCTTGCAAAACCTTTTTAATCACTTTCCTATTAACTATTATTCATAGCTATTGCAGGCAATGTCTTTATGGGAATACTAAGTAATGAATAACATCATTTATTTCTTTAGTGTCAATTTGGGATGAATTTTCCTATTAAATCTTATTCGTATCTATTCCTGGCAATATCGTTAGAGGAATACTAAGTAATGAATGGCACCATCTATTTTTTAGAATCTTCTTTAGTGTCAGTTTGGGGAGGATTTCACTCTGATTAAATATATACATGTATTTTATTTACATTGCAGCCAATTAAATAGTGACACATTAGCAATGGCTGACCCAAACAATCTCATTTTCAATTTTAAAAGCAAGGAAATTTAGGATACTGTTTGAGATGATACTGATGACATTATTCTATCTTAATTTTGACCAATGATCTCATCACCAAAAACAAAAGACTATCTCATTTTCAACTTACAAAACTGATGATTATATTGCTCCCTTAGAATGCACTACTCATTTTATGCTGGCTCATCTGGATCATTTAAATCCTTTTATTTTTATTTTCTCTCTCTCTCTTGGTACTTACAACTGATGATTTTGTATTGTTCAGTATGTTAAAATGATGCAGACAAAATGACACTAAAGTCACACCCACTTCTACGCCTGACCATTTTGAGACTGTTACATGTATACAGTGAGCATTTACCTGACTCAGAATAGTGTACAGTGTGTGCATGATACAGTTATCACTCATTGCTTTACCTATCAGTGAAGACAATTTGGAATGAGAATTGATCACATGTAGCAAACACTGAAATGTTTACATTTCATTATAGCAATGGATGTTGCTTACAAATGGTGCTTCCAAGGAGGAAGATACGCTTCTGTGTCCCCATTTAATTTTTGGTTAAGAATCATGAATTTGTTTTCTTATGCAAAATATTAAAATAATCAGCAGTTGAAATAACGCACATTGCATGCACAGTTTGACCCACACTGTGAGTCTGAGAAAGCCGTGGGACATAATGTCTGGGAGCCTGTTTTGATACAGGCAGATGAATCATTATCAAACCTCCACTCACTGCTACACTTATTATGACTGCTGGTATTCATTGTGCAGACCATTACCAGTATATGGTGCTGTTTCCTTTGGAAGTAATAAACCTTAACTCCAACAAACAGGAACCAGCTTTAAACAGAACTTAATGCTACACAAGTGAACTAAATTAGATGTCTAAATTTGAGCCCCGAGTCTTCGGAATTATTTTTGGAGGATGAAAACTTTTTAAATGTATTCATTACTATGTGTGTGTTAGTTTTCTGATAGGTCAGCCAGGGTCGAGTGCTGGTAGTAGTTTCACTCTGGCTGGAGAGGCTGGACGCAGTCCCTGGGTCTACATCACTGTGGAGGGGCAACTACTCAGCTTCAGACTCTACGTCTATTCAGTAAGAGTGTGTAAATAACATTTCATATTGCATGCTAACATCCCTAGTAGTGATTGCCTCTCATGCACGCGTGCACTGAGGGATAATGTGCAAGTAATCTTGGTGAGATTATTGGTGAGCGAATGAAGCAAAATATGACACTATCAGGGGTGTATGAATTCAAGGCCAATATTGGGGTTATATATATATTATGTGCCATACTAGTAGTGCTTATAATAGAGTAATAAAATTAACAACTGTTTAGTAAGACTTGCACCCCTCACAAAGCTGCTTATAATAGAGTAATAAAATTAACAACTGTTTAGTAAGACTTGCACCCCTCACAAAGCTGGGAATGTTTATTACTTTTTCAACTACATAGAGCAATACATCATAGGCTATAAGGATCCTGAATTAGCCGCTAAAAGACGACTCTACATTTCTTGGAAGCATCGTTAGCAGTTCAACTCCTGCATGCCATAAAAGGCTAGTGGACTTCTATTTCCGTGTGCGGTCAAAAGAAACTTCAACTTCAGTGTGCTGCTAAACACTTGCTCTGGGGACTTTAGTGCTTTAATTGGACTAAAAGACAACACATTTATATTAATCTATAATTTGTAACTTTTGTAGTAAAGATTTAAATACTAATCGCATTTTGGCTCCTTTGATTCTTTAGCAGTGATGGACTCAAAAAGTGAAAAACCAAAACATAGAACAATATAGTAATGGTTCAGCTTTAGTCCCCGGGGCATTATGGAAGTTGTAATGTATTTAGTGTTTGAAATAATGTATCTATATGTTCATTTTGTAACTAATGAAGGCTAGCTTGCTGAAGCACTCCACTGGTGTATTTGGTGTATAGCTACATTTTTACTGCATCCAGATGTGACCAGTGTCTAAATAGTGCGGTTCTATTTTTAGGCTGGAAATGTCACTATGTGTTTCTTTGTTAAAACTGACAAAATGGCATCCCCTCAGAATGATTTCTGTAAGAAGCTCAGCACTTATCTTGGTCCCAGACTGGCGCAATATCTCGGGAAATTACAGATTTTAGTGCCAAGAACAAGTCATCTCAAGGGTATACCGCAGTTTGTTTTGTTGTTTTGTTTTTTTGTAGTAGTTCGTTTTTTTTTGTTTTTTTTTTGTTTTGTCTTTTTTGCTTTTTAATATTAGTTTTTATTGTACACATTTTTTTTACACATCAGATTCATATTATGGTTGTTGTTGTTGTTTTTCTAATTATCTGTAATTGGTATTGATCAAAATTTTCTAATTCTTCTATACTGTCGTTGTCTTTTATTCTTATTGTAGGAAGCTTCACTAATATGAATCTAGTTTCAGATTATGTTCTCTGTGTTGCTTGCTCTCACATGTATACATGCACACACATTCTAGGAATGAGCAGCAGTACAGGTTTGTGTACTTTAACCAGATGAACCTTGCAGTCAAATATCCACTATTGTCAAAAAGACCACCACACCTTACCATGTCACCTGATGCAATGCGCCTTCTTACTGAGGTAATATTTCCCTGGGGAAAAAAACAGTGCGTACTAAATTAGGGAGAAGCTACGTATCTATCTAAGTAGCATTTTTTATGGAAGTGATAGTAAAAAAAATTATATCTTACGTTAATATACACATTATTATGAATGTTTCAGATAAATAGGGAATATGAACATATCGAAGAAGGCGAAACGATTGCTCGTACTTTTGCTGACTATTGGGTGGTATGCAGGAAGTCTGGTCATCGATCTTTCTTTGTTGTACTAAATCAAAAGAGTGCAAATTTTGCTGAAATTAATGGTATGTATTAGTACTGTATTTATAATATCATTGTTCCCTTTAGAGTGTGTAGTTACCAAACATCTCTTTTCTACATATGTAATTGCAACTCACAATTCTTTCTGTAAATCTGATTTCAAATGCATTAACTTGTTAATCCTCAGCACGCATGCGCCAGAGGGTTATAGTAGTCATCCTATCTGTCTGTCACGCTGTGATTTTGGAGATTACTGACAATTAGCCGTTAATTTAGGTGTGAACTTGCTCAGAATGACAATTTAAGACCTTTTATTGTGCTATTTTTTTTATTTTTGAGCTGACTTTTTAGAAAACACAAACCTGTTAGCTCCATGTAGATATTAGCTTTTGTGGGTAATACACCCCCTATTGTCACATCATAATTACGTGAGCGAACAATTTCTTGCTTCCCCGCTATAGTTTTGCTTTATGCTAGGAAGTTAATGGAGTGCTGGAAGTGGGAGTTTCGCATGACCGGTGACTGTCTTTGGCCTGTTTAGCTTCTTCTCTTATGAAGATGGTGCTCACATATGCTGTTTTAATGCTGGAGTTATTGATACCTGATTAGAATATATAGCCGACAAAGTATTCTTTTGATCTGAGATGATTGTAATAGCTACTAGTGTATAGTGGCACTGAGGGTTCGCACCTTTGGTGCTTTATACTTGTTTAGTCTTAGTAGTTATTATATGTAACATAACCTTGATCATTAAACTTATTATTCTGTGTAATTGTGTATTGTCATCCTCTAAGGTTGAACAACTCTATTACCTCAGTTAAAAATTGCTTTTGTCCCTGAAAATATTCATATTTTAATATTTCAAAGTAATTCAAGGAGGGTATTAGAAATATATTTTCTTCTGCATAAAATAATAAATTCAAGAGTAGTTCAATGTATTTACAAATCCTCTAATTAAATACGGTCTGTCCGCCTTATGAAGTGGGATTCAACTAATTGGCATGTGGTTTGTGTTTATGATGTGAAATTGGCTTGAGGGTGACAATAACTATGTAGGTGATTACTTGTTTGTGAAGGCCTGTGGAAACAGTTTATTGTTATTTAACATAGGAGAGATGTAAAACAAATAAATTAACATCTTACTCCAACTTTCTCAAATTGGAAGGGGAGGAGAGGGGGTTGAGAATATAGTAGACAAACCTAAAAAGTGGAATTAATACATTTGAACTCTGATATTCAGGTTCCATTGCTATCGTGTTCATGACTTTATAGTACAAAAGGAATAGTTCACTAAGTAATGTTACTTTTTTTTTCTCTTTTTTCTTCTTTTTTTAGATGAGGTACGAAGACTCTGTCAAAAACAATTTACTAACATATTTTTCTTTGATTGACAAAAAAGCAATATTTATTCAATTGTTTCACTGGTATTTTTTTATCCATTTCTTTGTTCATTTTAATTTCAATAATAGTGGTGAGTTTTTAAATATACTGTTTCAGCTATCTAGTTTACTTAATCTTGTTTACAAGCTATAATCATAATTTTTATAGGTTACATTTTATTATATGTAAATGTGTACAAACATTATCATTTCTTATGATAGCTGTAAAAAAGGACACTTGGTTGATCTGGACTAAATGATCACACAAGTTGAAGGAGCGAAGAGCAGGAAATATCCTCATAGGCTTGATAAAGGGAGTGTGCTTAGTACTTGTGGTATTCAAAAGGTTGTTAACACTTAAAAGCACTACAATACAAATGTAACAAAAATGCTGTGTGATACTGCCAAGACTTAATTATAAGGACTTGGAAGCCCACCCTGTACCATCTTATTCCAACTAATGGGAGGGAAAGGACTTGCAGTACACACTTAAAATTAAACTCTGCACAACTTCTCTGCTATTCTGCAATTATAAACCACAATTATAATCAGAATATACAGCTATTACTAAAGTAAAACTTTTAATATCATGCTAGCTAATTGACCTTGATGGCTCAGTTTCACCAAACTGACAATCGTCATTTGTTGGTTAGTTGTCAACTAATTAAAAAGCAAATCCATAGTTTCAAGTTCATACACTTCTATTTTATTCACCTTGTATTGTTTTGGGAGACAATTACTGTTGCTGTGTGCTATTTGGGTCTGCTTTGTAAGTAAGGCATGCTACTCACGGCCAGGAGAGACCCTAAATGCATAGACTCTCAACTTTTTCAAATTAGCTTCCCACAGACCAACTAATCCCAAACTCAGCTTCTACTAGACTTTTACATGGAAGTACTCAAACAAGTTAGTTTTTATTGCTACTGATCTTACACAAGACTTCACAGTTAGCTAAAATTTTGTCAGATTATTGTAAAGGATGTTTCATTTTCCTACCAAGATCTTATATCAATTCTTATAAGGATCTCAGTATACCTCTTGGCAAGATTCTATTGACAGAATCGTGACATTCACTCTGAATCTACAAGTAGCTAAAAAATTCTTTTTTTAGATTGTGAATTATCACATACATTAAATTATACAATGTAGTTATGAGGGGATAAAAAAAAATGTGTAATAAATACAAGTAAAATAGAAACTGCATGAATTGAGCATTATATGCCAAAGTTTAGCAATGCAGATGTAACAATAGCATCCTCTCAGATCTACCCATCACAGTGGTATCCATACAACTAACTCTGATATAAGTGATACACACACGCTGATAAAAAAACATGTGTAATAAATACAAGTAAAATAGAAACTGCATGAATTGAGCATTATATGCAAAAGTTTAGCAATGCAGATGTAACAATAGCATCCTCTCAGATCTACCCATCACAGTGGTATCCATACAACTAACTCTGATATAAGTGATACACACACACGCGCGCGCGAAGTCTGGTAACATTTTACCACAAGCTAATTTGAGGGAAACAATGCTAAAAGGCTTAATCAGATATCTAAAGAAAGCACTATATTTTAGAAATTTATCCATAACACACATGGCTACAATAACTTAGCGCCTCAAATAAAGTTATTTCTGTTTCTGAATACTTTCTTGTTGTTCTGTCTTTTATGGTTGCCATTATCTAGCAAACTCTCCATCAGGCCCATCAACTATTTTACCAATTTCCCCACCCTGGCAAACCTGAACAAAATGTGCAATGCTAGCCACAACACAACAAAGCAGCTGACTTCTGAGCAGAGCAGCGTTTGCTAAATCAACTCAGCTATTCTATACAAAATCTTCAGTTATACTTCCAGTGCCAAAATAAGGATAAAAGCTTAATAGTTTAAGATCTTCATATTAATAAGAATTTGGGTTTAAAAATCTTATTAAGATCTTAAAATAGATCTGAAGTAAATTCTTAAAGTTTCTCAATATACAATATAAGATCTTTAATACTATCATCTTAATAAGAAATAAATCATTAAAGTTTGTCAAGATCTTAAACTAAATCTGAATTGAATTCATAACATTTTAAATGAGATGTCATTATTTAAGATCTTGCTAAGATCCGTGATACAATCATTTTTAAATCAATTTTTTTCTAAATCTTCATAAGAATTGGTATAAGGTCGCGAATACAAATCTTATTAAACTTGTATTAAGTTTATGAGCTTAATTAGGATCTTACTACTAAGATCTCTAGAAGAGTGATAAGGCAAGATATTTTTCTCTCTCAGGCTTTATTTCACTCTCCTAATAAATTAATCTGCTCGTGAAAATAAATTAATCTACTCTGTGAAATATTCTTCATATCACACTCTGACTATAAATGTGTATGTATGTAGCTATGTACATACACAATATTATAATATAATTATTCAGGTTTCACATAATGACTTACTACTATAAACTTAAAAACTTATATACATTTTTTAGGATTGGCAAGTGATAACCCTAATATGTTACATGTTTTATTTGTCTTCTAAATATGAAAAGCTTGAAACTGATGCTAGCTAAGCAAATGAGAATGCATTTGTAAATTTATATTCAGAATATCATAATGGCTTCAAATATTACAGCTCATCAATAAATATAGTTTGTTGAATAATTACATTAACTGTAAGTTTATATTTAAGATGAGTTCTTTGCCCTTTTCATCCTTCTGAAGAAGGAGATAAATCTGTGACCTGCAGACCGTATTCTTGTCACAATGTGACGTGTTCGACCTTGCTCATGTTGTTGGGATGCTCTCATTGGAAGGGCAATAACAGATGGAGAGTCTGCATAGACCAGTTGACCAGATTCTGCTTCCACAGGCTCAGCAGTTTCATACACATGCACAGATACGACAGAATGAGTTGAACTCTCACTTGAAGCAGATGACAGTTCAATATCATTGGTTAATAAAAATGAGTCTTCTCCCATTTGATTGCATCTTTGTTCCCCAGTTACTTCTGCACACTCTACATCATTTATTTCCTCAGTGATGTCTGCTTGTTTGTCTTCCTGAATAGATTGAGACTGAGGATAAAGTGGCAAAGTTGTGCTGCAAAGTGGAGATTGGGAAGTGCACAGGTGTCTTGGCTTGATGTTGCAGAAAGCAGAGGGAAGACTCTTCTCAATGGTGAACTTGCTATCACCTGGTACTCCTGTCCAGAATGGTCGGATGCTAGGGTAGCCTGTCAGCCAAATATGGGAACAAATTTCTGATACCAGTGGTCGTGCTGTCATGTCTACAGTCAGAAGGCATTTCACTAAGCTGTTGAATTCTAAGTAAATGGAACAAAGTTATCACAGTAAATGCATTTTTATAATGTCCATTAATTCAGTACCTTCTGTCTGGCCACTTCCTAACTGAAGGTTTTCATAGTGCCACAGATGATTGTTGAGGACTTGGTCTTTCCCTCCAAAAGGATAACACCCCTTCACAAAGGTGTACAAAAGAACGCCCCTAAAATTAAAGTGTTGTACATAATTGTATTGCTCATAGTGTGAATAGAAAGTTACCACTTACATACTCCATGAATCGGCTTTGAAAGGATCAAACTCTGGAACTAGAGAAAGAACCATTTCAGGTGCCTTGTAGCTCAGTGTTCCAACTGGAGTAGAACACAATTTATTTTTGGATTCCAAAGCATATCCAAAGTCTGTATTGGGAGAGAAAAAATAATAATTTACATAAAAATTTGTAAACAACCCCTCAGTACAATAAAAGCAGCTTACCTCCTACTTTGACGTCCATGTTTTTGTCAAAGAATATATTAGCGAGTTTGATATCCCTATGGGCTATACCCAATGAGTGGCAATAGGAGATGGCTCGACATATCTGGTTGAAAACATATCGGCCCTCAGCTTCTAATATGTTGGAATGTCTTGACATCATGTAATCCAGAAGACTGCCATTTTCAGCTATCTCAGTAACAAAGAAGCATCGACGTTCGGTTTCCACAATCTGGTAAATGCCAATGATGTTGGGATGAGAGACTTTTTGAAGGATGGTGATCTCTCCTGGTATATACTTGGCCAGGTCTTCTTCATCCACCCTGGCCTTATTGATAATCTTGATGGCGACCTAATAGATAAGTGACTTTCAAAACTAAATGAAGAACTAAATGTACAAGAATTCTCACCATTTGGCGTTCAAATGGAGACCATGCAGCTTTCACTTTGGCATTAGCTCCACTTCCCAACGTTTTCCCCACGGTGTATCCCAAGGCTTGAACACAGGGAATCGATTTTGAGGAACACCTTAGATACTTTCTCGGGCGTTGTAATCTTGAAGTGTGGCAAGCCATATTCAATTGTTAGAACTTTATATTTTAAAATAAATCGATTCTTTCAACTATTACAGTAGAATTAAAACCGCTTCCCCAAAATAATTTGGAAATAATAACTGCGTTTAGCGTACTCAACGCTTTAGTTAGTACCATAACCACCTGCGCGTTAACTTCTAGGCATGCGCTAGCGTCTAATTTGACGACGCTTTGCCATTTTTAATGTTAGAGCGGTGTAGTAATCCGTGGCATATAGATTTTGCCGCCTTTGTAGATGCAGAAGCGGTTGGAATTAACCCACTGCTATATTGTTACTAGGTGTACTAACTTAGTATGTATGCACTTATTTTCTATAGCTGCTAGTGTAACTGTGTCCCAAGGGGTATAACTGTCAGCAATGTAGCATTTCTTCCATTAGATCAAGAAGGGCCAAACTGTTTTTTACACTATTTCACTGAACTTGATATACATTGGATTATAGCTACATGCATGATGAATATTACTTTGTTTCGTTGCTTTGGGTGAGTATGGCTCTCCATAAACCTCCTTTCACATCTTCACCAAGAAAAACGTCTGGATCTTGCACTATGAAAAACTGTTCACTGGAGTGTAAAGTTGCATCTTTCTCTCCAAGTAATTAAAAGCTGTCAGGATCCATTTAGCTACTAGTAGTATCCTGGGTCTTCATTGAAATGCTTTTAAAACCAATTAAGATAT